>JAEEGJ010002328.1_pt1 | contig 106062 bp, 82 predicted proteins | sample 8958761 | NCBI WGS metagenome assembly JAEEGJ01 (sample SAMN16246546, study PRJNA631951) | gut metagenome | biome: gut microbiome; feature: rumen; material: RS-attached | host: Bos | place: Iran: Karaj | collected 2018-10 | reverse complement strand
TGTCAGTTTCTTGAAAAGTTTCATGGTAACCTGCGATTAAATACTGTCGTAGCCATAGTCGTTCTTGATATAGCCCTGGCTGTTGGTCATCGTGTCGTTGAAGATCGGCCAGAACATGTACTGCTCGGGGTTGCGGTAGTAGAGGCCCTTGATCCGGTCATAGTAGAAACCCGTCTTCTTGCCGTCGTCATACTTGTTGACGTAGGCCTTCGAAACGGTCGCGCCGGCAGGGATTTCTTCGTCCGTCAGCAGGAAGGTGATGTCGATCGACTTCTCGTCATCGGCCACCGTGTAGCAGATGTCGCCCGTCAGGTCGGCATAGTCGCCCGTCAGGTCGCGGAGGTCGAGCATATCGGAGATCGCTTCGTCGAGCTTGGTGGTGAGGAGATTCCAGCGGATGAGGTCGGCCTTGCGGAGGAACTCGCCGCAGAATTCGAGGGCGCGCTCGTCGACGATGGCCTTGAACATCTCGTCCTTGGAACCGATGGCGTTCACATAGGCCTCGGCCTCGTCCCAGTGCGTGCCGTAGGCGCGCTCGCGGACAGGCAGGAAGCACTGTTTGGCGAAGGCCAGGTCGCCCTGCTCGTTGGCGATTTCGGCGGCCATCAGCAGGATGTCGGCGTAACGCATCACGACCGGCTTGATGCCGTCGTCGTTGCCGCCCGTGTAAGGCTGGGCCTCCATCCATTCGAAGCGGTATTTGCCGAAGAACCATTTGCCGATGCCGGCGGGTTCGATCGTGTTGTCCTTGTTCCACTTGTAGTTGACGCAGGTGACGTCGCGACGGATGTCATTCTCGCCATACTTGAAGTACATCGTCGGGAGCGGACCCGCATCGCCGCCGCGGCTCACGCCGTTGGTGATGCTCGCGCCTTCCGAAGAGATGGCGAAGGTGAAGTTCCAGCGGCCGCGGCCGGCGCCGAACGGAATCACGTAGAGGGTCTCGTAAGCGGGGCCCGCCGAGAGGTTGTTCATATTGTTCAGCTTGAACCAGTAGCCTTCGAAGTCGGGCTCGAGGCTGGCGCTGTTCGACGCGATGGCGTCTTTCAGGTAAGCCAGGGCCTTCGGGTAGAGCGCGGATTTCGACAGTTCGCTGTCGTTCGACAGGCGGACCTTGCCGAGGTCGCCGGTGCCCACCTGGCCGTCGTCGGGACGGAGGGCATAGCCCGAGGCCATCAGCGCGATGCGCGCGTAGAGGCCTTCGGCGAAGACCTTGTTCACGCGGTCGGTGCGCGAAGTGGCGGTCGTGGCACCCGGATACGGGATGTACGGGATCGCCTCTTCGAGGTCGGCGAGGATCTGCTTAAAGATCACGTCGCGGCTCTCTTTGGGTGCGTAGATGGTTTCGCTGGTCAGCGAAGTGAAGCGGGCCGGCACGTCGCCCCAGGCCTTGATCAGGTCGTAGTAGATCATGGCGCGGAGGGTCAGGGCCTCGCCCAGCAGATAGGCCATATCGGCATTGTGCTCGATGTCGCCGTATTCACGGATGCCTTCGATCACGAGGTTCGCACGCTCGATGCCCATATACATCAACGGGAAAGGACCGTTGGAGAGGTTGAGCTGCGCGTTGTTGGGCTCGCAGACATAGCCGGCGATGTCGCTCTTGCCGTCGCCCGGTTTATAGGTATTGTACCATTCCACGTCGGTGTTGTATCCGTACCAGGGCAGAAAACGGCCGCGGTAGGAGTTCACCTCGCAGAAAGTCTCGGTGATGCCGTAAATCGTGCCCTCGGCCAGACCGTAATTCGCGAAGACCGTCGCAGAGTCGAATGCGGAGGGAGATTCCGAATCCAGGAATTTCTCACAGGAGGTGCCGAGAATCAGAAGCGCGATGGCGCTGAGAATATAGGTTGTAATCTTTTTCATCTTCTGGGCGGATTAGAAAGTCAGGTTGAGACCGGCCACAAAGCCGATGCTCTTGGGATAGGCGGAGTAGTCCACGCCCGGAGTCAGCGGCGTGGCACGGCGGGTGTCGACCTCAGGATCATAGCCCGAGTATTTCGTCAGGCAGAAGAGGTTCGTACCGGTCACATAGAAGCGGACCTTGCGGAGATGAATCTTCTCCGTAACCTTTTCAGGCAGGGTATAGCCCAGGGTTGCGCTCTGGAGACGGAGGTACGAGGCGTCCTCGACGGCCCAGTCGCTGAATACGGCGGTACCCACGGCCGGCGACCACATCGTCTTGCCGGCGTTGACACTCTTGAGCTGGGCAGCGTCGGTAATCAGTTCTCCCGTGGTCCAGTCGATGTTGGTCCAGCGGTTGTCCACGTCCATCATCTCAATGAGATTCCGGTTGTTGAACTTGCGGGAAGAAGTGAACTCGATCTTGTTGGCATTGTACACCTGGTTGCCGATCATGTAATTGAAGTTTGCGCTGAAGTCGATGCCATAGGCATAGCCACTCAGCGAGAAACCGCCCGTAAAGTCAGGGCTGGCGTTGCCGATCACCTCGCGGTCAGCCACGGTCACCTTTCCGTCACCGTTGAGGTCCTTGAGTTTCAAGGCGCCCGGACGCAGGTAGCTGGCACCGATGATGGCGGAGTTATCCACGACACCGCTGTTCAGCACCCATTTGCCGCCTGTGTATGTGAAATCGTCGGCCGAATAGAAGCCGTCGTTGCGGTAACCATACATGTTGCCGAGCGGCTGGCCGACCTGCACGATGTAGTCGTCGCCGATCTCCGTGGAAGCCCAATAAGACTGAGCGGTAATGGATTCCAGGCCGCCCAGGTCCGTGACCCGGTTGACGTTGTACGAAATGTTACCGCCGATGTTCAGCGAGAAGTTCTTCTCCGACACGATCGGAGCGTTGAGCGTAAGCTCGACACCGCGGTTGCGCGTCGAACCGATGTTGCGATACTGGCTGTCATAACCGGAACCGGTGATCGGGAAGTTGATGAGCAGGTCCTTCGTATCATTCTGGTAAACCTCGATGCTGCCGGTCAGGGCGCCGCGCCAGAAGCCGAAGTCCAGACCGATGTTGTGCGTATAGGTGGTCTCCCAGGTCAGGTCGGGATTGTTCATCACTTTGCCTGCCATCCAGTAGTTGCCAGCCTGACTCAGCCAGGCTGTGGTGGTGGAGGAATACTGCTTGACCAGCAGACCCGAAGGGATGTTGTTGTTACCGGCGGTACCGAAGCTGTAACGGAGTTTCAGCTGATCGATCCAGCCCGCATCCATCCACGGCTCATTGGAGAGGGTCCAGGACACGGCGGCCGACGGGAAGAGGCCCCAGCGGTGCCCCCGGGCGAATTTCGACGAGCCGTCGGCGCGAAGCGTGGCACCGATCGAATAACGGCGTTTGTAGTCATAATTCACACGGCCGAAGAAGGACAGCAATTTGTCATCGGGATTGTAGTAGTTGTCGGTCGAAGCCGGTGAACCGGAAGAAAGGAAGTTCCACGCCATCTGGGCGTCATAGAACGTCGGCAGGCCGTCGACCATCATCGTCAGGGTGTTGCTCTTGGTGATGGTCATTTCCTCACCGAGGAGGACCGACAAGTTGTGGTCTTCGCCCAGGATCTCACCGAAGTTGTAGTTCAGGGTGTTGGTATTGCGGTAACGGTCGCGGAAGGCTTCCTTGTGCTGGTTGGAAGGCGTGTTCTTGACCGTGGAGTTGTTGGCCACGTAGTAAGTGGTCAGGCCATAGAAACGGTCGTCCATCTGGCGGTAGTCCTCGAGACCCCCCTCGATCTTGAGGGTCAGGTTGTCGATGATCTGCCAGTTGAAGGCGGCATTGGCGTTCAAGGTCTTGCGCAGACGCTTGGAGTCGTTGTCAGCCACGCTGAGCAACGGCGGAGCGTTGTCGCCATAGTCCTGCTCTTCGTCAACGCCCTGGATGGTGGACTGGAGCGGGATCGGGGTGTAGGAGACGGCATGTTTCAGACGGCCGTTGCCCGAAGTGGTACCCGTATCATTGATGCCGTTGGCACCAGAACCACGCACTTTGGTACGCGAATAGCGGACATTCACGTCAATATTGGTCGTCTTCGAGGTTTTGAAGTTCCCTTTGAAATTGAGGTTGTCGCGGGTGTAGGTGGAACCGGCCATGATAGCTTCGTCACCCATATGGGCGTAGCCCACAGTCCAGTTGTGGTTGTCACCGCTGCCGGAAATCGAGAAGTCGGCGCTGAAAGACTGGCCTGCATTACCGAACACGGCGTCAACCCAGTTGTTGCCTGTCAGGCCAGAATACAGGTCGATATCGGAGAAAGTGCCGAAGTAAGGCTCGTAATAGTTGCCCACATTGTCGCGGATCTTGGCGAGTTCATACTGGAACCGGACGAAATTGTCCGGATTCATCGCCACGATGGCGCTCTTGTTGGCCATCTGCTTGCGACCGTAATAGGTATTGAATTTCACCGAGACACGCTCCCCTTTTTCGGCGCTCTTGGTCGTGACGATCACAACGCCGTTGGCACCGCGGCTACCGTAGATGGCCGTCGAGAAAGCGTCTTTCAGGACGTCGATCGACTGGATCTCAGAAGAGGAGATATCGTTGATGGATTCCACGGGGAAACCGTCTACGATGTACAGAGGGCTGTTGTCCTGGGTGATGGAACCGCCACCGCGGACACGGATCTTGATGTCGGCGTCGGGATCACCTTCCGTGGTGACGACCGAGACGCCAGCCATTTTTCCGGAGAGTGCCTGGCTGACCGTAGTCACCGGCTGCTCGGCGAGTTTCTCGCTGCCGACGGAGGAAACGGATCCCAGGAGGTCGCGGCGTTTGACAGTCGCATAACCCACCACGACCACCTCGTCGAGGAAGGTCTGGTCGGCTGCCAGGACGATGTCGATCCGGGTACGTCCGTTGATGGGGACCACCTGGTTCGCAAACCCGATGTACGAGAACACCAGATTGACTGCATCTGCGGGAACTGTGAGCGAATAGTCGCCGTCGATACCAGTGATGGTACCGATCTGCGTACCTTCCACCATGACACCGGCTCCGATGAGCGGCTCGCCCGTGTCATCGGTCACGATGCCCGTGATGGTCGTCTGTGCCGAAAGCGACCAGGCGACGCCCAAGCAGAGAAGCGCAAGAAGGAGTTTCTTTGCTGGATTTTTCATAGGGTACTGTAAGTTAATTAATGATTAAATTGATTGATATTTAGTTGATTATATTTCTTACTAGATAATGGAGGTACATCTCCAGATTGGTATAGCGTCTGTTTTTGTCAAGCGTGACGGCCTTTCCGTCAGCCGCACTGGACTTGTCCAGGCCCGCCTCCTCCTCGAACCAATCGGGCATGCCGTCGCCGTCGCTATCTTTGACTTGCGCAAGTTGCTCGTTCGTGGCGCCATAGGAAGGCCATCCGCCGACATCCTCCTGCGAATCGATGATACCGTTGTTTGAGCCGCCGCTTCCCTTCTTCCCCGACCAGGTACCTTTGCGCACCTCGTCTACGATGCGGAGGTCCACGGCATCACGCGTCAGACTCGCACCGACACGGGCAAGTACGCTTTCAAAGGCCTCCGCGGCGGTCTGCAGGGTAACCTTGCTCTCCCCGAATACGATGTTGAAACGTTCCTCCGACTTGATGACAGCGGTCTCGACAGTTGTCTTGGGATGAATCCCCTGCCAGTTGTCCCGGTTGACCCCGGCAATCAGGTCGGCATATTTCTCGTCGGCCACCTGGCCGTCGAAATGGTTGCCGGCCACATAAAACTTGCCCCAGGTGTTTGCCGGATTCTTGTCGTCACTCGAAGACCCCGAAACGTACGGCTGGAAAATGCGATTGACCAGCGACGACTTGGTTACAGTCGAAGCGCCGGGCTTATAGTAGTTGTTGATGAAATTATAGGAGCCCCCTTCGCCGGCATAGCCGCCGTCGGTAGGGCCCCAGTTGTAAAACACATTGTTGGCCAGTTCCACCTGCTCGATTTCGGGTTGCCCGGTGTAGCGGCTGCCGCACAGGCGCGGTGTACGCGAGGTATGGTGGGCCAGCAGGTTGTGGTGGAACGTTGCCTTGTGGCCGCCCCAGATGCCACCGTAACCGTGGGCGCCCTTCGGATGCTTGGAGTTGTTGAGGCTCTCGCTGAGGATGCACCACTGCATCGTGAAGTTCTCGTTGTCGTAGAACGAGGCACATTCATCCATCGACCAGCTCATCGAGCAGTGGTCGAGGATGATGTTGGCGTGGTTGCGGCCCCAGATGCAGTCTTCCTGGCCGGGCACCTTATCGCCCAGGCGGAAGCGCACGAAGCGGATGATCACGTTGTCGGCGTTGTTCTGGATACTGTAGTTGGCCAGGCAGATGCCGTCGCCCGGCGCCGTCTGGCCGGCGATGGTGACGTCGCCCTTGGAGATGGTCAGGCTGCTCTTGAGTTCGATGACGCCGGCCACGTCGAAGACGATGATCCGGGCGCCGGACTGACCGAGCGCGTAGCGGAGCGAGCCCTTGTTGTTGTTATCTTCGAGCGTGGTGACGTGATAGACCGCGCCGCCGCGGCCGCCGGCCGTGAACATGCCGCAGCCCTCGGCGCCCGGGAAGGCGCGCGCGACGCCGTCTTCCTCGGAAGCAGGGATGAGGAAGTCTTCATATTTGAGGCCGGTGGGCGTAGGCGGCGTGGGAGGCTCGGGCTCGGCCTCGGTAGAGGCCGTGACCGCGCTCGACCACGCGGAGGCACCGGCGGCGGAAACAGCGCGTACGGTAAACTGGTAGGCAGTGCCGGATTTCAAGTCGGAGATGACGACGTTACGGCTGCTTACCGATCCCTTCTGGATCTGGGTACCGCCCTGGTTGAGCTGCCAGTCGTAGGACGAGGCGCCCGTGACGGCCGACCACTGGAAGGTCAGCGAAGTCTGCGTCGCACTGTGGAGGGCGATGCCGGTCGGGACGTCGGGCGCCTTTGGCTCGGGTTCGGGTTCCGGTCCGGGGCAGGCGGTGATAAAAGGAATGATGGCCAGCAGGAAAGCCAGCTTCAACAGGTCACGCTTCATAGCTTCTCGTATTCCAGCGCAGCCCAGATAAGCGGGCCGATGCCCTTGGGATCGTTGCTGCGTACTTTTTCGTGGATATAATAGTCGTAGTCGCCGCTGCGGTTCTCCTTGCCGCCGAGGCCCGCCACTTCGCAGCAGCGGTTCAGGTCGACAAGGCCGCGTTCGAACGACACAAAGGTCTTGATCAGATTGCGGTAGGCCTTCTTCGCATCGGCCTGGCAGTCGAGGTAGGCCTCGCGGCAGCCGCGCAGCATGGCATAGACGAACATCGCGCTGCAGGTGGCCTCAATGTAGTTCCCTTCCTCGCCCGGCCGGTCGAGCACCTGGTACCACATCCCGGTGCCGGGATCGGCGTATTTCGGCAGGGTTTCGAAAATGTGACGGAAGATGCGGAGCATCTCGTCGCGGCCCGGCGTGTCTTCGGGCAGGACGGGCAGCACCTCGACGAGCGCCATGGCGTACCAGCCGAGGGCGCGGCCCCAGGCGTGGGCCGACTGGCCCGTGGCCGGATCGCACCAGAACATCTCGTGCGAGGAGTCCCAGGCGTGGCGGTACAGGCCCGTAGCCGGGTCGAAGGTATGGTCGGCCACGGTCAAAAAGTGCTGCGCGATGTCGGCGAAGTTGCGCATCTTGAGGCTGTCGGGCACGTAGCGGGCCGTGTATTCGGCGTAAAAAGGCTGTGCCATATAGAGGCCGTCAAGCCACATCTGGTTCGGATACACCTGCTTGTGCCAGAAACCGCCTTCGGGCGTCCGTGGCTGCTCGAGGAGCTGCTCATAAAGCAGGTCCATGGCCAGACGATATTTCTCCTTCCCCGTGAGGTCATAGAGCTGGAACAGCGTCCGGCCTGGGCAGATGTGGTCGGTGGAATAGTTCGACTTTTTGTAATTCACACCGATGGTGCCATCTTCTCCGATCATGGCATCGTACCAGGCGTCGACGTAATCCAATACGTCACTCCCGGCCTGACCGGGGGTCTCGCTGGCGTCCAGGAAAGCCTTCAGTTCGAGGCCCGTGGTATAATTCCATTTGAGTTTCCCTTCGAGCCCGTCGATATAGGCGGCGGAAGGGTTGCGCTGCATCTCGCTGCGGACGACTTCTTCAGACAGTGGAGCCTTGTCTTTGCAGGAAGACAAGGCGAATACCGTCAGGGCGACGGAAAGGATCAGGATCGTGCTCCGCATCATTTGTTGTCAAACGGGTTCCAGACGATGCCGTCCTGGGGTTGATACATCACTTTTTCAAAGGTATAATCGGTAGCCTGCTTTGGCTTGAGGGTGTGCGCCCACTTCACGCGCCGGCCTGCGGCGCCGGGACCATAGTTGTCGTATTCGGCGTAGAAGGAATTCTTCTTCGTGTCGGGCTTGCCCTCCTTCTCCCAGTCGTGCCAGCCTTCGGGCAGGATGTGGGCGCCGAGTTCACAGTGGATGAAGACCGTCTTGGCATAGGCGCCCCACGGGCGGCCGAGGTAGCATTTGTCAATGCCCGGCCCGGCCGTCAGCTTGCAGTCCTTGAAGACGTAGCCGTATTTTTGGCCGGGGAAGGTGGAGGCGGCAGTCACATAGCTGTTCTTCTTGCTGTGGATCGTGCAGTTCTCGAAGTAGCAGATGCTGGGGCCGAAGATGAAGTCGGTCGTACCTTCTATATAACAGTCGAGATAGTAGTTGCGTTTCACGCCGCCGTCCTTGCCGTAGCGGCCATACGTATAAAGGGTGTCCTGGTTGCCGATGAAGCGGCATTTGTGGAAGAAGAGGAAGTCGCCGTCGGTGAACACCGCCACGGCCTGGCCGATGGGCTTCCCCTCCCCGGCCGTATTCTCGAAGGTCAGGCTCTCGAAAGTAACGTAGCTCGAATGGACGTACATCGTGGCGCTGCCCGAGGTTCCGACCTTGAAGTCGAAGCCGGGCCAGATCTGCTCGGCGTACTTGCCCCAGGTGATTACCGTATTCTCGGCGTCCTCGCCGATGAGGTGGAGCCGGAACTTGTTGTGCGGGATGGTGACCATCTCCCGATACACACCCTTGCGGATGTAAATCGTGGTGATGCGCTCATGGCTATAGTCGGGGCAGGCGTTGATGGCTTCCTGCACCGTAAAGAAGTCACCGTGGCCGTCGGTCGAGACAACGATGTCGTACCGTAAGAGGTGTTCAGCGAGTTCAGGAATCTGGGCTTTGATCTTGTCGCAGACAATCTCGGTGACCTTGCGGGCGCCGCACGCCACCGTATGGGTGTTGTCGTTCTTGCCGGTGGAGATCATGAAATAGGCCTTCGAGGCATCGTCCCCCAGGCCCTCGAGCCAGTCGAGGGTGGCGGTGGTGATGTCGAGGAGCGGCACGTTGAATTCCTGCGCCACCTGTTTCATCGCTTCGGGATAGTCGGTGTGGCAGTTGCGGTCGAGCTTGCCTTCCTTGAACCAGCGGCGGGCCACCGGGGTGAGGAGCACGGGCTTGCAGCCGGCGTCGAGAGCCGTGCGGACGAAGGTCCGCAGGTTGTCCTGGTATGCGCCGAAGGCAGGCGCATAGCGCTCGGGATCGTCCTGCTTGGCGTCGTTGTGGCCGAATTCAATGAACACCCAGTCACCGGGCTTGAGGTTGGCCTTGACATGGTCCCAGAGGCCGCGGTCGATGAAACTCTTGGTGCTCCGGCCGTTCTGGGCGTAGTTGACGACCTTCACCTGGTCGTCGAGGAAGTTCTGGAACATCATGCCCCAGCCCCGTTCGGGATTGCCGTTGGACAGGTCTTTCTCCGCCATCGTAGAGTCACCCATCAGATGGATGGTGGTAAAGGAACTGCAGAGCAGCCAGAGGGCCGCGATCGCGGCGATTTTCAGGATTTTCATAGGCGTTTCCCGTTGATGGTGACGTTGTCGAAGGTAATGTTTTCGGCGAAGTGGACTTCCTCGCCCTTCTTCGCCGTGAAATAGCTGTTGTGGAAGTCGATGTTACGTACGGGCAGTTCGGGCAGGCCGTTGATGAAGACGGCCTGGTCGGCGCCGGCACAGAGGACGTCGGAGACGTGGATGTCGCGGAATTCCGGCGTCGTCTCATCGACAGGCTGGAGATCGGACTTGGCATCGGGATCCATGTCTGTCGCGGCGACGCCCGCGTAGTATAGATTGAAGATCACGCCGTAGGTGACGATATCCTTCATATAAATATGGTCACACCAGATGTCTTTCACCAGGCCGCCGCGGCCGCGGGTGCTTTTGAAGCGCAGGCCCACGTCGGTGCCGATGAAACGGCAGCGAGTGACGCGGATGTTCTCCACGCCGCCCGACATCTCGCTCCCCACCACGAAGCCGCCGTGGCCGTGATAAACCGTACAGTCGGAGATGATGAGGTTGCGGCACTTGCGCGCGTGGCGCCGGCCGTCTTCGTCTTTGCCCGATTTGATGCAGATGGCATCGTCGCCCACGTCGAAGGAGCTCCCGGTGAGGATGACGTTCTCGCAGGCGTCGATGTCGATGCCGTCGCCGTTGGCCGAGTAGTGCGGGTTGCGGACGGTGATGCCGCGGATCACGACATCCTGGCAATAGAGCGGGTGGAGGTTCCAGCAGGGCGAGTTCTGGAAGGTGCAGTCTTCGATGAGCACGCGGCTGCATTCGCGCAGCGACACGAGGACAGGCCTCAGGAAAGTTTTGATCTCCTGTTCGTCCAGCGAGGGGTCGGGATAGTTGAGCGATCCGGCTGTGGCGCGGGCCTTGGCGTATCCTTCGTCGGGGAACCAGGTCTTGCCGTCATCGGAGAGCAGGCCGCCTCGCTGGAGGACCACCTTCCACTGGTCATCCGATACCTTGCGGCGCTTCACTTCGCGCCAGGCGTCGCCGCTGCCGTCGATGATGCCGCCGCCGGTGATGGCGATGTCGTGCGCGCCCTCCGCGTGGATCGGCGAGAGGCAGCGGCGAACGTCGAGGCCTTCGAAGTTGGTGTCGATGATGGGATAGAGGTCCTGGTCGGTGGAGAAGACGATGACGGCGTCTTTCTCGACGCGGAGCTCGATGTGGTTCGCCAGGCCGATCGGGCCGGTGAGCCAGATGCCGGCCGGCACCACGAGGCGGCCGCCGCCTTTTTCGGAGAGGGCGGCGATGGCCTTGGCAAAGGCGTCGGTGTTGAGCGTGACACCGTCGCCCACGCCGCCGAAGTCGGTCAGGACGACTTCACGGGCAGGAATCGACGGAAGGGCCACGCGCGGCATGTCAAAGGGAAGGCCTTCGTAGAGGGCGTCGAGCTTATCGGCGGAACCACCGGTGCAGGCGGTAGTTAGGGCGAGCAGGACGGCGAAGAAGAGGCATTTTCTCATGGTGGCGCGACAGGTTGTTTTTTATCGACTACAAATGTAGGAAAAGTTTTTTATTTCCGTGCACGGTAACGGAAATAATTATCAACACCTTATACAAGTTATCAACAATCCCCCGTTATCGTACACGATTTTCTTGCGGAATTGGATTTTTTTGTTTAGACTTGCATCCGGAAAACTACGGAATGGCCCAGAACGAGAAAATAACGATCCTCGACATTGCCCGTCGCACCGGTCTGTCAAAAGGCACGGTCGACCGCGTGCTGCACCATCGCGGCGAGGTCTCCCGCCGGAGTTACGACAAGGTGATGGCCGCCATCGAGGAGCTGGGCTACGAGCCCAACGTTTACGCCTCCCTGCTGGCCAAAGGGCAGCACCACCTGGTGGCCGTGCTGATCCCCTCCCACGAACCCGGCACTTTCTGGGAACTGGCCGCCGCCGGCATCGACAAGGCCGCAGAGTCGGTAGGAACCGTCGGCATCCGCATGCAGCATTTCGAATACGACCAGTACGACATCGAATCGTTCCGCGCCGCCTGTGCCCGGGTGCTTGACGCCGAGCCGTCGGGCGTGGTCATCGCTCCCTTGTTCCAGGACGAGACTGACGTTTTCGCCGCGCAGTTGCGCGAGCGTGGCATCCCCTTCGCCTACATCGACTCTAAACCCGAATCCGACGGCTACCTGGCCTACTTCGGAATGCCTCTTTACAAAAGCGGCTACCTGTGCGCCGACCAGCTCACGGGCGGATTCGCCGTTCCCAGCGTGCTGATCGTCCGCATCCGCCGCGACCGGCAACAACAGTCCGACCCGACTATCAACCGCCGTGCCGGCTTCATGGACTATATGTTGGAACACAGCCCCGAATGCACCCTGGGCAATGTCTTCATCGACCCCAACGATCCCGACAGCATCGAAGGCGCCCTCGACGCCTGGTTCCGGGAGCATCCCGGCACCCGGCATATCGTGATGTTCAACTCCCGCATCCACCTGCTGGTCCCCTGGCTGCAGCATCATCCCGACTCCCAGCGCCGCGTCGTCGGCTTCGACAATCTCAAGGCCAACATGGACGCCCTCCGCGACGGTACCGTCTCCTGCCTCATCGCGCAGCACCCCGACGAACAGATGCGCCTGGCCATTGAAACACTTTCTGAATACATCCTCCGCCGGAAGCTGCCCCAGAAGAAGGACAACTTCATGCACATGGATATCCTGACCCGCTACAACGTCGAGTACTATTAGCCGAGGCCGGATCGCCCCTCAAGCCACCCTTCGCTGGCTCCGACGGAGAAGGAACATTCTGTGGCACTTACTATTCTGACAGTCAGCGACTTCCTAACAATCGCTCGTATTTTACGCAAGCGATTGTCAGGAATATACTGAATTTCAACCACATAAGTGCCGCAGCCCCCTTGTCTGGCTTTGCGCCGCTTGTTGGGACGCGACGCGGATGACGGCGCCGCCTTGTCCGTTTCGCAGACGAATTCTACGTTTCCCCCCCTGTTTTTCCGGCCGCGAAACAGACGAGACAGATGAATCATCCGTTTCGCATCTGAACAATGACCTTATTGGCCACATCAGAATCAGCGGAGAAACCAGGTGCTGTTTTCTCAGTTTGTGTGTAATCGTCTGTCGCAGGTATCGGCCCGCCAAGGGACAGAAACGAGGGTCGACGCGGTAGGTCTGCTACAGACGATTACACGAGCCCACACTTACACACTCAAAAGGCGGGAAATTAAGGCATGCCTTTCTTAGGATTGCAACAAATTGTCCCCTCGCGGGTTTCGACTAACAGACCTCTCCCGGATTTCGACTAATGGACATCTCAGACTCACGACATTTTCTCCCCTTTTCGGCCGATCGGTTATCCTCGGCTGGGCCCGGGAGCCCCTTCTCAGGCTCCTGCGGGCCCGGACGGGAGATAACCGCTTTAGCCACAAGCTAGCTGAAAAGTAAAACGCCCTCGCAAACAGCCACTGACAGATTACGCGGTTATCCTTGACAGCGCTGGGCCAGTCCCATGGACTCCACGGGGCCCGGCGCGCTGGCAGGAGATAACCGCCCTGCGCCAAAGACGGCGCTCAAAACATGAATCACTTGGCGAGCCCGATAGAATCCCTCTTGTCGATGGTCAGACCACGAGATTACGGGCTTGGACTTTCCGTAAACCTACCCAAGCCCGGTAAAAGGCAGCTAGCCATAGATAGATCGGCAAATAATCAGGCTCGGAACCGACAGCCAAAGTGGGCGCGGGCGGCCGGCTTCCTAGTGCATCAAACACTGTCGGACCGCTCGCACTTTGGCTGAAACAACTCTACTTCCCGGGATTGTTCTCCCCAGGAAACTTGCATGGACTCTGGTACCTCGGGTTCCTTGTCCGGATTCGTAGAGTGGTGCCGCAAAGATATTGTCCGGACTTGTGGGCGGTCTCGTTGACGGGGGAGACTCATCTGAAACTGAGGGCGGTTATCTCCTGCCAGCACGCTGTCAAGGATAACCGCGTTGATAGTCAGTTGCGGCCAATAAGAGTGGTCGAGGTAGTTGCCAGTGCGTGGGCGGAGCGGGTTTTCTCCCGTCCAGACCCGCAGGAGCCTGAGAAGGGGCTCCCGGGCCCGGCCGGGGAAAACCCCAACGGCCGCTCGTGAAGAAGTGATTCGGATAAGTTGAGTAGTCCCGTCCGATTTTTCCTCTGGTCCCAAGCTTTTGCTATTGATCTCCGGAAACCGAATTAGCACCGAAACCGGGTGGGAACTAAAGTGGTCCGTTTATTCCGTTCCGATGGACGCTCAGTCTATCGTTCATCCATCTTATGGATCGTGCGTCCAGAAAAGTGCTGTTTTGCGGCCAATCTTGGACGCTCAATCCACGAAACAGCGCTTTCATGTACCGAGCGTCCGACAAAGCAGCGCAAAATTCGCTTACCGGCCGCAGAAGAAGGCCGCCGTGTGCCAGAGAGGCCGTTTCACTCACCGAAGGCAGTGGGAGAAGGTCGCCGTGTGCCGGAGAGGCCGTTTCACTCACCGGAGGATGTTGAAGAAGGCCGCCGTGTGCAGGAACGGCCGCTCCGCTCACCGAAGATGGTTGCCGTGAGCAGAGACAGTCGATTCGCTCACCGAAGCCAGATGGGGTTTGCCCCGCTTTTTTAGAGGCTTAGATGATGGCATCCGGGAAGATCGGAAGGGCGAAAATGGTGGCGGGGATGTCGGCGGCAGTTTATTTCAGGTATTCTTCGTCGCGGACGAGGACTTTTTCGATGCGGCCGACGTAGAGGGTGTGGAAATCGCGGTGGGGGTAGTTGTTCTCAAGGATGGCCGGGTCGAGGAAGCCGGATTCCTGAAGTTCCGCATGATAGACTTTGCGGCAGATCAGGACCAGTTTGGCCTGGGCGAAATAGACCGCGTTATCGGTGTAAACCGGGGTCAGGCCGGTTTGGGCGATTTTGTCTTCGTCGCGGCCGGAGACGCTGCCGAGATAGCCCATCTGGGGTTTGAAAGACGCATCCATGACGCAAAGCGTGAAGTGGTCTTCGCGATCGACGAATTGTTTGGTGTATCGTGACGGCCGGATGTAGACCACGGCCGTCGGGTCGTCGTGGCCCCACAACGAGCCGAGGTGTCCCCAGGAGGCAGTCATGGTGTTGCATCCCGTCTGCGGGTTGCCGGCGGTGATGAGCATCCATTCGTCGCCGATGAGGGTGAACGGGTTGAAGCGCAAGTCTTTATAGTCGATCTCTTTCATAGTATTGGATTGAATCTTTCGTGGGTTAAACCTTTACCGCAGATGGGTTTCCGGGACGACGCGCAGGTCGAGGATGTCGAGCCAGCCGGCGTCGTTCTTGGGGGCATAGCGGTTGCAGAAGAAGCCGAATTTGGCGCCGATCCACTGTTCCGGCTTGGCGGTGAACAGCACGCCTTCTTGACTAAAACGTTTCCCGTCGAGGCTATAATAGAAGCGGCAGATCGCGTCGGGAACCACCTCCAGCCTTACCCAGAACGTCGCTTCGCGGTTTTTGTCGTAGGGGATCCAGGCGGTTTCTTCTTCCACTTCGTCCACTACCCGGTCGCCTTCAGGGCGACTGACGAAAAAGTGGAGCCGGGCACCGTCTTTGGCGGACACCAGGTTGAAGCCGGCCAGTTCGTCGCCGGAGACGAGGAAGCCCGCGGATTCCAGTTTTTCGCCCAGTTGGGGATTGGGATGAAAGACGAGTTTCGCCACGACGGTGAACCGTTCGGCCGGGAACTTCTGGAGCAACAGATTCTTCATTTGCCGCCAGTCCGGCGTCTCCGGAGCGGACTTTCGCGCCTGCTCCACCGAGTAAAGCCGGATTCCGCCTCCCGGCAGGGCATAATGCCAATAAGGAGACGGGACGGCAGGAAATTGCCATTCGAGTGGGAGGCCGTAGGGGCCGAGAGATGCCCGGTTGGCACCGGGCATGACGGCAGTGGCAGTGCCGTGCATGGCAGCCGCGGCGAAGCCGGGCATGACGGTCGCGGTGGAGCCGGGCACGGCGGCAGCGGCACTGGGGGATTCGGGCGGGTTGGCCTGGCGCGCCTCGGCAAGAATCCCGACCCCGGCAGTGGGTGCTGGCCAGGACTTCACGGGCTGGCCGATGCCGTCGCCGTCGGGGTCTTCGCCGATGAGAGGCCAGCCGTCGGGACGCCAGGTCATGGGCTGGAGGTGGACGATGCGGCCGTAGGCGCCTTTGTCCTGGAAGTGGAGGAACCAGCTTTCGCCGGCGGGGGTTTCCACCCATCCGCCTTGGTGGGGGCCGTTGATGGTGCCCGGGGCGGAGGCCATCACGATGCGCTCCTCCCAGGGACCGTAGGGATGTTTCGCGCGGAGGACGGTCTGCCAGCCGGTTTTGACGCCGCCGGCTGGCGCGAAAATGTAATACCAGTCGTTGCGTTTATAGAGTTTCGTGCCTTCGATCGTGGGTTGTGTGCGGTGGCCGTCGTAGACGATACGGGAAGGGCCGAGAAGGTGGGTTCCGTCGGGCGCCATCGGGGCCATGAAGAGGATGCTCTTGAGGCCGGCGCGTGAGCCGGCGGCGGCGTGGGAGAGCCAGGCCGTGCCGTCTTCACCCCAGAGCGGACAAGGGTCGATGAAGCCTTTGGCGCGGACGACCCAGACGGGGTCTTCCCAACGGCCGCGCGGATCCTGCGTCTTGACCATAAAGATGCCGCGGTCGGGGTCGCCGCAGAAGATGTAAAACCAGCCGTCATGGTAGCGGATAGCCGGCGCCCAAACACCATTGGCGTGCTGGACCGAAGTATGAAACTCCGGCTCGTAATCCGTCAACGCCGCCCCGACCAGCGTCCAGTGAACCAGGTCGCGCGAGTGCAGGATCGGCAGGCCCGGAAAACAGTTGAACGATGAGGCAGTCATATAATAGTCCTCCCCCACCCGGCACACGTCGGGATCGCTGTAATCCATATGCAGAATGGGATTGGTATAGCGGGGCTGGGCCGTCGCGGTCAGCGACAAGGTCAATGTCAAGGCCAGCCCAAGGAGCGGGGAAAGGAGGCGTTTCATCCGGAGGAGTTTTCTACAAAGTTAGTGTTTTTCACTATCTTTGCAAGGATGAGACGCTGCCTTTCCATCGCCTTGCTCCTGCTTCTCTCCGCCTGCCGGCCGCAAGTGGAGACCGTCACGGTCTATGCGCCGGCCGAGGACGGCGACCACTATGTCAACAACGCCGTTCCCGTCTTTTTCAAGGGCAATTACTATTGTATGTGGCAGAGTTCCACGACCGACGAAGATGCGCCCGACACGCATTTGGCCTACAGCCGGAGCCGCGACGGGCGGCGCTGGGCAGCGCCGCAAACGCTCGCGCCCAGCACCGACTCGGCCTTCGCCTCCGCCGGCGGCTGGATGGCCTTCGGCGACACGCTTGTTGCCTTCGTTAATCTGCTTTCCGACATCGAAGCAGGCGGCACGGCGCACTATTGCACATCGGCCGACGGCGTGGTCTGGTCGGCCTTGCAGCCGGTCCGGATGGCCGACGGCACGCAGCTCAACGGCATTCTGGAGCAGGACATTCACACCCTCCCCGACGGGCGCCTCGTGGGCGCCGCCCACTTCAGCCCCGGCCTCAAGGCCCGTCCCATCTACTCCGACGACCCTTCCGGCCGGAGCGGCTGGCACGTCGGCCGCATCGAGATGGAAGACCGCGGCAACCAAAGCCGCGGCATCGAGCCCAGCCTCTACCTGCGGCCTGACGGAACCCTGGTGATATTCTTCCGCGACCAGGCCTCCTCGTTCCGAAAACTCGCCGCCGAAAGCCACGACCGCGGCGAAAGCTGGACCGCACCCCGGGAGACCGAAATCCCCGACGGAAGGACGAAACAGTGCGCCGGCAACCTGCCGGACGGCCGCGCCTTCTACATCGGCAACCCCGTCCCCGCCAAAGACCGCACGACGCTCGCCTATGCCACGAGCGTCGACGGTATCACCTTCTCCGCGCCGGTGGCGATCCGCACCCCGGAAGATCTCCCGCCGCAACAATACGAAGGAAAGTACAAAACCTTGGGCTACAGTTATCCCAAAGCCTTCTTGCATGGAGAATACCTGTACGTATCCTATTCCGAGAACAAGGAGCGCATCGTCGTCACGCGTCTCGCATACGCGAAAATGAAATAATTGCTATCTTTGTATGTTATGTGGAAGAAAACTCACAACTGGCTGATTGCCGTTGCCGGCCTGTTGATCATCGCGTTGCTGGGACTGGACGTCTGCCATGCCGTCAATCCTGAAACGGGCGTTCACTATTCCGTGCGCTTCCTGGACCGGCTCATCTATATTTTGTTCATCGTTTTATCTTTCATCATTTCCGATGTAACGCTCCTGTCAGCCAAGAAGCCATTCTATCAGGTATTCCTGATCATCGTCAATGCCATTATGCTGCTGGGATTCCAGATCTGGATTCTCGTGGATTTCTTCACGACGAAACTGCAGACAGGTCTCAGGATGTCTTCGGTTTACACGCTTTCCATCGGAGCTGTCTTTCCGCTGGTAGCCATCATCCTGTTGGTCCTTGCCGTCCGCTATGCAGCCGATGAAGGGACAGCCCAGCGAATCGCCGAATCTTTCGCACGCCGGGGTATCAAGCAAGACTGATTACCCCACGAAAGGAGAATCCACCACCCGCCAGCGAACCCGCCAGCGATTGCCATCGAAATCGTGACTGAGGATTTCGAACCGGCCGATTTCGGACGTATTCTTCACATGCGCACCCGCACAGGCACAAGCGTCATAGTCCCCCACCCGCACGATACGCAGCATCTCCGAAGCATTGTCCGGCAATTTACTCAAGTCCACGACTTGCGCCGCCTCTTCATGCGTCAGATACGAAATCGTCACATCGAGATGGCGACCGATTTCCTCATTGACAATCCTGACAATGTCTTCGATCTGCTCCGGTGACGGGGCCGCAGCAAGCAGATAATCACATTTTGACTTCTTGCGTTCGATGTGTGCATTACGGGACCGCGGGCATCCGAACATCCGCACCATGGTGGCGTTGAGGATATGTTCACAGGTGTGCATCGGTGGATACTCTTCCTTGTTATGGGCATTGATGACAGGTTCTTCCATGAGGACAGGATGTTTTTTTGTGTTGACTGGACAAAAATAGCGAAAAAAGTGCGGACTTTCAGAAAATTTTCCCATCTTTGCAGTCCCAAACGGGATACAGGGGCGTAGCTCAGCTGGTTTAGAGCGCTTCAGTCACATTGAAGAGGTCATCGGTTCGAATCCGATCGTCCCTACAAAAAAACCTCCGGCCTTTTGGTCGGAGGCTTTTTTTGTATTCAGGATCCGGCTATCGCCAGAGATGATCTATATGGAGGTCATCGAAACAGGTGACATCCAGATAGCATGTGAAGCTTACCCCGTTGCGGGTGCAGGAGAAGGCAATCGTTCCACTTCCGGAAGCGGTAAAATGGAAGAGAAGCATGCCGTTGACATCAGGATCGCGGACGATAGGTCCACTCAGGACCGAAACCTCGACATTTACTTCTTCCGTTCGCGTTACACCGGAAAGTACACACCGTAACGTCGCTTCAAAAGCGTGGATGACAAATTCATGGTTCTGGTCTTCCTGACTTTCGAAATGGATGCCCACCAGCCCGACAGGAACTTCCAGGTCCGTCGCCGAATAAGTCGCCTGACCGGCCAATCCTCCGTAGGAAGCGGTAATCACTTTTCCGCTGCAAGCGGATTGCGCGGTCATCGTACCAGCAGAGCCACTGACGCTGACAGCGCCTTGGTCGGAATAAGTGGCCTCCGAAGTCACGTCGGCCGTACTTCCGTCACTGTACAGCGCGATTACCTGGAAAGACTGCGTCACAGAGACGATTCCGTCCACCACCTGGACCAGGTCATAATGATTGCGGTCGAAAGAGATACCTGTAAGCACCGGCGCCGGTTTCTTGGTCTGCGTCAAACTGAGCGTCACATCACTCACGCCATTGCTTCCTTGTAACACCAAAGTTCCGGACTTGTCTTCGGTCGTAGCGGTATTCTGGGTTTTCGGATAAACCGTGAGCTTACTGCCGTTGACCGAATAGCCGAAAGAACTCGTGCAACTCTTGACCGACCAGGTGCAATTCGCTGCGGAAACCGTCGCAGTCTTGCCGGCATCACTTCCGGATTCCTCCCATGTCCATGTCAAAGAAGCGGGGGAAACTTGCAGGGTGGAGGGCTCCGGAGGCGTTTCGGGTCTCCGGGTCTGCGTCAGGTCAACTGTCACGTCGCTCACACCGTTTGAACCCTGAATCACCAGGATACCATTCCGGTCGTCGGCCGTGCTGCTGTTCTGGGTCTTCGGATAAATCGTGAGAGTATTTCCGCTGGCCACATAGCCAAAATCATTGGAAATCTGTTTCACAGACCAGGAACAGTTTGTCGCCGAGACCGTCACGTTCCGACCGCTGCCGCTGCCGGATTCATCCCAAGTCCACTGCAGGGAACCAGGCGAAGCAGTTAAGGATGAAGAGACTCCCGCGGTCACTGTCAATGTCGCCGTTCCGGGAATTTCAACAGGTACACCTTCCCGATAGGTCATCGGATCGGAAGAAGAGAACATCCACCAGCCGGTTACCGTCGCGGTACCGGGCGCCAGGCCTGTCGCCTCCCCCGTACTTCCAGCATAAGTCACTGATTTGACGGTAGCAACAGATGCATCGGAAACCTCATACCGGCAAATGTTCGAGATATCGCTGCGCATGAATTCTTCCGTTCGCTCCTTATCGCTGTAAGAAACGAGCGTGGCCATAAAACGGGACCAAGTCTCCCCTACGACTATCGTCTTCGAGGCGGGAGCAAGTTCGATAGAGTACCACAACTTGCCGGCACCGCGACCGGTATAGCCATCCTGTTGCAACTGGATCGCATCGGTCAGGGCTGCATTCCAACGGCCGGATACTGTGATTGTGATATCGTTGTCATCTCCGGTATTCCGGGCTGCAGGATAGACTGTGATCGTGGCAGATCCCGTACCGGACGTCTTGCTGACATACCACTTGGCGGTGACGCCTGCCAGATTCCAGGCAATATTTGCCGACACATGGAATGTCTTCTTGACGGCAGGACCATACTCCCAACAGTTCCAGGTCAGCGGGCCATCCTCTTCGATGTACAGGTATGGCTCTTCATAATAATCGACACTGACGGGTTTGGAATCACGCAGGCCATCCCATTGTGCACTGACAGATCCTGTCGCGGTGGAGCCACTCTGGTTATCGGCTTCATAGGTCCGGGAAGAAGCATTCCAGAACCCGATTTCCGAGGCTGTCAGGGCCGTCGAGACAGTCCATGTAGCCAATGCAGAAACATCCCGGATACCGCCGGTCCCATAGGATTCGTCCAGCGAGCCGTGGTCCTTCCGGACATGATAGGCATAAAAGACAGCGCTTCCATTCCAGGCAAGCGAGCAAGTCTCCTCCGCTTCTGCAACTATTTCGGTGTAGCTGTGCGAGCCGTCCAGATTGCTCACATAGAACGCGTACGTGTAGTCATGGTCTTCTACGGTCACACGGATTGAATTGGAACTCTGCACGCCCCGGAACACGGCAGTCACGCTGGCGGATCCCGTCGCTGCGGCATGCGTCGTGCAGCCGGAAACGCGCAGTACCGCGGGATGGGAACTCGTCAGTATAAAGCCGCTCGTGATGTCTTCGGCGGCACCGCCGTCGGAGAAGGTCACATGGAGTCGCCATAACTGATCACTGCCCAAACCGACTGTCTGATCCGCTGTCTGCCAGGCACTGGCTGAAGCATTCCACATTTGCAGTTGCACGGTAGCCGGAATACGTTCCACCACGTTGACCGTGACGGGATTGCTCGTAACGCCACCGAACGCCGCCGTCAATGTCGTCGTCCCCGCGGTCGTTCTGGTTGAATAGGCGCCTTGTCCATTGTTTGTCAGCAGGCCGGCAAGGTCATTGCTCCAGGTCGCAGTTGTCGTGACATTCTCTGTCGAACCGTCCGTATAAGTAGCTTTCGCGGTAAAACTTAACGGCCGACCTCCCGTATAGGCCGTCTGCTCCGCAGGCGTGACAACGAGGGAAGCCGCGTCCCGGGTGACAACGCCTTGTTCGTCTACGGATTTCGTCACACCATTGAACGTCCAGGTAGCTGTAAAGATTGTCTGCGGACTGGATGCGGTGATTTCCGGATAGGATGCATAGGCACCTGTCCCGTAATTATTGGTGATATCGTTTCTGAAAGCGCGGAATGAACGTCTGCCTCCTACATAAGCGTTAGCTCCCCCGGCCGCAGACATCCAGTATTCATATCCTGAATTGTATGGATCCCGGTATTTCACCCGCATGACATCACGCCAGGTCACGTCTTCCCGTGTGGAAATATCTTCGGTCGTTCCGTCGGCATAATGGGCTGTCAGCGTGTATAGGAACGCAGTTCCCAGTCCACCCATCACATACGTCTTCGCCGGGTCCAGTGACAAATGATCCAGTACGCGGTCCGCTTCAAGATCCAGGTCATCGCTCTTGCGGCCGTCCAGGCTCCGGATATGGGCCTGCCCACCGGCCTCCGTGACACCTGCCGGAATCCAGAAATACAGCGTGCCGGGACTCCCGCTCACACGCACCCATTTATCTTCGGTATATCCGGTATCGGGCAAAAGAGCCGAAGATCCGGCTGCATCCAAAAAAACCCGGACGCCCTCCTCATAAAGCGTCTGGTCCAGCCGGAACTGGAATTGCAGCGCAGAAGGATTTTTGACGATTGCCTCGGGCGTATAAGTTCCGGTGGCAAGCCGGATTCCAGAACCGCCCGAAGCGGCACCGTGCTGGAATCGCAGGCTTCTCGTATCGGTGTACGGATCGATCTCTACCTTCCAGAGCGGACTATCGGGGGCACCGCCCCCGGAAATCACGTCGCGCTCCGCGATGGCGGCTTCTATTTTCTCGTCCGTCAAGTGCAACGTCACGGTGTTTTCGGAGTTTCGGACAACGTCGAAATTCGTCGTGGCGTTCTTCCCGAGATAAAAACGATAGGTAGTCCCGAATGTCAGGCCGCTGCCATCCAGAAGCATCGCGTCGCCCGTGATCTCGATGAAGGTCGGATGGTCGTTTTCACCCAGATTCTCCGGCTTTTTACTGTCCGCATCGGCGATGGCCCGATCCCCATACAAGTTTTCCGCTGCGTAGAATGTCGCGGCACCGCCGCTGTTCATCCGCATCACATCGTAACCCGAAGCGGCGTCCGTCGTAACAGCTGCATTCGTTCCCCGGCTGTCCGCAAAAGCACAAACAGAAGCCGGTCCCTCGATCGTAGCCCCAGTGACCGTAAACGAATAACGCGTCAAGGAGCTTTTATCTACGGTAATGTCATAACGTGCGACCAGACGTGTCATCGTCACGCCCAGTTTTCGTCCTGCGGACAAATCAGCCTTGGAGAATGAGCGCCCTATCTCTTGCCACGCCATCGGAATGCCGCTGGCCGAGGTCATATCGAAACCCGTAACATACCAGGTACCCATGGCTGATTCTTCCGTATATCCAACGCGGAACTGATTGCGGACATCCCCGACATTGGCCACGGCATACCAGTCGTAGCGACGGTCTGTCACGACTCCAATCTGTGTCATATCCACGCCAGATGGCTGATAATAAGCAGCTTCCAGCAATCCGGTGGCACTATCAAACTGCAGCAAAGTCCAGTTTGATACCGCGGCCACGTCCCCGGCAAACGAACTTTTGGTCCGCATGGCGGATTCCGTCGGAGCAATGGAGAGTTCGCTGCCGAGCCGACGGCCTCCCTCACGGAGACCGCCGGCAAACGGCAGCGGCGTCAACGATTCCCGGCATCCCGTCAGGAGCAGCATTCCCAGCAGGAGCAGTCCCGGGATGCCGGACAAATACTTGTTCTTTTTCATGGGTTCTTGTTTGCTAGTGATTCGTAGAGCGAGAAAACGCGTTCCTCTTTCCAATCGGAGACGCGGAGATAGAGCAATGCGTCCCGGAAATCGATCCGGATCTCATAGTCGGGCAAACTGGACGCCGCCGGATCGTATCCCGCCGCGAAGAGATACAGGCCCACAGGGCTGGAGAAACGTTTGAGATGATCGTCTTTGTCCCAGAACTCCAGCACCAGATCGCTCCGCTTCTGACGGGGAATCCGGACGCTGATGCGTCCGGTCCCGTCATCTTCCTGTACCGTATAGAGATAGTTTCCTTCTACGGCTGCGTAATCCACGGCATCAAAGCCACATGTCGTACCCCGGATTATCAGGTTGTACTGCCGGCAAAGCGCCCCTTCCGATTCATCCGTGATGAACAGTGTAGAGAACTGTTTCTGCGGCTGGAGCACACTGCGGGCTTCCTCCCCGGTGCAATCCACCTTTTCCGTATGGACATACAACGAATCGATCTGGTTGCCGGCCTCATAGACGATCTGCGTTCCGGACCCCAGAAAATCCCGCAGGGGGCGGTTGTGCACCAATCCGATGACACGGACCTGTGCTTTATCGACCGTAACTTCTTCCACCTCGGGGCAATCCCCCATCCGCCGGTTTTCCGACCATACGGGCTCCGGCGCCCGGAGCGTCACGTCGACACATCCTTCCCACCCTTCTCCCCAGGGCGCGGCGAGCACCTCCCGGTAATCGATGTCCAGATAGCAGGGACATGGGACCCGGTCTTCCCGTACCGTACAGCCGAAACAAAGCAGCAGGGAAATATACCCGATCACCCGATTTCTCATATCGTTTCTGTATATTCCGCTCCGGAAGTCCAAGGGTTCACCGAGACCTCCGCCGTCAGGTCGCCTTTACCCACCGGTTCATTCGGATCGGTCGAACCGGTACCCCGGATTACCAGCCGGACATCATAAGAGGTGTTGCGCTCCAGGCCTTTCCCGTCCTTGAACAAAGTGACCGGATACCACCAATCCGCCCCATTCACGGTAGCCAGCACGACCAGACGGGCAAACGCGCCGTCAGATGTCGTGGCCGTATTGCCGGTATGGTCGGTGGTCACGGCATTCGGAAAACTGTAGAGGCAGCAGTCCGTGTAATCTTTCTGGACATTGTTGGCAACAGAGCTGCCGTCCGCGCGGAAAACCTGCGTCTGATAGGCAGATGGATTGACCTGGCTCGCAGCAGCGATATAGTCACTTTTCGTCGTGGAAGCCTGCTTCCCAGATGCCCGGCCACCCAGGTTTACCCATTCCGAAGCAGCGCCCGTACCACCCAGGTTCCACGTACCCAATGCGTTGATCAGGAAGACACTCTTTACCGTAATCGCGCCGGACTGTGCATAACTGGCAGGGACTTCGTTCTTCACGGAAACCAGCCGTACACGGGCTGCGAACCGGGTCAATGCGACCGAAGCAGTAGCCGCCGCACCGTTTCCCACTACAGTGGTCGCATTGCCGGCCATCACGAAACCTTGACTGGCTGTCAGGCTGCAATCCGACAATTTGACCACTTTTTCCTGAAGAGCCGCCTCTGTTGCGACATCCCCCAGGTCGATCGCGTTGGCCACGGCATAAACCTGATAGGCCCCGGCCTTCATGGCCGTGTAGGTCTTGCTGTAAGGAAGCGTTCCGAGCCCGGAGCTGATCTTCTCATAGCGGAACAGCGTCTCACCTTCAAAAATGAAAATCTGCAGGTTGTTGACCGCTTTTTCATAGGCCAGTTCCGTCACATCGGAGGCCTTGGTCATCAAGCCATTCCCATCGGAGATGACTATAGAGAGTGTTCCCGACCCGGTCAGTTCCCGGTCAGCGCAAGCAGTGAACAAGAAGGCTGTGAGCAGTGCGCTCAACATCAAAAAGGCTTTTTTCATGATTGTATTTATTTAAGGTTTGTATGTCAGAATTCCCCCGTGAAATCACCGCCGTCTCCCCAAGGTTCCACCGTGATGATTACCTCCAGATTGCCGCTCTCCACACCCAGGTTCGGATCCGGAGAACCCGGGCCACGGATTATGAAAGAAACATCATAGGTCTTGTTCCGTTCCAGATTTTCCAGAGTTACCGGATAGTACCAGCTTTGCGTATCACCTTCGCCATAGGTGGCCTTGACTACAAGACGGGCACAGGCATCCCCGGAGGTCGCACCGGTGAAATTGTCGGTCGCGACGGTGTGCTTGTTGGGCAGCGAATAAAATGGAATATTGAAAGTTTCTGTCTCACCCTGCGCCACCGTACGTGCCAGCGCCCGGAAAGTAAGTTCCGGATAATCCGCATCTGCGGCAACTGCGATAAAGTCTGCGGCATTGGCCGACGTGTTTCTACCGGCCTTGCGTCCGGCATAGTTGACATATCCCGAAGGGTCGCCCGTCCCGCCATAGTTCCACGTCCCGAAGCCATTCTCCAGGAAAGCATAGTCTATCTTCAGGGCTCCGTAAGCCGCCGGAATCCCGTTCTGCACCGTTGTGAGCCGGACGCGGCCGACATGACGACGGACCGTAATCTCCGCTCGGGCGGGAGAAGCGGCACCGCCGGTCACGGTCACGCTTGAAGCGGTCTGCCCGGCCATGAGGAAGCCTTTCTCCGGATCATCAAAGCCCAGATTGATTTCTGCCTCGTCCAATTCCGCTTTCCGGTTGACCGCTGTCAATTCCGGTGCATTGACCAAGGCGACGATGTCATAGGAGCCTGCTTTGACCCGGTCGAAAGTCCGGTTTGTCTCCTGGCCGGTCATCGTCTCTTTCCGGTACAAGGAGCCATCCTGTGAAAAGAGAAAGAGTTGGATGTCGTTGACGACGGCATCGTTTCCCGCAGGTGTCGTATCCGCTTTTGTGACAGCTCCGCTGCGGACAGAGACAGACAAAGATCCCTCCCCCGGCTGCACGTCCGGTGCGATCAGTGAGTTGCAGGCTGCGAGGCCCATCAGGCCTGCCGCAGCAATAAGAATGATTCGTTTCATGAGTATTTGATAATGAATGGATAATTGTCCTTAATAAATCCCTTGCAGATTACCTCCGTCTGTCCAGTCTTCCACCGTCACTGTCGCTGCGATGCCGGAATAATCTGTCAGGGGATCTTCCGGATGCTCCACCCCATATCCGGCAATCGTCAGGTCTATGTGATAGTGCCGGTTACGGCGGATCCGTTCCAATGTGACAGGGTACCAGGTCGTCCTGCCACCTAATTGCGCCTTGACGACGAAGCGGGTGCTGCGGCTTCCCCAGTTTTCCCGATCGTGACTGTCCGGTGATGCGTTGGGATAAGGATAGAAACTATGGCCGCTTGCCAGACTGTCGGAAGCCCCCAGTGGAATGTCAAGACGGGCGTAGAGCAAGTCTGCCGGGCAATCCGCCACCGGCGGCTCCTCAAAAATCATCCGGTTGTACCAGCGGGCAGCAGCATCTGGAATGGAGTCAGTGAGGGCCAGTGTGTTCTGACCGACGACATTGGTCAGGCCTATTGCCTCAACAACAAAGGGCTTGCTGGCCAAGGTTCCGGAAAAAGCCGTCCGGATCGTGCAGGTCACTTTGCCGACCAGCCGGGTGACTTCGACGGTAATCTTCTCGTCAGCCTCGATCAGATGGTCGGAGAGCGCGCCCACCATCACGAAGTTCCCGACGCCATTCTCGGAAAGGGTTGTGATTGTGGCAAGCAGGTCGCTCTTCGTGATGGCAACCCGGGGCAAGCCCGTCTTGTTGGCGACCACGACAAAATCATAAACCTCATCGGTCAGGTAAAAGTCAAAACGGCCGTCGGTCGAGTCGTACGTATCGACCAGCGTTCCCGTGCGGCTGAACACATAGAGAAGGCAACGGACCACATTGCTTTCGGCAAGCGAAGGCACATCCAGCGCACGGGTCTGCAGGGCACTGCCGGCCAGTTCCAGGGAAACGTGCCGGGCGGCCAGTTCTTCCGTACATGCGGCGCAGGGCTCCTTGTCGCATCCTGCTGCGACAAGGAGTGCGCCGGTCACAAATAAAAAACGTTTCAAGAGTTTCATTTTCATATCGCTTCAGATTCGCGGTTCAGGCCATATTTCCGGATCAGGGCACTGATTTCCGGATCCAGGTTGCCCCGGTGCACGAAGGCACTGTTCTGGGCACAGGCGTGCAGATAGCACTCCACCGCACTGCGCTCGTCACCCTGCCGGGCATATAGCAGGGCGAGCATGTAATTCACTTCGGCATTGCGGTCGAGCTTCTCGAGAATGGCCAACGCGCTCGCGTTGTAATCGAGACAGCAGTAAGCAATGGCGGTATTGTAGTCGGCATACGGACGCAGCAACGTGAGCGCCTGTTTGTAATCCCGGTCCCGGATAGCCTGGACACCTGCCATGTATGTCGTATCGAGCACGGTTGTCCGGATCGTATCCTGCAACATGTTGCGCCGGTGGAGACGGAAAGCGAAGACTACGGTCCGCAGGCGCGGATAGAGTTCTTTCGAGAGATACGGATAATAGTCGTCCGCACGCATGGCAGTTTCGCGACGGTCCGGATCGGTCTCCTGCCGGCGTTTCTGATAGACCTGCTTCTGTTCCGTAGACATGTGTTCATCTGCATCGACGAGCCGGTCAAGTTGTTCCCAGTTCTCGGGAACGGCGTAGCTGCTGAAATGAATTTCAGGGCGCTCACGGCTTTCCGGATCGGCCAGCGTTCCATCCAAGTCCATCCGGACGCCTTGAGCCCGGTCCACCGAATCGGCGTAACGTTTCATGAAAGCGGCGAAATAACGGCCCACACTCCGGCTCCGCCGCTGGGAGAGTTCTCCGTTGGAACGCCACGATCCTTCCGGCGAGGCATGCGCCGTCACCACGATGCTGTCCAGGTCGAATTCCTGGTTTTCAAGCAGAGAAGCCAGCGTCGCACGGATACGGCCGATCTCCCGGAGATTGTCTCCCAGTTCCTCCCGCACGGCATCTTCGCCTACGCCGAACAGCAGCCGGGCCTCATCCTGCAGATCCACCCGCCGCGAGATGATTTGATCGAGATACCGTTCCCGGCCATCCACAAAAGCGCTCAGCGAACTGATGTAAAAGGTAAGCGGGTCGCTCTCCGGCACGGTATAGACCACCTTGTCCTGTTCACATACTTCGCCCAGAAGCCGGATATCCACCTTGCGCAGGCGGGGCCGGGTAGCGATGGTCTGCACATAGTTATAGACAAACTCTCCCGCCTCGTTGACAATCAGCGTGTCGAGCCGCAGATGGCCTGTCTGGAAAGGTGCTTTCACATATTTGCGGAACATCTTGTCCTTGTCCCGGATCTTTCTTTCATTGCGGCGCACCAGCAGTCCATAGGTATAGTAATCAATGGCCTGCCGCTCGGTCACGCCATAGACGGAAGCAAATTCGCCGTCCGTCACGACGGAGGTGTCGCGCCGGAACGCGTAAAGTGCCGGAATATTCCGCTGGATGAACACCTCCAGCTGATGCCGGTCGATGAACCGGGTCGAGTCGGTGACGATCGACCGCAAGAAACGCTCATAGTGTTGATAACCGCGCAGTTGTGCCTTACGATAGTCCTTGCCCGTAATCAGGATGTCATCGAGGTCCACCGTATCTTCCAGGATTTCCATCCGGGGATGGAACCGGACCTGCCAGCGGCTGTCCTGCATCGCGGCCGGTACGATGACCTGGAACTCCAGATCGACGCGGCCATGCCGTTCCGCCACATTCCGGAAACGGGCTGTCACCCGGGCGGCCTGCAGCGTTTCATTCGCTACCATCTCGCCGCTCTCCTCATCGCGGACCGCATTCATGATGATGACTTCATGCCCCATGAAATCGTGGACCACCAGGCTGTCCTGCTCGAAACGGGGCATGTCGAGTTCCTGAAACGAGGTGCTGTAATGGGCGGGCAGGGCCAGCGAAGCGGTCAGCTGCTGCTCCTGCAGTTGTTCCGCCTTGCGGGACGTTGCACAGGAAACGGCCAGGCCGACGGCCAGGCAGCCCGCCAGGATAAGCGATCTTCTCATAGGTTCAGAAAATATAGGTCAGGGATACTTGTACGTCATTCGAAGGGAGAAGAAACCATTTCCACGCATCCCGGATCAGCCGGCCATCCTCGGCAGAGAGGATCCGGCCGCAACGCGGACAGCGGTACAGGGTGTAGCGCGCCCGACCGGCCCATAGCCCCAACCCCAGGTCAAGGTTCCAATGGTCGGAAATCAGCCAGCTGTAGCCGGCGCCTACACCCAGGCCTGCCGCAACGCCCTCCTCGGTTTTCATCTTCCGAAAAAGACCACCGCGGTTATACTCCTCCAGTTGCGCTTTTGCGCCGAACCACCACGAGGAGGAGACATTCCAGGGCCACCAGCGCAGTCCGAGCGAAGCAGTCCGCGCACGGTTCTGAAAAGGATTTCCTTTTTCCACCGAACCGTAGTTCCAGTTATTGTAGCGGGCGGCCGCATGCAGGGATAGATGCCGGCTGAGTGAGACTCCGGCCTGCAGATTGGCCGTTCCCAGGTTCGCCCAGTCCAGTAAGTTCGTGGAGAGCGTGACTTCCTGCGCCGATATCGAAGTTGTCAGAAAGAGGCAGAGCGCCAGCAGGATGCGATGTTTCATAAGACCATATTGCATTTACGGCGGCAAAGCTAAGGCACCCCCACCCACAAATAAAAACTCGGAGAAGGTAGTTGGATGAAGTTTTCAGCATCCCGAGAAAAACGGGAAAAATCCAGATTCGGAGTGGCCAGAATGGCCTTTTCGGGTGTTTTTCTTAAAAAACTGACAAAATGTCGGCCCGGCTGCGTTGGTATCTTTTTTGATTTTCAGGGACGCAGCAATGAAAAATATTAAAAAACGATAATTATGATGAAAGGAAAAATCGGGGTGACTACGGAAAACATCTTTCCGGTCATCAAAAAGTTCTTGTATTCCGACCATGACATCTTTATGCGGGAACTCGTCGCCAACGCTGTCGATGCGACGCAGAAACTGAAAGCCTTGGCCGGGACCGGCGAATTCAAGGGTGAACTGGGCGACCTGACCATCCATGTGGACGTGGACAACAAAGCCAAGACCATTACACTGACCGACCGCGGCATCGGCATGACGGAAGAAGAAGTAGACAAGTACATCAACCAGATCGCCTTCTCTTCGGCCGGCGAATTCCTGGAGAAATACAAGGACAAGGCAGGCAGCATCATCGGTCACTTCGGACTGGGTTTCTATTCCGCCTTCATGGTGGCACAAAAAGTCCGTATCGAGACCCTCTCCTGGCAGGAAGGGGCCAAGGCGGTGAAGTGGGAATGCAAGGGCGAACCTGATTTCACCATGACGGAGAGCAAGAAGAGCGATCGCGGCACCACGGTCACCCTCTTCCTCGACGCGGACAGTGAGGAGTTTTCCGAAGAGGCGAAAGCGGGTGCCCTGTTGAACAAGTATTGCAAGTTCATGCCCGTCCCCATCTGCATGGGCAAACAGAAAGAGTGGAAGGACGGCAAGTATGTCGATACCGACAAGGACAACATCATCAACGACACCGAGCCCCTGTGGACCCGCAAGCCCAGCGAGCTCAAGGACGAAGACTACCTGACCTTCTACAACAAACTCTATCCGATGCAGGAAGATCCCCTCTTCCACATCCACCTCAACGTCGATTACCCGTTCAACCTGACCGGTATTCTCTACTTCCCCAAGATCAAAGACCGGCTGGAAGTCACGCGCAACAAGATCCAGCTCTTCTGCAACCAGATGTTCGTCACCGACTCCGTCGAGAACATCGTACCGGAGTTCCTGACCCTGCTGCACGGCGTCATCGACTCGCCCGACATTCCGCTCAACGTGTCGCGCAGCTACCTGCAGGAAGACGCCAACGTGAAAAAGATCTCTTCCTACATCACCAAGAAGGTGGCCGACCGGCTGGAAGAGATATCCAAGAACAAAAAAGAGGAATTCGAGCAGAAGTGGGACAACCTGAAACTCTTCATCGAGTACGGTATGCTCACCGACGAGAAATTCTGCGACCGCGCACTGAAGTTCGCGCTGCTGAAGAACACGGACGGTACTTTCTTCAAATACGACGACTACGCTGAAAAGATCAAGGAAGCCCAGACCAACAAAGACAAGAAGATCGTTTATCTGTACTGTACGGATCCGGTCGCCCAGTATCCCCAGGTCGAAGCGGCCAAAGCCAAGGGTTACGACGTACTGGTCTTCGATTGCCCGCTCGATGCCCATTTCGTGAACCTGCTGGAAGGAAAACTGAAAGACGCCACGTTCAAACGCGTGGACGCCGATGCCATCGACCGTCTGGTGGAGAAGGAAGAGCGGACGAAATACGAAATTTCGGAAGAAGATGCCAAATACGTGACCAGCGTTTTCGAAGAAATCCTGCCCAAGGAAAACAAATACGATGTAAAGGTGGAAAACCTGGGCGAAGCAGCCGCTCCGATCCTGATCACACAGAGCGAATTCATGCGCCGTTACCGCGACATGGCAGCCCTGGGCGGCGGCATGAACTTCTACGGCGAACTGCCCAACAGTTACAACATCACGGTCAACGCTGAGAATCCGGTCGTCAAGAAGATCCTGGGCGAAACCGGCATCAAGGCCCTGACCGCCGACAACACCCTGCTCAAGCAGGTTACCGACCTGGCACTGCTTGCCAACGGCATGCTGAAAGGCAAGGCCCTGGCTGATTTCATCAAGCGAAGCGAAGAGCTGCTATAATTTCTTCTTTCCGAAACCATCCACGAGCAGGATGGTAACCAGGCGCGTGAGCACGGCCAGCGCGATGAAATTCGTACCCATCTCCAGCCGCATCACGATGAACCGCGAGTTCATCTTGAAATTGAGCAGCAACATGGCCACCAGGAACACATCGATCATGTTCCACTTGTCCACCGACTGAAGTTTCAGGAACTGGCGCCCCGTCCCCAAGCGGAGCGCCAGTTCGATGTATTTGAGGATGGGAAGGATAAACGTGAAAACCAGAATGATGGAAGCCACCAGATACTCGCTGCTCTCCCAGAACATCTCCACGGAGTCGAACAGCGTCACCTCCTGGTGTTTGAGCGCAAACCCAAGCACCTGATACTTTGTGGACATCAGGGGATAGCAAAGTCCCAGGATATAAAACACGACCGATGCGGTCAGGAAGGCCACCGCTGCGAGATTCCGGGATGTCAAGAACTTGTACGGTTTTTTAAGCGGGATTTCCACGACTTACTGTTTTTTTTCTTACCTTTACAAAGATATCGTTTTTTATAATCATGTCCACAACTACGTTGATAATCTTGATCGCTGCGGTGGTTGCATGGGTGCTGGCGATTATCCTGACGCGGGCCTTGACACGGTCTTCGCTCCTGGCAGACCGGTCGCGGCTGGAGTCCATCCTGGATGTCCCGGCCCGTATCGAAAAAGCGGTTCAGGACACTGAAAAGGCCAAGGACGCTGTGATGGAGGCTCATGACAAAGCCCACGCAGAGGCCCTGGACGCCCGCGACCGGGCTCATGAAGCTGCGATGAGGACCCTGAAGGAACAGTTCGCCGAAGCGATGGGGCAGATGAAGGAGCAGGTCAAGAATGCGACGGACGAACTGCTGAAAAGCCGGCAGAAAGAATTCAAGGAGGCCAGCAGCGAAGCCCTTGGCACACTCCTGACCCCTGTCAAGGAAAAAATGGAGGAACTTCGCAAGGAAATGAACGCCAACAGCGACGTCCACAAGACCGCCCAAAGTGCCATCAAGAGTGACGTAGAGAACCTGATGAAATACACCGGCCGCGTGGCACGGAGCACCGACCAGCTGGCAGCCGCCTTCAAATATGGCAATAAACTGCAAGGCACCTGGGGCGAGACCATCCTGGAAGAACTCCTCTCCTCGCAGGGGCTCACCAAAGGCGTCCATTTCGACGTCCAGCCGACCATCGTCGACGCCGACGGCAGGACCGTCAAGAACGAGGACGGCTCCGCCATGCGTCCCGACGTGATCATCCACCTGGACCGCCGCCGTGAAGTGATCGTGGATGCCAAGACTTCCCTGGCCGATTACGTAAGCTACGTCAACGCCGAAAACGAGGAAGACCGGGTCCGCTACCTGCGGGCCCATATCGACAGCATCAAGAAACATGTGAAGGAACTTGCACGGAAAGACTACGCCTCTTACGTGCAACCGCCAAAAATGTCGGCTGGCTACGTCATCATGTTCGTCCCCAACATGGGTGCCCTCTGGACCGCCCTCAACGCCGAACCCGACCTGTGGCGATGGGCGGCCGAGCAGAACGTCTATATCGCTGACGAGCAGTCGCTTTACGGAGCCATCCGTATCGTCCAGCTCACCTGGACCCAGGTACAGCAAGCCGAAAACCACGAGAAAGTCTATGCCTTGGCCGGCGAGATGATGGACCGCGTGGACAAGTTCCTCGCTGCCTACGGCGAAGTGGGGAATGCCCTGGAAAAAGCCATGAAAGCCTACGGCGAAGCCGGCAAGAAACTGGCACCGAACGGTCAGAGCATCACCACCACTGCCATCAAACTCGCCAAAATGGGTGCCCGGAAAGGCAAACATATCGAACGTGCCCTGCAGGATGTCGATGATATCGGCGCCCTGGAAGAGGGCGACCGGGAATAATCTGAACTTTAAAAATCAAATAATGCGATATGGCTGATACCCCTACCCCCCACATCGGAGCAAAATACGGTGAAATCGCCGAGACCGTGCTGATGGCCGGCGACCCGCTCCGCGCGAAATTCATTGCCGATAACTTCCTGACCAACCCCGTGCAGTTCAATGAAGTCCGCGGAATGCTGGGCTATACCGGCACCTACAACGGCAAACGCGTCAGTGTCATGGGCCACGGCATGGGCATTCCCTCCATCGGAATCTATTCCTACGAACTCTACAACTTCTACGGCGTGAAGACCATCATCCGTGTCGGCTCGGCCGGATCGTACCACCCGGACCTGCACTTGGGCGACCTTGTCATCGCACAGGGAGCCTGCACCGATTCGAACTACGGTGCCCAGTTCGGACTGCCAGGCACCTTCGCCCCGATTGCTGACTTCGACCTGCTGAGGAAAGCCGCATCCGCCTGCGAGCAGCGCGAGCTCCACTACATGGTGGGAAACATCCTCTCATCCGATGTTTTCTATTCGGACAATCCGCAGTCGGAAAGCTGGCGGAAGATGGGCGTGCTGGCCGTGGAGATGGAAGCCGCCGCGCTCTATATGAACGCAGCCCGTTCGGGTAACCGGGCATTGGTGATCTGCACGATTTCCGACCATATCCTGACGGGTGAAGAGATGTCCGCCGACGAGCGGCGCACCACCTTCACCAACATGATGGAAGTCGCACTGTCGATTATCTAAGCACGAAGGTATAATGCCCGGAAGGCAAGGTATAACGCCCGGGCTGGTCGCCCGGGACTGCATATTCTGCCCCGTGCGTTACCTGCACATCCGTATCTTCCTCCACCGGCAGCGTCAGCGCCGCCGAGGTATTGGCCGGCACGGTGAATTCAAAAGCAAGGGAGCCGTCATCCAGATGTCGCCAGGCACTCTCAATCCGGCCATACACGGAATCATAATGCCCTTTCACGTACTGGAAGGAGCCGCCGACGCGCGGTTCGAGCACGAAGCGATGATACCCCGGATCCTCTTCCAACGGCCGGATGCCCAGCATGTAGGAGAACATCCACTCCTCGATGGCGCCGAATGAATAGTGGTTGAACGAGTTCATGTCTACCAGTCCGAAACCCCGCTGGATCGTATAGGAATTCCAGCGCTCCCACATCGTGGTCGCCCCCTGCATCACCGGATAGAGCCACGAGGGGTATTCACGCTGCTCGAAAAGTTGGTAAGCCACCTGATCAAAACCATTGCGGGAAAGGACAAGATTGATATAGGGCGTGCCGATAAAACCGGTCGTCAGTTTGTAACCATGCGCCGCCACGTTTTCCACCAGGTTCTGAAGAGCCAGCGGTTTATGAGACGCATCGAACAGATCGGCCTGGAGCGGAACGACATACGAAGTCTGCGTATTGGCCTTGAAGGAGGCATCGGCTCCGCCTGCGATCCATTCACTGTATGGCGGCACGTTCTTCGTCTCCTTCGTGATACCGTCCGGGCCCACGAACTCCCGGTTGAAGGCGGTCTTGATGCGTTCATACAATTCATGCCAACGGACGGCATCTGCATGAAGTCCCAACGCATTGGCCATCTTTTCCATCAGCATGGCGTCATAAGCATGGTAAGCCGTATTGGTGAGCGGCGTATTGGTGTGCTCCAACGCCACCCAGTCGCCATAACCGGTTCCGGGCTGGATGTCACCCACGGCCCGATGCTGGAGGTACTCCATGTACCGGACCATGGAGGGATAGTGGTCGCGCAGGAACTTCGCGTCGGCGTACTGGAGATAGATCTGCCAGGGGATGATGATGCCGGCTTCCATCCACCCCATGGCTCCACCACCCGGATTCGCTCCTTGCGGAGGTGCCGCGATGTTGGGGATGATGTTGGGATAACTGCCGTCATCGCCCTGGATGTCACGGATCGACTGGAACCAGCGCGTGAAGAACGGATCTACGTTCATATTGTAGGTAGCTGAACGCGAGAACACCTGGGCGTCGCCGGTCCAGCCCAGCCGCTCGTCGCGTTGCGGGCAGTCGGTCGGGATGGAGAGGAAATTGCCGCGCTGGCCCCACACGATGTTTTCGTAGAGCCGGTTCACGTCTGCGTCGGACGTCTCGAAGCCGCTGGTCTGCGCACCGATCGATTCGAGTACCAGGCCTTCCACATTCTCAAGTGGCAGGACCTTGTCGATGCCATGGATTTCAAGGTAGCGGAAACCATGGAAGGTGAAATGCGGCTGGAATACTTCTCCCCCGCCTTTGAGGATATAGTGGTCGGTCGACAGGGCACCGCGGTAATTCTCGTTATATACCCGACCTTTATTGGCCTCATACACTTCAGCGGTCAGCGGCGGGAGCGGATCCTCGGGCACTTCGGCCGGATAGATCATCTCGCCGTAGCGCACGGTGATTTCGGTTCCGGCCTTGCCCGAGAGCTTGATGCGCGGCACGCCCACCATGTTCTGGCCCAGGTCATAGACGAACACGCCGGGTGCGGGCTCGGTCACGGAAACGGCTTTCAGGACGATGTGGTTCCGGACGGGCGACCCGATGTAACTCGCGATCAGGATGCTGTCGGCCGGTGCTTCCACCACCTTCGCAGCGTTCCAGCCCGAATCATCGAAGCGGGCCTTGCTCCAGCCCGGCACTTCGCGCCGCGCGTCGTAATCCTCGCCGTTCTGGAAACTGTCGCTGAGGATCGGGCCGCCGCTGAAGGTCTTCCAACTATCGTCGGAAACAATGACTTCCTGTGTGCCGTCGGTATAGGTCAGCACGAGTTTGGCCAGCAGGGAAAGGTCGATGCCATACTGGTCCTGCCAGTTGGTAGCAAAGCCTGTAAAATCGCTCCACCAGCCGGCGCCCAACTGTGCGCCGAGGGCATTGTCGCCTTTGCGGAGCATGGGCGTCACGTCGTAGGTCTGGTAAAGGATCCGGTAGCGGTAGTCGGTGCAACCGGGATTGAACCAGTCGTCAGCCATCCGTTGGCCGTTGATTTCGTATTCATAGATACCGCGGGCCGTCGTGTAGAGCCGCGCTGAAGCCAGCGGTTTACTCACGGTAAACACTTTGCGGAGCATCGGTGCGCCGGTAATCTCAGCCGGTGAGAGCAGGCACCGTTCACCGCCTGGCACCTCATGGATCTCTTCGCTCCGATAGAGCGTGCTGTGCCACACTTCTTCGGTTACCGTCAAGTTCGAAAACGTGGCATCGCTGCCTGCCGGCTGGATCAGGCCCAGTTTGTTGAACCGGCAGTACGGCTTCCACACGTCGTCGGGATAAGGCGTTACGGAGAACTGTTCCTGGACCAGCTCCTTGCCGTCAAAGTACGGCTTGATGTAATAGCCGCGGGCATAATGGTGTCCCCAGATCTTCAGCGTCAAGTGGTGCGGCTTCAGCAGGTCCGCCGCGCGAACGCCGACAAGGGATTTTTCCCAGTCGAGCGTTTCCATGCCATCAGTCACGTGGGAGATGCTGAGCGTAACTGGAGAACCCGCCACAAGGCGTGCACGGACGAAATTCCCTTCATCGAGCCAACCCAGCACGAAATCAGCCTCCTGCGCCCCTGCGGCCAGACAAAGGTCGAAATCGAGGGTATAGTGGGAACGGTATTTCGAAAAATGGGGCTGCCCGTCGGAAATCCATTGTGCCCCCGACCAGCCGCTGTCCATCAGCCCCGTCTCAAACCAGGACGCCGCCTGGACCGTTACGGCTTCGGCACTGGTGACCTCCACGCCCCAGTCGTACCGCGTACAGGGTTTCAGCGACTCGCCCTGATACACGATACCCACCGACACATCGGAGGGAAGCACATTTCCCGCGCCCGAATCCCAAACCCGAGCACCCGAGACCGATTCGGTCACGACGATCCGGTATGATGCCTGCCGCTGGTCATAGAGGTCGCTCTCCATCTTCCAACTGAACCGGGGCTCCTGCGTATCGATGCCCAGGGGCGTGGTACAATAATCTACCTGCAAATCCGTCACGCGGAAAGGAGTCTCCGGTGTCCGGTTACAGGACAACAAGGCGAACGCTGCCAGGAGCGCGGTCAAAAAATGCTTCATGGTATTTATCACAGTCTTATTCAGCCAGGCGCTGGACTTGTTCCATCACCCGCAGGAAATTGCCACCGGCAATCAAGCGGATGTCATGCTCGGAATAGCCGCGTTTGCGGAGTTCGATGATGATCTTCGGCATCTTGCCGATGTCCTCCAGCCCGTCGGGGCAGGTTTCGATTCCGTCGAAATCACTGCCCAGGCCCACGTGCTTCACGCCGACCAGTTTCACGACATGGTCAATATGGTCCACGATCCGCTTGTAGGACGGACGCGGCACAGCGTTCATCGCCTCGACAGTCTCGCGCATCCGCTGCTGCAGGGCAGGATCGGCCGGGTTTTTCAGCCACTCCACTTGCGTATCTTCCTCGGCATCGATCAGCGCCGAGACTTTCGCGTTGTATTCTTTGTCCAAAAAAGGAGGATAGAAGTTGATCTGGATTACGCCCCCCTTTTCAGCCAGCGCCACGATCATCTCATCGGTCATGTTGCGGGGATGCTCATTGAGCGCCCGGCAGCATGAATGCGTAGCTACCACGGGCGCCTGGGAATACTTGAGCACATCCCAGAACGAATCATCCGAAATGTGGGAGACATCGACCAGCATCCCGAGCCGGTTCATCTCTGCAACCACTTCGCGGCCGAAGGGACTCAAGCCACCCCAGCGCGGTTCTGGCGAAGTGCAGGAATCACAGATCTCGTTGCTGCGGGAATGGGTCAGGGTCATATAGGTGATACCCAACCGGTTGAACATCCTCAGGAGCGACAGGTCCCGCTGAATCGGCGCACCGTTCTCCATGCCCATGAAAATGGAGATCAGGCCATTCTTGGCATTGCGGCGTGCCTGGGACGGCGTGGTGGTCAGCGCCACCAGGTCCTGGTTCTGTTCCACGGCGTCATAGACCTTGGCAATCAGTTCAAAGGCACGACGTGTCGCCTGGTCGGGAGTCAGGGCGCAGGACGTGTAGATGGCGAAGAAAGAGCCGTTGATGCCGCCTTTCTTCATCCGCGGAAAATCGACGTGGGTGATGGGGAAGCGGCCGGGGGTGTACCCTTGTTCCACCCGCCGGCCGAAATCGGCTCCTTTCGCCAGCATCAGCGGGGCGTCGCAGTGGGAATCGAGCAGAAACATCATGATCCCCCGCTAGTTCTCGTGCTTGAGCGACGAAGCTCCCTTGATCTTGTCGGCCCGGATATTCAAGTTTTCGTCATCCCCGTAGTACTTGCATTTCGAAGCACCGGAGAGTTCAACCGTCAAAACCCTGCTGACACGGACTTCCACATTCGAAGCACCGGCGGCCTTCACTTCGACATCCTCCGCATCCAGTTCGGAGGCCCGAACCCGGGATGCGCCGGCGACCTTCAGGTTCACATCGGTCGATTCACCGGACATTTCCAGACGCGAAGCACCCGCAAGTTCAGCCGAAATGTCGCTGCAGCGCAGGCTCATCAAAGCCTTGGACGCACCGGCCAGTTTGATATCCATTTCCGGCGCCTTTACATTGAGATTGGTGATTTCACTGCCTCCTTTCAGACTGACCGAAAACCGGTTCATCGTATTGGTGAACTGATCGTTGCTGCTAAGCTTAGAAGCGCCGCTCAAATCAATATATGTCAGTTCCGGCAATGCGATGACGGCCCGCACGATCTTGTTGCGGTTCATTTGCTTGAGGCGGAACGGAAGCCGTGTGAAATTCAGTTCCAGCACGCCGCCCCGGTTCTTGACCAGCAGGAACGGGAGGAATTCTTCGGAAATTTCGATTTCTACCTTGAATTCATCGGCACGTTCGACGATGACCTCAAAAGCGTTGGTCGCCTTGATTCCGGTGAAGTCATCGATTTCATAGGATTTCTTGACAGTGCGCGCGTCTGCCATCAGGAACGTGAGCAGCAGCGCAGCCAATACGACAAAGGTACGTTTCATATCGTTACTGTGTTTGGTTATTCTTTCATTCTCTGCCGGACCGCCTCGAACAGGACCAACGCCGCGGCGACCGACACGTTCAGCGAACCTGTCTCTCCCACCATCGGAATCCTGGCCCCGACCGTGCATAGACTCAGCACCGGTTCGGAAATGCCTTTCCCCTCCGATCCCATCACAATCACGGAAGCCTTCCGGAGATTGACATCGTAAATTTCATCTTCGGCCTTTTCACTGGCCGCCACGATCTGGAATTCCGAATCGCGGAAATAATAGAGTGCCGTGCGCAGATTCGCCACACGGGCCGTCGGGATACGAAGCAGCGCGCCAGCCGAGGTCTTTACGGCGTCGGCGTTGATGGCGGCGCTGCCCTTGGCCGGAACGACGATACCGTCCACGCCGGCACACTCCGCACTCCGGGCAATGGCGCCCAGATTCCGGACGTCGCTGATGCCGTCGAGCACCAGGAAAACGGGGTTGGCCTTGCGGGAGAGCGCGCCTTCCACCATTTCCTCGAAAGGGACATACTCAATCTGCGCGAGAAAAGCAATGACACCCTGGTGTGCGCCGCGGGTCAGGTGGTTCATCTTCTCGACAGGTACGAACTGGTATGGGATTCCACGCCCCTGAACTGCCTCCAGCAGCGTCCGGAACTGTTCCCCTTCCAATCCTTTTTTGAAAAGGATCCTTTCGAATTTGCGTCCCTGCAGCACCGCATCCGTCACGGGATGCATGCCGTAGAGATAGTAGGCTTCAGTATGGTTTTCCATGTCGTTTTCGCGTAACTGTCAAAGATAATCATTTTCCCGCGAAAAACCAACAGCCGAACCTCAAGCTGCGGGTCAGCGACGGTCAGTGGAAAAGCGCAAGACACTGCGCACAGTCATCGACTCATCACGGGCATCCAGACAAGAAATGGAATACCGTTTCCCACCAGGCGTGACGTCCAGCACGACATGCGCGCCATCAAAGCATGCGGGAGCAATATCTTCCAGCCAGGGGCTTCCGGCATCTTCGGCACGACGCTCTGCCGGAAAGATACAGGGACACAGCACCCGGTCACCGGGATAAAGGGAGCGGTCGGACAGCCGTTGCATGACAGGAGCGACATCGTGCAACTGGTCCCAGACACAAGTGACCCACACCCGCGGCCGCAAGGCAGCGACCAGCGGAGCCGGCATCGAGTAATGGCCGTGGTGATTGACTTTCGCCACATGCACGGGACTGCAGACTCTCGCCAATTCCGCCTCGACGTCCACCGCCGTACCGTCCGGCTTTTTAAAAGTGTCGCAAAAATCACCTGCCGTATAAAAACGGAAATCTCCGTAGGAAACGACGATTCCCAGGCTCATGCCGTTCTCGTTGAGTTCCTGCTCATCCGTCTCGACGAAGTCCGCATACAAGTTGGTCACCGATCCGTCGGGAGCCGCGATGCGGCCGCACCCGCAGAGGTTGCGGACAGAGAACCCCGGATAACGGTCCGGTTCATATTGCAGGGCAATCTGCCCCGTTTCCCCCACCCGGAACTTTTCGATTTCCATGCCCCATTTCTTTTGCATACGCTGATAGAACGAGCGGATATGGGCCACGATATCGCCCATATAGTCGTCGGGCATGGGCAGCGGGTCGTTATAGTCGGGCCAGGCCCGGTCAATGGCCTTCCGGAAAGTCAGGCGTTCGGCTGCGTGCGTAAAACCGCTCAGGGCAAATTCCTCTCCGTCCCGGACCATCGTTCCGGCATTGAAATGGGGATCGCCTGCGTGGTCGCAATGATAATGGGAGAGCATCATATAATCCACGTTGCTTCCCCTGGGATTGACCCGCTCCACATATCTTGCAATCCAGTCTCCCGAATGCCGGGAGGAAGACGGAAGCACAGGTACAGCCAGTTTACCACGGCCGATGGCATCATGGTCGCCGCAATCCAGCAACATCGACGTACCGTCGGGGAAAATCATGAACATGGATTCTGCCACGCCCGTATAGATGAAATGCACTTGAAAATGGCCATTTTTCCAGCCTTTCCACGGTCTTCCGACCGCCTTGTCGGATGCCCCTGCGGCGAACGCCTTTTTCCAATCCAGCATCAGAGCCAGGGAGGTCAGGGCAGATGTTTTCAGAAAATCTCGTCGATCCATACACAAAGATAAACATTATCTTTCGACTGCCTGCGAAAGAATGTGTAACTTTGCAAAAATGTATCAGCCTGCCGGAAAGTACCTATGATCGACTGCCACTGCCATATCCTTCCGGGTCTCGACGACGGTGCCGCCGATCTCGAGGAATCGTTGTTTTTGTGCCGCTGGTTCGTGAGACACAGTTACACCGAAGTTGTGTGCACTTCCCATCGGACCCGCCTGTATCCCAACACGGCGGAGACCGTAGAACAAGCCGTCGCAGCATTACAGCAAGTACTTGATCGCGAAGGGGTTTCCCTGCACCTGATCCCATCGCTGGAATACCGGCTCATCCCCGAGACCTGGCGGCCGGAGCGGCTGCTGCCCTGGCAGGGAAATCACCTGCTGGTGGAACTTCCCTTGAAAAAACCGGAGAAAATGGGGAACATCGTTCCGGAAGACGAGATCCGCTGGCTGATCGAAGAAGGCTATCAGCCGGTGCTGGCTCATCCGGAGCGTTATCTTTGGGCAAGTACTGCAGATTACGATCGCTGGCACGCAGCCGGCGCTCTTTTCCAGCGCAATTTGGGTGCCATCGAAGGCTTCTACGGCAATCCGGCCGCCGAGCGCGCCAGTTACCTTGTCCGGAAAGGCTGGTACGCCTTTCTCGGCACAGACCTCCACAACCGTCGTTACGCTGCGTTTTTTGACAGCATCCTGAGCTAGTCAGCCCCAGGTGCATTTCGGTCAAAGGCTCGCCCACTCCTCCATCTTGGCGTCAAGGTCACGCTTGAGCTCAAGATAGGCACGGGTGAGATCCATGATGTCGACATCAGGCGTGGGTGCCGCCAGTACTTTTTCAATGTCGGCCATCTTGGATTCCAGTTCAGCAATCTGCTTCTCCAACTGGTTTTGCCGATTCTTCGCCCGCTTTTCCTCCCGCGACTGTTGCTTCTGTTGTTGATACGAAGCTTTAGCCTGCGCGGGTTGGCATGGTGGAGCGGCAGGTTCTTTCAAGCCCGGTTCCATCCGGGCTTGAAAAGGTTCTGACGCGCGCTGGAGAGCAGGCGCTTTCTTCTCAATATCTCGAAATGACTCTGCCTTTTTATGGCGTAGGAAATCATCGACGCCGCCCAGATGCTCTTTCACCCGGCCGTCAATGAACTCATAGACCTTGTCCACCAGGCCGTTCAGAAAGTCACGGTCGTGCGAGACCACGATAATGGTGCCGTCATAGGCTTGCAGTGCCTGCTTCAGGATATCCTTCGAGCGGATGTCCATGTGGTTCGTCGGCTCGTCGAGCGCCAGCAGATTATGGGCCTTGAGCATGAGTTTGGCCATCGCCAGCCGGGAACGTTCCCCACCGCTGAGTACCGCCACTTTCTTATCGATATCCTCTCCCTTGAAAAGAAACGCCGCCAGAATATCCCGCAACTTCATCCGGATATCCCCCACCGCGATCCGGTCCAAAGTATCGTAGACCGTCGCCTTCTTGTCGAGAATATCTTCCTGATTCTGGGCATAATAGCCGATATCGACATTGTAACCCACCTTCGCTTCGCCGGAGAAAGGCTCCAGTTCACCCATCAAGACCCGCATCATCGTCGTCTTGCCTTCCCCATTACGGCCTACGAATGCCACCTTTTCCCCCCGCTTGACAATAAGACTCGCGCCATTCAACACCGTCTTTTGCGGATATCCGATCACCGCATCCTTTACTTCGAAAGCCACGTCCCCGCTGCGGGGTGCCGGCGGGAACTTCACATGGATGGCCGACAAGTCTTCTTCGTCGATCTCAATCCGTTCGATTCTCTCCAACTGCTTCACGCGCGACTGCACCTGGTTGCTTTTGGTCGGCTTGTAACGGAACTTCTCAATGAACTCCTCGGTCTTTTCGATCATCCGCTGCTGGTTGGCATACGCAGCCTTTTGTTGCGCAATACGCTCCTTACGAAGCTCAACATATTGGGAATAAGGAACTTTATAATCGTACAGGTGTCCCAGCATTACCTCGACCGTCCGTGTCGTACAGTTGTCCAGGAAGCGCCTGTCATGGGAAATCAGCACCAGTGAACCTGTAAAGGAGCCTTTCAGATAATCTTCCAACCATTGGATCGACTCGATGTCCAGATGGTTCGTCGGCTCGTCGAGCAGCAGCACGTCAGGACGGCGCAGCAGGATCTTCGCCAGTTCAATGCGCATGTTCCAGCCCTGCGAGAACGTCTCGGTCCTGCGCCCGAACTCAGCTTTCTTGAATCCAAGACCCGTCAGCGTACGCTCCACCGATTCCTCCGGCGCTTCGCTTTGGGCCAGGACCAATTGGTCGTTCACCTCGTTGAGTTCTACGATTAACCGATGATAAGACTCTGATTCATAGTCCGTACGCTCGGCAAGCTCAAGTGATATTTCATCTACTCGCCGATTCAGTCGATCGAGTTCGTCGTAGACCGTCATCACCTCTTCCAGGACAGTGTGCCCCCGGTGATGCTCCATGATTTGCGGCAGGTAACCGATGCGCTGCCCGGCCGTACGGGTTATCTTGCCGGCCGTCGGACTTTGCAGCTCCATGATGAGCTTGAGCATGGTGCTCTTTCCTGCCCCGTTTTTGCCAACCAGCCCAATGCGATCCCGGTCGCCGATGTGTAGGCTCACGCTGTCAAGCAGCGTAAAACCGCCGTAGGAAACGGTGATGGCATCTAATGAAATCATGCCGCTGCCTCCGATTCTTTTTCCTCAAGTTCTTCTTCAGATTCCTTCTGTTTCGGCTTGCATACCAGAATACTGATTCCATACAAGAGAGACAGCGGAATCGCCGCGATCAGCATGGAGAACGGGTCGGCCGGCGTGATGATCGCCGCCAAAACAGCAATGACCAGCACGGCCCATTTCCAGCCACCCAGCAGCGTCTGGCGCGAAAGCAATCCAATCTGCGAAAGCACAGCCACGAGGGTAGGAATCTCGAACACGATGCCGAACAACAGCACTGTGGAACTGACCGTCGAAATATAGGAATTCAGGGAAATGGTGTTGACTACCGCTTCGCTCACCTTGTAGCCGTCGAAGAAATTGACCATCAGCGGCAGGATGATGCAATAGCCCACCGCGATCCCCAGATAGAAAAGGAAAGAAGCAAAGAGAAACGCCCGTCGCGTAGCCTTCTTTTCATGCTGATACAATGCAGGGGCGATGAACCGCCAGATCTCGAACAGCACATACGGGCAACAAAAGATAAAGGCACACATGAACGTTACGCGCATATGCACCATAAACTGGGTGGAAAGCTCGATATTTACCAGTTGAAGACCGGTTTCCATACCGAACCAGCGATAAAAGAAGAAATCCGTCCGGGTCGGTGCCAGAATCAACGTGTCGAAGAGGAAATTCTTGAAGAAAAAAAGCACGACGAAAGCAACAAGCAAGGCAATGACCACACGGAACAACCCCTGCCTGAGTGCTTCCAGGTGATCCCAGAAGCTCATGTCTTTGGTCTCGTCGAGCTTCTCTTCCGCCACGGCCCCCTACTTCTCCTCCTTCTTCTCCGGCTTCTTGTCGTCCTCTTCCTTGACGATCTCTGCCTTGATCTCCTGGATGTCCTTCTCGGCATCCTTCATGCCGGCCTTGAAGCTCTTGACACCTTTGCCCAAACCATGCATGAGTTCAGGAATTTTCTTGCCGCCAAAGAGAAGAACAATCACGAGCGCGATAATGACCCACTGCCACGGGCCGATGACGCCCATCGGAAGCATTGCTGCAAATAAACTTGCCATATCCTTATCGTTTAATGTGTTATTTCTTTAGATCAGATAACCTAATCCGGAGATTCTCCAGTTTCGTCGTTGCGTCGGCCAGCTTCTTGCGTTCCATCTCAACGACCTTGGCCGGGGCATTGGCCACAAACTTTTCATTCGACAACTTGGCATTGACCCCACGCAGGAATCCTTCGTAGCGCTGCATCTCCGCCTCGATCTTGGCCACTTCTGCCGCTACGTCGATCATGCCATCAAGCGGCACATTGAACTCCGAAGTTCCCACCATGAAGACCTCGCCAGCCCCGGAGAACGCTTCGACCGAAACGATTTCAGAAACAAAAGCCATCTTGCGGACGACCGGCTCCATCGAGGCTGGGAATGTACCCTTTACCTGCAGTTTCAACGGTTCTTTAGGCGCGATGTTCTTGGCCTGACGCAGGGCACGCACGCCCACCACCACCTCACAAGCCATTGCAAAATCAGCGACCAGCTGCTCGTCGAAGGCACCGCCCAGCGGCATCTGCTGGAACATGATCGTTTCGCCCTCGGCCCGGTCTTCCAGCGCATGCCAGAGCTCCTCGGTGATGAACGGCATCACCGGATGGAGCATCCGCAGCAGCGCATCGAAGAACGACAACGTCGCTTCATAGGTCGTGCGGTCGAGCGGCTGCTGCACATTGTTCACGAATACAGGCTTGACGAGTTCCAGGTACCAGGCGCAGAAGTCGTCCCAGAAGCACTTGTAGGTGGCCATCACCGCATCGTTGATGCGGAAGTTTTCGTAGTCCCGGTGCGCTTGCGCGGCAGCCTGGGAAAGACGCGCACGGAACCACGCCACGGCCACGCGGTTGGCTTCGCTCTGCGGCACATCAGCCACCGTCCAGCCCTTCACGAGCCGGAATGCGTTCCAGATCTTGTTGCTGAAGTTGCGACCCTGTTCCACCTGCGTCTCGTCAAAGAGGATATCATTGCCGGCCGAGGTGCAGAGCAGGATACCCAGACGCACCCCGTCAGCGCCGTATTTCTCAATCAGGCCGATCGGATCAGGCGAGTTGCCCAACTGCTTGCTCATCTTGCGACCGAGTTTGTCACGCACAATCCCGGTGAAATAGACGTTGCGGAACGGCACGTCCTTCATATACTCCTCGCCGGCCATGATCATGCGGGCCACCCAGAAGAAGATAATATCGGGAGCCGTCACCAGGTCGCTGGTCGGATAGTAGTACTTGATTTCGGGGTTGCCGGGATTGCGGATGCCGTCGAACAGAGAGATCGGCCAAAGCCAACTCGAGAACCAGGTGTCGAGCGCATCTTCGTCGTGCCGCAGTTCCTCGGCCGTAAGTTTTTCATAGCCAGCTATCTGGTGCGCCTTTTCCAGCGCTTCTTCCCGATTCATCGCCACCACGAAGCGTTCCTCCTCCCCTTCCGGTGTCGGAAGGTAGTAGGCAGGAATGCGGTGTCCCCACCAAAGCTGGCGGCTGATGCACCAGTCGTCGATATTCTCAAGCCATTGCCGATAGCTGCCCACGAATTTCTCAGGATAGAACTTGATGTCGCCTTCGAGCACGGGTTTCAGCGCAATCTCGGCCAGGTGCGGCATTTTGAGATACCACTGCTTGCACAGGCGCGGCTCCACAGCCGTGTCTGCGTTGCGTTCCGAATAGCCCACCTTGTTCACGTAGTCTTCCACCTTTTCCATCAGGCCCGCGGCTTCCAAGTCCTTGGCAATGCGTTTGCGTACCACGTTGCGGTCCAGACCCACGTACAGCGGCGACTGGTTGCTGATTGTTCCGTCGGGATTGAAGATATCGATGGTTTCCAGGTTATGCGTCTTGCCGAGGTTGTAGTCGTTCACGTCGTGGGCCGGGGTCACCTTCAGGCAGCCCGTACCAAATTCGATGTCCACATAGCGGTCCTCGATGACGGGGATCATCCGGTTCACAAGCGGCACAATGACCTTGTGGCCGCGCAGCCATTGGTTCTTCGGGTCCTTCGGGTTGATGCACATGGCCGTATCGCCCATGATCGTCTCGGGACGCGTCGTAGCCACTACGGCGTAGTAACGGCCCTGCTCATCGCGATGCAGGACTTCCCCTTCCTCACCAGTCGGCCGGACGGCGTCCTGGTCGGCTACATAGTATCTCAGATAAAAGAGTTTGGAATGTTCTTCCTTATAGACCACCTCAATGTTCGAGAGGGCGGTCTGGGCCTTCGGATCCCAGTTTACCATGCGCAGACCCCGATAGATGAGGCCTTTATCGTACAAATCGCAGAATACGCGCAGGACACTCTCAGAACGTACCTCGTCCATCGTAAAAGCGGTGCGGTCCCAGTCGCAGCTGGCACCCAGACGACGTAATTGTTTGAGAATGATACCACCATGTTCACGGGTCCAGTCCCAGGCATGTTCGAGGAACTGTGCGCGGGAAAGATCCTGCTTGCGGACACCTTGCTCAGCGAGACGGCCCACCACTTTGGCTTCGGTAGCGATGGAGGCGTGATCGGTACCCGGTACCCAGAGGGCATTCTTGCCGAGCATGCGTGCGCGGCGCACGAGCACGTCCTGCAGCGTGTTGTTCATCATGTGGCCCATGTGAAGCACACCGGTCACGTTGGGCGGCGGAATCACGATGACGTAAGGTTCGCGTCCATCGGGTTCGGAATGAAAGAATCGATGTTCCAGCCAGTACTGGTACCATTTGTCCTCGGTCTGCGAGGGATCGTATTTTGCGGAGATCTCCATGTCTTTTCGTCGTGTCCGGCGGGACCGGACATCAAGGTTCATTAATCCTGCAAATTTAATTAAATTATCGTATCTTTGCATTCCGCCACTCGTTTATAAACGTTTTTACACGGATATCGCCATGCCCAATTCGATCAATCTCGTCATTTTCTCTTCTTCCCTCCACGATCACACGAGTGTCATCGGATCCCGGAAAGAACTGTTCGAAGGCATCCGCCGCTTCGCAGACCTCGATATCACCTATCCCTCGATGCTCGCATCCGGCCGGACGGCGCTCGACAGCCTGATTGACGGAGGCGGCTGCCCCGGATGTGAACTTCCTGACAGCCAGCATAGCAAAACCATCTGTTTCATCGCCACGGGTGGAACCGAGGAGATATTCAAAGATTACGTCGAGAGCCTGCCCCGCCCCGTCCTGCTGTTGAGCGACGGACTCCACAACGCTTTTGCAGCCTCCTTTGAAATCAAGACCTGGCTTTCACAGAAAGGCATCGCCTGCACCTTGTTCAATGCACCACTGGACTACAATCCCGCTTTTTTTGAGCAAATGGAGCAGGAACTCTTCGGTGACTCCAGTTCGGCTGATACCCTGACCGCTTCGGATCCGCTCCCTGCTTTTCCGAAAAACGTGATGCGGGCGTTCGAAAAGACGCGAATCGGTCTGATCGGCGGAGCCAGTGGCTGGCTCATCTCTTCCGGCATCGACCGGGAAACCGTAACAAAAACCTACGGGGTCAAGTTCGACGACATCACGCTGAGCGAATTGGAGCAGGACTTTTCTGCCGTATCTGCCTCTGATCCCGAAGTAGAAAAAGTAGGGAGCAGGATGGATGCCTACCTGACTGACGACCGTACACCCGCCGACCTGCGCGAAGCCGCCCGTATGTATGTCGCCCTGCGCCGTTTGTGCGCCCGTCATGCGCTGAACGCACTCACACTGAAATGTTTCGGAATTCTGGGAAGTTGCCGGACCACGGCCTGTCTGGCATTGGCTCTGCTCAACGACGAAGGGATCATCGCCGGCTGCGAAGGAGACATTCCCGCATTGTGGACCATGCTTTATGTCAAATATGTTTATGGGCAAGCGGCTTTCATGGCCAATCCCGCCTCATCGAACCGTCGGGAGCGCACCATCGACTTCGCGCATTGCACCATCCCCCTGGCCATGGTCCACGGCTTCCGTCTCCCCTCTCACTTCGAGTCGCAGTCTGGCATCGGCATCGCGGGCAGCGTCCCGAGCGGCCGCTATCGCATCGTGAAGATTTCTGGTGCGCGACTCGACCAGTTCTACGAAACGGAAGGCGACCTGATCATGAACACCAACATCCCGCAGCGATGCCGTACGCAGATCCGGTTCCGCTTCGCTTCGGAAGAAGAATTCGACCGCTTTTTCCGGGTCAGTAAAGGAAATCACATAATTCTGTGTAAAGCCGCTGGACCGGCAGGCCCATCACGTTGAAATAGGAGCCCCGGATCGCCGTAATTCCCGTGTAGCCGATCCACTCCTGGACCCCATAGGCGCCGGCCTTGTCATAAGGCCGGTATTTTTCAACATAATACGCGATTTCTCCCTCTGTCAGCGGCTTGAAGTCCACTTCGGTCGTATCGCTGAACGTGTGGATCCTTTCGCAGGTACGCAGGGCGACACCGGTCGTCACGGTATGGGTGCGTCCCGACAATTCCTGCAGCATGGCAACGGCTTCCCCCCGGTCGCGGGGTTTGCCCAGAATCTCCTGATCGAGGAAGACAAGGGTATCGGCAGTAATCAGCACTTCTCCGGGCAACAGCGCCCGGTGGAAGGTCTCGGACTTGTGCCGGGCGAGGAATTCGGGGATGGCATGATGCGGAAGATCCTCGCTATAAGCCTCCCGTTCGTCCTTGTTCACCTCGACCCGGAACTCGATATCGAGGCCTTTCAACAACTCACGACGGCGCGGCGATGCCGACGCCAATGTAAAACAATAATCTTCAAACATTCGATGATGTCGGCTTATACGTTCTTACCCGTATGTAAGGCGACTTGGGTGATGGCATCAGGATGGCTGCCTTTCCAAGGATTTTCGGGGTCGAAGAGCCATTTGCCCTGGGGTTTGAGGACGCTTTCAATCAGGTTGCGGACGCAGCCGCGGCCGCCGGGGAATTGCGACACCCAATCGGCGGCGGAACGGACTTCGGCTACGGCGTCAGCAGGACAGACGCCCAGACCCGCAAGCTCGATGGCCGGGATATCGGGGATGTCATCCCCGACGAAAGCGACCTGCGCTGGTTCCAGGCCGTTGCGCCGGCAGAAATGCAGGAGGTCTTCGGCCTTGTTTTTCGAGAGCATGTACAAGTTCTCATCGCCGATGCCCAGCGAGTGGGCGCGGTGAAGCAGGCTTGGCGACACACCACCGGTAATGAAAGCGCAAGGAAAGCCGTTGTCTACAGCCGTTCTCACGCCGAAACAATCTTTCGAATTAAACTGGCGAAGCAAATCGCCGTCGGGCATGGCCAGCACAAGCCCGTCGGTAAAGACCCCGTCCACATCGAACGCAAAAGCCTTGATATCCTCAAATCGTGTCATAAGCAGAAACTAACGGGCGACGGCTGGCAGGCTCGGCTGGCCGGCCGCAGAAAGAGCGCGGACGGCGAAGAAATAATTATCTTTGCTGAGCGGGCACTGGAAGGTTTGCGCGAACAGGGCCGGATCGGCCGGCACGGTGCCAAGAGACTGCCACGCTGGCTGGTCGGTCTCCCTATACAGAACCTGGTAGGAGACTGCCGGGTCGACTTGTCCGTTGCCGAGGCGAACCGGATCCCAAGCAATCACCGTATGGTTCTCCAGTGCCCGGGCATTGGCAATGCGGGCGTTCTCAGGACGAGCAGGCGCCTGTGCCAGACTCATGGCCGTAGCCAGATTGATGCGGATGTTCCTGGTCAGCGAAGGAATATCGACACCCGACAGGAGATCCCCGTAATCGATCCCGTTCTCCGTGCGGACATCCTGATGCGTCCGGTCGTAATTTTCACAATACTCACTCATGCGTACGGCCGTGAAACCTTCCCGCAGGAAAGGGGTATGGTCGCCGCTGCGTCCATAGCGGTCATTCCGGTAGATGAGCTTTACCTCTTGGTCAGGCACGTAAATCTGAGCCGTCTCCCGGATATAGCGGGCAAGCTGGCGATGATCGCTGTCCTCACCGTTGCGGCTCTCGGAGAAGACCCGGACCTTATGGTCTTCCACCAGGCCGGTGCCGCTTGCCTGCGCATTGCCGATCATATCATTGTTGATCATGGCCAGGACAGGCCACCCCTCCTCCTTGGCCCGTGCCGCCATAAACTTGGAACCGTCCAGACCCTGCTCTTCCCCGGAGACAAACAAGCACTTGACCGTCTGTTCCAACGGAATCTCTGACAGGATGCGCACCACTTCCAGCAAGCAGGCCAGTCCGCTGCCGTCGTCATTGGCGCCCGGCGCAAAAGAAGTGGAATCCATCACGTCAGCCACCCGCGTATCAATATGGGCAGAAAGCAGAATCTCGCGCTCGGCCTTTGTACCGGGCAGGGTGACCATGACCTGAGGAGCCTGGAGCACGCGGTCGTATCGCCCGCCTTTTTCCCCTGCCGGGTAGTGAATCACTTCCACGACAGGAACAGGACGGACACCTTCCGCACGACTCGCCCAAGTCTCGCAACGCGTGACGAGGTAATGCACAGCCGCACCGATACCCCGTTCCGGATCGGTCTGCGTGCTTAAGGTATGCCGGGTATGGAATCCGACCAACTCTTCAATCCAGGTCCGGATACTGTCGGAACTGACTTGGGCGACTGCAGCGGAAATGACGGGGTCGGCTGGAATTCCGGAAGGACACGCCGTGTCAACGGGTTTCTGGCAGGCAGCCACTACCGTCACGCAGGCAAACAAAAGGATAAAGAGGCGTTTCATGATCAAACAGCGCTATTTCTTGCGGGAAGACAGCAGCCGGACGGCATTGTCGTGGTAAATCTTCTTCAGGACCTCGTCGGAGAGCCCGATCCCCTGCATCGGCCAGTGATAGGACTGTTCGTCGAGATAGAAGTGCTCGTCTTCCGTTTCAAGGATCCGCCACTGGGCCCGATACATGCTCGGGTCGGGGTCATTGTCGGTGCCGAAGAGGAGGCGGTCCTGATACTTTTCATAAAAGCGTTTGGTGGCCCGCGGGGTCACGCAGGTTTCCTGATGACGGGCCGAGATATCGAGCCAGAGTTTGGGATGGCTGTCCATCACTTCGCTCAGACGGGCATAGTCGTGGTTGTAATTGAGCAGGTGGCAGGCGATGAAGGTCGTGTTCGGATGCCGTTCCACGCATTCCAAGAACGCGTTCACCACACCGTCGAGGTCGAGGATGCCGGGCTCGGACAGGTCGATGCGCCAGTGCTTCGCGTTCATCAGGCCGTCATTGTGCGCATCGATCGGCTCATACATCCAGATGGGATCGCCGCTGTGGATCGACACGGGCAGACCCAGCTCGCCGCATTTCTCGAACAGCGTATCGAACTTCGGATCGTTGAAATGCAGGCCGGGTTCCTTGACTTTCCCGGAGATCCGCTCGCCCATGCCCTTGTCGATGAGCTCGCCCACACCGGCCGCGCCTTTCGCATAGCAGCGTTCCAATTCCGCGATGGCGCACGCGGGGAATTCGGGCTGGTCCCATTTCGTCATATCGAAGCCACACCAGATCTCGAACTTGTCGGAGATGCCCTTGTAGAGGTCGTACAGGCAGTCGAATTCTTCGCCGAAGGCCTTGGTGTGGATGATGACTTTTTCAATGTTGTTCTCTTCCAGCGTCTTCGCCCAGGCCCGGATGCCCGCCTCATCGTCGCGGTAAGGATGCGAGTGCATGTCGATGACGGAGAATTTGGCGGCCGTCGGCTTGTGTTCCTCGAGCTGGAACACGGAGACGGGTTCATAATCCTTCAGCTGAAGCTGATCCACCGGATCCTGGTCCTGGGAAATAGCGACTTTGTTGCCGGAACATCCGGCAATGAGCAACAGGCTGGCCGCAATTGAGAAGAAAAGGGACTGTTTCATAGGTTCGGGTTTGAGAATAACAAATGTAAGGAAAAATACGATAACTTTGCAACGCACTGAACAGAACCCCATTCCCCATGCAATACAGAAAGGACAAAAACGGCACCGAACTGTCGATTCTCGGTTACGGATGCATGCGCTTTTCTCGCAAGGGCGCCAGCATCGACGTGGACAAAGCGGAACGGGAAATCATGGCAGCTTACCAGGCCGGCGTAAACTACTACGACACCGCCTACATCTACCCTGGCAGCGAAACCGCCCTGGGGCAGATCCTCGAACGCAATGGCATCCGCGACCAAGTCTACATCGCCTCAAAGCTTCCCCAATACCTCATCCAGCGCCGCGCTGCGCTCGACCGCTACTTCGATGAGCAGTTGAAACGGTTGCGGACGGACCATATCGACTACTACCTGATGCACCAGCTCACGGACTTTGCCCAATGGAAGAAACTCAAGGACATCGGAATCATCGCTTGGATTGCGGAAAAGAAACAGGCCGGTGCCATCCGGAACATCGGATTCTCCTATCACGGCAATACCGATCAATTCCTGCAAATCCTTGCCGACTATGAATGGGATTTCTGCCAGATCCAATACAACTACCGCGACGAACATACGCAGGCTGGCGCCACCGGTCTGAAGGCTGCCGCCGCCCGGGGAATTCCAGTTATCATCATGGAGCCGCTCCGCGGCGGCAAACTCGTGGGAATGCTCCCGGAATCGGCGAAAAAGATCATCGCCGCCAACCCGCGCGGCTGGAGCCCTGCGTCCTGGGCTTTCCGCTGGCTCTACAACCAGCCGGAAGTGACCGTCGTCCTTTCGGGCATGAACTCCCTGGAGATGGTCGAAGAAAATGTCCGGACCGCCTCCGAGGCCGGTGTCGGCGCCTTCACGGAGGAAGACCACGCCTTGATCGACAAAATCCGGGAAGAAATCAAGCGGACCGAGAAAGTCGGTTGTACCGGCTGCCGCTACTGCATGCCTTGCCCCCATGGCGTTGACATACCCGGTGCCTTCCGTTGCTACAATGCGATGTACAGCGAATCCAAGTCCGCCGGCCGTTTCCAATACGCCCAAACCGTCGGGATGACCCAAAAACCCGCTTTTCCTTCCCAATGCATCGAATGCGGCAAATGCGAAAAGCACTGCCCGCAGGCCATTCCCATCCGGGAAAAGCTCAAAGAAGCTGACAAAGCCCTCCGGCCGCTGCCCTATCGCATCGGCATCGACATCGTCCGGCGTTTCATGTTCCGGAAGAGAGCGCCCCGCTCCTAAAAGGCCCGGATCATGCCGGAGTCTACGACGAAGTGGATGTCACGGCCAGCATAAGACAAGCCGTAGGTACGGCTGGCGTCTGGCTTGCCGGCGTGGTAGGCCGGGCGGGGATCCTGGGCGAGGATTTCCCGCAGCGTGGCCAGTTGGCAGTCAGAAAGACTGGCAGCCAGGGAAGGATCGATTTCCACCTCGAGCAAGGTCTGCGGGTTCGCCCCGACAAAGCCGTCGGTAGCGTCGGAATGGATATCGACGCCGGGCAGATAGGGTTTGATGTCGTAGATGGGCGTGCCATCCATCAGGTCGGCACCAGTGACCATCAGGACGAGACCGTTTTCCCCATCTGCCTCAATCCCTTCAAGGCGAACCGATGACAAGCCGATTGGATTCGGCCGGAAGGGCGAGCGCGTAGCGAAAACGCCCATCCGGACATTGCCGCCCAATCTGGGAGGCCTAACTGTCGGGGACCAATGGGGATCCGGCTCTCCAACGCGCGTCAGAACCTTTTCAGACCCAGCGGGGACGCTTGGGTCTGAAAGAACCTGCCGCTCCACCAGGCCAGCGCGAGTTGTATCTCCATTGGTCAGCGAAAATCCCCAGATGAGCCAGATGTGCGAAAAACCCTCGAGGCCGCGAAGGGCTTCGGGGACACGGTAGGCGGGTTCGAAGACAATCTTCGAGCGCAACGACGGCGCCAGGCCGCTCTGGCGCGGCAGCCCGAACTTCGTCGGAAAATCGTTGTGGATACGGGCAATGACCTCCATGACAATGCGAAGATAGCTATTTTTCGCCTATCTTTGCATGCCATGGCTTCATACCTCCAGATCGAGAACATTTCCAAGTCGTACGGACCGAAAGTGCTGTTCGACCACATCGGCTTCAACGTGAACGAAGGCGACAAGATCGCCCTGATCGCGCCCAACGGCACAGGAAAGACCTCGCTGATGCGGATCCTGGCCGGCAAGGACAAATCGGACTCCGGCGGCCAGATCCGGTTCCTCAAGGCAATCCGCATCGCTTTTCTGGAACAGGATTATGATTTCAATCCGGAAGCGACACTGCTCGAGCAGGTTCTTTCCGGCAGCACCCCTTTTCTGGAACATCTCGATGCCGAAGGGCAATTTGAATACGAGCACCGCATCATCCGCCTGCTGACAGAATTCGGCCTGAGGCCCGACCAGCGGATGCGGGAATTGTCAGGCGGCGAAATCAAGCGTGTGGCCCTCACCCAGGTACTGGCTCCGGAAGCCGATTTCCTGATTCTCGACGAGCCCACGAACCACCTCGACGTCGATGCCATCGAATACCTCGAGAACTACTTGAAGCGCTCACGCTGTACCCTGTTCATGGTCACCCACGACCGGTATTTCCTCGACCGCGTCTGCAACATCGTCATGGAACTCGACCACGGGCAGATCTATATTTATAAAGGGGATTACGAGAACTATCTGGAGAAGCGCGCCGAGCGCATCGCCAATTACAACGCCGAGACCGACAAGGTACGCAATCTCCTCCGCCGCGAACTGGAATGGATGCACGCCACCCCCTGTGCCCGGACCGGCAAGGCCAAGTACCGCAAACAAGCCTTCTGGGAACTCAAAGGCCGCGCCGAACAGGCCTACACCATCCGGCAAGTCTCGATGGAAGCCCTCGAAGGAGCCACCCGCCTCGGCACCAAAATCATCGACTGCTACGATGTCTGCTTCTCATTCGATGATTGCGGGCCGAGCGATGGCCTGGTGGAGCGGCAGGTTCTTTCAGGCCCGCTTGACGGGCCTGAAAAGGTTCTGCCGCGCGTTGGAAAAGGCCCGCTAATAAAAGACTTCAGCTATAAGTTCCAGCGATACGACCGGATCGGAATCGTGGGAAGAAACGGCATCGGAAAAAGTACGTTCATCGACTTGCTTATCGGGGCGCTGGAACCGACGGCAGGACGCATCGAACGAGGCGAATCCCTCAAGATCGGCTACTACCGCCAGGATGGCATGCAGTTCGACGAGGACCAGACTGTACTGGAAACCGTCAATAACCTCGGACTCCTCAACCAATTCCTCTTTCCGCACGACATGCTGAGCAACCCCGTCAGCAAACTCTCCGGCGGCGAAAAGCGAAGGCTCTACCTGCTTACCATCCTGATGCAGCAGCCCAACTTCCTGATTCTCGACGAACCCACCAATGACCTCGACATCGTAACCCTCAACATCCTCGAGGAATATCTGCTCGACTTCAAGGGCTCCCTGATCGTTGTCTCTCATGACCGCCACTTCCTCGACCGCGTCGTCGACCACCTGCTGGTGTTCTGCGGAGACGGCCTCATCAAGGACTTCGTTGGCGGCTACACCGAATACCGTTCTTTCATCAAAGACTACGAAGCTGACCAGCGCCACCAGGCAAAACCACAGGCAACCAAGATGCCCGTTCAAGCCGGACATGACGAAAAAAAGAAACGCCTTACGTATAAAGACCAGCGCGAACTTGCGCAGCTGGAAGCCGATCTCGAAAAGCTGAACGCCGAGAGAAGTGCGGTCGAAGCACTCCTCTCCCGCCCCGACGCTCCCTACGAACAAATCCGCGACGCCTCCGAGCGCTATGAGGCGCTGAAGCAGGAAATCGATGAAAAAGAGTTCCGGTGGCTTGAACTGTCCATGTGACAATTTGTTATCTTTGCGACCAGAAAAACGATCAAACAAACATACATGAAAAAGATGATTTTATTGCTGGCGGCAGTGGGACTGGCAGCAGCCTCCTGCGGCACCAAAGAGCCGGCCAAGACGGCCGGCATCAACTACGATTACATGGACACGACGGTCAAGCCTGGTGACGACTTCGCCAAGTATTCCACGGGACACTGGGGCGACTTCAACCCGCAGCCGCCGGAGTATCCTTCCTGGGGTGCCTTCACCAAACTCCGCGAAGACAACACCAAGACCCTGGCCGGCCTGATCCAGGGGATCGCCGCCCAGGACAATGAAAAGGGCAGCATCGCCCAGAAGATCGGCGACCTCTACAACATGGCCATGGACTCCGTCCGCCTGAACGCCGACGGCGCCACGCCGCTGAAGGCCCACCTGGCGGAGATCGACGCCCTCAAAAACCGCGAAGACCTGCTGAAATACTGCGCCAAAGAGCACGATAACCTGCTCTTCAGCATGTATGTGGGTGCCGACGAAAAAGACTCCAAGAACAATATCGTCTCCATCGGCCAGGGCGGCCTGACCCTGCGCAACAAGGAGTACTACTCCTCGAAGGATCCCCAGAACGTGAAGGTCCGCGAAGCTACGAAAGAGCATATGAAGAACCTCTTCGTGCTGGCTGGCTACCCGGAGAAAGAAGCGGCCGCCAAAGTCGCCCGCATCTGGGCGCTTGAGACCGAGCTCGCCGCCGCACACTACTCGATGGAAGAGCAGCGCATCCCCGAGAAGAACTACCACAAGATGAGCGTCGACGAGCTGATGAAGCTCTGCAAGCCCTTCGACTGGAAGGCCTATCTGAAGGACTATCGCTACGACAAGACCGAGGTCGTGGACCTCGGCCAGCCCGAGCCGGTGGCCAAGGCTTGCAAGATGCTGATGACTACGCCGCTCGAGACCCTCAAGGACGTTTTTCGCTGGCAGATCATCAACGGTGGTTCCTCGCTGCTGTCCGATGACTTCATCCAGGAAAACTTCGAATACAGCCGCAAGATTTACGGCACCCAGGAAGTTACCCCGCGCTGGAAGCGTGCGGTCAGCCTGGTGGACGGCCTGATGTCCGACGCCGTGGGCCAGATGTACGTCGAGAAATACTTCCCCGCCGAGGCCAAGGCCGAGATGATCGACCTGGTCGGCAAACTCCAGAAATCGCTGGGCGAACGCATCAAGGCCCAGGAATGGATGACCGACGAGACCAAGGCCAAGGCGCTCGACAAACTCGCCGCCTTCCACGTGAAAGTGGGCTATCCCGACAAGTGGGATGACCTGACGCCGCTGGTGATCGACCCGGAGAAGTCGCTCTACGAGAACGCCCGCGTGGCTTCCCAGTTCTACTGGGACCTGAACTATGCCAAGCGCTACAACAAGCCCGTCGACCGTGACGAATGGCTGATGCCCGCCCAGATGGTCAACGCCTACTACAACCCGACCACCAACGAGATTTGCTTCCCGGCCGCCATCCTGCAGCCGCCGTTCTTCGACATGAAGGCAGACGCCGCCGCCAACTACGGCGCCATCGGCGTGGTGATCGGCCACGAGATGACCCACGGCTTCGACGACCAGGGCCGCCTCTACACGAAGGAAGGCAACCTCGAGAACTGGTGGACCGAAGCCGACGCCGAGGGCTTCAAGAAGCCTTGCGACGCGATGGTGGAATATTTCAACAGCCTCTGGGTGATTCCGAACGACCTTCACGCCAACGGCACGCTCACCTTGGGTGAGAACCTGGCGGACCACGGCGGTCTGAACATCTCCTACAACGCCTTCCAGATGTGGCAGAAAGAGAACGGTCGCCTGAAGGACGACAACGGCTTCACGCCTGAGCAACGCTTCTTCCTGGCCTATGCGAACGTCTGGGCCGGCACTACCTCCGAGGAGATGCTCCGCTACAACACCATGATGGACGTGCACTCCGTGCATTACCTCCGCATCAACGGTGCCCTGGCCCAGTGCGACTACTGGTACGATGCTTTCGGCATCCAGCCCGGCGACGCCATGTACGTAGCTCCCGAAAACCGCGTCCGCGTCTGGTAATCAACGCTGCCGTTGTTCCCGGAGCCTGCGCAGACCGAACACGGCAACAGCCAGGAAGCAGACCAGTGGAAGACAGTAACTGACATTGACGGCCGGATGGCCGCCCACCGTCCCCAGATCGATGATTGCTCCCTGAAGTGGAGGCAGGATCGAACCGCCGACGATGGCCATCACCAGAAAGGCGGCGCCGAGTTGGCTGTCCTCAGGCGCCACGTCTTCCAGGGCGATGCCGTAGATGGTGGGGAACATCAGGCTCATGAAGGCGCTGATGGCCACCAGGAACCCTAACCCGAGCGGCCCTACGAAAACGATAGCACCCACCGTGCAGAGCGCAGCCAGGCAAGCGAAAATGGCCAGCAACCTGCGGGAATTGACATATTTCATCAAGAACGTAGCCAGGAAACGGAAGCACAGGAACAGGACCATCGCCATGATGTTGTACTTCTGAGCCGTAGCCTTGTTGATGCCCAGATGATCGGCATACTGGATGATAAAAGTCCAGACCATGATTTGCGCACCGACATAGAACACCTGTGCCAGAACGCCCTCCCGATATGCTTTGTTGCGCCAAAGCCGTCCGATTGTACCGGGGGTCCGGACGCCCGATCCGGCCGTCCGTGGCATCCGCGTAAACGCGATGACCAACAGCACGATCAGCACGCTGAGGCCTAAAGCGACGTACGCATCGCGGATCACCGCAAGGTCATGGACGCGTTCCTGCGCCTTGACGGCTTCGGGCAACGTATTGAAGACCAACTGGCCGGCTGCATCGCGGTGTTTATCGCTCAATAGATTGGGCAATACAACCCAGGACGCCACCGCCATCCCGGCCAGAGAGCCCATGGGATTGAACGATTGCGCCAGGTTGAGCCGCCTTGTGGCATTTTTCCGAGAGCCGAGCGAAAGGATGAAGGGATTGGCCGTGGTCTCGAGAAACGCCAGACCAAAGGTCAGGATATATAGTGACAGGCAGAAGAAGAGAAAACTTTGACGCGCGGCTGCCGGGATGAACAACAACGCCCCCACGGCATAAAGCGCCAGCCCGAGCAAGATCCCGCTCTTGTAACTGAAGCGCCGGATAAAAAGCGCAGCCGGAACGGCCATCGTGGCATAGCCCCCGTAAAAGGCGAACTGAATCAGCGAAGCCTTGGCGGCGGAGAGTTCCATGATGGTCTGGAACCCCGCCACCATGGGGTTGGTGATATCGTTGGCGAAGCCCCAGAGCGCAAACAGCGTCGTAATCAAGATGAAAGGCAGCAGATACTGCCGTTCCACCAGTTTTGTCTTGTTCTCCATAACTCTGACAAAGATACGGAATAATCATCAGAAAATGCTATCTTTGCGCGTTATGAAAAAACGACCCACAGTTGCGCTGATCTACGATTTTGACGGGACTCTTTCGCCGGGAAACATGCAGGAATTCGGCTTTATCCAGGCCATCGGGCAGACACCCGAAGAGTTCTGGAGCAAAAGCAACGCTGTTCCAGAAGGGCAGGAGGTAAACAGTATCCTCTCCTACATGAAACTCATGATCGACGAAGCCCGTGAGAAAGGCATTTCGCTCACCCGCGACTCGTTTGTTTCGTTCGGCCGGCACATCCAACTCTATGAGGGGGTCAAAGAGTGGTTCGCCCTGATCAATGAATATGGCCGCCGGCACGGGGTGGTGGTCGAGCACTACATCAATTCGTCCGGCCAGACCGAACTGATCGAAGGCACCTCCATCGCCAAGGAATTCAAGAAGATCTTCGCCTGTTCTTTCTGGTACGACGAAAGCGGCGTGGCCGTCTGGCCGGCCGTGGCCGTGGACTATACCGGCAAGACGCAGTTCCTCTTCAAGATTGCCAAAGGTATCATGGACATCAGCGACAACACCAAGGTCAATGAAAGCCAAAAGGAGGATGACAAGCCCATTCCCTTCAGCCACATGATCTATCTGGGCGATGGGACGACCGACGTTCCTTGCATGAAGATCGTCAAGATGTTCGGAGGCAATTCCATCGCGGTTTATTCTCCTGACAACCAGCGGCAGCAGGACACGGCCCGCAAACTGCTCAAGCAAAACCGCGTGAACTTCATCTGCCAGGCAGACTACCGGGTAGGCGGTCCGATGTATGAAGTAGTAACCACCATCATCGACAAGATCAAGGCGGAGAATGACTTTCATGCATTGCAGCGCAAAAACAGGAGGAACGGTCGATGAATGTTGTCTCGCGGTCGTTGAAGATTCTCTTGTTCCTGGCTTATCTGGCGCTTGTTGCCTGGCTTTGCTTCGGCAATTTCAAGCCAAGTCCCGACATTCCCCGCAGCGTCTGGGGCATTCCCATCGACAAGTGCATACACTTCCTGATGTTCCTCCCCTTCCCGATTCTGGGTACGCTGGCCTTCGATTTCCGGAGTTGGTGGCGTGCCCTGGCCGTGAGCATGCTGATGGCCAATGTCGTCGCCTTCCTGTTCGAGCGCTTGCAAAGTGTACTCACCGCACACCGCATCACCGACGCACAAGATCTCAACGCCAACCTGCTCGGCATCACGCTGGGGTTGCTGATCGCCATCGTGATAGGCTTGCTCTGCAAGAAGAAATAACGGTTAACCTGTCGTTGCGGGTGAAGCCCCTTCCCGGAGTTTTTGCGGGGAGGCTGGTGCGGATTGCCGTAGCGGATGGGAAGGGGCTTCACCCACAACGATTCCCGCTGATCCGTTTTAAAAAGGGAATGTCCTGGAAATCGGGAAGAGGCCGAAGAGGCCGCCGGTGTGGATGAAGACGATGTTCTCGGAGGTGCGGAGTCGGCCGCCTTCGCGGAGTTCACAAACCATGCCGTAGGTAGCTTTGCCTGTGTAGACGGGATCGAAGACCGTGGCTTCAAGCCGGGCCATCTGCTTGATGTGTTCCAATTCTTCGGGACGGCTCAGGGCATAGCCGATGCCGACATATTCTTCAAAGAGTTCGAAATCCGCCGGTTTGAGGGAAGCATTCCAGTCAGCGGCCTGTACGGACGTCAGTTCACCTTGCGCCACCAGATAGGGCAGCGCATCGCGCGATATCCGCGCCGCGATATCCTGGAAATAAGCCGTGTCGTCGCAGACACACATACCGATGACGCGCTTGCCATAGCCGTTTACCAGATTGGCCAGCTGCAGTCCGGCGAGTGTGCCGCCGGAGCCGGTGGCAACTACCACCGTGTCGAAACGAACGCCCATCGCCTTCTCCTGTTCCACAATTTCCTTCATGGCGAAGTAATAGCCTTGCACACCCACGCCGAACGAAGCACCTTCGGGGATGATATAGGGCTTGTAACCTTGTGCAGCATAAGAGTCGGCCATCTCCTGCATGATTTCGCCACGCCGCTCGCGATACTCGTCGCGGGTACAGAAACGCACGTCGGCGCCCAGCAGCCGGTCGAGGAAATAGTTTCCTTCCACCGGGGGCTCCTCGCTGATACGCAACAGCACGGCCGACTTGAAACCCAGGTATGTAGCCACCGACACGGTGGCACGACAATGATTCGACTGGATGCCGCCGCAGGTAATCAACAGGTTGCATCCCTGCTCCACTGCCTCCTGGACGGCAAATTCGAGCTTGCGGATCTTGTTGCCCGACCATTCACTGCCGGTCTGGTCGTCACGTTTGATATAGATGTTCTTTCCACAGGCGTCCGACCAGCGGGAAAGGCGCTGAATCTTGGTCGGGAGGTTCGCCAAGGCCAGTTTATTCATAATTTGTGCGGATTATTGAAATGCATTTTCAACAAATATAAGTAAATTTGTTGGATAAACCGCGACAAAAAATCGTTCACGATATGCGACATCCCCTCTTCATGACACTCCTCGCCCTGGCCCTCCTGCTCCCGGTGCAGGCCCAAGCCGCCAGGGACAAGGACTTGGTTCCGATGGCCGACTCCATCAGCCACTATCTCCGGGAAAAGACGACCGTACGAAGCTACGTTTCCATCGAGAAAGCCACCGTGCTCCACGATGGCACCTTGCGCTTGACGCTCAGCCGGAGCCTGGTGGACCATCCGCTCCGCGACCGCGAAGTCAAGGACCTTTATGCCATCGCCCAGGACCTGCTGCCCAAGAAATACGCCCAGTACAAGAAGAAGCTGTCGCTCTACGCGGACAAGAAACCGATCGAATTCTACAAGAGCCGCTATTTCACCAGCTCACCGGCCCAGGGGCCTGTCAAAGATCACCGCAAATTCGCCGGTCAGTATCACGACAAACTCGCCGCACCCCTGGTCCGCCGCATGGACGCACCCATCCGGCCCACCCGGGGATTGCAGAACCGGCACATCGCGCTCTGGCAGAGCCATGGATGGTACTATGAGCAGTCGCTCAAGCGATGGGAATGGCAGCGCGCCCGCATTTTTGAAACGGTCGAAGACCTGTACACCCAGAGCTACGTAGTGCCCTTCCTCGTACCGATGCTTGAGAACGCCGGTGCCGTGGTGCTGCTGCCGCGGGAACGCGACTGGAACGTCCATGAAGTGATCGTGGACAACGACGAGTCCGGAACCGGATATTTTGAATCCGGCACTTGGGAACCTGCCCCTGACTCCGGCTTCGCCAACCCGAAAGCCGCTTACCTGTACAAGGAGAATCCTTTCAAAATGGGCACAGCCCGCCTGACCGAAACCTACCCGGAAGGCAGAGCCAGCGCCTGCTGGGTTCCGACCATTCCTGAGGAAGGTGAATATAGCGTTTATGTTTCCTACCAGACTTTGAAGAACAGCACCCAGTCCGCCCAGTATGAAGTGCGGCATAAAGGGGGCACCACCCGCTTCAGCGTGAACCAGCAGATGGGCGGCGGCACCTGGATTTATCTGGGACGCTTCCTCTTCCAGAAAGGCCATCACAACGACCAGGGCGTCTTCCTCTCCAATCTGGGAGACGGCAGCACCGTCGTGACGGCCGACGCCGTGAAGTTCGGCGGTGGCATGGGCAACATGGCCCGCAAGCCCGCCGAGGTAAAGGAGGGCGACTTTGACGTCGAGGCCGAGGTATCCGGCTATCCCCGTTTTACCGAGGGATCCCGCTATTGGCTGCAATGGGCCGGCTTCAACGACACCATTTACTCACGCAACAGCAACGCGACTGACTACAACGACGATTACATGTCGCGTGGATTGTGGGTCAATACGCTCTCCGACGGCTCCTACCTGAAGCCCGGCAAGAAAGGATACAATGTGCCCCTCGATCTATCTTTCGCTTTCCATACCGACGCCGGCACGACCCTCAACGACTCGATTGTCGGCACATTGGCCATCTATACGCGGCTGTCGAACGACGACGAAAAATATCCCAACGGAGAGGACCGTTCCCTGGGACGCGACTACACGGACATCGTCCAGACCCAGATTGTCAACGACGTCCGTGCGCTCTACGAACCCCTGTGGAGCCGCCGTCAGCTTTGGGACCGTTCCTATGCTGAAAGCCGGATGCCCGAGGTGCCCGGCATGCTGCTGGAACTGCTCTCCCACCAGAACCTCGCCGACATGCGCTACGGCCTCGACCCGAACTTCCGATTCACCGTATCCCGGGCCATCTACAAGGGCATGCTCAAGTTTCTGGCCTGGATCAACGGTTTCGACTATATCGTCCAGCCTCTTCCTGTCACGGATTTCGAGGTACATCTGGATGCTGAAGGAAACGCCTTCCTGAACTGGACACCCGTCAACGACCCCCTCGAACCGACGGCCGCCCCGACCGGCTACGTCCTCTATACTTGTATGGATGACAGAGGCTTCGACAATGGCGTTGCGCTTGACGCCTCCCACGCCGAAGTAAGCGTCGAACCCGGGCATATCTACCGCTTCCGGGTAACAGCCGCCAACGCAGGCGGAGAGAGTTTCCCCAGCGAGACACTCTCCGTCGGCGTCGTTTCAAACGACGCCCCGACCGTTCTGGTGATCAACAACTTCGACCGTGTCAGCGCGCCAGTCAGCTTCGCCTCCAAGGATTCCACCATCGCCGGATTCAACAACCGGATGGACGGCGGGGTCCCCTACCTCTATGACATTTCCTTCATCGGCAACCAGTACGAATACCGTCGCCCCATCCCCTGGATGGACGATGACAGCGCCGGATTCGGTGCCTCCGAGAGCAATTACGAAACAAAGGCGCTGGCCGGCAACACGTTCGATTATCCGTATGTCCACGGAAAGGCCTGGATGACCGCCGGATGCAATTTCGTCTCGGCCAGCAGTGCTGCCGTCATACACCGCCGCATTGAAATGAACCGTTACACGCTGGCCGACCTGATCTGCGGCAAACAGCTCACTACGCAAATCGGCCGCCGTGGCGCCACAGCCCTCCGCTATCCGGTTTTCCCGCAGGGACTTCGGGAGCAGATTGAAGATTTCACCCGCGTCGGCGGCAACCTGCTCGTCTCCGGTGCCTACGTCGGATCGGACCTGTGGGAACCCGTCTTCGATTTCGAGATTGATTCAACCCTGAAAGCCAACTATTTCGACCCCGGCAAGAAATTCGCGCAGGAGGTACTCCACTATCGCTGGATGACCAACAACGCCGCGGTTACCGGTGATGTGAAAGGAATCCAGAATCCGCTCGGACTCTCCGCAAAAAGCCGGTACGTCTTCAATCAGGAATTGAACGATGAACTGTATTGCGTCGAATCACCCGACGGACTCACTCCTGTCGGCAACGGGGCCTACTCCATCTTCCGCTATGCAGAAAACAACATCTCGGCCGGTGTAGCTTACCAGGGCAGTTATAAAACCGTCATCCTGGGTTTCCCGGTCGAGACGCTGGATACGCAAGAGCAGATTGACAGCCTGATCGGCGAAATCGCCCGCTTCTTCCGGGATTCCCGGTAAAGCGGGAATCCCGGAGATAATCAGAATCCCTGAAAATCGATTTCAGTGACGCCGGCAACGGACGCCAACTTGAAGGAGTATGCGCCCGAGAGATCGATCTCCACGGTATGGTTCCCTGCCGCGGCATAGGTATGCGTCAAGGAGCTGCTGTATTTCTCTTCGGTGCCATCACCCCACTTGACAACACCGGACAGGCTGCTTCCGGTAAAGGAAGGAACCGGGAAGGAAGCGTTCGTATGCTTGATGACCAGAGATTGGGTAAAATTGGGCATCTGGGTCACAGTAACACCTCGGGTCAAATCACGGCACGTAATGGTGACCGTCGCCTTGCGGGACGTGCCTTTGTCGTTGGCATCGGCGCGAAGGGTCAGCGAAGCGCTTCCTTTCTTGCCCGAAGCCGGCGTGACCTGGAGCCAGGGATCAGAAGTGGTGGCCGTCCAGTCATAGTTGGTGGTCAGGCTGACCGTTTGAGAACCGCCTGAATAGGGCATGTCTACGGTCGTGACGCTGAACGACACTTCCGGATCTTCCCGCTGGCAAGCAAGGAACAAGGGCAGCAGGACAGCCACCAGACAAAACAGTATGTGTTGATTCCTTCTCATTTCGTTCCCATTTTTAAAATAAGCGTCAGCTGCTCGTCAAAGCGCTTGAGCGTAAGTTTGTAAGTTCCCTTCGCAAGTCCGGACGTTTCAATCTTCAAGGCGGTCATTTCGTAGGTAACACCGTCGGTCACAGCGTTACCGGAAGCATCTTCCAGCCGCCAGTCCACCAAGTCTTTGGTCTCAATCATGATAGCGCCGTTCGTCTTGTTATAGTTGAACGAAGTCACCTCTTCCAGTTTCGTGTCATCCGTCACGGGAATCGTAGCCACGATGCCTGAGGTCAAGTCGTAAAGCGGCTTTTCCCAGACCCCGGCGGGCCAGTTGTCACTCCGATAGACCAGACAGACATAATCGCCCGGGAGCGGAAATGACTGCATGAAACAACTGACCGAAGGATATCCCTTGCCGCTGCCGGCATTCAGATTGCTGATGGAGCCTGCGCTGCTGATCTCCTCTTTAATCTGACCGTCCTTGTCACAAAGGACGACACAATACTCGCCGGAGAACGCCCGGATGCCTCCATTATAGAGCCATCCCGCCGTCATGGTGAAGGATTGTCTGGGCCGGATCGTTCCAGAAGGCGTCAGTCCGTTATAGACCGTGCCGCTGCTTGCCGTACCCGACTGATAGTACAGATACTCTGGACTCTGACCTCCCTCCGACTCCTTGGGTTTGAGCCCGAAAACAGCGCCGTGATTGTAGATATACTGACGGTTGGAACTTGGCGTAAAAGCAGAAAGGGCATAATAGCCGTTGCTGGATCCGCCCCACCCCCAGTTGACGCTGACATTGCCCTCCTCGTCGTAGCCATCGACCAGGAAAGCATGTCCACCGCCATCGCGTTTGGCCGAATAGAGGATCGGACGCTCCTGCAGTTCCGACTTAAGCTTCGTAAGCCACTCCGCATCCGTAAACAGATCCCGTTTATAGTGATAGGCGCCGGGGTCAAAGCCGAAGAAATCGACGGCACAGCCGGCCATCTTCGGCGTGCTGGCGCTCGTCGATTCATCGAACTTGGCTTGAACCGCCACGCCGCAGTCATAGACCAGCCGCGCAACCGCTGCGCCCTCCTCTTCGGTATATCCTTCCTTGTAGTTGAATTTGATCTTGTCCCATTCATAGGGATGGCCCAGTTCAAACCCGTCAATCGAACAAGTGGTACCATTGTCCATGGTATAGTTGTAGGAAGGCAGCGATCCGACACCGTTGGCCGGATAACCGAAAAAGCGCATGATCATACCCATCGCCAACGGCACGCAGCCGACAACAGCATGTTTGCCTTCGACCATCGGAGTAAGCCCGTTGAAAGGCTCACTCTGACTCCAGGTCGGCGTGTTGTGCTTCACTGCCGGCTGATAGCCGTCCCCCGCCTTGGTACGCACGGAGAGTGCGTCCCAGGAAGCCACGGCACGCGGCATCCGCTCCGCCCGGGCATACGTGACGAGTGTCTCCAGTTCGTCAAGCCATTCCCGGAGATTCTCCGGCATGTCCGCGTCAGTACCGAAAACATTATCAAAAGAATAGGCCAATACCGGCGTACAGGCATCATCCCCGGCGATGATGACAAAACCACCGCCTGCGCGGTTGAAGATATGGTAAGCCTGTTCCCCCGTCCCTGCTTTGGTCAGCGGAGCACGGGCCAGCGAGACCGGGTAAACCGGAGATACCCGACGGGCTACGTTCCGGTCGTGCTGAAAAAAGGCCCGGGCCGCATCGAGGGCCCGGTTCTCGCCGACCGGATCCGCCTGGAGAGGAAGCCCCAGGAACAACGTGCAGGCCAGCAAAATGGTTTTAACAAGACGATTCATTCCCCAAAATTACATACTCCGGACAAAAATTTCGAGCACGCGGCCCTTGAGTTCCCGCCACTTGCCGGCGACCATGGCAAAGAAACTGTCGGTCTGGTCGTCGAGCAACTGCGCAACCGCCTCTTCCCGGCCCTCGGCAGGAAGCGCCTTGACCTTCTCCTGGAGCGCGGCATCCTGTTCGAACATCATCCGTTCGAAGAGTGCGCGCTGAGGTTCCAGCACCTTGCGCGTCTTGTCCCAATAAATGGTGGCGATACGGTTGGTTTCGCGGAAAGCCCAGACAGCCGCCTCGGGGCGGTAGCTGTTCTGTCCGCAGTGATTGAGTGCCTCGGGGAGTTTCGTACCGCCCGCATAGATCGGGAAGCGCGGGCTCTGGCCCGGATTGTCGAGCGACATCCACAGCACGCCGCCCACTTCGTCCGGCAGCCAGCTGCGGCACTGGGCGATAAAGGAATAACTGCACTGGATCACCGCGATAGTGCGGCGGTTGGTCACCGTGCCGGGCGCGATCTGGTTGAGCATGGCGCGCATATCGGCAGACATCCAGTTGGAGACCGGCGTCACTTCTTCGTCATATTCGGTATAGGTCGAATTCGGATACGGCGGGCTGTTGGGATCCTTCACGCGACGGTGAGCCTTGATCTTGAGGTTCTGGCCCATATCAAGGTCGGTTCCTTCGTAGGTTTCGCGGTAGAAGGCCAGCACCCTCTCGGGCGTGACGGGCACTTCCGGCTTGACCGAGAACGGGAGCTCCTCGTCGTCGAGCGACAGTCCCAGCGACGGGGCAAGCGTACTCAGCACAAAGAATTCGCGGACGGAGAACGGTTTGCGGTTGGCATCGCCCACCACTTTCCAAAATTTCAGGGGGCCCTTGCCATCCCACAGACCCAGGTCCTTCGCCTTCTTCTTCAAATCCTTGCAATACATGAAATGGTCAGGATCGTTGAAGTCGATGGCGCCGATGCGTGCGATGTTGGCAGAGATGCCCACATGGTCATCGGGAATCCGCTGGGCGGCCCAGATGGCACCGGGTTCACCCGGGCCGGGGCCGTTGATCTCAAACTGCCATACCTCGTTGGGATCGGCCACCGTGAGGCATTCGCCCCAGTCGGCATAACCGTATTTCTCAGCCATCTCCCCCATCAGGCGGATGGCGTCACGGGCGTTGTCACAGTACTCGAGAGCGAGGCGGCACAACTCTTCGATCCAGAACACGCCATTGCGATTGATCAGGTCGCGATTGCCGTCGTAGGTAGTCTCGCCGATGGCCAGCTGCTTCTCGTTCATGCACGGGTAGGCCGTGTTGACGAAACGGTAGGTCTGGGCCTTGGGCGGCACGATCCGGCCCGTCTCATACACACCGCGGGGATCCCACGGTTCTTCCATGTGCAGGACGTTGAAGAAATAAGGTTCCGTCTCGCCCGGGGCAAAGGTCTTTCGGGGCTCGATGGTGATGAAGGTTCGGTAGTACGAGTCGCAGCAGTGGGCAGTCATCACCGACCCGTCGCTGGATGCCTTCTTGCCGACCATGATCGAGGTGCAGGCATCCCCGGAAGGAACGGCCAGCAGCAGGAGCATCGACACGGTCGCAACATACTTAAGCAGTCGTATCATTGGGCAGAAGTTTATGGATTTTGATATTGAATACAGCATAGGAGATGGCGATCAACGGCGTGACGAAACAGAAGATCGCAAAGGGGAAATACGCCATGGTGGCTACGCCGAGCACGCTCGACTGCACCACGGCGCAGGTATTCCAGGGTACCAGCACGGAGCTCACCGTGCCGGAATCCTCCAGCGTACGGCTCAGCACTTCAGGTGCCAGTCCAAAACGCTTGTACACGTCGCGGAACATGTTGCCCGGCAGCAGGATGGCCATGAACTGGTCGGAAAGGGTGAGGTTGCAGAAGATGCAACTCAGCACGGTGGCGGTCACCAGGCCGCCGGTGCGGCGCACCCGCGAGATGATGGCGGCAGTGATGGTCTCGACCATGCCGCAGGCCGACAGGCAGCCGCCGAAAAGCATGACGGCGATGATGATCCAAACCGTATTGACCATGCCGCCCATACCATGGGTGGATGCCAGGCGGGTGATGAGCGGGTCACCGGTCTCAATCGACACATCGGTCGACATCATCTGCATCAACGATCCGAAGATGCGCTTCATCCAGCCGGCATCGGGACCGACAATCTGGTCGATGATCTGGGGCTGGACGCATACGGCCAGGATGCCGCCGGCAATCGCCGAGAGGAATAGCGTCACCATGGGTGGCACCTTCTTGAAAATCATGATGATCGTCAGGACCGGCACCAGCAGGTACCAGCCCGAGATATGGAAGGTCTCCTGCAGGACAGCCATCTGTCGCCCGATCTCCACATCCGATGAGGTGGGAACCACAAAGCCCACGATCCCGTAGACGATCAGACAGATCACCAACGCAGGAAGCGTGGTCAGCAAGGTATAGCGTACGTGCGTGTACAGGTTCACCCCCGCAATCGAAGCCGAAAGGTTGGTCGTGTCGCTCAGGGGCGAGACCTTGTCTCCCAGATAGGCGCCCGAAATAATGGCACCGGCCAGCCAGCCGGTGGGGATGCCGATGAAAGACCCTGCGCCGAAGAGGGCGACGCCGATGGTACCCACCGTGGTCCACGAACTGCCGGCCAACAGTGATACCAAGGCGCACAGCAGGAAACTCAGCACAATGAAGATCTTGGGATGAATCAGCTTTAGGCCATAATAGATCATCGTCGGCACGATGCCCGAGAGCATCCACGTGGCCGTCAGGGCGCCGATAGAAAGCAGGATGATGATGGCGGAACTCGTGTTGCCCAGATTCTCCCCCACTTTCTCCTCAAACAGACGCCACGGTACTTTCAGTCCATAAAGGCCGATCAGGGCGGTCACCACCGCAGCGCCGAAGATGGCAATCTGCGACGGACCGCTGGTCAGTTCGTCACCGAAAATGCTCACGCCGATCATCAATAGGGCAATCAGCACGAGTACCGGGACCAGGGACAGCAGGAGGCCGGGCTTTTTCATACTACATCATTTTCTTTCTGCGGAAGAACAGGAACACAAGCAACACGATCACCAGCATGGCACCGATCACAATGAGGATGTCCCAGAAACCACCCACCAGGGGCAACTGGATGTTCATGCCGTAGATGCTGGCAATCAGCGTAGGCGGCATCAGCAGCAGCGATACCATCGTGAATATCTTCATGATCTTGTTCTGCTCCAGGTCGATCAGACCGAGTACAGTGTTCTGCAGGTATTCCAGACGCTCGAAACTGAAATCGGTGTGGTTGATCAGCGATGAAATGTCTTTCAGCAGGACGCCCAGCTTGCCGTTGATCACGTCTGGTGTCTTGTCGCTGCGCAGGATACTGGAGATCATGCGCTGTTTGTCGACGATGTTCTCGCGCACCAGCATCGTGTTCTCCTGTAACAAGTTGATGTCAAGGAGGAATTCTTCGTTCACGTCTTCGCCCAAGCTCACACGCTTGCTGTATTGTCCGATCTCCTTCGACATCAGCTCGATCATGTCGGCGTCGAGGTCGATCCGGTTTTCCAGAATGCCAACCAGCACGTGGAATCCTGTGGGATAGAGTTTGGAATTGAAAAGAATCCGCCGCTGGATGTCAGTAAAACTGCGCAGAGGGACTTGCCGGATGGAGGTGATGGTGTGGCCGGTCAACACGAAGGAGACCGACTCCATCGTATAGTTCTCGGCACTCGGCATCAGGAAATTCGTATTGGCAAAGATGGCATCGACCGTCTCACTGTAGCGGGACGAACTCTCGATCTCCTCGGCTTGCGCCCGGCTTTGCAGGGTCGTATGCAGGAATTTTTCGACTGCCCGCTTCTCTTCGCCCGTAGGCGAGAACAGGTCGAGCCAGAGGGCGTCTTCCAGCGTAATCTTGTTCAGGGTTCCGAGCGATTCGGAAACTTCGGCCTGTCCGTTGAGATTGTAAAAGATTTTGATCATGGTTCCTCGAGTTTAGTGGGTTGTGCATTCCGTGGGCCGGCCTCCGCCGGCTGTCACCGTTACACCCATTCTCGAGGGGTCAGTTTCTCCAGGGCCACGCGCCAGAACTCGGTCAGGCCGGCGCGCTTTTCGCGGTCGAGCGCGAAAGAGATATTTTCCTGCAGATATTGGCAGGCATAATCCCCGGGAAACTGATGATTGTATTTTGCGACGGCCTCGGGAATATGACGGATGCCATATTCCAGGGCCTGGTTGAACGTTTCGATAAATTGCGGATCCAGCGGCTTGTTTGCCGTCCACGCGGCAAACACGAAAGGGAGTCCCTTGAGCGATATCCATTCCTCGGCCAGATCATAGACATACGGGAACTCCGGGGCGTGCAGCAGCGCTTTGTCGCCGATCAGCAGTTGGCAAGCCGTAGGATCGATGGACTGGCGAGTGCTGTCAAAAGGGACGAATCGCGGTGCAATCCCCCACTTCTCCCGGCAGAGATAGCGCGTCAGCAGCACCGAAGTACGGCTGTCCACGTCAAGCTGGATTTCCTCCACTTCTTCAATCGGACGGCCGGAGCAGAGAACGACGCTGGCCACCTTGCCGGTGGCACCGATGCACCAGTCGGAGATGATGTGCGGATCGGCGAGCTCGGGAACCGCACCGACCGGCATGATGCCCACGTCAGCCCGGTCTTCCCGAAGCATCGCGGCGGATTCGGAAGGAGTACAGAACTGCATGGCAACCGCGCCGGGGGCCATTTTGGCCTCCAGTCCGTAGATGAACGGGATCGTGTTCAGATAGTGGATTGCTGCAATTCGTACCATTCCTGCAAAGTTACGAATTAATTTCTATTTCTGTGCCCCCCGTACCCGGAAAAGCCACATGCCCAGGAACGTCAAAAGGCCATTGACGATCAGCAGCGTAAATCCCAGATCGAAGCCCAGGAACCGTTTGCTCAGCAAGTTGAACACCAGACAGAGCACCGGCGCCGCAATGGCGATCCACGGCGTCGCACCGTCGCGCACCTTTGTCTTGGTCAGGATACCGAAGAAGAACAAGCCCAGCAGCGGGCCATAGGTATAGGAGGCCAGCTTATAGACCAGATTGACCACGGCGTCGCTGCTGACGATGAACAGCACCACGATGATGATCAGGAACAGCAGGGCCACGCCGGCGTGCACCTTCTTGCGGATGGATTCCTTGCGGCTTTCCGCCAAGTCGCTACGCTCGTTAAAATGCAGATAATCCACACAGAACGACGTGGTGAGCGAGGTCATCGCCGCGCCTGCGCTCGGATACGAGGCCGATATCAGGCCGATGAGGAAAAACACGCCCACACCCACTCCGAAATACTGGCTGGCAATGGTCGGGAAGAGCTCGTCGGTCTTGGTAATGCCGAGGGCTTCGAAACCACCCAGACTCTGCGCATAAACGCACAACAGCGCGCCCATCAGCAGGAAGAAGAAGTTCACCACCACGATGATGATGGATGTGGTGTACATGTTTTTCTGAGCCGCCTTGATATCCTTGCAAGCCAGGTTCTTCTGCATCATCGCCTGATCGAGGCCGGTCATCGCGATGGTCACGAAGATACCCGAGATGAACTGTTTGACCGCATTGGTCCCATGACTCCAGTTCCAGTCGAACCAGCTGGTGAAGGTGTGGCCTGCGCCCACGGTGCCGGCGTTCTCATTGACGGTGCCGCCCACCACGGAAAACATCTGGCCGAAGTTCCATCCCATGTTCCGGCAGATGTAGTAGATGGTCAATCCGACGGCCAGCAGCATGAAAGTGGTCTGCAGCACATCGGTCCAGATGATGGTCTTCACGCCGCCCTTGTAGGTATAAAAGTACAGCAGCAACAGGAAGATGGCCGTGATGAGGGTGAACAGCAGCACCGGCGACATCTTCTCCGTCATGCCGTGCGGCATGAACGCAAAGAACACCACAATCACCACGAAAATGCGTACTGCGGCGCCCAGGACACGGGAAACCATGAACACAGTGGTTCCCGTTTTGTGTGACTTCGGTCCGAACCTTTCTCCCAGATAGGTATAGATCGAGGTGAGATTCATTTTGTAGTAGAGGGGCAGCAGCACTTTCGCAATGATGATGTACCCCCCGACAAAACCGAGCACCAGCGGCATATAAAAGAAATTCTGGACCCAGACATTGCCTGGCACGGAAATGAAGGTGACGCCGGAAATCGAGGCGCCGATCATGCCATAGGCCACCACGGGCCAAGGTGCTTTCTTGTCGCCGGAGAAGAAAGAGTTGGATCCGGCCTTGCGTCCCGTCAGCCACGAAATGAGGAACAGGAGCGCCGTATAAGCGGCAAAAGCCACCAGAAACCAAACAAAGGGAAAGTCGTGTCGCATCGGATGCTCAGGGTTTAAAGAGTTGTCGGTTGGCGATCGAGCGGCCGAGGGTCAGCTCGTCGGTGTATTCCAGATCGTCGCCGAACCCTACGCCGCGTGCAATGGCAGTGACTTTCACGGGGTATCGGGAAATCTGTTTATAGAGATAGTAGGCGGTGGTCTCCCCTTCCATACTGGTGCTCAAGGCGAGAATCACTTCTGCGATATCGCCTGCCGCCAGGCGGTCGTTGAGCTCGTGGATACGGAGGTCGCCGGGGCCGATGCCGTCGATCGGCGAGATGATTCCACCCAGGATGTGGTAACGGCCATTGTACTGGCCCGTATTCTCGATGCTCAGCACGTCACGCAGGCTCTCGACCACGCACACGACCGAAGGATCGCGACGCGCGTCGCCGCACACGGGGCAGGTTCCGTCATCAGAGATCATCCCGCAGACCGGGCAGTGCCGGATATCGCGTTTGAGACGAACCAGCGAACCGGCGAACTGTTCCACGTTTTCCCGTGGCTGTCCGAGCAAGTGCAGTGCCAGCCGGAGTGCGGTCCTACGACCGACACCAGGCAGTGAAGAGAGCTGATCCACAGCCTCTTCCAGCAGGGATGAGGAATAGTTCCGGCGGAACATCAGCAAACGTTGTTATTTACGCTTGTCGGGATTCTGGGCGAAATAGGTATCCACGGCGCTGCGGACGGAGCCGTAGTGCAACAGCATGGCTTTGGCTTCGCCGTAGTCTTCGATACCGGTCTCGTCCATGATCATTTTCGTGCCGCGGTCCACCAGTTTCTTGTTGGTGAGCTGCATGTCCACCATTTTGTTGCCCTTGACGTGGCCCAGCCGGATCATTACGGAGGTGGAAATCATGTTGAGCACGAGTTTCTGCGCGGTGCCCGATTTCATGCGGGTGCTTCCGGTCACGAACTCAGGGCCGACCACGGCTACAATCGGGATTTCGGCAGCGGCAGCCACGGGGGCATCCGGATTACAGGTAATGCAGCCCGTCAGCAGACCACGACGGCGGGCCTCCTCCACGGCACCGATCACATAGGGCGTGGTGCCCGAAGCGGCAATGCCGATGACGGTGTCATCGGGCGTCGGACGGTACGGTTCGATGTCCATCCATCCCTGGGCTTTGTTGTCTTCCGCCCCTTCGGCGGCACGCCGGATGGCGCTGTCGCCACCGGCCATCAGGCCGATGAACAGGTCGTAAGGGGCGCCGTAGGTCGGCGGAATCTCTGAAGCGTCGAGGATACCCAGCCGCCCGCTGGTTCCCGCGCCCATGTAGAAGACGCGGCCGCCGCGGCGCATGCGTTCGACGATGCCGTCGACCAGTTTCTCTATTTGCGGGATACACCCTGCCACCACATCCGGAATGTGATGATCCTCCCGGTTGATGCCTTCCAGCAACTCCCGCGTCGTCATCTTGTCGAGGTTCGAATAATTCGAACTCTGTTCGGTAACTTTCATTGTTCCTTATGATTTGTTACTTGTCTATTTCAAATAGCCCTGCTTCGCAGATATTAATCCAAAAACCTTCCGCTCCGCTCCATCCCTCCCAAGCAAGCTTGGGCCCCTCCCGTTCACAAGGCCACGGGCGGCCATGGGTTTTTGGTTTAATATCTGACTCGCTTTATGGCTATTTGAATCATCGTTCATAGCCTCCTTTTTTAGCCGAGACGAATGACAGTCATTATTTCTTGTTCTTATGATACTCGACGAGGCCGTCGATCGGACCCTGCAGGATGATGCCCATGCGCATGCCGGCAGCATTCACCGCTTTCTCAAGGATGTCTTTGTAATAGTAAGCGATGGAGCCCACGAAGTTCACCGGATACTTCTTGTAGTCGTAGTGAATGATGTTGCGGCGCAGGAATTCTTCGAAACTGCTCTTGAGCAGGTTCGCCATATGCGGGTGATTCTTGAACTCGGCGATGAACGGCGAGAACGAAGCCAGGAACCGGCTCGGCATCGGCTCCCGGTACACCTTCTGGACGATGGCCATATAGTCGAGACCATAGCGTTTCGAGAATTCCTTCTCAATGGGCGGCGGGAGCAGCCCCTTGATGAAATCAGAAATCAGCCGTTTGCCCAGGTAGGCACCACTGGCCTCGTCGCCAAGGATGAAGCCGCCGGCGCGGACATTCTCCGCAATCCCCTCCCCGTCATAGAAACAGCTGTTCGAACCCGTGCCCAGGATGCAGGCGATGCCCGGCTTGTGGCCGCAAAGAGCCCGCGCCGCCGCCAGCACGTCGGACGCGGCCTCGCAGGTCGATCCCGGGAATACTTTCCCGAAGCAGCGCTCCAGTTTGGCGGAAATCTCGCCTCCCACCATGCCAGCCCCGTAGAAGAAGATCGCGTCGACCTTCGTCCCGATTTCGGGCACCAGTTTGTCCGTCAGAATCTGTTCGATTTCCGCATCTTCCATGAAAACCGGATTGATGCCCACGGTCTCGATCGCCTTGACCGAACCGTCGTCAGCAATGGCCCGCCACGAAACCTTGGTCGAGCCGCTGTCAGCTATCAGTTGCATATTGATTCAAATTTGAAGTTGAAATAACTTACAAATATAGTATTTTTTACCTCAGAATGAGCTTTTGCCCTTAGGAGTCTTTCTGCCGCCAGCCGATTTGGAATATTCATCACTTTTCCCTAAATTTGGCAAAAGCGAGCATTAGCTTTCTGACAATGGTTATCTGCATTTTAATTGGCTTAACCCGATGAGTAAGTTCCGCCGTTTAGTTTTCTTCTCGACATTCATTTTGTTATTGACAGGCTGCCGGCCAGACATCGAATTCGTTGAAGGCTCCTTTCGTTCCGGGCCGGCCGATGTCACCGCTTCCGGCGGAAACATTTCGATGATCTTTTCATCCGGAGCAGGGTCTGCTTCCGTCGATTTGAAAGCCTCAGGAAAATGGTCGGCCACTTTCGTTAACGACAGGGCCGGGGATTGGTGTTCTCTTTCCACGAGTAGTGGAAAACGAGGTACGGCCACAATCACGGTCTCCGTGACGGAAAACAAGGAATATGACGACCGATCCGCCTCCATCAACTTCGTCTGCGGCGACGTAAAACGGACGATCGTTGTGACACAGAAAAAGAAGGACGCACTGCTGCTGACGAGCACCCGTCAGGATGTAGTGAAGGAAGGCGGCCGGTTTACGGTCGAAGTGAAAGCGAATGTGAGTTTTACTTATGAGATTGCGGAAAGCGCGAAATCCTGGATTAAATCGGTGGGGACAAAAGGGCTGACGACATCAACCATGACTTTTGATGTCGCAGCCAATGATTCGTTCAACAAGCGGGAAGGAGAAATCACTTTCACCAGCACCGCGGGATCGGAAGTCGTCAAGGTCTATCAGGAATGTGACACGCCGGCAATGATCGTCAGCAGCGATCATTACGAACTGCCGGCAGAATCCGGTCAGTTCGACGTTCAAGTCCGCAGCAACGTGGATGTCACTTTTGAGATTCCATCGGACTGCGACTGGCTCCGCGAGACCAAAACCAAGTCGATGTCCACCAACAACTTCCATTTCTCCGTCGAAGAAAACGAGTCTTTTGATGACCGCACAGCAAGCATTCTGTTCAAATGTGCAGAATGGAAACTCGAAGAAACCGTCGTCGTGACCCAATCGGCCGCCACCCCCGTCATCATCATTGGCAACAGCCAGTACGAATTCGCATCAGAAGGCGGCAACCTGTCCATTGAGGTAACAAGCAATTTGACGCTCGACATTACCATCGAGCCCGAATGTGACTGGATTGATCTGGTTGAAACGAAAGCGATTACTGAGCGGACCTATCTATTCTCCGTCGGCAAGAATCATAGCCGTCACGACAGGAACGCATGGATCGTATTCAGGAATGACAAGCTAAACCACATCGATACGGTCTATGTCTCACAATCCTTTCAACCCATCCTTGTCCCGTGTGATACATTGAAGACATCTGGCCGGGGATGGACGGTTTCTTTCGAAACGGTGAATCCGACCCCAGATGATTACCGTCTTTCCATTGCAGACAGATGGGTCTCCCAGGCCGGACAAGAGCGTTCGGCTAAAGGGATTAGGTTTTTTATATCGGTAGCTGCCCTAAAACAGCATGACAAAGCGAGGAATGCCCAGATTTTGGTGTACTATAAAGATTTCGCTGAGCCGGATACGGTGTGGGTCCATCAGTATGAGCAGTTCCCGGCCTTTTCATATACTACGACGGCCCGGAACATAACAGTACCTGCCGTCCAGGGCGAGAACCAACTTGGTTTTGTTTATTGGGGCGACGAGACGCAGGAATACTGGCAGGAGGGCCTGACCCACACCTACAAGAAAAGTGGCGTCCATACAGTCACGATTGAAATCCGCAGCAAGAAACATGTCCCGATTACCGGTCTGGAGGACGGGATGACCATCAATCTGCGGGAACTGCGCAAATAATGGAGGGCAAAAAATGAAAAAGGAACTGATTCTGTTATTGACGCTGCTCTCATGGCAGTTGGTGATGGCCGAAGTCGTTACAGTTGACCAAGCTCGTCTACGAGCTGCCCGGTTCTTCACATCGGCTGAAATCCAGACCAAGACGACGGCCGTCAGCCCGGATGATTTCAAACTGATCGGCACATTTCCAGAAGTTGCAACGAAGTCGTCTTCAAGAGCTCCGGCGTTGTATTTCTTCGAACGTCAAGCCGGCGGTTTCGCCATCGTCTCGGGCGACGATATCACCCGTCCCATCCTGGGTTACTCCATGCATGGCCGTTTCCCAGTCTCGGACATGCCCGACAACATGAGGGCTATGCTTCAATGGTACGCCGATATCATCGCCTATGCCCGGGAACAGGGCTGGGAATCCGCTCCGGACATGGACTTCGATTCCAGCTCGGATCCGACAAATTTTGTGCAATTGCAGACGGCTCGATGGCATCAACATACTCCTTTCAACGATCTTGTCGCAGAGGTTAATGGACAAAAACCGCCGATTGGATGCGTTGCTACGGCAATCGCCATTGTCATGAAATACCACGGATGGCCCCGAAAAGGATCGGGCACACTGCCATCCTACGATTATTCAAAAGGTGGAAAGTCTTTTCATATTGAAGGATTCCCCTTGGGCCATGAATATGACTGGGATAAAATGCCCGACTATAATGGGAGTTACGGAAAAGAGGAAGCCGCGCAGATGGCCCGGCTTCTCTACGACGTGGCGGTAATGAGCAAAATGTCGTTTTTCCCCGGAGGATCCAGTGCAAATTTAATCAATGCAGCGAAAAAGCTCACGGAATACTTTGATTATGATAAGCGACTATGTTGGTATGAACGATGGAACGGGTATTCTGACGAGGAGTGGGAGCATTTCATCATTGACGAAATCAATAACGGCCGTCCAGTATTGTATTCTGGCGGCTCCGACAGTGGCGTGGGTCATGCATTTGTGATTGATGGTTATAACGGTCGTTATTTCAGCCTCAATTACGGTGGAGGGAGTGACAGTCATTTCTATACGCTGACCCCGGTCGAAGGACATGAAACTGATTTATTGTATTACTACCTGTCTCATGATATGGTTTGTCAGGTTATGCCTAATCGAGGAGGCGAACCTCAACAGAATCTTTATACTTCATCCCCGATGGGTCTGACTGGAGATTGCAAGGTGGGAGAAGACTTTATCTTGTCTACTGAAGTGAGAAATGGAGCCATGGGAAAAGCATCTGTAAAGCTTTGTTATGTTTTATATGACCGCGAAGGAAATGTCAAGATGCCCGTTTCGTCAGTGATCAGTCGTGAGATTGACGAGAATCAGTATCTGTCAGAACAAGTTACTTGCCGTCTCTCCTACCCGCCCGAAGAAGGCGATATGATTGCACTTTCTGAAATCAACCCTGAAACAGGTGCGTGGAAACCTATATATCAGTCCCGCAAAAGTAAGATCGTCTTTACGAAACGGCGCCTTTCCGATTTGGTAGAAGTCGGCTATATGGAGGAGCCACATTCCAATTATCAACCCGCGCGACGTTCCGACTTGTTTATCAAGATCTATAAGGATGTTGCGTGGAGTCTTATTCGAGAGGAAGATGGCTTTCAAATAACCAGTGGAAAGGATTACTTTGACATTGGGAGGTATGATTTTAAGATGGGCGATTATGTTCTCTACCAGAACATCGTTTGGGATCAAGACGGCGAAGAGCCCACTGTTGAAATGTGGATTCTGACAGGGACATACGTATTACATCTTCGCAATCTTGCCACCGGTGAAGAAATGGAAATCAAGCTGGAAGTCTAGCCAGCCTGATAGACTGCTACGTACATTGCAGCGGAAAATCTGGTCAATCCACATACACCCCGTTGCGGCGCCAGTTGCGGATGCCGAAGAGGGCGAGGATGATGTAGACGACGTACATGAGGGAGATCCAGTACATGCCGCTGTAGAGGAAGACGCCGACGGTAATGACGTTGAGCACAATCCAGACGTACCACTGGCACATGTAGGACTTGCTGAGGAAGAAAGTGCCGACCATGCTGCCTACGGCGATGAAGGCGTCCCAGTAGGGCTGGCTCGGGAAGAGCGCCGTGCCATGCGTCTCGGCATAGACGCGAAGGATGTGCGCTACGGCAAAATAAGCTACTGCGGCGATTGCCAGCGCGACGCCCGCCGTCTTCCAGTCAAACCGCCGGATGAGGACCTGGTCTTTCTTGTCCGCCGATGCTTCCACCTTTTCAGCGACAGCATCCTCTCCGAGTTCCTTGAAAGCGTGGATGCCGTAGAAGGCCATCACGATATAGTAAACCTGGATGACGGCCATCGACAGGAAACTGTTGTGCCAATAAACGAAGATGTTCAGCACCGAAGTCAGGATGCAGACATACCAGAGCAGCCGGGTCTTGCGGATCTCCAGATAGACATAGTAGATTCCCACGATCATCGCAAGAATCTCCAGCCAGCCCCAGATGTCCAGGCCGGCAAAATAGGCCAGCGCCTGCTCGAACATGGACTAGGCCCCTTCCAGATCAAGCACCGTCTTCACCGGAACGTCTTCCGGGAACTTGGCGACGCTGCCAAAATCCTTCAGATTGATGATAAAGCTGGCATACACCTGCTTCGGATGGAATTGCTTGACCAGTTTGACGGCCGCCAGAGAAGTGCCGCCGGTGGCCAGCAGGTCGTCGTGAATCAGCACTACGTCGCCTTCGACGATGGCGTCAGTGTGCATTTCAATCCTGTCGTGGCCGTATTCCAGGGAATACTCCATACTGACCGTATCGGCGGGCAGTTTGCCCGGCTTGCGGATCAGCACGAAGCCGGCACCCAGACGGGAAGCCAGTGCCGCGCCCATCACGAAACCGCGGCTCTCGATGCCGGCTACTTTCGTGACGCCCTTGTCCTTGTATTCCTCGTAGAGGATGTCTTCGACTTCCTTGAATGCCTGGGCATCCTTGAACAGTGTGGTAACATCCCAGAACAGGATGCCTTTCTTCGGGTAATCGGGCACAGTCCGCAGACTGGCGATCAGGCTTTCTTTGCTCATCTATTTCTTTTCGACTAAGGTGATACGGTACATTTTCGGCCAGTACTTGCCGGTTAGCCAAATGCCCCCGCGTTCATCGACGGCGATGCCGTTGAGCACATCGGTGCGAGGCTTGCGGAGCGAAGCGGGGAGCAGGCCCCGGCAGTTGATCACGGACCGTACCACGCCTGTTTCCGGATCGATCCGGACAATCTGGTCGGTGCCGTACACATTGGCCCAAATCTCTCCTTTGATATACTCCAGTTCATTGAGGTAAGCCACTTTCTGCCCGCGCAGCGTGACGGTGACGGAACGCTCCACCGTGAACGTATCCGGGTTCCGGAACGTGATCGTAGAAGTTCCGTCACTCATGATCAGGCTCTTGCCGTCGGTCGTCAGACCCCATCCTTCTCCCAGGTAGCGCAGTGTGCCGAGCCGCTCCCAACTTTTCATGTCATAGACGAAGCACTCTTTCTCCTGCCAGGTCAGCACATAGAGCCTGCCGTTCAGGACACAGGCCCCTTCGGCAAAGTAGCGGCTTTCAAAATTCATGCGCTTGAGCACGCGGCCGGTGGCCAGATCCACCCTCCGGAAATTCGATTCCCCATACTGTCCTGCCGATTCATACAACACGCCTTCGTGGAAGAAAAGGCCCTGGGTGTAAGCAGCCACATCGTGCGGTACCGACTCTTCCACTTTGAAGCCATAGGTCTTGACATTCTGGGCGGAAGCACTGCAGGCACCGAGCGGAAGGACGCAGAGGACGGCCAGGAGGATACGGGAAAAACGTTTCATGAACGGGAGGAGCTTATTGGGAATACTTCCGGTAATTGCCGCTCTGCTTCTTGACCGGCTCGCAGGTCAGGCCCACGCCCAGTTTCTTGAAGACCTTGCGGTCCACTTCGGCCAGCATCACGGTGCAATGGACCTGGCATCCCCGGAGCATCGGCAGGCAATCGATGGCGCGGCGGCAGTTCTCGTCGCTGAGGCTCAGCATCGAAATGGCCACCAACACCTCATCGGTATGCAGGCGCGGATTGTGTCCGTGCAGGTACGACACTTTGGTCTTCTGGATAGGTTCGATCATGTCGGCCGGAATGAGTTTGACCGGATGCGGTATGCCGGCCATGTGCTTGAGTGCATTCAAAAGCAGTGCCGCACTTGGTCCCAGGAGCGAACTCTGGCTGGCGGTGATGACGGTTCCGTCGGGCAGTTCCATCGCAGCGGCATATTCGTCACTGCTGGCCTCCCGCTGTTTGGCGGCCACCGTCACGCGCCGGTACTCCGTGGCCAGGTTGGCCTGCTTGAGCAGTAGCGTGAGTCTATTCACTTCCTTTTCGTTGTCCTCCCCCTCGGCCATGTTGCAGAGGCCTGTGTAATAACGGCGGATTACTTCGTTGTTGGCTGCCTCGCGGCAGACATCGTCGTCGCTGATGCAGAAACCGATCATGTTGACACCCATATCGGTGGGTGATTTGTAGGGATTCTGGCCGTAAATCTGGGTAAAGAGTGCGTCGAGAACAGGAAAGATTTCGATGTCGCGGTTATAGTTGACAGCGATCTGCCCGTACGCTTCGAGGTGGAACGGATCGATCATGTTGACATCGTCGAGGTCAGCCGTTGCCGCTTCGTAGGCGATGTTCACGGGATGCTTGAGGGGCAGGTTCCAGACCGGGAAGGTTTCGAACTTGGCATAACCGGCTTTTACGCCGCGCTTCCGCTCGTTGTAGAGCTGGCTCAGGCAGACGGCCATCTTGCCGCTGCCGGGACCAGGCGCCGTGACCACGACAAGGGGCCGGGTGGTTTCCACATAGTCGTTCTTGCCGAAGCCGCCGTCCGAAGCGATGAGCGTCACATTGGTCGGATAGCCTTCGATGATATAGTGATAGTAGGCTTTGATCCCCAGCCGTTCCAGCCGTTCCCGGAAGGCGATGGCACTGGACTGGCCGTTGTAATGGGTAATCACCACGGAGTTGACAAGCATGCCCCGGCTCTCAAACTCCTCACGCAGGCGCAACACATCCACATCGTAAGTGATGCCCAAGTCGCTGCGAACCTTGTTCTTCTCGATGTCGATGGCACTGATGGCGATGACAATCTCCATTTCGTCGCGCAACTGCATCAGCATCTTGAGTTTGCTGTCCGGTTCAAAACCCGGCAGCACGCGGCTGGCGTGGAAATCGTCGAACAGCTTGCCGCCGAATTCCATGTATAATTTGTCCCCGAAATGAGAAATGCGTTCCTTGATGCGTTCTGATTGGATTCTCAGATACTTGTCGTTGTCGAAGCCGATTTTCATAGTCCCGTAAAGTCTTTACGGGCTACAAATATAGGAAAAATATCCGGACAAACCATTTTTCTTGTACCTTTGCGTCCGGCAAGCTATTCTGTCGCGCCGCCTTCGGGCGGTGAGGAAAGTCCGGACAGCGCAGAGCGCCTCCCTGTGGAAAGCACAGATGGGTGAAAGTTCATGGAGCGCGTAACAGAAAACAACCGCCGGTTTGGCCCGGACTTGATCCGGGGCCGGCAAGGGTGAAAACGCGGGGTAAGAGCCCACGACCGGCGTCGGCGACGCCGCCGGGGTACGCACCGGAGGGCTGCAAGGCCAAATATATCGGCGCCTGAGGGCTGCTCGCCTGAGCCGAGGGGTAGGCTGCATCAGATAAATGACAGAAGCCCGCTTGCGGGTACAGAATCCGGCTTACCGGCTTGCCTTTTTTTGAATATGAAACGCATTCTCATACTCCTCAGCGCCCTTCTCGGGCTCGTTTTCAACGCTTCCGCCTATGAAAAGGGCGATGCGCGCTTCACGCAGAAAGACGTGGAGAACTTCCAGGAAGTGATGGATCTGGTCGCCGGCGACCGCGACCTGCCGATGGCAGAACTGGTCATCAAGATTGCCAAGCATTTCCTCGGCACCCCCTATGTGGCCGGAACACTTGAGATCGAGCCGGAGCGGCTGACGGTCAACACCCGTGAGACTGACTGCATCCTCTTCGTAGAAATGTGCCTGGCCCTTTCCCTGACCGCCAAAGACGCCGAACCGACCTTCGACAAATACGTGGACAACCTCCGCAAGCTCCGCTACCGCAACGGCAAGGTCGACGGCTACGCCTCCCGCCTGCACTACACCTCCGAATGGATCATCCAGGGCACCACGCGCGGCATCTTCCGCGAAGTGAGCCGCGAATGCGGCGGCTCGCCCCTCGACCAGAAGTTCAACTTCATGTCGAACCATCCGGCCTCCTACAAGCAGCTCAAGGACAATCCGAAGAACGTGGCCAAGATCCGCGCCGCCGAACAGAACCTCGAAACCTGGGACTACTGGTACATCCCGAAAGCCGATCTTCCCAAGTGCATCAAGAACATCAAGACCGGCGACATCGTCGGATTCAACAGCTCGACCCCCGGCCTGGACATCGCCCACGTTGCTTATGCCTACTGGGAAGGTGACACCCTGACCTTCATCCACGCCTCCTACTCCGAAAAAAAGGTGGTCATCAACAAGACGCCGCTGGTGCCGTATACCAACGGGATCAAGGCCCATAACGGCTTGCGGGTTATCCGCTTGAATGACCGATAACCTCATGTCCGGCTTACCGAAAGTGTCATGTCCGGCTTGACCGGGCATCTCTTTTTTTGAAAAAAAATTTTAGAATACGGGACTTTTGACTATTTTTGCAGTCCCAAACCAGCCACTTTAGCTCAGTCGGTAGAGCAGCGCATTCGTAACGCGCAGGTCGGCAGTCCGAGTCTGCCAAGTGGCTCAAAAAAAGGGCTGGCAAATTGCCAGCCCTTTTTTTCGTTCATTCCCTACTTTATTATTTCTTGAAGTAGTCGGCCACTTCGTCGGTAGGAACCAGTTCTTCCTGGAACTGATAGGCACCCGTGCGCTCAGACTTGACCATCTTGATGCACTTGACCACATTCTTCAGCGAGGACTTGTCCCCGGAGAACGTTGCGACAGCTTTCTTTGCCATAGTAGTATAATAAAGTTAAAAGGTGCTTACTTGATTTCCTTGTGAACGGTATAGCGCTTGAGGTACGGGTTGTACTTCTTCAGCTCGAGGCGCTCGTTCGTGTTCTTCTTGTTCTTGGTCGTGATATACCGGGAGATACCGGGAACACCGCTCTGACGCTGCTCGGTGCATTCCAGGATGACCTGAACTCTGTTACCTTTCTTTGCCATATCAGTATAAAATTAAACGATGTTGATCAAACCTTTTTCCCGGGATGCCTTGAGGGTTTCGGCGAGACCATTCTTGTAGATGGTCTTCATACCCTTGCAAGAAACTTTCAGGGTCACGAAACGCTGTTCCTCTTCCAGCCAGAAACGCTTGGTCTTGAGGTTCGGAGCGAATTCGCGTTTAGTACGTCTCTTTGAGTGGGAAACGTTGTTTCCGATCACTCTCTTCTTTCCTGTAACTTGACAAACTCGTGCCATGGTGTATCTATTTTTTATTTCTATTTTTCAAAGGGGCTGCAAATATCTTGATTTTTATTGAAAAAACCAAAAATTATTTTTCTTTTACTGGTTCATTTACAAAAACTTCAGCAATCGTTTCCACCGGATGTTCCGAGGGAACTTCAGGTTCGCGTCGGTGGACATCCAGATCACCCGCGGCTTGCCCACGATGTGGTCTTCGGGGACAAATCCCCAATAACGGGAGTCGAGCGAATTGTGGCGGTTGTCGCCCATCATGAAGTAATAATCCATCTGGAACGTGTACGTGTCGGTGGTCTCGCCGTTGATGACGAAATGGCCGTCCTCCGTCACTTCCAGGGTATTTCCTTCATATACTTCGATGATGCGGCGGTACAGCGGGAGGTTCTGCCCGGTCAGCGTCACGGACGCCCCCTTTGCCGGAATCCAGAGCGGACCATAGTTGTCTCGCGTCCAACCCGTTTCCACGAACGGAAAGAGCAAAGCTTCCGAATCGGGATAGTCGGGCGGGAAACGGTCGACGTTGGGCTCCACGCTCACCACATTGGCCAAAGTCTTGATCTTTTCGAGACGCTCATCCGTCAGCGGCAGGGCGGGATAACCCGGAAGGGTCTGGCTGTACCACACTTCTCCCAGATTGAATCCCATGTCCCGCAGGACGACCTGATTGATCGGCGTACCGGAGGTTACCACCTGATACGTGTTCTGGATGCCCGGATACCGCTGCTGCGGCTCTCCGTTGACATACAGCCACCCGTCGGTCACCTGAAGGGTATCGCCGGCCACGGCTACGCAACGTTTCACATAATGGTCCTTCTTGTCCACGGGGCGGACTTTGAGCGGTCCGTAGGTTTTCTCGGCATACTCGCGCGAGGTCATCCGCACATGAGTGTAGTAGTCCTCTGCGGGAGCGCGGGAAAGCACGGTATCGCCGTGCGGAAAAGAGAAGACGACATAGTCGTCGCGCTTGACATGACCCAGGCCTTTGAGGCGCTTGTAGCCATACTGCAGGGCGGTCGAGTAGCTCTCTTTCCCGGAACCGGGCATCGTGTTGTGGACAAAAGGTACCGAAAGTGGCGTCTGCGGCAGTTTCGGACCATAGGCCGTTTTGCTGACGAAAAGATAGTCACCCGTCAGAAGGGAACTTTCCATCGAGGAGGACGGAATCTTGAAGGCCTGGAAAAAGAAGATGTTGATGAAAGTCACCACCACGACGGCGAAGACGATGGCGTCAAGCCACCCCAGCGTCACCTTGAGGGCGCGGCTCTTGGCCGCAATCTTCTCGAACCAGGACTTCAGACGGCGGGACACACAGAACTCGTAAATCACCGGCAGGCCGAACAGCCACCAGTAATTCCCGTGCCAGATGACCCATAACGTCCAAAGTGCGGCCCAAATCACGAACCGCACCCAGGACCTTTTGTCTGTTCCCTTGACGTTCAAGGCACTGAGCTATTTAACAGAGTTGACGATAGCTTCGAAAGCCTGCGGATTGTTCATCGCCAGGTCAGCGAGGACCTTGCGGTTCAGACCCACGTTCTGCTGGGCGAGCTTGCCCATGAACTGCGAGTAGTTCATGCCGTGCTGGCGCGCGGCGGCGTTGATGCGGGTAATCCAAAGCGAGCGGAAATTGCGCTTCTTGGTTTTGCGATCGCGATAGGCGTAGGTGAGACCCTTCTCGTAGGTGTTCTTCGCTACGGTCCAGACATTGCGGCGGCCGAGGAAGTTACCACGGGTTTCCTTCAAAATCTTCTTGCGGCGTGCTCTCGATGCGACGCTATTGACAGATCTAGGCATAATGTTGTGTTTTTTTGGAAGTCAGCGCCCCGGCTCGCGGGGTCTTTTCGGCTGATCATCCGGTTCTACAATAATTTGACTACTTGACTAACAAAGCTTTTACCCGTTTGACATCGGCCTTGTCGATCAGGGCGACGTGGGTGAGGTTCCTCTTCTGCTTCTTCGTCTTCTTGGTGAGAATGTGGCTGTGATAAGCGTGTTTTCTCTTGATTTTACCCGAACCGGTGAGCGTGAAACGCTTCTTCGAACCGGTGTTGGTCTTCATTTTAGGCATAGTGTGTTGTTTATGTAAGTTGGTTACTTCTTCTTGTTCGGGGCGATCATCATGATCATCCGCTTGCCTTCCAGTTTGGGCATCTGCTCGGCCTTGCCGAACTCCTCCAGTTCCAGGGCGAAACGCAGCAACAGTTTCTCACCCTGTTCGGAGAACAGAATCGAGCGACCGCGGAAGAAGACGTATGCCTTTACTTTCGACCCTTCCTGCAGGAAGCTCTTGGCGTGGTTGAGCTTGAACTGGAAATCGTGTTCGTCGGTCTGGGGACCGAAACGGATCTCCTTGATGACCACCTTTGAAGCATTGGCTTTCTGTTCCTTCGCCTTCTTTTTCTGCTGATAGACGAATTTCTGGTAGTCAATGATCTTGCACACAGGAGGTTCGGCGCTCGGCGCGATCTCCACAAGATCCAATTCCCGCTCCTGAGCCATCTTCAACGCCTGAGAGATCGGATAGATACCCTGTTCGGGCACGTTGTCGCCCACGACACGGACGCGGGGCGCGGTGATGGCTTCGTTGATGCGCAGGCCGTCGTCCTTGTCTTTCCGGTTCTGCGGCAGGCGCTGATCCGGTTTGCGAGGAGCTTGCGGTCTGGGTTTCGGGGGTCTGTAGTTCGTTGCTATGGTCTTGTCCTCCTGTAAATTAAATGAATAATAAAGTTATTTCAATTCGTTTTGTATCTCGGTTTTAATATAGTCTGCAAACGCTTCCATCGACATGACGCCCTTGTCTTCCCCACCCTGTTTGCGCACCGAAACGGAATCGGTCGCCTGCTCTTTCTCACCGACAATCAGCAAGAAAGGCATCCGCTTGAGTTCATTCTCGCGGATCTTCTTGCCGATCGTGACGTTGCGGTCGTCGATTGAGGCGCGAATATCGTAATTATTAAGGAATTCGCAAACTTTTTTTGCAAAATCGTTAAATTTTTCACTCACAGGGAGTATGGCCACCTGATCGGGTGCCAGCCAAAGCGGAAGCTTGCCGCCGGTGTGCTCGAGCAGCACGGCCACGAAACGCTCCATCGAGCCGAACGGCGCACGGTGGATCATCACCGGACGATGGCGCTTGTCATCGGCGCCCACGTATTCAAGTTCGAAACGTTCCGGCAGGTTGTAGTCCACCTGGATTGTGCCCAACTGCCAGCTGCGGCCGATGGCGTCTTTCACCATGAAGTCGAGTTTCGGACCGTAGAAAGCCGCCTCGCCGTATTCGACCACGGTAGGCAGACCCTTTTCGGCGGCTGCCTCGATAATGGCGGCTTCCGCCTTCTCCCAATTCTCGTCGGAGCCGATGTATTTGCTGCGGTCCACCTTGTCGCGCAGCGACACCTGGGCCGTGAACTTGTCGAACTTCAGCGTGCGGAAAATGTAAAGCACGATGTCGATCACCTTGCAGAACTCTTCCTTGAGCTGGTCGGGACGGCAGAAGAGGTGCGCGTCATCCTGCGTGAAGCCACGGACACGCGTCAGGCCGTGCAGTTCACCGCTCTGTTCATAACGGTACACCGTACCGAATTCCGCGAAGCGCAGCGGCAGGTCGCGATAGGAGCGAGGCTTCGACTTGTAGATCTCGCAGTGGTGCGGGCAGTTCATCGGCTTGAGCAGGTACTCCTCCCCTTCCTGCGGCGTGGTGATCGGACGGAAAGAATCCTTGCCGTACTTGGCCCAGTGGCCGGAAGTGATGTAGAGTTCCTTGTTGCCGATGTGCGGCGTGATTACCTGCAGATAGCCGTATTCTTTCTGGACCTTGCGCAGGAACTGTTCCAGCCGTTCGCGCAGCGCAGCACCCTTGGGCAGCCAGAGCGGCAGGCCCATGCCGACCTTCGAAGAGAAGGTGAAGAGTTCCATCTCCTTGCCCAACTTGCGGTGGTCCCGTTTCTTCGCCTCTTCGAGCAGCACGAGATACTCGTCGAGCATGCTCTTCTTGGGGAAAGTAATGCCGTAGATGCGGGTAAGCTGCTTGTTATGTTCATCCCCGCGCCAGTAGGCGCCGGCGATGTTGAGCAACTTGACCGCCTTGATGACAGAAGTATTGCGCAAGTGCGGGCCACGGCACAGATCGGTGAACGCACCGTTCCGGTAGAACGAGATCGTACCGTCCTGGAGGTCGCCGATCAATTCGCACTTGTAGGGGTCGCCCTTCTCGGTATAGGTCTTGAGCGCGTCGGCCTTGGAGACGTCCGTGCGGACGAAGGTCTCTCCGCTGCGGGCCAGCTCGAGCATCTTGTCTTCGATTTGCCTCAGGTCAGCTTCCACGAGCTGCCGGTCGCCCAGATCCACGTCATAATAGAAACCGTTTTCAATGGCCGGACCGATGCCGAACTTGATGCCGGGATACAGCGCTTCGAGCGCTTCGGCCATCAGATGGCTGGAAGAATGCCAGAAGACATTCTTGGCCTCGCGGTCCTCCCATTTGTGGAGTTTGAGCGTCGCGTCTTCCAGGATGGGGCGTTCGAGATCATAGACTTGATCGTTCACCGATGCACACAATACATCGTTTGCGAGCCTGGGGCTGATGCCCGACGCGATCTGGTAGGCCGTCGTCCCCTTCTCGAACTCTTTGACGTTGCCGTCAGGAAAAGTAATCTTAATCATTACAATTGATTTTTGATAGTCAGTTCAACCTGCAAAGATACATATTATATTTTAGAAATCCCAACTTGCGATTATTGCCAAGTTTTGCTATCTTTGCGGGATATGCGGAAAGCTTTGTTTCTGAAACTCAAAGAGGCTTTGTCCTCCGTCCTTCCAGTCGGGATCATCGTCCTGATATTGTCGCTGACTCCGCTGGTAACGCTCACAGGCCGGGAAATGACAGTATTTGGCATTTCCGCCCTCCTGCTGATCGCCGGAATCGCCTTGTTCAACCTGGGTGCCGACCTGTCGATGACCCCGATGGGCAAATTCATCGGCGAAGGCCTCACCAAGAGCAAGAAAGCCAGCATCCTGTTGCTTGTCAGTTTCCTCATGGGCGTGCTTATCACCATTGCCGAGCCGGACCTTGCCGTCCTGGCCGACCAGGTCCACTCCCTGATGAACGGAACCGTTCTCATTGCAACTGTGGGTTTGGGCGTGGGCCTCTTCCTGCTCGTCGCCGTGCTCAAGATCGTCACACGGGCCGACCTGACCAGCCTGCTGCTCTTCTTCTATCTGGTACTCTTCACGATTGCCACGATCCTTTTCGGAGATGGCAAAGGCGCCATGATGCCGCTTTCTTTTGATTCTGGCGGCGTCACCACCGGCCCCATCACCGTCCCCTTCATCATGGCCCTCGGCGTGGGTATCGCCCTGACTGTCGGTGGCCGGCATGCGAACGAAAACAGCTTCGGACTGATCGCCCTCTGTTCGATCGGCCCCATTATCGCCGTCCTGATTCTCTGCATTCTCGCGAAAGGTTCCCTGGCGTACGACCTGCCCGACTACTCGATGGATTCCGTGTTGGAAACGGGTGTATGGCACCACGTTTCCGAGACGATGCTCGACGTCGGCAAGTCGCTGTTGCTGATCGTCGTCTTCTTCCTGGTCCTGCAGTTGACGATTCTCAAACTCCCGAAGCAAGCCCTGATCAAGATTGCCATCGGCATCCTGCTGACCTTCCTCGGGCTTGTGGTCTTCCTGACATCCGTGGTCGTAGGCTTCATGCCGGTCGGCTACAAGATCGGATCCCAACTGGCCAGCTACAACGAGACTGTGCTGATCATCGTCAGTTTCATCCTGGGCTTCGTAGTGGTACTCGCTGAGCCCGCAGTACACGTACTCAACCAGCAGGTGGAAGAGATCACCAACGGCCAGGTGACGCGTCGCCAGATGATGGCCGCCCTCTCCATCGGCGTGGGCGTCTCGATCGGACTTTCCATCATCCGCATCATCTACGGATTCTCCTTGCTCTACTACCTCATTCCCGGTTATCTCCTGTCGCTGGGATTGTCGTTCTTCGTGCCGAAACTCTACACGGCCATCGCTTTCGACTCAGGCGGCGTAGCCAGCGGTCCCTTGACTTCCAGTTTCATCCTGCCGATGTCCATCGGTGCCTGTGTCGCCCTGCATTCTCAGGCGGAAGTCCTCTCGCTGGCTTTCGGGATCGTGGCCATGGTCGCCATGACACCGCTGATCACCATCCAGACGCTCGGTTTCCGCGCCGTACTTGAACGGAGAGCCCACAGCAAGGCCGCCATCCGCAAGATCCTCGCGGCCGACGACGAACAAATCATCTATTTCGAGTAACCATGACGGCAAGCAAAAAGACATATGTGAAAAACGTGGCGCCCGAGAAGCTGGAGCTGCTGATTGCCATCGTCAACGCGCCCAAGGTCCGGTTCTATACCAACCTGATCCAGTCGTCGGAAGCCAACCTGTATCTGTCGATACCGGCCAGCGGCACATCCGAGAAAGCCATCATGAACTACCTTGGACTCAACCAGTCGAACCGCAACGCCATCTTCAGCATCGTCCGGGAAGACAAGGTCAAGGATTTGCTGGAACTGCTCGACGAGAATTTCTCCACCATCAAGGACGGCGGCGGCATCGCCGTCACCGTTTCCCTGTCCAGCCTGATCGGCACCCTGGTATACGGTTTTTTAAGCAACGACAAGCGCACCATCCAACCATGAACACCAAGAAATACGAACTCATCTTCTGCATCGTCAATGCCGGTTTCGCCGTCGAAGCGATGGAATCCGCCCGCAAGGCCGGTGCCAAGGGCGGCACGATCATCCGTGCCCGCGGGACAGCCAACCCCGAAGCGGAGGAATTCTACCAGATTTCCATCCAGCCTGACAAGGAAATCCTTTGGCTCATCGTCCCCAAGGAGATCAAGGACGACGTGATGCATAAACTCTACCAGGACGTGGGACTCGCCACCCCGAGCAAAGGTATCGCCTTTTCCGTCCCCATCACGCACGCTATCGGCCTTCACGAAGAAGAATCCGCCAAAGAATAATCACCATGGAAAATACTCCTGCCACCGGCAACTCCAAATGGAGCCTGGCCGCCAAGGACGGCCTTATCCTGGCCGCCGTCACCGTCGTCATCTCGACGCTGACTTTCCTGACCAAGAACACGATCCTCAGCTCGCTGCTCTGGCTGATCAAGCTGGGCGGAAGCATCTGGCTGCTGAGTGTCATCATGAAGCGCTATGGCAAGGCGCATCCGGAAGAATCCACTTTCAGCTACGGCCTGATCGTCTGCGTGCTGTCTGCACTCGTCTGTGCCGTCTGGGCTTTCGTCGAATACCAGTTCCTCTTCCCGAACGCCGTGGCGGAAGCCTTCGAGCAGATGTACACGCAGTTCGAACAGATGGGTTCGATGTTCCCCGATGAATTTACCGACGTCCTGCTCAAGATGGAAGACAATTACGCCCAGATCAATTGCATCTCCACCTTTGTCTGGTGCACGCTGCTGGGATTGCTCTTCAGCGCCATTCTCGCCCGCACCACTTCGGGCAACCGCTCTGTCTTCACCCCCGAAGAGATGAAGCAGAACCAGGACGATGAATTCAATTTCTAGCCGCATGGACCTTTCGATCGTCATTTCCCTTTACAACGAGGAGGAATCGCTCCGCGAACTGGTTGCCTGGATCGACCGGGCGCTGGCGCCGCACCGTTACGAATACGAAATCATTCTGGTTGATGACGGCAGCCGCGACCATTCCTGGAAAATTGTCGAAGAACTTGCCGGGGAGTATCCCCAAATCCGGGGTATCAGTTTCCGGCGCAACTACGGCAAGTCGGCCGCCCTCTACTGCGGTTTCGAGGCCGCGCAAGGCGACATCGTGGTGACGATGGACGCCGATCTCCAGGACTCGCCCGAGGAGATTCCCGAGATGATGCGGATGATCCGCGAAGACGGTTATGACCTTGTGTCGGGCTGGAAGAAGAAACGCTACGACAATGTGGCTACCAAGAACTTGCCCTCCAAGTTGTATAATGCCACCGCGCGACGGGTCACGGGCATTAAGTTGCACGACATGAACTGTGGCCTGAAAGCCTATCGCAACGAAGTCGTGAAGAACATCGAGGTTTACGGCGAGATGCACCGCTTCATCCCCTATTTGGCCAAGCAGGCGGGGTTCGACAAGATTGGCGAAAAAGAAGTTCACCACCAGAAGCGGAAATACGGCAAGAGCAAGTTCGGCATGGACCGATTCATCCATGGTTTCCTCGACCTGCTCTCCATCTGGTTCCTGCAGAAATTCGGCAAGAAACCGATGCACCTGTTCGGCGGCATCGGCACGCTGACTTTCCTGATCGGTGCGGTAATCGCTATCTGGTTGATCGTGGACAAACTGGTCTCCCAAGCCCACGGCGCGTATTTCCGTCCCGTGGCTGACCAGCCGCTCTTCTATCTGGCACTTGTGGCCATCATCCTGGGGGCCCAGCTCTTCCTCACCGGTTTCCTCGGCGAACTGATCGCCCGCAACGCCAGCGATCGCAACAAATACAATATCAAACGCCGGATCCGCTAAATATGGATGGCTTCGCCGTGTACGGCGGCAGCCGCTTCCATCAGGGCCTCACTCATCGTGGGGTGCGGGAACATGGATCCGGCCAGTTGCCTGGCGGTGACGCCGAGATTGCGGGCCGCGACGATGCCGCCGATCATCTCGGAGACGTTGTCGCCGACCAGATGGGCACCGAGGACCTTGTCGGTCGCCGCATCGACAACCAACTTGACAAAACCGTCGCGGGCACCCGCGGCCGTTGCCTTGCCGGAAGCCGTGAACGGGAACTTGCCGATCTTGTATTCGATACCCAACTCTTTGGCCTTGCGCTCCGTCATACCGACCGAAGCGACCTCAGGCGTAATATACGTACAACCCGGAATGTTGTCGTAGTTGACCGGAGCCGGATTCAGACCGGCAATCGCCTCGACGCAGCAGATCGCCTCTGAAGAAGCCACATGGGCCAGCGCCGGCGTGGCAATGATGTCACCGATGGCATAGAGTCCTTCGACCGCAGTCCGGAAGAAGGTATCCACCGACACTTTCCCACGGTTAAGCTCGATGCCAAGCGCCTCGAGGCCCAGCCCTTCGGTATTCGGCCGTACACCGACAGCGGAAAGCACCTTCTCTGCCTCCACCGTCTCCATCCCCTTCTTGGTTTCCACAGTCAGTTTACACAATTCACCCGTGGTGTCCACGCTCTTGACCGAAGACGACACCATGACCTTGATGCCCGCTTTGCGGAACGAACGGCTGATCTGAGCGCAAGTATCGTCGTCTTCGATAGGAAGCACGCGATCCATAAACTCAATGACCGTGACCTCAACACCGAGCGAGCGGTAGAAGAAGGCGAACTCGCTGCCGATGGCACCGCTGCCGATGACAGCCAGCGACTTGGGCAGCGACTCGGGAACGAGGGCCTGGTAATAGCACCAGATCTTCTCACCATCGATGGGTGCAAACGGCAACTCGGCCGGATGCGAACCCGTAGCCAGGATGATGTGGTCGGCGTCGTATACCGTAGTAACGCCCTGCATGTCCATGACACTGACCTGCTTGCCGGGCAACACCTTGCCGGTGCCCCTGAGGACGGTTACCTTGTTTTTCTTGAAAAGGTACTCCACGCCTTTGTTCATCGTGGCGGAGACACCGCGGCTGCGGGCGACGATCGCAGCCAAGTCGGGCGTGACATTCTCGGCCGTAAAGCCATAGTCTCCTCCCCGCTCAGCGTAGTGCAGCGCCTGGGCACTCTTGAGCAGCGCTTTGGTCGGTATGCATCCCCAGTTAAGGCAGATACCCCCCAATTCACTCCGTTCGACAACCGCAGTATTAAACCCGAGCTGGGCAGCCCGGATAGCAGCGACGTACCCTCCCGGGCCCGCGCCGATGATGATCACATCGTATTTCATAGCTAAGCTTCTTTACCGTGACAGTTCTTGTATTTCTTGCCGCTGCCGCACGGGCAGGGATCGTTTCGGCCGACTTTCTTCTCGACATGGATCGGCGCGTTGGATTTCGGCTCCGTGCTGTTGGTCAGCATGTCGGAACGGCTCGTCTGCATCCGGCTCATGTCGGAACGCTTCTCGTGGCCTTCCGTCACCACATCCTCCGGCTGCTGTTCCTGGCGCAGATAGATCTGGGCGCGGAGCAGGAATGCAAGTACGTCTTTGCTCAGGTTCTCGAGCATCGTGATGAAGAGGTTGTAGCTCTCCGTCTTGTACACCACGATCGGATCCTTCTGCTCATAGGCCGCATTCTGGACCGACTGCTTGAGGTCGTCCATTTCGCGAAGATGGTTCTTCCAGTATTCGTCGATCGTACGCAGGTTGATGGTTTTCTCGACGGCACGGATCAGTTCCTTGCCCTTGGTCTCATAGGCTTTCCGCAGATCGACCAGTACCGTATAGACCATCTTGCCGTCGGAAACGGGGATGGCGATGTTCTGGTAGAACATGCGTTTGGTCTCGTACACATATTTGATGATCGGCCAGGCCCGCTCCACCAGTGCGTCGAAACGGCGCTGCTGCACCTCGAGGATCGTCTGCTGGAGTTTCTCCACCAGCTGGTCCCGCTTGGCATGCTCGTAGAACGAGGCGTCGAAATCGGGCTCCACCGAAAGCGTCTGGCGCAGTTGCTCGCTGAATCCTTCATAATCGAGATCCCGGTTCTGGTCGACGAACATCTCACAATAGTCTGTGGCCATGTTGAGTACATCCACATCAATGCGCTCACCCGTAAGGGCGCTGCGGCGCTTCGAGTAGACCACCTCGCGCTGGTTGTTCATCACGTCATCGTAGTCCACCAGGCGCTTACGGGTGCCGAAGTCATTCTCTTCCACCTTGCGCTGTGCCCGTTCGATGGCATTCGACAGCATCGATGCCTCCAGCGCCTCATTTTCATTCATGCCCATGCGGTCCACGATGCTCGAGATCCGCTCGCTGCCGAAGATACGCATCAGGTCATCTTCCAGCGAAACATAGAAGATGGAACTGCCCGGGTCGCCCTGACGACCGGAACGGCCGCGGAGCTGACGGTCCACACGGCGGCTGTCGTGCCGTTCTGTGCCGATGATGGCCAGACCGCCCGCCGCCTTGACCTCGGGCGTCAGCTTGATATCCGTACCACGACCGGCCATGTTGGTGGCGATGGTCACGGTCGAAGGCTCACCCGCGTGGGCCACAATCTCGGCCTCGCGCGCATGCTGCTTCGCATTCAGAACCTGGTGCTTGATGCCGCGCAGCTTCAGCATGCGGCTCAGCAATTCGGAGATTTCGACGGACGTCGTACCCACCAGCACCGGACGTCCTTCTTTGACGTATTGCTGGATGCGCTCGATAACCGCGGCATACTTGCCTTTCTTGGTCTTGTAGATCAAGTCGTTCATGTCGTTGCGGATGACCGGCCGGTTGGTCGGAATCACCACCACGTCGAGCTTGTAGATGTCCCAGAACTCCTTGGCTTCAGTCTCGGCCGTACCGGTCATGCCGGAGAGCTTGTGGTACATGCGGAAATAGTTCTGCAGGGTAATCGTCGCGAAGGTCTGCGTCGCCGCCTCGACCTTCACGTTTTCCTTGGCCTCCACGGCCTGATGCAAACCGTCACTCCAGCGGCGGCCCTCCATGATACGGCCCGTGCCCTCATCGACAATCTTGATTTTGCCGTCGATGATCACGTAGTCCACGTCCTTGGCAAACATGGCGTACGCCTTGAGCAACTGGTCCACCGTATGCATGCGCTCAGCCTTGAGGGAATAATTCGCGTAGAGCTCGTCCTTGAGCCTTTGCTTCTCCTCGGGCGTCCCTTCGCCTTTCTCGATGCGGGCCACTTCGTCGCCCAGACGCGGCATCAGGAAGAAGTCCTTGTCGCCCACAGCCTCGGCGAGAATATCATTGCCCTTATCGGTAAGTTCCACGGTGCGCTGTTGTTCGTCGATGACGAAGTAGAGCTCATTCGTGATGATGCGCTGCTCGATATCCTTGTCCTGGAAGGCGGCGCGGATGATCTTGCTCTCTGCGTTCTGCAGAATCTGCTTGATGCCCGGTTCGCTGAGATATTTGATCAGGGGCTGATACTTGGGAAGGCCCTTGTGCGCCCGGAGCAGCATCAGTTCGCCCTTGTCCACGATTTCGCCGGCAGCGATAAGCCGCTTGGCTTCGTTCAAGGTCTGGTTGACAAAGTTCTTCTGCGCGTTGTAGAGGCGTTCTACATAGGGTTTGTACTGGATGAACGTTGCGTCTCCAGCTTTTTCAACGGGTCCTGAAATAATGAGCGGGGTCCGGGCATCGTCAATAAGCACGGAGTCCACCTCATCGACGATGGCGAAGTGATGCTTGCGCTGCACGAGGTCCTTGGCGTTGATGGCCATGTTGTCGCGCAGGTAGTCAAAGCCGAATTCGTTGTTGGTACCGAAGGTGATGTCTGCCTGATAAGCGTTCCGCCGGGCGTCAGTGCTGGGCTGGTGCTTGTCGATGCAGTCGACGCTCAAACCATGGAACATATACAACGGGCCCATCCATTCCGAGTCTCGTTTCGACAGGTAGTCGTTGACGGTGACCACATGGACGCCTTTGCCGGCCAGGGCGTTGAGGAACACGGGAAGCGTAGCCACGAGGGTCTTGCCTTCACCGGTGGCCATCTCGGCGATCTTGCCCTGATGCAGCACGATACCGCCGATCAGCTGCACGTCGTAATGCACCATGTCCCAGGTAATCATGTTGCCGCCGGCCATCCAACTGTTACGCCACACGGCATAGTCGCCGTCCACATTCACGAAATCATGGCTGGCACTCAGGTCGCGGTCGAAATCCGTGGCTTTTACGCGGATCTTGTCGTGTTCCTTGAAACGGCGGGCCGTAGACTTCATGATGGCGAAGGCTTCGGGCAACACCTGATTCAGAATCTCTTCTATCTTCTTGTCGATGGTCTTGACCAGTTCGTCGAGTTCGGTGGCCAGCTTTTCCTTGCGGGAGACTTCCATCTCCGGGTCGGAAAGCTGTTCGCGGATCTGCGCCACCTTCTCCTCTTCTGCGGCCGTATAAGCCCGCACTTTATCGCGCAGCTTCGCGCTCTCGGCACGCAGGTCGTCGTCGCTCAGTTTGTCGAGACGGTCATACGCCGCCAGAACGAGTTTGAGGGTCGGATTGATTGCCTTGATGTCGCGGTCCGCCTTGCTGCCGAACAGTTTCTTCAGAAAGTTTGCCATATAATCTCCTTACACTTTATAGTTTCTTCTGGTATTTTTCAATCAGTTCCGTGGCTGCCGAGAAGGATTCGAGGTCGCCGCGCAGGACGGCATCCTCATACTCAGGAATCAGCTTCTCGATACGTTCGTCCTCATAGAACATGTTCTTGAGGCTCTCATTGATGCTCTCATACATCCAGTAACGCGCCTGTTCCCGGCGCTTCTTCCGGTAATAGCCGTTGCCCTTGACCAGGGCAAAGTAATCTTCGATCTTCTTCAGGATTTCAGGAAGGCCCTCCTTGGTGACGGCCGATGAGGTAACAGCCGTAGGAACCCAGGTTGACTCAGTCGGCGGGAAGAGGTGCAGCGCATTGGCATACAGGGCCCGCGCCATCTGTGCCTTCTCCACATTGGTGCCGTCGGCCTTGGTAATGGCGATCAGGTCGGACATCTCCATGATACCGCGCTTGATGCCCTGCAGATCGTCGCCGGCACCGGAAAGCATCAACAAAAGGAAGAAATCACTCATCGAATGGACAGCCGTCTCACTCTGTCCCACGCCCACGGTTTCGATGAAGACCACGTCAAAGCCAGCCGCCTCGCAGAGAAGGATGGTTTCGCGGGTCTTCCGTGCCACACCGCCCAGCGAACCGGCGCTCGGGCTGGGACGGATGAAGGCTTTGGGGTCGTGACAAAGAGTCTCCATCCGGGTCTTGTCGCCCAGGATGCTGCCTTTGCTCTTTTCGGAACTCGGGTCGATAGCCAGCACGGCCAGTTTATGGCCTTCGCTCGTCAGATAGGAGCCAAACGCCTCGATGAAAGTGCTCTTGCCGGCACCCGGTACGCCCGTGATGCCGATGCGCATCGTTTCCTTTTCGTTGGAAATGACCTGGCAGCGCTGGATGATCTGCTGCGCTACGGCGCGATGCTGGGGCAGCGAACTCTCCACCAGCGTAATAGCCTGGCTGAGTACGGTCGTGTCTCCACGCACAATGCCTTCCATGTATTCGTCCGCGCTCAGGATGGCCGGACGTTTCTTGAACACCCGCTTCAAATACGGGTTGACGATCGGGGGCTGTTTCACGCCCTTGTTGATGATCAGACTGGTATCCTCATTGTGGTAATCGTCGAAGAAATCTCCCTGATGCTCCTTGTCGATAGCCATATCGTTATTTGACGTTTCCTGTGATGAATAAGTTCAGAATGGGTTTGGACGGCGCGTCGGTGATGACGGTCAGCACTTCGATCACCTCGCCGGTATATTCGAGCGAATTTGTCTCGAAACGGACCTTCACTTCCGCCTTGCCGCCGGGTTTGATGGTAACAGGCTGCTTCGTCAAAACGGTTGCCGCACTCCCCTGTCCTTCGATCTGATGGATGGTAAGCGGACTCTTTCCCTTGTTGCGGATACTGTAGGCAGCTGTGACCGTGGCGCCTTTTTTCACCTCACCGAACTCGTAGTAGCTGCGGTCGATGACCGGCACGCCGGCCCGTTCAATGTCAGCCTTGGTCAGTTTCTCAAAATTATCTTTGATGACACCCGTGACTGTCATTTTGTCGGTCTGTTCCCTGCCATTGAGCCGGAAGGTCGCTTCGTACCGCTGCTTGCCCCAGGCCGTCCGACCCATCTGTGCCGGATTCACAGAATACGACAGACGCGCCATGCTGCGTGCCGGAATCGGATTGGGCGTAACCACCAGCGTCAGGCCCGGCGTAGCCGTGGCCGTCTCGACCGTCAGGTCGCTCTTGGAAAGGTTGGCCACCTGCATCTGGTCGGATTTCACGACGCCCTGGTCAATGTAGCCGATGGAAACCTCGGTCTTGCGGAACCCCAGGCTGCCGATCTTCGTGGTGAAAAGCTCGTCGAGATTCTTCTTCTTCTCATGCGAAACACCCCGCAGGCGCAGGACTACCGGCCGGTCGAGGCTGGAGCGGCCCACACCGACATAAACCGTCAGGGTCTTGTCGAAAGGATACGGGCCCTGGTCGTTGCTGAAGGTGGCCTGGATGGTGCCCGTTTCGCCGGGGCGGACCGGTTCGCGGGTCCAGTCGGGCGTCGTGCAGCCGCAGGAAGAAATCACGTTGTGGATGACGACAGGCTGCTGGGCGATATTGGTGAAGGTGAATATGCAGGATACCGGTCCCTCGGCGATCATCACGTCGCCGAAGTCGTGGACTTTCTTGTCGAAACGGATCACGTCCGCCTCCTTATAGAGTGTCTCGTCCTGTGCCAGGACGGATGCCAGGGAGGCCAGCAGCGCGGCAAAGAGCAGGATGACTTTTTTCATTTTCCAATTATTTGTGCAAAGATACCATTTGTTTCATTATTTTTGCCAAAAATACATAAATCACGCCAACCAAATTACTGTCACAATATGAAACGTTTTTCTCTGATGATGCTGACGGTGCTTGCCCTGCTTGCCGTTACGGGCTGCAGCAAATACAAGTATGAAACCGTCAAGGGCGACCCTACGAACGCCCGTATCTACACTTTAGACAACGGCCTCAAGGTTTACATGATCGTCAACAAGGACGAACCGCGCATCGACGCGCACGTCGCCGTGAAGGTCGGCAGCAAGAATGACCCGCAGGAGACCACCGGTCTCGCCCACTATTTCGAACACCTGATGTTCAAGGGCACAAAACAGCTCGGCACGACGGACTACGCCAAGGAAGAGCCGCTCCTCAACGAGATCGAGGAGCTCTTCGAGGTGTATCGCAAGACCACCGATCCCGAACAGCGCAAGGCCATCTACCACCAGATCGACTCCATTTCGTATGAAGCCTCCAAGATTTTCATCCCCAACGAGTACGACAAGGCGATGGCGGCGATCGGCGGCCGTGGCACCAATGCCTACACCAGCAACGACGTGACCTGCTATACCGAAAACATCCCTTCCAACCAGCTGGAAAACTGGGCCAAGATCCAGGCCGACCGCTTTGAGAACGTCGTTCTCCGCGGCTTCCACACCGAGTTGGAAACCATCTACGAGGAATACAACATGTATGCGGTGATGGACCAGGAGAAAGTCCAGGAAGCGGCCTTTGCCGCCCTGTTCCCGAAGCACCCGTACCACACCCCCGTCATCGGCTGGGGTGAACACCTCAAGAACCCGTCGATCACCAACGTGAAGAAATACCACGACCAGTGGTACGTGCCCAACAACATGGCCGTCTGCCTCGCGGGCGACTTCAATCCCGACGAAGCCATCAAGGTCATCGACAAGTATTTCGGCCCGCTGAAGCCCAACAAAGACCTCAAGAAGATGGAATTCGAACCGGAAGATCCCATCACCGCCCCGGTGGTGAAAGACGTCCTCGGCCTTGAATCCCCCAACCTCCTCCTCGCCTGGCGCTTCCCGGGTGCCAACAGCCCCGAAACCAAATACATCGACCTGATCAGCTCCATCCTGACCAACGGCAAGGCCGGCCTCATCGACCTCGACGTGAACCAGCAGCAGAAAGTTCTGAGCATGTACGCGATGGCCGAGACCATGGCCGACTACTCCGCCTTCGTGGTGATGGGTGAGCCGCTCCAGGGCCAGAGCCTGGAAGAAGTCAAACAAATCGCCCTCGCCGAGATCGAGAAGGTCAAGAAAGGCGAGTTCGACGAAGACCTGCTGACCGCCATCATCAACAACGCCAAGCTCCGCTTCATGCAGCAGTGCGACCGTTCCCGCTTCCTGGTGAGCGCCGAAGTGAACTGCTTCATCAACGACATCGAATGGAAAGACTTCGTCAATGAGATCGACGAACTCTCCAAGATTACCAAAGAAGACGTCGTGGCTTTCGCCAACGAACACTTCAAGGACAACTACGTGCAGATCAACAAGCTTGAGAAGCCAGATCCGACCGACACCCGCATCGCCAAGCCGGCCATCACCCCGATCATGATGAACCGCGACGCTTCCAGCCAGTTCCTGCGCGATCTCCAGGCCTCGACCGTCACGCCCATCGAACCCGTGTTCGTGGACTACAAGAAAGACATGTCGATCCTCAGCGCAAAGAACGACATCCCCGTACTCTACAAAAAGAACGTGAGCAACGGCACCTTCCAGCTGTCCTACCACTTCGAGACCGGCAGCTACGCCGACAAGGTGATGCCTTTCGCTGCCAACTACCTCGGCTACCTCGGCACCGACGACATGACGCCTGAAGAAGTGCAGAAAGCCTTCTATAAACTGGCCTGCAGCATGTACGTCAGCTGCTCCGGTGAAGAGACCCAGGTGACGGTGAGCGGTCTGGCCGAGAATATGGAAGCGGCCATGCAACTGACCGAGAAGGTTATCGCCCACGCGAAAGCCAACCCCGAGGCCCTGCAGATGCTCAAGTTCAACACCCTCTACGAGCGTCGCAACGCCAAGCTCAACCAGCGCAGCAACGCCCAGCGGATGTCGGCCTACGCCATGTACGGTCCGAAGAACCCGCAGACCAACATTCTCTCCGCTCCTGAACTGATGCAGCTTGGCGACGAAGCCCTGCTCGAGAAAATCCACCACATTTTCGATAATGAGCACAAGGTGCTCTACTACGGTCCGCTCGCCGAAGCCGAAGTCGTCGATGCCGTCAACCGCATCCACCAGGTGCCCGACAAACTCAATCCCGTGGTCAAGGGCGATCCTTTCGCCTACCTGCCGACGGAAACCAGCACCGTGGTCGTAGCCCCGTACGACGCCAACCAGCTCAACCTGCAGGCTTTCTACAATACCGGCCTGAAGTTCAACGTGGAAACGGCACCCATTATCCGGCTCTACAACGAGTACTTCGGCGGCGGCATGAACTCCATCGTCTTCCAGGAAATCCGCGAAGCCCGTGGCCTGGCTTACAGTGCCCGCGCCAACTACTCGATTCCGGCCGACCTGGACCACCCGTCCCTGTTCACCTACTCCATCGGTACGCAGAACGACAAGCTGATCGACGCCCTGAGTGCCTTCGACGAAATCATCAACAACATGCCGGTCTCCGAGAACGCCTTCAACATCGCCAAGGAGTCGCTGATCTCGAACCTCCGTACCGCCCGCACCGTCAAGGGCAACGTCCTGGCTTCGTATCTCGCCGCCCAGAAGCGCGGTCTCGACTACGATCTCAACAAGGTCATCTACGAGAAAGTCCCCGCCCTCACGCTCGACGACGTAATCAAATTCCAGCAGGAATATGTCAAGGACAAACCGTACACCATCGGCATCCTGGGCCGCAAGGGCGACCTCGACCTCAAGGCGCTGGAAAGCTATGGCAAGATCAAACAGGTCTCGACCGACGAAATTTTCGGTTATTAATTGAAGATTCTCGAATTTGGTATTATCTTTGCCAACGATTTCGACAATATCAACACTTAAACTTTTATACCATGGCTTACAAAATCACTGAAAACTGCGCTGCTTGCGGCACTTGCATCGATGAATGCCCGGTTGGAGCCATCTCCGCCGGTGACATCTACAAGATTGACCCGAACGCTTGC
>JAEEGJ010002327.1_pt1 | contig 106148 bp, 79 predicted proteins | sample 8958761 | NCBI WGS metagenome assembly JAEEGJ01 (sample SAMN16246546, study PRJNA631951) | gut metagenome | biome: gut microbiome; feature: rumen; material: RS-attached | host: Bos | place: Iran: Karaj | collected 2018-10 | reverse complement strand
TTGAAGAATTTAAAAATGTAAAAACTAAAATTGAAGAGCTGCTGGAGCAGTTCAAGTTCCGCGATGCCCAGTTCGAGGCGATGAACCTCGCCCGCATCGGCAACCGCTATATCACCGAGTGTGAGCCGTGGAAGGTGTGGAAGACTGATCCCAAGCGTTGTGAGACTATTCTCAACATCTGTTTGCAGTTGACGGCTAACCTCGCCATCGCCTTCGAGCCGTTCCTGCCGTTCTCGAGCAAGAAACTCCGCGAGATGCTCAATATTGACTCGTTCGAGTGGGAGCAACTGGGTAGCACAGACCTCCTGAAGGCTGGCCACCAGTTGGGTGAACCTGCCCTGCTCTTCGAGAAGATTGAGGACGAGGTGATCCAGAAGCAGCTCGATAAGCTCGAGGCTACCAAGAAGGCCAACGAGGCTGCCAACTATAAGGCTGCGCCCATCAAGGATACCGTCTCGTTCGAGGACTTTGAGAAACTCGACATTCGCGTCGGGCTGGTGAAGGACTGCCAGAAGGTGAAGAAATCGAAGAAACTGCTGCAGTTCACTATCGACGACGGCTCAGGCACAGACCGTACTATCTGCTCAGGTATCGCTGCCTTCTATGAGAACCCCGAGGAACTCATCGGCAAGCGCATCCTCTTCGTGGCCAACTTCGCCCCCCGTCAGATGATGGGCATCGAGAGCCAGGGTATGATCCTCTCTGCCGTCGACGCAGACGAGAGCCTCAGCGTGGTGACGACAACCAAAGATGTAAAACCTGGCAGTCAGGTGGGCTGAGAGGTCTGCTGACAGGCAGCCTACTCGATACTGAGAATCAGGCGACGGTAGGCTACCAGACGGAAAGGTCCGTCATCGTGTACCTCACAGATGACATGCAGAGTCTGCCCCTTGGCATCCGCAGGAATATGAATCGTGGCTATCGGCTGGTCTGGCTGGCTGATAGCCACTTTTGTTGTGCCTATCTCAGGCTGCAGCCACCAGAGGAACGCCAGACGGTCGCCATCAGGGTCTGAAGAGTCTGAGGCATCGAGGGTGAGGGTGTCACCAGCCTTCACCTTCATATTAACAGGAGATAGAGTCTTTTGCTTATCCTTCACATCCGAGGCCAGACGAATCTGGGGATTATGGTTGCCCTGGCCTTCGGCAGCCCATTGCATACGGGCCGTAAAGTCGTTCAGTTCATCAGGGTAGAAACGCATCTTATAGCCTATGCTGATGCTACGAACAGGCTCCTGCCAACTGGTCCAGGCCGTGGTCAGCGAGTCGGCGCACAGCCCCCTCTCGTGGTAGCCCGCCCATCCTGCCTGACGGGGATCTTCCGGATCGTTGAGCCCATTGGGCATCAGATAGAGGAAACTGGGCGTATCGCCCTCGACACCCCACTTGTAGTCAGGATACTCCCTGCCCAGGGCTCCCTTGCCCTGGATGAGCGCCTGATGCTGCGGCCAGTAACGCTTGCCCAGTTCGCACTGCGCCTGCCACGTTCCTTCGTCCCAGACGAACAGAAGGTCACGGTTAAAGTCCTTCCGCAGCCATTGGTGGGAACTGTAGGCACGATCCATACGTCTATTATACTGCATGTCCTGGTCAGTGATGGTATAGATGCGGAACTTATTTACGAAACGCTTCAGGGCCTCAGCCGATCTTGTCTGCTTCACGCGCCAGACAGCCTGCGCCAGGGTGTTCGCACCACCCCAGGCAGCAACATAGATGGGACGGTCGTCAGCCTCGTCGGCCAGTCGGATGAGCAATTCACTGCCAGGCGAGTCGTTGCCCTCGCCGATCACCTTGATGCCCCCTCGCTGACTGCCCATCACGGCACGACCTTTCAGATAGTCGGCACTAGGCCAATAGCCCAACTGCTGAACGCCGTTCTCCTCTTCAAGCGGCAGGAACGACGGTTGGGCAGAGCGCCTCATCAGGTTTGGTACATCCTTCCTATAGGCCTCGATGACGCGCTGCAGATAAACCGCCCACTCCACAGGGTAAGGGTCGCAGTTCCACCCGACGGTAGTGATCAGCGCCTCTATCTCATACTGGTCGGCATAAGCCATCAGCCTCACCATCGACTCCATATCGTCGGGTTCGACATCTGCAGGGGCTATGTCGGTACACACTACGAGGCGAGGTTTCAGGCCCGCCTCTCCCTTCGCCTGTCCCATCGTGGCGACAAGCAACAACAAAAACGTCGATACGACGCTGACTACTCGGAATGCTTTTACCATATTCTAAACTGTATTTGCCGACAAAGGTACAAAGAAAATATGACATTTCTTTTGTTTATTGCATGAAATCATGTATCTTTGCCACCGAAATGAGTCTGATAGATATCATCCTCTTGGCTGTGGCACTGGCGATGGACTGCCTGACGGTTTCGATCGTCAGCGGGGTCTTGGTGTTTACAGTTGACAGTTTAAGTTCTTGCGTCCCTGCGGTAGCAAGCGGCAAAGCCGAGCGTACAGATGATTACATTAATGGTTCAGAAGGGCTTGCCAGCAAATCAACTGTAAACAGTCAACTGTCAACTGTAAACTTAAGAATGGCTTTCTTCTTCGGGCTGTTCCAGGCAATGATGCCGTTGATAGGTTGGCTGGGCATCAGCCACTTCCAGACCTATATGGAGGCCTATGACCACTGGATTGCCTTCGGGCTCCTGGCTTTCATTGGCGGCCGGATGGTGTGGGAGAGCCTGCATCCCGAGGAGGAACAGCATTTCAATCCCCGTCGACTGCGCACCCAGTTGCTGCTGGCCGTTGCCACCAGCATCGATGCCCTCGCCGTCGGCATCTCCTTTGCCTGCATTGGCTATACATCTGTGGGGCAACTTACGCTGCCACTTATCATCATCGGAGCGGTGTCGTTCCTTTTCAGTCTCATCGGCTATCAGGTGGGGGCCCGCTTCGGCAAAAGCGCCTCCCAGCGTTTGAAACCTGAACTGCTGGGAGGCGTTATCCTGATACTGATAGGTGTGAAGATCCTTGCGTCACACTTGCTCGCAGAGACTATCTGACCAGCCTCACCTCATAGATCTCACCGATCTGACGGTGGGGCTTGGCCACGAACTTCACCCGTACCTGCTTCTTACCCTTCAGCGCCTCCTCGGGCACAGGGTAGGTCTCGTACTTGAACTCTGAGATACGATACTTACCCGTATTGTTGACGGAGGTCACCAGCACGTCGTCGACGAAGATGTCAAACTCATGACTCTTCCACTCGCCCACACCCCAGTATTTCAGGCGCAGGCTGAGGTTGGTCTGTCCACCCGTCTGCATCAGATAACTGAAGTAGTGGCCGTTGCTGGCGTCACGGTAGAACACGTCGTTGGAGTTGCCCACAAACGAGTCATCCGTCTCCATAAAATGGTCTGACTCTGGCTGTTGCTCACCTGGTTGCACCTTGTCCACTGTACGATCCTCCAATGCCTGACGCTCCTGCTCCTGTTTGGCCAGGTTGTCGAGGTAGCCTTGATAGTTGTCCTCCGAGAGGGCGAGCCAGTACATCATGTAACGGCTGTCGTGGAGTTCGAAGAAAGGCATCAGTTCGTTGCGAATCTCGTTGACCATCTTGGTAGAGAGTGTGAAATGTAACGGCTTGCCGGCTACAGGCTGCAACTGGTTGGCGATGTCCTCTATATTATTATTAATAAGGATAGGTGCCTGATCGGTAGGCAGTTTCTTACCTACGGCCAACTGCCCGAAACGGCTGTCGTCGGCTATCAGCATGGCGAGGTCCTCTGTGCCAGTCTTCATGGCCAGCATAATGGGACCGTGCATCAAGGCAATGTACTGCGGCAGGTTGGGCATATACTTCACATAGTTATACATCGGGAAGTTGATCTCCACGACATCACCCTTCTTCCACTGGCGGTCGATGGTGACATACGACGAGGGACCTGTGACGATGGCGACGGGCTGGCCATTCACCTTCACAGCAAACTGTCCCGGCTTCACCCAACCCGGATAGCGGACGTTGAGCGCGAACTTGCCCTTGCCCTCAGCAATGGTTATCTTACTGGTCTCGGCATAGGGGAAACCGGTCTCCTGACGAATAGTGACACCTTTCGCCTTCCAGTTCAATTCAGAAGCCACGAAAAGGTTCACATACAAAGCATTACCCACATGGGTATAGATAAACTGACCATACTTGCCGTGGTTCTCCATACCCGTTCCCACACAGCACCACATGGCCTCGTTGGGAGCCGAGTAGTTGCGATAATGACGCGGACGGGCGGAGGTGAAGTAGACATAGCCGCCATGCTCGGGGTGCTGGGTAGAGAGGATGTGGTTGAAGGTAGCCAGTTCGTAGTAGTCGGCGAAGCGTGCCTCCGGATTACGGCGGTGCAACTCCTCAGAGAGTTTCAGCATGTTGTTCGTGTTACAACTCTCCGGACCGTCGATATCATTGACAAAATCCTTGCAGGCCTCCTTGCTGGGGAAGTGCTCACGACGGCTGTTGCCACCAAAGGCCAGCGAACGCTCACCCGTGACGATGTCCCAGAAGTAGATACCGGCATTGTGGTAGGCCTCATCGCCCGAGAGTTCGGCGATACGCTCGAACCCCACCACCTTCGGCACCTGCGTGTTGGCATGCATATTGTCGAGACAGTCCTGTCGCTGTGAGAGGGGATTCAGCAGTCTGCGGTGCGAGAAGCGCTTGGCCACATCGAGGTACTTCTTGTCGCCCGTGATGGCATAGGCATCAGCCAGCACCTCGTTCATGCCACCGTGCTCCGTATCGAGCGCCCGTTCCATCTGCTGGTCCGTGAGTCCTGCCGTCAGGTTGATGGCCCAGTCGCACAGGCCGAGGAAGAGTGACTTCGCCTGTTCGTTGCCGCAATAGACCCAAGCATCGCGCAGACCGGCATAGATCTTATGGACATTATAAAAAGGTACCCACGAACCGAAGTAGGCCTTGAAGTCGCCCTGTTTGAAGGTAGACCAGACACGGTCGCTATTCGGCACACCACCGATGTAGCCTTTGCCCCATGAGGGATGGTTCTTGGCATTGGCATCGGCACAGGCCTGCAACTCGCTGATCCAGTATTCCATGCGCTCCTGGCACTCTTTGCTGCCCGTAGCGGCGTTGATGGCCAAGGCGGTCAGATAGTGACCGCCCACATGGCCGTCCAGTCCTGCCCAGTTAGGATACAACTCGCCCTTCGGGGTGAGGCCGGCCTCCTTCAGGAAAGGTGCCAGCAGGCGGTCGTTGTCGTACTGCAACAGTACCTTGATGTTCAGGTCGCGGGCATGTTTCAGCGGACCGTCGAGCAATGTGACGTCACCAAGTGGGAACTCGTCGGCATAGAGCCGGTCCTGTGCCTGAATGCTGCCTGCGCAGAGGAACAGCATCAGGAGAGGAAAAAGTCTGATTCTTTTATGCATGATTTTGAGATATTGATAATTCTGGCACAAAGATACAAACAATCGCCGACATATCAAAGCGATTTGAGAGATTTTTGAAAAAACAAAGAAGGAGTAACAGATACCTTAAGGCACTTTCCGGGTGCTTTCCCTCACTTCCAACCGTGCATTGGCGGTAATGTGGCAGACCACGTCATGGCCGTTCATCTGATCTTGCAGCAACTTGAAGACTTTCGTGCCAAACTCTTTCGGGCTGTGTCTTACAAACGTTATCCGGGGAGTTGCCATCTCCGACACCCAGTCGCTCATGAAGCCGATAATCGACAAATCCTCTGGCACACGCAATCCCTTGCTGACAACAGCCTGGATGGACGAGACGGCTAACAATCCGTGAACAGCAACGATGGCATCAGGCGGTTCAGGCAGGCTCAGCAGTTCCAGTGTGTCAGACAGACCAGAGTTGAAATTGAGAGAACTGCACTTCACCAATTCTTTCCTGACAGGGATGCCCCGTTCGTGCAAGGCCTCGATATAGCCATGCTTGCGGTCTGTAGTCTGTTTGAGCAGGTTAGGTCCCCCTAAGAAAGCAATGCGCCGGGCCCCGCCGTCAATCAGATGAAGCGTGGCCTGTCGGGCGAGTTGCTCATCATTGATGGCAACAGATGAGATATCGATGTCTGCCGTCCGGTCGAACAGGACCAAAGGTATGTGATTCCGCTTCAGCCGTTCCAGGTGGGTAAAATCCGTCGTTTCCTGAGACAGGCTGAGGATGACGCCTTCAACGTGCATGCTTTCGAGAAGTTCCACACACTCCACCTCACCAGCATAACTGTCGTCTGAGTCCATGATGATACACAGCAGTCCCGCCTTTCTGGCTTCTGCCTCCACCCGCTTCACAAAGTGAGCATAGGGGCTGAACGACACGTCGGGCACCACAATGCCGATGGTGCGGGTGGTGTCGAAGCGAAGACTGATGGCAAAGGGGTTCGGGCGATAACACTGTTCCTGGGCCAACCGCTCTATCTTCTCCCTCAAAGCAGCACTCACGCCGCTTTGGCCTCTCAATGCCCGTGATACCGTGGAAACATTGATTCCGAGGATCTTGGCGATGTCGCGCTGTGATATACGTTTCTTCAAGTTTTGAACGTTTTGGGATAATAATTGCAAAATTAGTGGATTCTGTCTCAATAAAACGCATCATATATATGATTTATTACGCAACGCGTTGCGCTTGGCACAATAATAAAAACCGTCTGACTCCATCAAGCAGACGGTTCTTTCACATTTATATTGAATTTTTGTGTGGTTGTCCCGGCGAGAGATAAGACAGGTACGATATCTACTGCCATTCCAACAATGCAAAGGAACGGCAAAATATCTGAATACGCAACACTTTTTCGCAAAAAACAGCCGCAACGCTTTGCGCTTTTCTAAAAATAACTTACCATTGAACGATACTCGATGGTATTTACGCTTGAAAATACAAAGAAACTTCATGATTTCTTTGGTATTCTGCCCGCTTAATCGTACCTTTGCAGCAGAAAGCATTGATTTAAACAGTCATGAATCGTCAAGAGATAACCTTTGATACGTTTGTTCGCGGCCTGTTGGCAGTGATCATTGTCGTCGGCATCGTCATGCTGCTCAATAGGCTGAGTGGGGTGCTGACACCCTTCTTCCTGGCATGGCTCATCTCCTACCTGTTGTTCCCGATGGTCAAGTTCTTCCAGTTCCGTTGCCGGATGAAGTACCGCATCCTCGGCATCCTGTGCTCTTTCATCGTCGTGGGTGGCGTGCTGACGGGGCTTTCCTTCCTTGTCATACCACCGATGATTGAAGAGAGTGTCCATGTCAAGAACCTGCTGGTAGACTATCTCTCCCAGTCTGAGACGCTCAGCAACATCCCCAACATCCTTCAGAAGTTTCTGCGTGAGCATCTGACCATCGACGAGATCAAAGGCATCGTGACCCAGACAGGCTTCCTCGAAGGTATCAAGTCGGCTGTGCCTAAGGTGTGGGAATTCATCATGCAGTCTATCAGCGTCGTGTCGGGTGTTTTCTCCCTGACGATGGTGTTCCTCTACACTCTCTTCATCCTGCTCGACTACGAGAAGATCTGCAACGACTGGCCTAACCTGCTGCCCGTCAAGTATCGCCATTTTGCCATCCAGTTGATGAGCGACATCGAGGTTGGCATGAACAAGTATTTCCGTGGTCAGGGCATCGTGGCGCTTTGTGTCGGCATCCTCTTCAGCATAGGTTTTGTCATCATCGACTTCCCGATGGCCATCGGCCTCGGCCTGTTCATCGGCCTACTGAACATGGTACCCTACCTCCAACTTGTCGGTTTCATCCCAACCATCCTTCTGGCCATTGTCAAAGCGGCCGAGACCGGCGAGAACTTCTGGGCCATCATGCTCATGGCACTCATTGTGTTTGCCGTGGTGCAAACCATCCAGGATACGTTCCTCACACCGAAGATCATGGGCAAGGTGACGGGCCTGAACTCGGCCATCATCCTCCTATCGCTGTCGATATGGGGTTCATTATTAGGCGTACTGGGCATGATCATCGCCCTGCCGATGACGACACTGCTGCTGACATATTATCAGCGATATATCATCAATAAGAATTCAAATACTCATTAAGGGCTTCGACGAGACGGTCGTCTTCTTCCGGTGTGCGGGCAGTCACCCTGAAACAATGATTGTCGAGACTACGGAAGTTGGAGGCATCCCGAATCAGGATGCCGTAATGGTCGATGAGCCATTTCTTCAGGTCGTGGGTGCCGCTATGATCGATGTTCACCAGCATGAAGTGCGTCGCCGTGTCCATCACCAGCAGTCCGTCGATGGCCGACAGTTGTTGGCGCAGGCGCTGGGCCTCTGCCAGATAGTCAGGGAGGTCGGGTACCATCTTCGGATCATGCTCCAACAGGTATTTGCCCGCCTCGATGGCGACGGCATTGACGGTCCAGGGCTGACGGATCTGCCGCAGGCGGTCGATGATGATGGGTGAACTGAAGATAAACCCTAATCGCAGGCCGGGGATACAGTATTTCTTCGAGAGCGAGTGGACAAGCATGACATTATAGCAGTCGGTCAGATCGTGAGGCTTGAGCATCGGACTGAGCGTATAGTCCTCATACGACTGGTCGACGACATAGAGGTAGCGCGGGTTCTGGCGGATGACGTGATTGATGAGTTGCTTGTTCACCACATTGCCCGTCGGATTATTGGGATTGCAAAGCCAGTAGAGGCGGTCTTCTGGCAGAATCTCGAGTTCATCGTCAGTATTATACGACAGCAGGTGATTATAGATCTTACAGGCATCCTCGTATTCCGTAAAGGTCGGCTGCGGGATGATGGATGCCCATCCGCTATAGAGTTGTGCGATGAGGTAGATAGCCTCCGTAGCACCATTGGTGACCATAATGGTCTCCTCTGGTACGCCGAATTTCTCGGCCAGCATCCTCTCCAGCCCGACGGCCTCCGGCTCAGGATAATGGCCCACGATGCCGAAGCGGCTTGCCAAGTGTGCCTGCAACCCCGACAGGTCAGCGCCGAAATAGATGTTGGAACTGAAGTCCATCTTGATTTGTGCGCCATAACGATAGGCGTCGTCACCGTGTCCGAATATCATAGATTTTAAAATTTGAAGTTTAAACTTTGATATTTATGATTACTTCTTTACCCTGATGGTGAGCGTCTCCTTGTCGAAGGCGATGTTCTCCCGTTCGATGAACCGCCCGAGGTCGCCACTTGCCGCCAATGCCTCAGGCGAGCCGATAGTCATAGGACTCATGTCTCCTTCCTCTGCTTTCCTCATCAGCCAGATGGTGTCAGCCAACTGGAGGGCCAGTTCCACGTCGTGGGTAGAGAGGAAGATGGTCTTCTGCGCCTGACGGCTGATGCTACGGAGCAATAGCAGCACCTCCACCTTGCTGGGATAGTCGAGGAAGGCCGTTGGCTCATCGAGAAAGATGACGGGCGTCTGCTGGGCCAGCGCCTTGGCAATCATCACCTTCTGCCGCTCGCCGTCGCTGAGGGTGTGAATAGGCCGGCGGGTAAGGCTCTTGACACCCACCATCTCAATGGCCTCATCCACGATGCGGAGGTCTTCCTCGGAGTAGGTCCCCCAAAAGCCTGTATAGGGTGATCGCCCCAGCGATACCAATTCCCTGACGGACATATTCCTCACGTCGGGCTTCTCCGTCAGCACCACCCCAATCAGTTTGCTCAGGTCCTTGTCCGACAGAGAGGCTATTTCTTTTGTGTAAAACAAAATCTCCCCTCTGATAGCAGGCTGAAAGGCAGAGAGTGTGCGCAACAAGGTCGACTTACCCACACCGTTGGCACCCAGCAGACACGTCAACTCACCGCTGCGTATGCTGCCGCTGATACCCTCGGCCACCGTCTTGACGCTATGCTTTGTCTGGTAACCGATGCTCAGGTCCTTCAGTTGAATCGTTTCGTTATTCATCGCTGCAAAGATACAACTTTTTAGGAAAGAAATGAGAATAATGACCAAAAATTTATACTAAAGATGACAAGAAACAATGTTTTATTCTAATTTCTGGCATAATTATTCTAATTATTCCAATTTCTTTCCTAACTTTCTGCCTTCCATACCCCTATAGGAGGCATCCCTTACTTATCCCCCACTCAACAAGTAGTGGGCATTCGTAAAAAAACCGAAAGTCTGGAACTTTCGGCTAAATATTATAAAAACACTTCTCGCTTGATCACTTCCAAGGATTTTCGTAACAGACAGGACCGTTCTCGAGTTTCTGGCACACGATCTCAATCTCCTCAAAGTGCTGCTGGCCGTCCTCCCACTTCTCGACGTAGTTGATGCAGTAGCAATTGGTGCCTTTCAACTCCTTCATGGCTGCACCGTCGACGGTATTCACGAACTTCACGGAGAAGTCCTTCGGGCTCGTCGGGTCGAGCATCCACTGGATCAACTGGTTGTTGCCGTCGTTCATGGCCTTTACACGAATACTCACTCTGCCGCCACGGGGAATACCGGCTATCTGTCCTTCACGATCGGTAGCCTGATCGAACTTGTAGTCTACCATCATCACTTCACGCGGTTCGAAATCCTTAATCTCCAATACTACTGGTGTTACATTCTCTGCCATATCTTGTTTCCTTTCTATTCTTTAATTGTTAAACTTATTATTACTTTCTTAATGCTCTTAACTAATCATCTGTAAACTGTAAACCGTAAACTGTAAACTATAAACAAACTCTTTACGCCCAGTCGTTCTCGTATTTCACGTTACCGAACTCGATAGCCTTACAGGTAATCTCGATCTCCTCGAAGTGACCCATCTTGTCCTCCCACTTCTCCTCGTAGTTGATGCAGTAGCCGTTGGTGAACTTGATGCTCTTCATCTCCTTGTTCGTCTTCGTCTCCAAGAACTTGATCTCGCCGTTCTTCGGCAGGCTGCGCTCTGTCATCCAGGCCAGCAGGTCGGGGGTGCCGTCATTCAGCGCCTTCACACGTACGGTGATCTTACCACCGCGGGGGATACCGGCCATCTGGCCTTCTACGTCTGTGGCCTGACTGAACTCGTAAGTCACCATCAGTACTTCTCTCTCTTTGTAACCATCGATTGTCATCGATACTGGAGTCTTTGCCATAATCTTTTTCCTTTCTTTTTTTTAATTGTTATAATAAAATGTTTTGTTTGATGGTGCAAAGATACGATGGCTTTCGGTCTCTTTCCAAACTTTTTCTTCACTTTTTCTTCAAAAGCATTGGACAAAGTTCCCCTCTTTGGACAAAATGAGGGACAGAGGCCCGATTCTTGTCCAAAAGAGGATGTGTGCAAAAGAAAAACAATCCCAGAAAACTCAGAAAACTTTTGGTTATCTTCTCACTTATTCGTAACTTTGCACCCTGAATCGGTTCACTATGGAGTGATTAATAGGGAATCAGGTGTAAATCCTGAACAGTCCCGCTGCTGTAAGCCGTCCTTATCGGAGCAGACACAGAGTCACTGAGATTATCGGGAAGACGTCTGCGACCGGACGGTAAGTCAGAAGACCTGCCGATGACAACGTTGCCATCTATCAATCTCTGGGGTTAGATTGAAAAGGTGAAAAGGTGAAAGAGTGAAAAGGTGGAAAAGTATTTGAGAGGAGTCTGGAATCAAGAGACTGGAGTCTGTAGAATGCTTTGGTGGCAGAGGATTCTGCCGCTTATATTTACTTTTTCACTCTTTTACACTTTTACCTTTGCCCAAAGCAGGCTGGATTCTGTACAGCACGTGCGTGAGATTGTCGTTGTGTCGAAGCCGGCTATGCGGGAGGTGGTGCCGAGTCAGAAACTGAACGGTGAGATGCTGGAGAAACTCAACACGCACTCTGTGGCCGATGCCCTGCGCTACTTCTCTGGCATCCAACTGAAGGACTATGGTGGCGTAGGGGGTATCAAGACCGTCAACATCCGTTCGATGGGTACTCATCACCTTGGCATCAGTTACGACGGCGTGGCTTTGGGTAATGCACAGAACGGACAGATAGACCTCGGACAGTTCTCGCTCGACAACGTGGAGGAAATCACGCTCTATAACGGACAGAAGAGTGCCATCTTCCAGCCAGCCTCCGACTTTGGGAACGCAGGATCCATCTATATACGAACGAAGGAGCCGAAGTTTTCGAGGAAGGACGAAGGAGGAATGAGGAAGGAGAATACTCATCTGCGGTTTAAGGCGCAGTATGGAAGCAGTGATATGTTGCGGCTGTCGGCTCTCTGGGAGCAAAAACTGTCGGAGACGGTCAGCAGCAGTGTGAGTGCCGGATTCCTGACGGCCAGCGGCAAGTATAAGTTCCGTTACGAGCGACGCTATCCCGATGGGACGACAGCCTGGGACACGACGGCTGTACGACAGAACGGCGATATCCACGCAGAACGTATCGAGGCAAATCTCTATGGCCGTCTGTGGCAGGGCAGTTGGCAGTTGAAAGGATATCTCTACAACTCAGCCCGTGGCATCCCTGGGGCTATTGTGAACAACGTGTGGCGACGGGGAGAACGGCAACAAGATCTGAACACTTTCTTCCAAGCAGCCTACGACAAGAGCATCGGCAATAAGTTTGCCACCCGCTGGCTGGCGAAGTACGCCTACTACAACACTCACTACGTGAATCGCGACTCAACACAACTGCCCGTCGACAACCGCTATAAACAGCAGGAGTTCTACTTCTCCACAGCCAATGTGCTCGAACTATTGCCCAACTGGAGTGCCTCGCTGAGTTACGACTTCAAGTGGAACAAACTTAATGCAGACATATGGAACTTCGCCTACCCCACCCGCATCTCGAACCTCGTGAGCCTCGCTACGGCCATCGACTACAAGCACCTGAAGGCGCAGGGGTCGTTGCTTGCCACGTTTATCAATGATAGATATCGGAGGTACGGAGGTACGGGGGCACGGGGGTACGAGAATAGTTCGGCGGCAGCAAACTCTTCATTCTTCACTCTTCACTCTTCACTTCAAAAACTGACTCCGGCAGTATTTGTGAACGTCTATCCCTTCCGGGGCACGTTTTTCTCTTTGCGGGCCTACGTGAAGCAGAGTTTCCGTATGCCGACGTTCAACGACCTCTATTATACCGACATGGGCAATGCGAACCTCGTGCCGGAACGGGCCACGCAGTACGATGTAGGCTTTGCGCTGAACAAGCACTTTACCCAAGGTCTCGTCCGTCATGCGGAGATGCACTTCGATGCTTATTATAATACGGTACACGACAAGATCGTGGCCTATCCCAAGGGTCAGCAGTTCCGTTGGACGATGCTTAACTTAGGAAAGGTCCACATCAAGGGTATCGACGTAGAGGCAGAGGCTGATTTCAAGATCGGAAAGGACCTCGTAGCGACGGCCAGAGCCCAGTACACCTATCAGGATGCCCGCGACGTGACAGACCCTGCCGACAGTTACTACAACGACCAGATACCCTACATCCCCTGGCACTCCGGCTCAGCCATCGTCGGACTCTCCTATAAGAACTGGGATCTGAACTACTCGTTCATCTATGCCGGCGAGCGCTACGACGAACAGGAGAACATTCTCTACAACCATATGGAGCCTTGGTATACCAGCGATCTCTCGCTCCGCTATCAGTTTGTAGTTTATAGTTTAAAGTTTATAGCCCAGGCAGAGGTGAACAACGTGCTGGATCAGGACTATGAAGTCATCGTGAATTACCCGATGCCGGGCAGGAACTATACCCTCTCATTAACAGTAGAAATATGATAAGACAGATTAGACATAAGATTCTTGTTTTTAGACATAAGAACATAAGAACATATTTTTTATGCTCTCTCCTATGCTCCAATGCCAAAAACTTATGTTCTTATGCCCTTTTGTCCTTATTTGTATTTCTGTCTGCCTGCAGGAACGATGTGATGGTGGTGCCGATGGAGGATATCAACACAGGAGGCAAGGCGGTGAAGAGCGAGATTGTCGGCATGTACCTGCTCAACGAGGGCAATATGGGTTCCAACAAGGCCACCCTCGACTTCCTCGACCTATCGGGACGTGACTCCACCGTACATTATTATAGGAATATCTATTCCGAGCATAACCCATCGACGGTAATGTCGCTGGGCGATGTGGGCAACGACTGTCAGATCTACGGTTCACGTCTCTGGCTTGTCATCAACTGCTCGAACAAGGTAGAGGTGGCCCGTGCTTCGGATGCCGTCAGGATCGGAAAGGTGAACATCCCCAATTGTCGATATGTGACCTTCAAGGACGGTTTTGCATACGTCTCCTCGTATGTCGGTACACAGTATGGCGGGAGCAACAGTCCCTTGGGGAGCGTCTATAAAGTGGACACCTTGACACTGGAAAAGGTGGACTCCTGTTCTGTGGGCTACCAGCCTGAGGAGATGGCCGTCATCGGCAACAGGCTTTATGTGGCCAACAGCGGCGGTTATCAGGGAATGACGGGTCAGGGCTATGAGAGTACGGTGAGTATCATCGACCTCCAGACGATGCGGGAGACGGACAAGATCAACGTGGCTGCCAATCTGCATCATGTAAAGGCTGACCGATATGGTCAACTCTGGGTGACGGCCCGTGGAAACTATATGAACGAAACGTCGAGCCTCTGGTGGTTACAGCCCGACGGCAACGGCCAGATGATGGTGGGCGGTCATCTGGACCAGGCCGTCAGCGACCTCTGCATCGTGGGCGACTCGCTCTACTTCTACGGTAGCCAGTGGAGTGAGGTGACGATGACGAACACCCTCACATACGGCATCATTAATGTGCGCACCCACCAGGTTGTCAGCACCTGCCTCTCCAATGCCCCTGAGATCCAGAAGATCCGCATGCCCTACGGTATCATCGTCAACCCTCTGCAGCGCGACTTCTATCTGATGGATGCGAAGAACTATGTTTCGAGCGGCGAACTGCTCCATTTCCTTCCTGACGGCACCTTCGACTGGAAGGTCAAAACCGGCGATATCCCAGGGCACGCGACGTTTTTAAAAGTGGAAAGTAAAAAGTAAACACAATAGAATGAATATGAGATATAAAATGACAAGAAAAGGTTTGGTGATAGGTGTTTCACTTTTTCACCTTTTCACCTTTTCACCTTTAAGTGCTCAGGAGCACTCAAAATATATCCAAGCGGTCGATGAATACCGGCCTGCGCCTGGGCAATACGTCAACGATGCTCCAGAATACGAAGAGGGCGATACGGAGGCCGACATGATCCGCAAGTGCAATGAACGGGTAGCAGGCCTCGGCCCCCTCGATGCCCATATCGTGGCCCTCGGCGGCTGGGGAGGATACATCACCTTCCACTTCGACCACCCTATCGCTAACATTCCTGGCCAGCGTGACTTCGCCGTCTGGGGCAATGCCTATCAGGAGATGCGCCATCTTGTCTTCGGCGGCATGAACGAGGCGGGCATCGTGATGGTGGCGAAGGATGACAACGGCAATGGTCTGCCCGACGACCAGTGGTACGAGATTAGCGGCAGTTGTGACGTAGACAGCGCAGGCAAAGTCACTTATGGCTACGAGATTACCTACCAGCGTAACCCCATGAACGACATCCCCTGGATCGACAACCAAGGCAACAGCGGTACTATCGACCGCAACCATTACCACGAACAAGAGTACTTCCCCCTATGGCTGACAGACGACGAACTGACCTTCAGAGGTACCCGCCTACCAGACAATATGCTGAACCTCTCCGATCAGGTGGATCAGTCCTGGAGTCCCTATTATTATGTGCTGTTGGGGTTCCGTTACGGCTATGCCGACAACCTTCCCAACTTCACCGACGATGCCGACGCCACCTCTTATAATACGGAGGGTTGTGGTATCGATATCTCCTGGGCCGTTGACGAGCAGCGCCAGCCCGTCAGCCTCGACCACATTGACTTCGTCCGCGTCTATACCGGACTGAACCAGAAGTGTCCCCAGCCCGATTGGTGGGGTGAGACATCCACGGAGTTCCTCTGTGCAGAGGACTTGCACCTGGAGGCATCGCTCGAAGCAACGGGAGTGGATGTCACGAGGAAAGAGGAAAGAGGAAGGAGGAAGGAGAATACTCCTACCTATGACCTTCAAGGCCGTAAGTATCCTCTCACCTCTCGCCCCTCACCTCTTACATCTAAAATCATCATCCGGAATGGCAAAAAATATCTTTCTAAATAACAAATCACATTATTAACTTATTAAAAACAAAGCAGTTATGAAAACAAACAAATTCTTCGGACTGGCAGCCATCGTATGTGGTGCCGTCCTGTCAATGAGTTCTTGTACGGGTAACGAAGATACCCCTGTGAATCCCGAGCCTCAGCCCCAACCTCAGCCTCAGCCTGAGATGGTCAATGCCACCATCGGCTTCGAAGGTGCCCCCCTTAATGCCGACGGCATTTGGCATGGCGATGAGAACGGCGAGAAGGTAGACAACTTCGGCTCTGAGGCCTTCGAATGCAACTACAAGGAGGACATCGTGAACTTCCCCGTCACCTGGACACCCTCTTGGGCCAGCTGGAGTGGCTTTGGTGTCTCCAAGCGCACAGAGACCACCTACGCAGCCGAAACGATGGCTATAGACCAGTTCAACAACATCACCGGCAAAGCCCACGGCGGCGATAACTTCATGGTCGTCTTTACCTTCGGTGAGCAGATCACCTTCGACAAGCCTGTCAAGGTAAAAGGATTCTGGTACACCAACAATGCCTGGACGGTGGATGCCATCCTCAACGGCGACGGCATGACACCCGGCAAGTTTGAGGCCGAGGACTTCTTGAACTGTATCGTTTATCCCACACCAGCCCAGGAAGACATCATGAGCGGTGCCCGTCTGGAGATTCCTCTCGCCAAAGACGGTGACTACGTGAAAGAGTGGAAATACTGCGACCTGAGCGACGTCGTGGCTTTCCATAACATCAAGGCTCTCTCCTTCGGATTTGAAGGCACAAAGAAGAACGACTACGGTCTGACCACACCAACTTACATCTGTATCGATGACATCGAGGTGGAATATGTAAAATAAGACCCGTTGAAACACGTTTTATTCATATTACTGACAGCGTTGCTTGTCTCCTGCGGAGGTCGCCAGACGACGGCTTCACAGGAGGCAGGCGACACAGTCGTCTTTAAGTACGCCACCCAACTCAGCATCGTCCGCCATAAGGACTATACCGAAGTGGTGGTGAAGAACCCGTGGAAGGAAGGCAAAATCCTCCACAGTTATCTCCTGGTCCCTGACAGCATCGACCCTCAAGACATATCTCTTACCTCTCACCACTCACCTCTCACCTCTACCATCGTCCGCACACCACTGCGTCGCTCCGTGATGTTCACCACCGTCCATTGTGCCATGCTGATGTCGTTTGGTTGTGAACAAAGCATCGCCGGAGTGGCGGATCTGAAATATATCAAGATTCCCTGGATTCACGAACAGGTGAAGGCAGGCCGCATCACCGATGTGGGTGAGGGTATGAGCCCTGTGGTGGAGAAGATCATCGACCAGCGTCCTGACGCCCTGTTCCTCTCGCCCTTTGAGAACAGCGGGGGCTATGGCCGTTTGGAAGAGATTGGCATCCCCATCATCGAGTGTGCCGAATATATGGAGCCTTCACCCTTGGCCCGTGCCGAGTGGTTGCGCTTCTATGGCATGCTCTTCGGCTGTGAACAGAAGGCCGACAGCCTCTTTGCCGTCGTCGATAGCAGTTATTGTGTTCTGAAAGGCTTGTTTACAGTTGACAAACAAAAATCCGTCTTGCTCGACAAAGTGACGGGCAGCGTCTGGTATGTGCCTGGTGGCCGTAGCACCATCGGACAGATGATTCAGGATGCCGGCGGCAACTATCCCTGGGCCGACGATGACCATAGCGGTAGCGTTTCTTTGCCTTTCGAGGCGGTCTTAGAGAAGGCTGGCGAGGCTGATGTCTGGCTCTTCCGTTATAGCAGCGACCACGACATCACCCCCGACGAACTGCTTAGCGAGCATCACGGCTACGGTCAGTTCAAGGCATTCCGAAGCGGAGAGATCTATGGCTGCGACGTGGAGCGCTCTCTTTTCTATGAAGAGTCGCCCTTCCGTCCAGACTGGCTGTTGGGTGATTACATTCACATCCTCCATCCTGATATTCCCAACCTTCCACCGCTGAGATACTATAAAAAGGTAAAAGTGAACAGTGAATAGTGAAAAATTTGCTACCGCTATAGATATGAAGCAGAAGGGTTTTGTCTATTGCGTCTGTCTGGGCTTGCTCATCATCGTGCTCTTCGCCCTGAATCTGGTGATGGGTTCTGTCAGCATCCCTGTAGCCGACGTGTTCAGCATCCTCACAGGCGACAAGACGGCTAAACCCTCATGGCAGTTCATCGTGCTGGAGTCACGACTGCCACAAGCCATCACGGCCACCCTTTGTGGCGGTGCCCTTGCCGTCAGTGGCCTGATGCTTCAGACGGCCTTCCGTAACCCGCTGGCAGGCCCTTCAGTCTTTGGTATCAACAGCGGTGCCGGACTAGGTGTGGCCTTAGTCATGCTGTTATTGGGCGGTGGACTCTCCATAGGTTCTTTACAAGTGAGTGGCTTTGCCGCCGTACTGATGGCCGCCTTCATCGGGGCAATGGCCGTCATGGCGCTCATCTTCTTTTTCTCCACGCTGGTACGAAACAATGTCATGTTGCTCATCGTGGGCATCATGATCGGCTACCTCTCCAACTCAGCCATCTCACTGCTTAACTTCTTCGCTACCGATGAGGGTGTGAAGTCATATATGGTCTGGGGCATGGGCTCCTTCGGCGGAGTGTCAATGGCAAACATGCCCGTCTTCGCCAGCGTTACCCTCATCGGACTCCTGGGTGCCCTACTGCTCATCAAACCTCTCAACGCCCTGTTATTAGGCGACCGTTATGCCGAGAACCTCGGCGTGAACATCTTAAGGGTGCGCAACTGGCTGCTTATCGTCACTGGCCTGTTGACGGCTGTCACCACTGCCTTCTGTGGTCCTGTGGCATTCATCGGCCTTGCCGTACCCCATATTGCCCGACTGCTGCTAACGACCGACAACCATCGTGTGCTGTTGCCAGCCACCATCCTCTGTGGTGCCATCGTAGCCCTTGTCTGCAACCTTATCTGTTTCCTCCCAGGCGAGACCGGTGTTATCCCCCTTAATGCCGTCACGCCTCTGATTGGTGCCCCTGTCATCATCTACGTCATCGCCCGCAAGCGCTAAAAGGAGAGCAAAACCAATTTGCCATCAGTCCGTTTTAGAGCCTGTCAAACAAAATGTTAAGCAATCATAAATGCGGGCACTAATGGTTAATAAACCCAAACGTCCGGTTTCCCCATACAAGATTATTGCCTTTCTATAATTATATAGATGAAGAGATTCTAAAAAACCAACGATTATGAGAAAGAACATTTTCTATTGGATAGGCGTAATGATGCTGGTAGTCGGCTTGAGCAGTTGCAGCAAGACCGACGATGAAGAAAAAGCAAACATTATTACTGGATTGTATGGCTTTTCGGCCAACGATGAAAGTGCTGATGTGATTCATCTTGTTGCTGGAGATATGAACGTGCTGCAGATCCAGTCGGAGAACGGCGATACAGAATTATGCAGTCTTTATACTCCTCGGGGCAGTTTGACAAGCGGACAGGAAATAAAGACCGAACCTGACGGCAGCACGCATACGGTATATCATCTGGGATTCTCGGCTATGATTCTGAATTCATCGCTCTTCAACGTCATGACTTTAGACATTGAAAGTGATCAGGCCGCTAGTGCCGGTGAACTGAAGGTGGGAGATACCTTTGACAGCAGCGCCATCCAAGTGATAGCCTTTGACAATCGTAATACGCTGACCGAAGGGAGGTTTGACTATGCAAAGGGAGGACAAGTACAGGTGGTGGACCTGCAGACGGGCGACAATGGGAGATCGCACATTACGATTAGCCTGCAGGACCTGAAGTTCAACTCGTTTGATCAGAAGCACTCCTATACGCTCAATGCCACGATCGATTACATAATTGCCGTAGACGACCCAGAATCCAACGAGACTCAGCCAGAGCCAATTACTGGCGACTTTGATATGGAGACGGCGCTGATTCCAAGCGACGAACTGATCTCTTTCATGATGGACGCACTATACAAGAATGAGACTCAGGGACGGCGTACCTTCTTCAGTGAAGACCCTGAAGAGCAGAAGTGCCTGATCATCAATAGCATTGAGGAGTTCCGCGAGGCGTATAAGGGCGACAAGGACATCAGTCCTATCATTCACCACGTCAACTTCAACTACTGCACCCTCGTCATCGGACGAACATACGGCGAACACAGCGGCATGTCGTTAGGCGACTATGAACTGACAGACAATGGAGACACCTATCAACTCGACGTGACGCTGAATAACAACATCAATCCCAACCTCGTCTATACCACTGCTCTATCCGACCTCTATTTCTGGAAGATCTATCCCAAGATGGAGAACAAGCCCGTCGTCTTCAACCGCATCAAGAAGGATGTCAACTATGACCCCTTTGGCGATGATTCCGAATTCGCTTACATACGGAAACGCTGGTTCCTGCAGAGTTATTCTGATGCCGAGGGCACAACCCAATATAATAACAAAGGCTGGGGCGATGAGCGCTATTCCATCGAGTTCACGGCAGACGGCAGAGTGCAAGGCAGCATCAACACGAACGAATTCAGCGGCTATTACAACCAGCCATACGCCTGTACTTACGATGGTAAGCGCGACGGCTACAATGGCTACTACCGCTATGGACTGATCAACATGAGAGACGTGACAACAACGCAGTTAGAGGATGACGAACCACTTTCAAAGTCATTCATGCACATTTTCAACGCCATCGAGTATAAGATCTGGACGGCAGACATCATGACCATCACCACCTCCGATCATGAGGTCTTCGGCTTCTTCCGCGAGAACATCAAGGAAATCTACGGCTATTAGCGACGATGACTCCGACGTGATAATATTTATTTGTCGTATCCGCGCACTTTGGCAACAAAAAAACAAAAAAAGCCAAAGATTGCGCGGATAATCATAGATAATTTCATACCTTTGTGCCAAGAATGCTAAAACCTATAATTACTAATTATGAAGAAAGGAATGATTCTTGGGTTGCTCCTCGCTGCATCATTGATGGCGCAGGCGGAGCAAGTGACCATCGAGACGAAACGCTCGACGATGGTGCTCAATGTTGAGAACGGCAAACAGCCACAGTATGTGTATTTCGGTCAGAAGTTGAGTGACTTCGATCTGGCCAGCCTCCAGACACCCCGCAACGGACGGATGGACGCCTATCCTGCCTACGGCATGAACTGTCCGGCAGAGGCTGCCCTGGCCATGAAGCATGCCGATGGCAACATGTCAACGGAATTGGTGGTAACGGGATGGGAGACCTCCCCTAGCCCCTCCTATAGGAGGGGAACGGTTACCAGAATTACGATGAAAGACACGGTCTATCCCATGACTGTCGTGCTCTGCTATGGGGCTTACGAGGACGAGGATATCATCGAGACTTGGACGGAGATCACCAACGGCGAGGCCAAGACGGTCACCCTGACGCAGTTTGCCTCCTGCTCCCTGCCCATCCGTCGTGGCAACGTGTGGCTCTCCCATTTCTACGGCTCCTGGGCCAACGAGGCGCGTCTTGTAGAAGAGCCTCTTCTGCCTGGTGAGAAAGTGATCAAGAATAAAGACGGCACCCGCAACTCGCATACTGACCATGCTGAGGTGATGTTCTCGCTCGATGGCAAGGGTCGTGAGAATGCTGGCGACGTGATTGGCGCTGCCCTCTGCTACTCAGGCAACTTCCAACTGAAGATCGACACAGACGACACGGAGTATCACTACTTCTTCGCTGGCATCAACCCCGACAACTCGGAGTATCACCTGAAGAAAGGCGAGACCTTCATCACGCCCAAGGTGGCACTGAGTTTCTCTAAGTGCGGACTCTCAGGCGTCTCCCGCAACTTCCACAAATGGGGCCGCAAGTATATGCTCGCCCATGGTGACAAAGAAAGGAAAATCCTGCTCAACTCGTGGGAGGGTGTCTATTTCGACATCAACCAGCAGGGCATGGACCAGATGATGGGTGACATTGCCTCGATGGGCGGTGAACTGTTCGTGATGGACGACGGCTGGTTTGGCGACAAGTATCCCCGCAAGGTGGACAACTCATCGCTCGGCGACTGGGTGGTCGACAAGAACAAACTGCCCGAGGGCATCGAGGGTCTGCTGAGAGACGCCAAGAAGCACGGCATCAAGTTTGGCATCTGGATTGAGCCGGAGATGGCCAACACCGTCTCGGAACTCTACGAGGCCCACCCCGACTGGATTGTGAAGGCTCCGAAGCGTGAGCCCGTGCTGGGACGTGGTGGCACGCAAGTGGTGCTCGACATGTCGAACCCGAAGGTGCAGGACTTCGTCTTCTCAATCGTTGACAACCTCATGACCAAGTATCCCGAGATTGACTATATCAAGTGGGACGCCAACATGCCCATCCTGAACCACGGTTCGCAGTATCTGACGATGAACGACCAGAGCCACCTCTACATCGAGTACCATCGCGGCTTCGAAAAGACTTGCCAGCGCATCCGTGCCAAATACCCCGACCTCACCATCCAGGCCTGTGCCTCTGGTGGCGGACGGGCCAACTGGGGTGTGCTGCCTTGGTTCGATGAGTTCTGGGTCTCCGACAATACCGATGCCCTCCAGCGCATCTATATGCAGTGGGGCACCTCGTATTTCTTCCCCGCCATCGCCATGGCCTCGCACATCTCTGCCACGCCCAACCACACCGTCTTCCGCACCACAGCCATGAAGTATCGCATTGACGTGGCCATGAGCGGACGCCTCGGCATGGAGATCCAGCCCAAGAACATGACCGACGACGAGAAGGCTCTTTGCCGCAAGGCCATTGCCGAGTATAAGGGCATCCGCCCGATTGTGCAGTTTGGCGACCTCTACCGCCTTGTGTCGCCCTACGACAAGATCGGCCTGGCCTCGCTGATGTACGTCAACGAAGCGAAGACGAAGAGTGTATTCTTCTGGTGGAAGACCGAGTCTTTCCAGAACGAGCATCTGCCACGAGTCAAAATGGCTGGCCTCGATGCCGATAAGAAATATAAGGTACACGAGTTGAACCGCATCGACCTGAAGCCTCTCGATGTCGAGGGCAAGACCTTCAGCGGTGCCTATCTCATGAACCACGGCCTCGAAATGCCCTACCGCAACGAGCCCGAGTGGTCGAAGAAGAACGACTGGAGCAGCCGCGTGCTGCTGCTGGAGGCAGAATAGAGCCTATTTGCCGCTGCCCACAATCTTCGATATGTCGAGCATCATGCCGTTGCCGCCGACAATCTGGGGCATCTTGCCGTCCCATTTCTCGATCATGTCCTCCTGCACAATCATCGGCGAGAGCGAGGCAGCGATCGTACGGTTATAATAGGCTTCGGCATCAGCCTTGATCTTCATGGCCTTGGCGGCACCCTCCGCCTTGGCCACTTCTATTTTTGCGTTGGCCTCAGCCTCCTTCACCTGGTTCTCGGCCTTCAGGGCACTCTGGATGGCCGTGTTCTTCGCATCGATCATCTCCGTCAGCGAGCCTGGGGGCGTGATCTTGCTCGTGAACTCCTCCACAATGAAGCCCTCAGCCATCAGCGAACGCTCCAGGCGGGCCCTGACATCGCGCTCGAAGTTGGCACGGTTCGACATCAGCGAGTCGCTCGTGTACTGGTTGGCGCAGGTGCGGTAGGCCTCGTAGATACAGGTGCGGATATAGCCCTCTTCCAGGTCCTTCACGCCCACACGATACTTTGTGAAGATGTCGCAGGCCTTCTCCGGGTTGATGCGGTAGGCGATGGTCGGGTCCATCTCAAAGATGGAGGCGTCCTTGGCGTTGACGCTGAACGTTTCGTACTGCTTACGCTGGGTGAAGGTGGGATAGGTGAAGACGCTCGTGGTGATGGGGTTGTAGAACACCCATCCCTTGCACGTACCCTCCACGCCGCCGTAATCCTGCTCCGAGGCCGACCACTTATGGAACTGGATACCCACCTCGCCCGAGTCCACCACCGTGCAACAGGCAGTGAAGACGATGATCACGAAAACGATGCACCCTGCGACTATCGCAAGCATCTTGTAAAGCTTGTTGTTCATACTCTTCTATTTATTTAATGGTTGTTTATCTTGTGCATGATCCGTTTTTTTATTGGCTTCCCTACTAAAATATGAGGGCAAAGATACTCTTTTTTATTAGTTTTTCAAAATATTTTGGGGAAAATCTTCAATAAATGAACGTGTCGCACGTCTTTTTCATGCCTGACGACTACATGGCGCCCGACTCACTTGTGTGCAGGAAATGCCTGTTTTGCATCGTTCTGATGGGGCTTTCCCATAGAAAATAATGCCTATTATGAGAGAAAACGGGCATTAGCGACCGACAAAACAGGCATCAGCACGACAGTAAAGTATGGGGTGTAAGGCGGCAGAAGGCGATTTTGTAATCTCAGAGATAGCAAAATAGGCGGTTTTGAACAGGTTGCCGGCGAGGAAAATGACAAATATGACAATTATGACAAATGACAGTGTCAGATTCCGGGCTCGGACTATCATACGGCTACTGCAAGATACGACTATATTATACTATTTATATATATATATATAATACTATTATTATATATTAAATTATTATTTATATAGATTATATTATATATAAATATATAATATAATTAAAATATACTATATAATAACATGATGATGTGGAAAACTGAGGCTTCGTGTCGTATATCCTAACGAAGGACTGGGTGACAAAAAATGACACTGTCATTTGTCATATTTGTCATCCGTCATCATTTCTTGCCGAAGATACGCTGGTTTGCCGCCAGACATATCAACAAAATGTTGTGAAGAAAAATGGCGAAGATGTTGTGGATTTAGCGAAAAATGTAGTACCTTTGCAGCCTAAATACAGATTATTCACAAATTAAACAAAGAGATTATGGCTACAGGAAACGTTCGGCCGGCAGACATGGAGCGCATTACGACTCCCGCCCTGGCCCAAAAGTACATTGACGAGCAAATCAAGGAGCTGCGCGCTCAGATAGGAGACAAGAAGGTGCTGCTGGCACTCTCCGGCGGTGTGGATTCATCGGTGGTGGCTGCCCTGCTGATCAAGGCCGTGGGCCGTCAGTTGGTGTCGGTCCATGTGAACCACGGCCTGCTGCGCAAGGGTGAGCCCGAGCAGGTGATCAAAGTGTTCCGCGACGAGTTGAACGCCAATCTGGTGTATGTGGACGCCACAGACCGCTTCCTCGACAAGTTGGCTGGCGTGGCCGATCCAGAGCAGAAGCGCAAGATCATCGGCGCTGAGTTCATCCGTGTGTTCGAAGAGGAGGCCCGCAAGTTGGAGGGTATCAGTTTTCTGGCTCAGGGCACCATCTATCCCGACATCGTGGAGTCGGGCCCTGTGAAGTCACACCACAACGTGGGTGGTCTGCCTGAGGATATGCAGTTCGAGTTGGTAGAGCCCATCAAACTATTGTTCAAGGACGAGGTGCGCGTGGTTGGCAAGGAACTTGGCCTGCCCGACAACATGGTGTACCGCCAGCCCTTCCCCGGTCCCGGCTTGGGTGTCCGCTGCACTGGCGCCATCACCCGCGACCGTCTGGAGGCCCTGCGCGAGAGCGATGCCATCCTGCGCGAGGAGTTTGCCAAGAACGGCCTGGAAGGCAAGGTATGGCAGTATTTCACCATCGTGCCCGACTACAAGTCGACGGGTGTGAAAGATAACAAGCGCAGTTGGGACTGGCCCGTGATTATCCGTGCCGTGAACACCCGCGATGCCATGACTGCCACCATCGAGGAGATCCCCTACACGCTGCTCCATCACATCACCCAGCGCATCATCACCGAGGTGCCCGGAGTGAACCGAGTGCTGTACGATCTGACGCCAAAACCCACGGGAACCATCGAGTGGGAATAGAAATAAGAGCCAGCCTTCGGGCTGGTTTTTTTTATGCCCACTCAAGCCGGATTTGATCCTATAAGAGGCATTTCTACGACACCAAAGGGGTTAGCGGAGGAAAAGGTCGGACGGCTCCCACAAATGGCGACTCATGTCTACATGGCCATTGGCCTTGAAGGTGACACCCTCTTCCTCTAATAGCGTTCGCTGGCGACTCCAGCCAGGAGCCGTACGGCCTGCTTGGTTGACAACACGATGACAGGGCAACTGCTCTGCCCCAGGGGTGTAGCGAAGCGTGCGCCCCACCATACGGGAATGACTTGGCCAGCCAGCCAGGGCAGCGATATATCCATAGGTCGTCACCCGTCCACGAGGAATTTGGCTCACGATGTTCTGCACGTCATCGCGGAACGTACAGGCCTGTGCTGGCGTCATTCTGTCGGGATAGTCCTTCATACTTGGTGCGCTTCGTCTGCAAAGGCCAGGAGTTCACGGTCGCCACGGCTGTCGCCATAGGCAGTAAGGTGGTAGGAGGAACGGTCTGGATGGAGGGCAAGGATACGACGCACCTTCTCCTGACCATAGCAGTTGGGGGTGAGGAATCGGCCCGTAAGAAGGCCGTTGGCAACCTCTATCTGGGTACCCAAGACGGTGACGGACGGAAAGAAGGGCTGTACCCAGTTGTCGATGGAAGCGCTGACGATCAGGATCTCTGCCCCACTAGCCTTCGCCTGCTCGAGGGCGGCAGTAGTATCAGGGCGCAGCAGATGGCGGCTGTCCGCTGCAAAGCGTCGGCAGAGGCCATCGAAGGTGTCCTGTTTCATCCCCTTAAAGAACCATGAGAAGATGCGCTCCTTGGTCCTGCCGTTAGGATAGAGCCTCAACTTCATCAGCACCAGCAGGGGTGAGTGTATCAGGAATCCGAGCAGGAATCGGGGCGTGCCACAGGCATAGCGGATAAATTCGAGCAGGGTATCGCGGGTGGTCAGCGTCCCGTCGAAATCAAAGGCATAGAGTTTGGTCATTGAAGTTGGGGCTTTTTGATTACATCTTGGGGTGAGGAAGATGGTCAATGATCTGTTTGACGGCCCAAGCGAGGCCGATGGCAGCAACAAAGTAGAGCATCAGGCCGTCGTAGGCATCACGCTGCCAGGCGACGGTGATGAAGAGTTTACGGGCAATGGGGTGGGCCACGAACAAAGCGGCGGAGTAGGTGCCGAAGAATACGAAGACTTTCAGCATGACTTCAGGCATCGCCTTTACCAAAGCAATCGTGCCGATGATGATTACAACGGGAATCCACAGCCAGGAGTGGAAGGAGAAGGACATGGCGATGACGAGGGGAATGGAAGCGAGAGCAAGGAGCAGGGAGATGATTCGGAGGTACGGAGGTGCGGGGGTGCGGGGGTGCGAGATTACCTTGCCGATAAGAACGCCCAAGCCGAAGGGCAGCATGCCTCCGATGAAGTTGTAGCGCAGGCGGTTGAGGCTGTCGCCGTCTGGGTCGCAGAAGACCTGCAGGAGCCAACAGACTGCTATCAGCGTCACCACATACCACGAACTGCGGCGATAGAGCAAGAGGCGATAGACGATGTAGAGTTGCATCATCAGTCCGAAGAACCAATAGATGCCCGGCCAGATGATCTTGTCGGGCTCTGGCAGCACATTAATATACATCAGCAATTGGGCGATGACATTGTCCCAATGGAAGGGGAAGCGGCCAGGGGTGACGGCATCAACCATGATGAACAGCACAAAGCCCACAATGAGCATCCGCAGGAGTTTCAGATAATGATAGCGGAGGAAGGAGAAAGAATTAACGGGTCTGGTCGCGTGATTCTCTCCAGAATCATGGCTTTGTCCCCTCGATTCATTCTCATACTTCCTGACAAGGCCATAGCCGCTGAGAAAGAGGAACACAGGCACGCCGTAGTGCCCGAAGAAAGAAAGCAGATGCATGGGCAGGAACTCATCGGGATGGATGAGCGCCTCCCACAGACCATCAATACGCTTATCGAAGAACTGATACTCGTTCTCCTTCACGATACCCTTGACGTAGTGGCAGTAGTTATGCAGCATGATAGCGAGGATGGCAATACCACGCATCGCCGTACACTCCGTCCGTGTCAGTAACTCTTTCATTTCTTCAGCCTGTTATAGTCTGTGGTGCCCTTGAGGATGCGGGGGCGGTTCATATCGTAGTTGGGACTGATGACATTCAGCCCCTCCCGATAGTGTGGCGTCGAGATGCCACCAAGATAGAGCAGCAGATGGGGCAAGGCATCGATCATCAGCGGACGGTCTTTCGCTGCCTGCAGAGCCAGCCAGCCATAGGGATGATTCTCCCGGTATAGCGGGGAACCCCAGACCCAGAAGGGTATCTCCATCTCGTTGCGCGCCAGACGATAGTCGATGTCTGCATTGTGCAGGCGGCCGGATGTGTAAGGCTCGCTGTCGAAGACCTCCTCACCATGATCCGGCACATAGATGACGACGGCATCGCGATCGGCAAAATGATTCGTGACGGCCTTCAGGATAGAGTCATTATAGAGCAGCGAATTGTCGTAATGAGCCAAAGTCTGCAGTTGCTTAGTTGTCAGTTCTGGACGATTGTAATCCTGGGGTGTAAATTTTCTGAATGTCTTCTGCGGATAACGGGCTGAGTAATCAACGTGCGAGCCCATCAGATGAAGGATCGTCAGGCGGCCTTTGCAAGAGAGGGAATCTCTCTGTTGCATCTCTTTCACCAGCCCGTTGTCATAACGGTAGAGCGCCGTATTGCGCTCATCGAAGAAGCGTTGGCTGAGGGCTGAGTCGCAGAGGAAGAAACCACCGCTGAAATCATAGACGGCCTCTTTCGCCTTGGGCAGGAACTGGTTGGTGAGGAATGTCACGTGATAGCCCGCCTTGCGAAACACCTCGGGGAAGAGAGGCTTGTCGCACCACGCCCCGCTGTCGCCGACAGCCCAGAGCGAGAGCATGTGCTTGAAGACAAAACTCGTGAGATTCCACGACGAGACGACATCGGAGAACGGAATAAGCGAGCCCTCCTCGGCCATCGCCAACTGACGGGGAGTAGTAGGCTTGTCGTAGCCATAGAGTTGGGAGTGATGCTTGTTGTAACTCTCGCCGATGACGAGCACGATATCCGGCACACGGAAACAGCAACTGTCCACTTGTATCTTTTCCCCGCCGGCAATCTCCAACTGTTCTAATTGTTGGCCGGCCAGACTGTTGGCGTAGATTCCGAAGGCCAGACGATAGACGGGCAAATAGAGTTTAGCATGATCCTTGCGGTTCTGTTCCCGCTCCACTTCGCCGAGGGTGTTACAGGAGAAAAGGCGTCGCATGGCCATCTTATTGTCCCACGTCTGGCTGATGCTGCTGTAGAGGCACCAAGCCACAAGGCAGCCTAATAAGGCTTGTATGCCGATCACAACGCCCTCGTTCAGTTTCGGAAGAATCATCTGCTGACGGACGCTGTTAAGCCAGCGATGGAGAAAGGTCCAGAGGATATGAATGAGCAGCAGCAGCAGGATCCAGCCCACATTGGTGGTAATGATGGCAAAATTCATATAGCCAACGAAGAACTCACGGGCCTCTTGTCTGCTGGTCTCTGCGACGAGCATCAGCATGGTTGGCGTCAGGGTGGACTCAAAGCGGACATAGCAGAACACGTCGGCGATGGCCACACCATATAAAAAGATGTATAGCAATGCCTTCACCCACAGGCGAATCTTGCGGGGGATGAGCGTCAGGACGACGCAGAGGGCATAGATGTCGAGGAATAGTTCGGGCACCGTCAGTTCGTAGGGCTTTGCGCCACGTTCGCGCAGATAATAGGGCATCAACTCCAGTTGCGTACACATCCAGCCCAGGGCGAACATAAACACGAAGAAAGTACCATTCTTCGCGATGGGAGTCCACAGCCATCTAAGCCACTTCAATGGATTTGTCATTTCTCTCACCTCTAACCTCTCTCCACTTACCTCTGAATATAAAGTCTCTTCTCCTTGATATAATCGGCTACAGCCTTCGGCACCAGTCTGCGGATGCCCCTACCCTCCCGGATCCTGCGACGGATATCTGTGCTGGAGATATCCATATAGCCGACATCGCCAGGGGTGCGTGTATAGACCACAATCTCGTAGTTGGCCTTGATGTCATCAGCACGGTACCACTTGTCGAACAGTTGCCAGTTGTCGCCTCCTATCATCAGCACGAACTCATCATAAGGGTAGTCTCGTTTAAGGGCTTCAAGGGTGTTCCAAGTGTATGATGGTTTCGGCAGGTGCATCTCGTAGTCGCTCACCACGATGCCATCCACGTTCTCCACAGCCAGACGGGCCATCAGCAAGCGTTGCTCATCGTCAAGCAAGTCTGTGGACTGCTTCAGCGGATTCTGGGGCGATACCATCAGCCACACCTCGTCGAGTCCCGCCTGCTCTTTCAGTTGCAGAGCCAGCGAGATATGACCGTTGTGGATGGGGTTGAAGGACCCGCCGAAGAGACCTACCCTCATCCCAAGAACTCCTTGATGATCTCCAAGGCATCGGCCTCGGCATATTCCAGGATGTCGTTCACCACGACCTTGTCAAACTTCTCCGCAAAGGTCAGTTCAAACTCAGCACGGGCAATACGTTGGTCTATGACCTCTGGGGCATCCGTGCCTCGGCCTTCGAGTCTGCGACGGAGTTCATTGATCGATGGGGGCTGGATGAAGAGGCTCAGAGCCTCATCGCCATAGAACTGCTTGATGTTCACGCCACCCTTCACGTCGACATCGAACACCACGTTCTGTCCTGCCTCCAACTGCCGCTCCACCTGCGACTTCAAGGTGCCATAGAAACGGCCCTCATAAACCTCTTCGTACTCTAGGAACTCGCCGTTGTCTATCCGCTGGCGGAACTCCTCTGGCGTCAGGAAAAAATACTCCACGCCATTCTGCTCCGTGCCTCTTGGTGCTCTCGATGTGCAGGAGACGGAGAACGCCAGATTCAACTCCGGATGCTCCTTCATCAGCCATGAGATAATGGTAGACTTTCCTGTTCCTGAAGGAGCGCTTACAATGATTAATTTTCCTCTCATTTACTTGTTTTCGTTTCGTTTACTATTTACGATTTACAGTTCTTGCGTCCCTTCGGTAGCAAGCGAGCAAAGCTCGAGCGGATTACTTCTATGGGCGGTATAATCTAAACGGCTTGCCAGCATATCATCTGTAAACTGTAAACCGTAAACTGTAAACCAACCCTGCGCCCTACAAGGCGTTGAGCACTTGTTCCTTAATCTGTTCCAACTCGTCCTTCATCTTGACGACGATATTCTGCATCTCTGCCTGGTTCGACTTCGAGCCCGTGGTGTTGATCTCACGACCCATCTCCTGAGCGATGAAGCCCAGTTTCTTGCCTTGTCCTGCAGGCTCGGCCATCGTGTCACGGAAATACTTCAGATGGTTCGTCAGACGCTGCTTCTCCTCACTGATGTCAAGCTTCTCGATGTAGTAGATCAGTTCCTGCTCCAAACGGTTCTTGTCATATTCCACACCAGGAATCTGCTGTAAGCCGTCGATGATGCGAGCCTTGATCTTCTCTACACGGCTCGTCTCGTAAGGCTCAATCTCACCAAGCAGTCGTTCGATGTTGTCTATCTTCTCCGAGAATTTCTTCTGAAGGGCAGCACCCTCCTGGATACGGAAGTCCACCAGATTCTTCAGGGCTTCCTGTACAGCACCCCTGACGGCTTCCCACTCAGCATCCTCCAACTCTTCCATCTCTGTCTTCGTCAGCACATCGGGCATACGAAGCAACGTATAGAACCAGTCCTCAGGCACGGGGATACCCGTCTTCTCGGAGATGGCCTTGATCTGCTGGTAATAGTTCTCCACAAGGGCTGCATTAATAGGTGTCGGATCTGCCGCCATATCCTTTTCTATCCACACACTCATGTCCACCTTACCACGGATGAGAGCCTCTGCCACCATCTGGCGCATCTCCATCTCCTTCTCACGATAGAGTGGTGCAATACGGGTGTTCAGGTCAAGCTGCTTCGAGTTGAGCGACTTCACCTCTACATGGATTTTCTTCTCTTCATAGGCCACAACAGCCTTGCCGTAGCCCGTCATTGATTGTATCATGCGTTCCTTTTTTTATAAATATTTGCCGCAAAATTACAAAAAAAATATGAATTTTGCATGATGCACTCGTTTTTTATTTACTTTGCTTGCAAAGAATGGCGATTATTTGTATCTTTGCAAACAAAAAGCATATGAACTTCGCACTCAGTTTAAATGACAAATATGTCATGCCGTGTCTGGCATTATCCACTTCTATTTTCGAAAACAACCGAAAGAATGACTGTCGCATATACTTACTGACTGACGGTCTGAAAGAAGAAAATATCAGTAAGTTTGACCGTCTCGCCAACATTTATAAACAGCAGATTATCATCAAAAAGGTTCCAAAGGAACTATACGACAACCTGCCTTTCATCAAACGCTATACGTTTGCCACCTATAACCGCTTTATGATTGCCGACCTGATTGAAGACTCAAAGGTCATCTATCTCGACGGTGATATCATCGTCCGCCATGATCTCTCCGATTTGTGGAACACGCCTATTGACGGTTATGCCAGCGGTGTGGTAGAAGACCAGAGGGGTGACGACATCTTCATACACAATCTCAACAAGATTGCCACACCCTACTTCAATGCTGGCGTCCAACTCATCAATCTCGACTACTGGCGGCAAAACAACATTGGCCAGAAGATGGCTGAATACATGAAAGAACATCCTGACAACTGTCCATACGCTGACCAGGATCCTGCCAATAAGATCCTGAGCGGCAAGGTGAAATACCTCGATTTCAAATACAACTTCATGGAAGACTGGTTCTATCCCACTGACCAGTGGCAGATCCACTTCAGCAAGTGGGACCGTATCCTTGCCGACCGTGAAGACCCTTACATCGTACACTACTGTCGTGGATTGAAACCTTGGTTCAAAGAATGTGTCCATCCCCTGAAGCATGAATTCATACACTATGCCACCATGTACGACTTCATCGGCTACAAGGAACAGAAATACTTTCCCTTGTCATACAAAATCGTAACATATCTGCAGTATCGGCTCCGTCAGATTGAAGCCCGTTATGGCAAGTAACATTCTTCTCCCCCGATAATAACCATACAAACAAGAACAATGAAAAAGGTATTACTGACAATGGCCATTGCTTGTTCGGTGGCCGCACAGGCACAAAATGCGCCTGTATTTGAGACTTCAGCCAAAGACGAGATTGCCGCCAACCGTTATCTGGCGGGAAGTAACTATCTGGACTATGATCGTCAGCTGACGGACAAGACCCTGACGCCAGCACCCAAAGGCTATGAACCTTTCTATATGAGCCACTATGGCCGTCATGGTTCGCGCTGGCTGATCTGGGAAGGCGACTACAGATTGCCTATGACCACGCTGAAGAGTGCCCGTGAGGCAGGGAAACTGACACCACTGGGCGAAGAGACACTCCAGAAACTGGAGGCCTTCCACCCCACGACGGAAAAGCGCTTGGGTGATCTGACAACCGTCGGCGAGCGCCAGCATCACGGCATCGGAAAGCGTATGGCCCAGCACTTCCCTGAGATATTCAAGTCCCCTGGCGTGAAGATTGATGCTCGCAGTACCGTTGTCGTACGCTGCATCCTCTCAATGATAGCCGAATGTGAGGAGCTGGCTGCTGCCAACCCTACAGCCCAGATCCATAACGATGTGAGCGAGAGCCTGCAATATTATCTGAACCAGCCCTGGGAAGGAGTCGTCAAGGAACAGGGAAAGACAGGTGACAAGGAGTATACTGAGGCTCAGCAGAAATACACCCATCCGGAGCGTCTGATGAAGGCCCTTTTCAACGATCAGCAGTGGGTATATAATAATGTGGCTTCTGGCGATTTTATGCGTCGTCTCTTCGAAGTAGCAGCGAATATGCAAAGTCACGATACAGACATCGAACTGCTTTCTCTCTTCACAGACGATGAGGTCTACGACCAGTGGCGCATCCGCAATATCGGCTGGTATCTCGACTATGGTGCATCACCCGTCTCTGGGACAAAGATGCCGTTCAGCCAACTGAACCTCCTGAAGAATATCATCGAGACAGCCGATACCGTCACCCAGACACAGGCTACCCTGCGCTTTGGCCATGAGGTGTGTGTGATGCCTTTGGCCTGTCTGTTAGAACTTGATAACTGTGGTATGGCGGTAGAGAACCTTGACGAACTGGATACCTATTGGCGCAACTATCGCATCTTCCCCATGGGCTGCAACATCCAACTGGTGTTCTACCGTCCGAAGAAAGGTAAGGCTGGTGATATCCTCGTAAAGGCCCTGCTGAACGAACGCGAAACCTATCTGCCTGCCACAACTGACCAATGGCCCTACTATAAATGGCAGGACCTCCGTCAGTACTACCTTAATAAGATTAAGAAGTTTGAAAGTGGTTTATAGTTTATAGATGATAACCAGGCAAACCACTCATTCTGCCTATAGAAGTAATCATCTTTAAACTATAAACAAAAAATCACTTAATCTTCGCTGTTATCGGACTACGCAGACCTTTATAGGTTCTCAGGTACGCCTTGGCACTTCCAAATGAAAGGAACATGTCGAGGCGTACTGGTATATGGTTCTGATCGTCGGTAATCCAGAAGCGGATAAGTTCCTTGCTCTTGCCTTTTTCCCGCACATAGAACGAGAACACCAAACAGCGGAACTTCTCCTTTGTATCACTCATCTTATAGTTCTCCCTGCCACGGAATTCCAGCCAAGAGTTTTCGAGGCTAAGGGCATCACTCACTGGCATGGGGATAACATCGTTCTTCTTCATTTTCGAGGCATCAAAGTTACGAGCACGGAGGAATATAGACATCATGTCATAGATGCATGATTTGTAAGTACTCGTATTCCATAAATGTTCGCCACTGGAAGTGATACGATGCTTCTTCAACTGGCAACTGCTATGAGGATAACTGTACCAAATCTCGTCAACATAATAACTGTTGCCTTCCAATGCGCCTTTTCGGAAATACAGTGGCGAAAGGTCAGGATTACAGTAAGAAAGTAAGGTATCTCTCATGATGAAGAACTTGTCGAGTTTGGAATTGCCTCTCGTGATGAGATACGACTTCCAAGCATCCTTGCCTTCAAACTTCGTCATCCTGATATCCATCTCGGCAGTACCAACCTTCACCCAGATGAATTTCCAGTTGAAGTAAAGATCATAGCCGAGTGTCTCGCCCGACTTAAAGGCGGTATTCTCTATCCCACACTGGGCAAAAGAAGCCACAAGTGAGAAATGATAAGCAACCAATATCAATAACAGTTTTCTCATAATTACTTTATTTTTCTAGTTTAATATATTTGTCTCTATTATATTCGATACCAAGTTTCTTGGCACGATCAGCATTACGGTTCTTCAGTTTCTTCTCGGCCTCGGGCTTCTGCTTCGTGATGGCTTGAGGCTTCTGCTTGAAGCGTGGGGTGCCTGTGAGGTCCCACGGCTTGGTAATGTCCCACTTCTCCTTGCACTCTATTTCACGATTATAGAAGAATACATCCTCTGGCTGCACATCTTCATCGTAACTGCCTGTGTCCCACTTGCCGTTATTATTGGCATCGAGGTAGGCGCTGACGTAGTATTTATTGGGAATGACATAGTCGAAACGGGCGACATGGTTGCTGGCTATGATTTCTTTAACCACAGCGCCAGAGCCATTCAACAACTGCACCCGTAACGGCACCGTATCTGTAACACCACTAAGATTTAGTGTCAGGGTACTAAGTTCGTCAAGGCTCTTCACCTTGATGCCTTGCTTGTATTTGTCCGACACTTGTCCATAGATGTTCTCAAAGGCAGCAGAGTCTATCTCAAGACTATATTCAATGCCTGGTCGCCAGTCGGCACTTATCTCAAACTTTCGGATCGTACCAGATATGGGGCTGAATTCGTATGACGCCTCATACCACAAACTGTCGATTTGTGAATAAAGATGGATGGCAGAAGTGTCGCAGCGTACCAACGGGTTAGGCATCTCAACAATCACTTTGCTGTCTGGCAGCATGGCCGACGGAATATTAATATTTGGTTTCAACGGCTGGGCTGGATAGATGGAGTCGTATGGCTGGTCACGCTTCTTTTTCTTCTCCTGTTCCTTCTGCCACTTCTCTATCTCCTTGGCCTTATCCTTCATCCGCTTCTCGTAAGGTGTCTTTGCCAGTACCTCGAGAGTATCAGTCTGACTAACGAGGTTACCCAGCGTGTCTGTCATCATATAACTGACTTCCATGCGGAGTGTATCCTGATTAACGAGCATCGTATCACGCAGCCAATAGTGGATCGTATCCTGTTTCTCGTCGGTCTCGATGACAAAGGCACTGTCTGCCTCAAAGTTCATACCCTTGATGACAGGCAACTCCGGATGTCCATAGGTGAAATACATCGAGAACTTCTCCGGATCCTTCCGCTCTGTCTTGAGCAAATAGCGGTCCGTCTGTATATGGGTAAAAGCCAGTAAGGTAATGTCGTCAGGCAGAAAGTGCGTATATGGCACAGAGCGTAGGGCATCGATATGGAGCGAGTCACGCCAGATAGTGTCGATGCGGGTATCAGGCTTCGAACTGGGACTGAACGTATCATGGTTGAAAGCCAGCATCTCACTACGCTGTCCGAAATGGAAATCGTTGTCCATATCCTGCAAGGCATAGGCACGATAGGTACCTGGGGCGATACCCTTCACCACAAAGTGACCCCTGCTATCTGTACGGGAGACGCGCAACATGGGCTTTGTCTTGAAGGCAGAATCAGCCAGATCGTCGTAAAGTCCCACCATGATACCCTTTATAGGTTCGAGGTTTGAGGCATCGAGCACATAGCCGGACACCTCGAAGGTATCGATCTGCTCACCTGTGGAAAAGGTGAAGGCATACGATCCCAAGGGATTGCCTTCGTTATTATCGCTGATGGCGTCGCTGAAGTCGATGGTATAGGTGGTGTTAGGCTTCAGCGAGTCCTGCAGTTCCACAACCACCTTCTTGCCTTGGGCCTTGATCTCAGGCATCTCCAACTGTGGGGGTGAGATAATCACCTTGTTCGTGGCGTCCTCCAGTTTGATGAACTCATCGAAATAGATGGCCACCTTCTTTGTCTTCACGCCTATGCTCCTTTCGGCTGGCTCTGTCCTCACCACCTGTGGTGGATCGTCGTCAAACCATCCGCCATCGGGATTACCCATCTTGGCGCAAGAGGAAAAGAGGTAAGAGGTAAGAGGTAAGAGGTAAGAGATTACTCCTACCGCCACCAGCATCCGCATACGTCTTCCTATATCTTTTCCTTTCTTCATAACTATTCTTTTACCTCCCCGCTCACCTCATTCATCTTGAGCAGTTGTTCGATGGTATCACGTGAGTTACTGAGGCGGGGCACCTTGTGCTGGCCGCCTAACTTGCCGCGCAACTTCAGCCAGTCGTTGAAGAGGTTTTGGCGCGCCACGATAATCTCCAGCGGCTGGAGGGTGATATCCTTATAGCGTTTGGCCTCGTAGTCGCTGTTGATTTCCTGCAGATGTTTGTCAAGGAGCATTGCAAACTGTTTCAGATCTTGCGGAGGCCTGGAGAACTCGATGAGCCACTGATGACGGCACTTCGCATTGGCATCCATAAACACAGGAGCCGCTGTGTATTCCAGCACCCCAGCGCCAGTCTGATCACAAGCGTATGCCAATCCCTTCTCGGCATTGTCCACAATCAGTTCCTCGCCAAAGGCATTGATGAAGTGCTTCGTACGGCCAGAGATGATAAACTTATAGGGGTTCGTCGAGGTGAACTGTATGGTGTCGCCTATCTCATAGCGCCAGAGGCCGCACGAGGTCGAGATGACCATCGCATAGTTCTTGCCCTTCTCAACAGCCCATAAGGGCACAGGGTCACCCCCGTCCATCGGAATGAACTCATAGAACACGCCATAGTCGAGCATCAGCAGCATCGACTTGTCGTTAGGATCGTCCTGAATACCGAAGAATCCCTCGCTGGCATTGTACGTCTCCATATAGTGCATATTAGGCGAGGTTATCAGTTGCTCATATTGCTTGCGATAAGGCGTAAAGGCCACACCACCATGGAAGAACACCTCGATATTGGGCCACACCTCCTCCAGATGCTTTTTGCCCGTCATCTCCATCATACAGGTCAGCACGGAGAGCATCCAAGAAGGCACGCCTGATATGTTCGTCACGTTCTTATTCATGGCTTCCTGGGCAATGCGCTCACGCTTCACCTCGAAGTCGGAGAGCAGGGCCGTCTGCTTCTTCGGCACACGGACGAGATTCACCAGCGGATTGATATTCTCAATGAGGATGGCACTCAGGTCACCTACTAACGAATCCTTCAGATTATAGTTCGAGGCATGGCTACCGCCAAGGATCAGTCCCTTACCGTCGAACATCCTCGAGCGTGAGTTGTTCCTCAGGTAGATGGCCACCGAGTCGCGCCCTCCGGCATAGTGGATCTTCTGCAGACCCTCCTGGCTGACAGGGATAAACTTCGACTTATCGTTGGTGGTTCCTGAAGACTTCGCATACCACTTCACACGTCCTGGCCAGAGCACATCACTCTCACCCTGACGCATACGGTCGATGTCGCCTTTCAGTTCTTCGTATGTGTTCACTGGCACATTGCTGATGAAATCATCATAACCCTTGATGGCGCCGAAGACGTGCTTTCGGCCGTACTCTGTATCCTTGGCCGTCTGCACAAGATGCTCCAGCACCGCTCTTTGCAGTGCCTCGCCACCATTCTGGTGCTTCTCCAACTCCCGCTGGCGCGATACAAATACCTTTCCTACTATTTGAGTCAGACTCATCTCACTTCTCTTTTTCACACGTTATCGCGTGCAAAATTACGTAAATCCCCTGTAACTGCGGAATAATTTACGTTTTTTTATCATAAGAAAGCCGTTATAAGCGATATCACGTAATTCTTTTAATACACTAAGATGGCATCATAGCAGGTATAAAACAATTTGTTTTGTTCTCTTATTAATGCCTTGTAACATAGTAAAGGATGCCTACTTAGACTACAAAACAAATTGTTTTGTACCAAGTGAAACTTATGTAACTTTGTGAAAAAGGTACACTTAACCTAATAAACTGATATAGAAACAATTAGAGCAAATAGTGTAACTATGTGAAAAAACAGTTCATTATGAATTATTTGTTATACTTTATACTAATCACAGACGGCTCGGACACGAAGACCATTATACACTTGGATTCGGCTCTTCTTGGCGAATTGAGCCTTCGAGGTTGACCAAGACATCCCGTTAGCGGTAAATCTACTCACATCGTTAAAAGTACTAGTCCAGTAATCATCATTCTCAGTAACAGGCATAAATACCCTGTTGCCGTTAGGACCTGTAAATAAAACGCCATTCTGTCCCTTATAGGTGATGCTTTTCTGCGCACAGTTGTTTATAAGTTCTGTTGTTTCTGTAACTGTGGGCATACGCCAACTGCTGCCCCATGTTGCACGAGCTGTGTCATACTGGGTAGCACTGATGTCATCGAGTGAGCAGAAAGCAATTGAACGAGGAGCACCATTAAGACCTGTTGCCGTTTTATGTCCCATAATTTCGTCATCGTCCATGAGAGAGTAATTCTCTTCAGTAAACTCGCTCTTTGTCTGAGTCTCGCCCCATGCAAAGAGGTCGCCTGGTTCTTCTGGGCTGCTTGAGCCAATGTCCCATCCTGCCCATTTCACACTTAAGCCGAGGTCGACAACTTGGCCTGGTGTAGGCTCATCGGAATCATTCACCACCAAGGTAGCTGTCTGAGGCTCGCCACGATTCTCTTCCACTTCTCCAAATAGATCTGGTAATTCTGCTGCTGCCACAAAGAAGAGAGTGCTGCCTTCCGGATTGGCAATGGTAGCCGAGAAGTCGCCATTGCTGTTAGTTGGAGTGGCAGATACATAAGTGGCTGTTCCTGAAGTCAGGTCACTGGTGTTGTTATAATAGAAACCTATCTTATTGGAAGTTGTTCCGTAGAGCTTACCTTTCATGGTAAACGTTCCGTCTCCCTTCTCACCTGGGAACGTAGCGACCTTAACCAATTCTGTTTGTGGTGAAGCCACAAAGTTGTGGTCCATCATGTAGACAACAGGGCGAACAGTATACTTACCACCACCTAATCCACTGACATCAACAGAGAAAGGTGCCTGACTATCATTGTAAGCCTGGCTCTGGAAGAACGGTCCTACTGGCTGATTGTTCACATCGTAGAGCTGGAATCCTATCTTCATGGGGAAAAGGCATTTTCTTGTAGCTGTTCCCTGACACCATGCGGTACTGTTGTTTCCAGAGGTGCCACGGGCATAGAGATTACTGAACAAGGGGAATATATACATATCATCCAGCAGATGTGGAATTTCATTATCATCAGGTTCAAATGTATAGGTTTTCTCCTCGCCATCATATTCGGCATCATATTTCTTAAAGATGTTGGCATTAGCATGTACGGTGACGCTCCAAGGGAGAGTCGTACTGCAATAGCTGTCTATCAAGGCGTCGTAGAGGCCATCAGTAACAGCACTCTTAGCATCAAACTCAAAGTTAGCGAACTCATGAACCCCCACTTTTCCTTTGATGCCGAAACCTGCCTGTGTGCCATTCAGGGAAAAGTCGATTTGCGGGATAACGCCAACCTCCACTGATCCTGAGAGGTTCAGACGTGCCACGTCTACATCACCTGTTGTGGAAGAAGTATGGTCAAAATCCCAGTCTCCTTTATTATAGGTCATCATCACGCGGTCTGAATGCATGAAGCTGGCAAAGAACTCCAATTCCATCTTTGCACTACCCTCTGCATAGCCAAAGAGACTCATCTTGGGCTCCAGCCAAAGCAGACCCAATGTATAGGGAAGCGACAGGCGTCCTGCAGTTATGGTTTTCCCTAACTGCACCTGTTTTTCAAATTCTTTTTCTTCCTCGGCATCGAAACTGATACTTCCCGAGAGAGCATTTGTTATTTCAAGTTTCCAATATAAGGGCTGCGCCTTTTTTGTCTTACGTATGGTTACAGTAGCATTGGCAATATTGGCCAACTTCATCTCTGCCGTTGAATGTTCCGTTTCGACAGGATAGTTCCATTGACGATCCCACAAATGGATAACCGTGGCGTCAGGATCACCTCCCCTTGTTGTTGCAGGGGCGTTTTCCTCTACTGAGTTGCCTTCCAACTGTTCATGGACAACTATTTGGTCGAACACATCATCATAGGTGGCCTGAGAGCAATAGTAATGATAACCGATATAATCAGTTTCTATTCTGTCTACACGGCCAAGATAGCCATTGGGGAAGGACATGCAGTCGTATGAACACACCACAATGTTTCCTACAGCTGGTAGTAGCGATGCTGGTGCCGAACTATGGATACAGAACTCATCATCATTAGAGTAGATAATATAATTATAATGATCTGCCGTCAATGGGAACACCTTATTATTAATAATGGTTTCCGGCGCATCAAAGCAGATACTGTCAATCGCTGCCAAAGGGATATAATAGACTTTATCCGCCGTTGTTACAACTTGAGTCACTATGTTGTCAAAAGAAGTGCCTTTTGCACTAACATTAGAATAGGTGATGCTGGATATCTCCTCTTGGAAGAAGGCATTGAAGTCTCCATCATTGCGATAGACGTATGACGTTTTGTTAGAAGACTGTGCTGTAGCAGGCGTGAGAGGTGTATCTCTGTTGAAGATATAATCAATAATACGATCAATGTCTTTGGAATCAATCGTCTTATCACCGTTTACATCAGCAGCATAGGATGAGAAGTTGGCATCTTGTTGTTGGTTCTTGTTTTTGATAATATTTGTAATATCCGCGACATCCACCCTGCCATCGCCATTTGCGTCACCAATCATGATGTCATCATATGTCAGACGAACGATGTCATTGATAAGAACAGACCTCACTACGCCATTTACATTTATAACCAAAGATGTATTATTGAATGTTATCTGAGGCTTATCCTTTAAGTTATAACTGATCTTTGATCCGTCCTTTTTCAATACCGTCAAATATTGACCATATCTGGCTTTAATCTCAAAAGTCATCTCTGAAGGTATAATACGTATTGTATAGCCGATAGCGCCTTCTGCATTTAGCAACCATGCACCGTAATCACCCTTTACCATCATGCCGCCAGGTTCGGTATTCCGGTCTGATTCCGTACAGAGCAAATTAGCCCAGAAAGCTCCTTGGTTATCATAAGCCGAAGCAGGGACAATCTTAAAACAATAGGCACCCTCACTTGATATCGTCATTTCCCAAGTCTTGTCATCTTCAAGTTTTGTGAAGGCATAACTCTTGTCTGAAGTATTCCAATTGTTGTGGTCGCCAATCAGATAGTAACCTGTTTCCACTAATTGTTGAGCACTTGCCACTAATGACAGCAACAGCATCCAGGCTATAAACAGATTCTTTTTCATATTGGTCAGTATTTTAAATAATCAATAACTTAATCATTCATAACGGGGACAAAGATAAGAAATCATTTTGAAATAAGCAAGAAAACGGTAAGGAAACTTTCGCAAAGGACAGAAACAAGTATCCGATGCGAGTCTGGACACATCATAAAAACTGATTTTGTTTTTATCTGCCACACTGCCGCCTGAGGGAATACTATATTTCCGCTGAGGGATAACATCATTTTCCCTGAGGGAAAACAGTGTTTTCTCTCAGAGAAAAGAATGAAAACGATGGTCGTTTACTGAGTAAGGAGCCGGCTTCTTATTGTGACGGAGGTTTTCCCGGCACTTGGCTTCAGCCTTCGGCCTCGGCAAAGGCGGCGGCTTCAGCCTCGGCGATGATATCCTCGCGGGTCTTCTCCTTCGGCTTGACGGAGAGGTCGGAGAGATCGAACTCGTCGTCTTGAGAGTTAGGGAGCGGGGGATTACCTTGGAGGGAAGAATCTGCAGCAGGAGTGTCCTCACTCCTCACTCCACTCTCCTCACTCCTCGGACTCACAATGAACTCCTCTTCCTGCTCGGTGTCGGGCACAGCCATCGCGGGCACTTCCTCCATCTTCGTGCGCTCGGTCTTGGCGGCGAAGATGGCATCGATAAACTGCGGCTCGCGCTTCAGGCGCTGCAGCGTCTCCTTCGAAGCCTGCTGCTGAGCCTCCTTCTTCGAGTAGCCTGAGCCTTTCTCACCCTCCTGGCCTTCGAGCAGCACCATGAAACTGAAGACAGGACTGCCGTTGTCGTCGGTCTTCTGCTTGAGCATACGGTATTCGAGACGCACACGGTTCTTCTGCGACCACTCGAGCAACTTCGACTTGAAGTTCACCTCCTTGAAGGCCACCTTATCGATATCGATGTACTTGCCGAGAATCTGCTTCTCGAAGAACTCCAGGCAGGCCTCATAGCCGCGGTCGAGATAGATGGCTCCCACGAGGGCCTCGAAGGCATTGCCCTCGACATAGCTGTTGTGCGAGGTGCTGTGACTGGCTGAGAGCAGCAGGCTGCCGAGTCCCATCTCGCTGGCAAGTTTGCCCAATGTCTCACGGCTGACGAGCTTTGAACGGGTATTGGTGAGGAACCCTTCACGCTTCCCTTCATAATAGCGATAGACGATGTAACCCACCGCAGCATCGAGTATGGCATCACCCAGGAACTCCAGCCGCTCGTTGTTCAGCGGCTTGCCCTTGTCATTGCGCTTGCGGATGCTCTTGTGCATCAGCGCCTGCTTGTAATACTCGATGTTGTGAGGATAGAATCCCAGTATCGCATGAAGAGAAGAAAAAAGCTCCTTCTCCTTGCGGAAAGGGAGCTTGATTCTGTCGATAATCTCGTTAAGCCTCATACTTCTTGAATACGACACAGGCGTTATGGCCTCCGAAACCGAACGTGTTGCTCAGTCCGGCACGCACCACACGCTTCTGCGCCTTGTTGAAGGTGAAGTTCAGATCGTAATCGATCTCCGGGTCCTTATCATCCTCCTCGTGGTTGATGGTGGGAGGAACGATGTCGTTCTGCACGGCGAGAACGGTAGCCATAGCCTCTACGGCACCAGCGGCACCGAGCATATGACCCGTCATCGACTTCGTTGATGAAATATTCAACTTATAGGCAGCATCGCCGAAGACCTCCTTGATGGCCTTGGCCTCGGAGATATCACCCACATGGGTGCTGGTTCCATGGACATTGATGTAGTCAATCTCCTCGGGCTTCATGCCGGCATCCTCGAGTGCGTTCTGCATGACGAGTTTTGCACCCAGTCCCTCGGGATGAGAGGCTGTGATGTGGTGGGCATCGGCACTCATGCCTGCACCGACCATCTCGGCATAGATCTTCGCACCACGGGCCTTGGCGTGCTCCAACTCTTCGAGGATGAGACAGCCTGCACCCTCAGCCATGATGAATCCGTCGCGGCTGGCGCTGAACGGACGGCTGGCCTTCTCGGGCTCATCGTTGCGGGTGGAGAGGGCATGCATGGCATTGAAGCCGCCCACACCTGTGGCACAGATGGCTGCCTCGGCACCTCCTGCCACGATGGCATTGGCCTTGCCCAGACGAATCAGGTTGAAGGCGTCGGCCAGTGCATTCGAAGAAGAGGCACAAGCGGAAGCGGTGATATAGTTGGGACCATGGAAACCATACATGATGGAGATCTGTCCGGCGGCGATGTCGGCTATCATCTTCGGAATGAAGAAGGGGTTGAACTTAGGACCATTTTCCTGGTTCAGAGCGTAATACGACACCTCTTCCTCGAAGGTCTTGATACCGCCGATGCCAACACCGAAGACCACGCCGATGCGGTTCTTGTCCTCCTGCTCCAAGTCCCAGCCGCAATCCTTCACGGCCTGGATGGCAGCAATCATGGCGAACTGCGTATAGCGGTCCATCTTACGGGCTTCCTTGCGATCCAGATAATCGTTGATATTGAGGTTCTTCACCTCACAGGCAAACTTCGTCTTAAACAGGCTTGTGTCGAACAATGTGATGGGAGCAGCCCCACTAACACCATTAACCATGTTCTGCCACATCTCCTCGGGTGTATTGCCGACAGGAGTCACAGCACCAAGACCCGTTACGACGACTCTTTTTAATTCCATATTTTAAGGTAATAGTGAAAAAGTAAAAGTGAAAAACTTGCTACCGCACTCCATAGTGAAATGAAATGGTGGTAGCAAATTTTTCACTATTCACTTCTACTTTTTACTTTTTATTTTGCGTTCTCCTCGATGTATGCGATAGCATCACCAACGGTAGCGATCTTCTCAGCCTTATCGTCGGGGATAGAAATACCAAACTCCTTCTCGAACTCCATAATCAGTTCAACGGTATCCAGTGAGTCTGCACCCAGATCATTGGTGAAGCTGGCCTCTGCCTTCACTTCTGCTTCGTCAACACCCAGTTTGTCTACGATAATTGCCTTTACTTTGCTTTCAATTTCTGACATAATTTTAATCTTTAAAATGTTAATAATGTGTTTGCTATCTTGAAAAAATAACGGCGTTTTGCCGAAATCGGGTGCAAAGTAACACATTTTCTTTCACTTACGCAAATTTTTTTAAGAAAAACTGCACCTTAATTGCACACAAAGGGGGTGTTTGTGCAAAAAATTGCCCTGTTTTGACCTCATTAATCTAATAAAAAGAAAAAATATACGAAAAACTGAACAATTCGTTGGTTATTTGAAAAAGATTCTGTAGTTTTGCAAAACAAAAACAAAAGAGCATGCTATTTACTGAACAAGCCAACCAGATTTTCAACCGGGTGATAGCCGATTATCACGTGACGGATGATGTAGATACACCCATCCATAATCCGTATCCCAAAGACAGTATCGAGAACCGCCTCTACCTGAAGTGTTGGATTGATACCGTTCAATGGCATTTCGAAGACCTGATCCGCGACCCGCACATTGATCCTCTTGATGCTCTGCAACTGAAGCGCCGCATCGACAAGAGCAATCAGGACCGTACTGACCTGGTGGAGGAGATTGATTCCTGGTTCCGCAGCCACTACATCGATGTAAAGGTGCTGCCTGATGCTCGGCTGAACACAGAGAGCCCCGCCTGGGCCATTGACCGCCTGAGCATCCTCGCCTTGAAGATCTACCACATGCAGGAGCAGGTGGAACGCCAGGATGCCGCGGCCGAACACATCGCCAAATGCAAGGCCAAACTCAGCGTGCTTCTGGAACAGCAGAAAGACCTGTCGCTGGCCATCGATCAACTGCTAGAGGACATCGAGGCCGGAAGGAAGTACATGAAGGTGTACCGGCAGATGAAGATGTACAACGACCCATCGACAAACCCCGTGCTTTATAATAAGAGGTAAGAGGTGAGATATATGAGGTGAGTGGTGAGAAGTGAGAGGTAAGAGGTGAGAGGTGAGAGATATGATGAAAGAGCATATATTGGTGATCAGGTTCTCGGCACTGGGAGATGTGGCAATGGCTGTCCCAGTGGTGTGGGCACTGGCAACGCAGTATCCAGACGTGCGGGTGACGGTGCTTAGCAGAGCCTTTGCCCGTCCGCTCTTCGAGCATCTGTCCTCCAACGTGAACTTCATGGAGGCCGATCTCAAGCACGAATACCGCGGCATGAGAGGCCTCAATGCCCTCTACCGCCGGCTTGCCGCCAAGCAGTTTACCAAAGTGGCCGACCTGCACGACGTGCTGCGCTCCGAATACCTGCGCTACCGGTTCAACTTCAGCCACTACAAGGTAGAGCACATCCGGAAGCATCGCAAGCAGCGCCGGCAACTGACCTCGAAACACAAGAAGGACAAGAGCCCCCTACCCTCCTCGTTCAGAAACTACGCCGAGGTGTTCGCGCGGCTGGGATATCCCGTCGACGTCAGGCAGTTCCACAGCATCTTCCCCACGGCTGGCGGCGACCTGAGCCTGTTGCCTGCTGCCATCGGAGCGAAGCAGGAATCCCATCCCTGGATCGGCATCGCACCCTTCGCAGCCCATCAAGGCAAGGTATATCCACCCAGGCTGATGGAGCAGGTGATCCGCAGCCTCCTGGAGCACCACCCCTTTGCGCGCATCTTCCTCTTCGGACAGGGAGAGCAGGAGAATGAGTTCTTCCAGCCCTGGTGCACACAATTCGGACAGTGCACCATTGTCGGCAACCACTGCCAGACACTCTATCACGAACTGATCCTGATGAGCCACCTCGACGTGATGCTCTCGATGGACTCTGCGAACATGCACCTGGCCTCGCTCACGGGCACTCCCGTGGTCAGCGTCTGGGGAGCCACCCACCCGATGGCCGGATTCCTCGGATTCAACCAGTCGGAGGATAACATCATCCAGACCGACCTCGACTGCCGCCCCTGCAGCATCTTCGGCAATAAGCCCTGCCGCCGCGGTGACTATGCTTGCCTAAATAACATTCCGCCCGAGCGGATTGTTGAGAGAATATCAACCCTGATTAATAACTAAACAATTCAAGCTTATGAAGTACGTTTGCGAAGTCTGCGGCTACGTCTATGACCCCGCGGTAGGAGATCCCGATGGCGGCATCGCCGCTGGAACGGCGTTTGAGAACATCCCCGACGACTGGGTGTGCCCCATCTGTGGTGTCGGCAAGGGCGATTTCAAGCCCGAGTGATGACCGATTGATTGCTATCCTGGTGGCACTCTCTCCCGAGGCGCCACCTTTTTTATATATAGAGGCCGGCTTGTTTGTCGTTGGATCTTTTTGACACTGCAAAGATACGAATTATTTTCCGGTCCTCCAAATTTCAGCCCTCGATTTGGGGCGATTTTCAGCACAAACCAGAGTAATCTCTTCCCCTCCTGAGTCAGGAGGGGTGCCCGGATGGGCGGGGTGGTCTGAAGGAGTGCTGATGTGACCCTCTCCGGCTCCCCTGTTTAGGGGGAGAGTCCGAGCGCAGTTCAAGTCCTCGGATTACTCTGAGCGTAGAAAATAGCGCCTGTTCAGACCACCCCGCCTATCGGCTCCCCTCCTGACTCAGGAGGGGAAGAGATTACCTTGCATACCTCACTCCGATGTCTTGCACACCTCGCGGCGGTGCCTCCTTTGTTTCGTGGGAATGCCTTCCACTATATAGTGCGAGGCATCGGCACGAACCACTCCAGATATTCCGGCAAAGCTTGCCAGGCCTCCGCGCGAAATACAGGGCAGGCCTCTCTTGCGCATCACACGCGCGCCAGGTTAGTTTGCCACTTTGCCACTTTGCCACTTTGCCACATTAAGCATCTTGAGAATGTGCAAACTACCCTCTTATAAATTATTATATATTATAATATATAATAATTTTATTATCATATCATTCTATTACCATCTATAATCTCACCATTACTTTGCCACCACCTTAAAGTTTTAATGAGAGCAAGTACAAACATCCTTAATGTGGCAAAGTGGCAAAGTGGCAAAGTGGCTATTTTACAATCAACGGAATTGATGGGAAAAATCGGCCGAATTAACGCCCGAAAATTTGCACGGTCGAAAAAAATATTGTATCTTTGCAACGAGAAAGAGAGACCCTGAAAACTATCCGAGAAAGAGACCCTGAAAAACTATCTGAGAAAGAGAGACCCTGAGAAAAAACTATCTGAGATTCACACCCGAAACTGGGAAGAAGCGGGGCGGGCAAAGTGCCAGATGACGATGCCGGCGGTGACCGAGACGTTGAGCGAATGCTTGGTGCCGAACTGTGGAATCTCCAAGCAGCCGTCGCTGGCATCGACGACCTCCTGATGGACACCCTTGACCTCGTTGCCCAGGACGACGGCATATTTCCTGCCCGGCTGCGGCATGAAGTCCTGAAGCATCGTGGAGCCGTGAGCCTGCTCGATGGAATAGACCTCATAGCCCTCAGACCTCAGCGCGGCGAGCGCCTCCAAGGCCGTAGGATAATATCGCCAGGACACGCTGTCCTCGGCTCCCAGGGCAGTCTTGTGAATCTCTGCACTGGGTGGCGTAGAGGTGATGCCGCAGAGGCAGACGGCCTCCACGCGGAAGGCATCGCCGGTTCGGAACACGCTACCCACGTTGTGCATCGACCGCACATCGTCGAGCACCACCACCAGCGGCAGTTTCTCAGCCTCACGGAACTCATCCACCGAGAGGCGCTGCATCTCTATCGTACGAAGTTTCTTATACATTACATATCCAAGCCGCCATCATAGCCGACCTCAACGTCGTAAACACCATCCACCGAGAAATCATATACGTAATAGAACGGCTGCTCGGTAGTACCCTCAACGGGATCGGCCTTCTTGTGATACATCTTACCCTTCTTGCCGTAGACGTCAGGATCCACGTTCGACACATATTTCAGCCCGTCGGCCTTCATATCGTTCATAAACTTCTCATACCAGCCGCTGTTTGAAGTGATGATGGTAAACTGACGGACCGCACCAGTCTTGCGCGACTCATCGAAGAAGAAATTGAAATGGACTCCGAAATAGGGCGAGCCTGTCGGCGTGAATTTATAATCCTCGTATTTCACATTATTGCCAAAACAGTAACTGATGGCCGGACTGTCGCCACCCCAGTCGGCATCGGAAACGTAACGCTCAGAATACTGCATGGGCAAATCAAGGTCGCCAAAGAGACTGGCAAAGAATTTCTCATCGCACTTATATCGCGGCTGCACGATTTCCATAGCCATCGCATAGGTGAACAGCGCTGAATCTTCGACCTCTGCCGGGGCCCCAACACTGTCTGCAGCAGCCTTGGCCATCTTCCTGGCATAATCCTCGGCAGAGAGTTGCTTACCTCCCTCTGACGACGATTTCTGACGGCAAGCAGAGAATGAACACAATACGAGACCGGCCACGGACAGAGCCAGCAACAAACGGATGATACTGTTTTGTTTCATATCTTTGGAGAATTAATTGTTTGCGCTGGCAAAGATAATAAGAATTATTGAAATAACAAGTATGAAAAGGGAAAAAACTGTTGATAAGTGTGTTGATAACTCTGTTAATAACTTGTTCGTTTATCCACAAAACCCCTTGAACGGGGGTTGACAGAGGGATATCCACACGTTTATTCACAGGTATTTTTGAAGATTTCCACACTTTTTTGCTGAAAAAAGATATAAACTTATTAAATTTGCACCGAAAAAGAGAATTGTGGATAAAGTGACTGAACGGCTGAGAATGAGAGAGAAAGAATGAGCAGACACAGTTGATAAGTCTATAGTATATAGTTGATGACTGATTATGCAAGAAAAAAGGCAAAAAGTTATCAAGATATTCACAGCCTATCATACTTATATTCTCTTTTATTAAAAAAGAAAAAAGGAAAATAAAATAATATTGTGATGTTGAAAAAGGAGTGGAAAGAACAGGGATTCATTGATGAGCCCGTAGCCGAAGGCATAGACCTGAAGGCAGAGATCAGACGGATGTGCAAGGAGAAGGATGCCATTATCCTGGCTCACTACTATACCATCGGTGATATTCAGGAGATAGCCGACTTTGTAGGCGACTCGTTGGCATTGGCCCGTAAGGCTGCAGAGACGGATGCAAAAGTCATGGTCATGTGTGGTGTGCACTTTATGGCAGAGACTTGTAAACTGCTTTCACCGGATAAGACGGTGTTATGTCCGGATTTGAATGCAGGCTGCTCATTGGCAGACTCTTGCAAGGCTGAGGACTTGAAAAAATACAAGGAAGAGCATCCCGGCTATCAGGTCGTCAGTTATGTCAACACGACGGCAGCCGTGAAGGCGCTGACGGATGTGGTAGTGACCAGCGGCAATGCCAAGAAGGTGGTAGACCAACTGCCAAAGGATGCTAAACTGATCTTTGGTCCTGACTATAACCTTGGAAACTATATCAACGAGGTGACAGGCCGTGAGATGTTGCTTTGGAACGGAGGTTGCCATGTGCATGAGCGTTTCTCGGTTTCAAAGATCATGGCATTGAAAGAGCAGTATCCGGAGGCTGTCGTCATGGCTCATCTGGAGTGTAAGGGTCCTGTCTTGGCATTGGCTGATGTGAAGGGGTCTACAGCCACGATGCTGAACTATGCGCAGCAGAGTGACAAGCGACAGTTTATCGTGGCCACAGAGGCCGGTATTTTGCACGAGATGCAGCGAACATGTCCTGACAAGGAATTTATCCCCGTGCCTCCTGAAATCAGCGAGAGCGGCCTGGAATGCAGTTGTAACGAGTGCCAGTACATGAAGATGAACACCTTATTAAAGATATATAACACGCTGAAGTATGGCTGGCCGTCTGTGGAGGTAGATCCGGAGATAGCAGCAGAGGCGGTGAAGCCGATTAATAAGATGCTCGAACTGAGTTAGGTTTTGTTTACTAAAAACAACTTCAATTAATTACCGCTATTTTGCAGACGGTACCTTTATTGCCGTCACGGGTGGCTGTGATAACCATATAGACACCGCTGGCTACACGGCGGCCCTGACGGTCACAACCATCCCACGTAAACATACCGCCATTGCTGCGTCCTTCAGCAATTAATGCGCCATTTGAGGACGTAATCTTCACATCGGCATCGTAACTCAGTCCGGTGATGGTGATCAGTCCGCTGTAATCTGGGGTCACAGGATTAGGATAGGCATATACTTGATCGTCGTTCATCTGCTCAACGGGTTCTGCTGCATCGCTCAGATAGGAGCACAGTCCTTTGTCTGACAGGAAGAACACTTCGCCTGATGAAGGATTGATGGTGATATTCGCAACATTGTTGGAGATGAGTTTGGAGTTGCTTGAAGTAAAGTTCTGTAGTTGCTGCATGTTATCAGCACTGATAAGGAAGGCTCCGGCATTGTCGCTGCCAAACCACTTACGATTACCACCATCGATAGCAATGGTGCTGATGCTGACACCATTGAGCAGATAATCGGCATAATCGGTGCCGTCATTACGTGGAACCTTCACCTGATAGAAAGTCACGCTGCTCTCTCCTATCTCGCTCTTCTGGATCATAAACGGACCCATATCCGTGCCCACCCAGATATTGCCTTCACGGTCTTCACAAACGCTGGTGATCCAATTGACGTTGTATCGGGTACCATCCTGATTGATAATGTTGTCGTACTTCAAAACGATATCGTTTTCCATATCACAACAGAAGACTGCCGGTTCTACCCAGTTGTCGTTGACAAACCACAACAGACCCCGGCTGTCGATAATCATGCTGCGGAAGGCGTGCTTGCCAATGCCGTTGTCGTTGACAAGTGCCTTGTTATGGTGGTCGGTCCACTTGTTATTGACGGGGTCGAACTCTAGCAGGGTGACACCCTCCGTCTGATTGTTCAGCACCCAGAGATGACCGTTGTTGTCGAACTTCATGGCAGAGATCAGAACGTAGTCATTGCCAAGCACCTTTCCACGATCGATGGCTCCCTTCAGGGGGCTGTTGTCCTGGTTATGGTATCTGACAAGCGAACCGTTGTTGAACTCGTAGATTCCTGTACGTCCACCTGCAATGACGTATTGCGGATTATCAGGCATCACGTCAAGACAGTTGATATCGATATACTGATAGCCCGTTTTTTCGCTGATATTTTCTTCGTAGGTAGTCCAGTCGCTGCCATCGAAGACTTGTATGATACCCGGATAATGGGGGTCAGGCATGCCTGAGATAAAGAAACCACCTGTGGTGTAGAGACGGTCATTCAGGAACTTTGCCTCATAGAAGTGGTTATAGTCCGGGCCTATGGGCTTCAAGGCCGTGACGGTGGATAGATATTTATCGTAGTCGGCTGTACTCTTTTCAGGGAGAGAGGTGGGATAGTCAGGATGGTTAGGGGTATAGGTGTCGCTGATCTCTGCTTTTTGCAGGTTGACCTTGAGGATAGCGAAGTCAGTGACCAGCCAGGCATAGATACCATCGATACGCACATCGGTTACGGTCTTATCTTCAGTCGTCGATTTACTATACAGGGCAGAGATATTCGTTACATTACCCTTGATATCCACCAGATCAATGTTTGAGTTCTCATAGACGGCTATCAAGCGCTTGGCGGCATTACTCCAAGCAATATGGGTGATATGAGTGTCGCTGAGTCCGTTAATACGATCGTAAGTAGTAATGCTCTGATCATTAAGATTGTACTGGTAAAGTCCGTTGGAGGCCAGCACAAACAGATAATGGTCAGCCTCGCAGATATCCTGCACTTCGTGATAGGCCAGATAATGTCTCCATGTACCAACTTGAGCGTATAAAGGTGAAAAGGTAAAAAGGTGAAACGGTGAAACAATAAGAAGGAGTAACAGAATCCTCTGCCACCATGCTTTGTCTTTTATGTAGTCTTTACTTTTCATTTCTTTTCACCCTTTCACCTTTTCACTCTTTCACCCTTTCAAAAACTCTGCGAGTTTTGCCACTGCTCTGGCCCGATGACTGATGTGGTTCTTAATGTCCATGCCGAGTTCAGCAAAGGTCTTATCGTAACCGTCAGGCATGAAGATGGGATCGTAGCCGAAGCCCTCTCCTCCCCTGCGCTCCCGGATAATTTCACCCTCTACGATACCTTCGAACTGATGGATTTCCTTGATGCTTGTACATCCGCAGGGACAGACATCTTTCTTCTGTATTAACGCAATAACGGTACGGAATCTTGCACGGCGATTGTTATTGTTTCCTAATTCCCTCAGCAGACGGGCCATATTGGCCTCAGAATCATGAGAGATGCTCTGGTCGTCAGACTCCATGCTGGCATAGCGGGCTGAATAGATGCCTGGGGCTCCATCCAGTGCCTCAACCTCAAGACCCGTGTCATCGGCAAAGCAGTCAATATGATAGTGGTCATAGACGTATTGTGCCTTTTGCAGGGCATTCTCCTCAAGGGTCTTGCCAGTCTCAGGAATATCCACATCGCAGCCGATTTCCTTCAACGACAGTACCTCGACAGACTCTCCAAGTATCGAACGAATCTCAGAGAGTTTGTGCGCATTGTTCGTCGCAAATACGATTTTCATGATGTATTATTTATTATGCATTATGCATTCTTAATTATGCATTGTTATGATTGTAGATTTCGTCTATCTTCTTGTCTATCTTCTTTGCGTCCTTCTTCGTCTTCTCTATGGCTTTATCAATCTGTTTAATCTCCTTGATCTTCACCCTCATCTCTTCGAAGCCCTCACCATATACACCAATGACGGCACTCTGAGATACAAAGGCATTAGGATCGATCATCTTGATGAGTCGGAAGATATTCACGCTCTCGTTCTTGCGGGCCAGAATACAGAGCACCTTCATCTTATGACCCGTATACCAGCCATGACCATCGAGAATCGTTACACCGTGATTCATCTCCGTACCGATGGCGTTGGCTATCTCCTGCCACTTGCTTGAGAAGATGAAGAACTGAACGGATTGCCGTCTGGAGTTCATCACATAGTCGAGGGTATAATTTTCCATTGTCATCACACAGAAGCCGAACATCACCTTATGAGCCCGTTCGAGGTAGGTACCGAATTGTGGGAAGAACATACAAGAGCCGATGATACAGAAGTCGGCTGCAATCAGCACGTTTCCCAACGACACATTAGGATGATACTTATTCACCGAGGCTGCAATGATATCCGTACCACCAGTAGAACCATTGTGGGTAAAGACAGTAGCAAGAGCCATACCCGTCAGTACACAGCCGATAATCATCGACATGAAGTCCTGACCCTCACCCATAAGTTTAAACGGCAATCCGTTCTCCTGCTTAGGCAACATGTCTTGGGCAAACATCAGCATGAAGTAGAGGGTGAAGATGGCAAATATAGTCTTCATCAGGAACTTCACACCCAAAATCTTCAAGGCAAGCAACAGCAGGATGCCGTTGATGATGATATAAGTGTTCTCCAGATGGAAACCTGTGGCATAATAGATGATGGCAGAAAGACCCGTTACGCCGCCTGCCACAATCTGATAAGGCATCAGGAAGACGGTGAAGGCAACGGTGTAAATGGCGAGGCCAAGGGCTATAAACATATAGTCCCTGGCCTCGTTCAGGATCATTTGATGATGTAATGTCATTTATTTCTTCAGAACAATATTCACCATACGCTTAGGGACGATGATAACCTTTGCTACCTGGAATCCCTCGAGATACTTCTTGGCACGCTCGTCGGCCAGTACAGCCTCTTCGATGGTCTTGTTGTCGGCATCGGCAGCAAACGACATCTCGAAGCGGGCCTTGCCATTGAAAGCGATACCTAGTTTCACCTGGCTCTCCACCAGATACTCCTCATTCCATGTAGGCCATTGGGAGTCGCAGACTGAACCCTGCTCACCCAGCATCTCCCAAAGTTCCTCAGCAATATGGGGAGCAAAAGGAGCAATCAAGATTACGAGGGTCTTCAGCATCTCCTTATTCTTGCACTTCTGCTGCGAGAGTTCGTTCACGCAAATCATAAAGGCAGAGATGGAGGTGTTATAAGAGAAAGTCTCGATATCCTGGGATACCTTCTTGATGAGTTTGTGCACGCTCTTCAGGTTCTCTGCTGTTGCCTCACCTTCATCAAAGCCGTTCTGATAGAGATTCCAGAATTTACGCAGGAAACGGTGACAGCCATCGATACCATTGGTATCCCAAGGCTTAGACTGCTCAACAGGACCCAGGAACATCTCATAGAGACGCAGGGTATCAGCACCGTACTTCTCGACGATCATATCCGGATTGACCACATTGAACATCGACTTAGACATCTTCTCGATAGCCCAGCCGCAGATATATTTTCCATTCTCAAGGATGAACTCTGCATGCTCATATTCAGGACGCCAAGCCTTGAAGGCCTCGATGTCGAGCACATCAGCAGAGACGATGTTTACATCCACATGGATAGGTGTCGTGGTATATTTGTCCTTCAGACCGAAACTAACGAACTTACCCTTGTCAGCACCCTCGTCCTCGATACGATAGACAAAGTTACTGCGACCCTGGATCATACCCTGGTTGACGAGTTTCTTGAAGGGCTCGTCTTCGCATGAGTAACCGGAGTCATAGAGGAACTTGTTCCAGAAACGGCTGTAGATCAGGTGGCCAGTAGCGTGCTCCGTACCTCCTACATAGAGGTCAACATTACGCCAATATTCATCAATATCCTTATTGACGAGCGCCTTCTCGTTCTTGGGATCCATATAACGGAGGTAGTAGGCCGATGAGCCTGCAAAGCCAGGCATCGTGTTCAACTCCAAGGGGAAGACGCTCTTGTTATCGATGAGGTCTTTGCTCACCACCTTGTCTGTCTTCGTATCCCAAGCCCAAATCTTAGCACGTCCCAATGGGGGTTCGCCAGTCTCTGTAGGCTGGTATTTGTCAATCTCAGGCAACTCCAGCGGCAGACACTCCTTAGGAATCATATAGGGCATGTCGTCCTTGTAATAGACAGGGAACGGCTCACCCCAATAGCGCTGACGAGAGAAGATAGCATCTCTTAATCTGTAGTTTACCTTCACACGACCTAAGCCCTGCTCTGTCACGAACTTCTTCGTAGCAGCGATGGCCTCCTTGACGGTCAAGCCATTCAATGAGAACTTGCTGCTGGCAGAGTTGCACATGATACCCTCCTTGGCATCGTACGACTCCTCAGAGACATCGGCACCCTCAATCAAAGGAATGATAGGCAGGTTGAAGTGCTTGGCAAAAGCATAGTCACGGCTATCGTGGGCAGGCACGGCCATGATGGCTCCAGTACCATAACCAGCCAAGACGTATTCTGCTATCCAGATGGGGATCTTCTCGTCGTTGAACGGATTGATGGCATACGAACCAGAGAAGACACCCGTCACCTTGTGATCCATCTGACGGTCACGCTCCGTGCGTTTCTTCACGTAATCGAGATATTTCTCTACTTCTTCCTTCTGCTCAGGTGTAGTGAGTTCTGCTACGAGGTCACTCTCTGGAGCCAACACCATGAAGGTCACACCAAACATTGTATCGGCACGAGTGGTAAAGATGGTGAAGTGCTTGTCGGAGTCTGCTACATTAAATTCCACCTCAGTACCCTCAGAGCGACCAATCCAGTTGCGCTGGGTCTCCTTCAGAGAGTCTGTCCAGTCAATCACATCCAGACCATCAAGCAATCTCTGGGCATAGGCTGATACTCTGAGACACCACTGGCGCATCTTCTTCTGCACCACGGGATAGCCACCACGGACACTGACGCCATCCACCACCTCATCGTTGGCAAGCACAGTGCCGAGTTTCGGACACCAGTTCACCATTGTGTCAGCAAGGTAGGCGATACGGTAGTTCATCAGCACTTCCTGCTTCTTCTTCTCAGAGAAGTTGTGCCAGTCGGCAGCCGTGAAGTGCAGTTCCTCAGTACCGAGGGCATTACAGTTCTCTGTTCCCATCAGTTCGAAGTGCTCAATCAGTTTGATGGTAGGCTGAGCCTTGTGCGAGGAGGTGCTGAAGTAACTCTTGAACATGCGCTGGAAGGCCCATTGTGTCCACTTGTAATAGATGGGATCGCAAGTACGGACCTCGCGCTCCCAGTCGAATGAGAATCCGATCTTATCCAACTGACTGCGATAGCGGTCAATATTCTCGAAGGTGGTCTTCTCTGGGTGCTGTCCTGTCTGGATGGCGTATTGCTCTGCAGGCAGTCCATAGGCGTCATAGCCCATGGGGTTCAGCACGTTAAAGCCCTGCTGGCGCTTGTAGCGGGCATAGATATCACTGGCAATGTAGCCGAGTGGATGACCTACATGCAGTCCTGCCCCAGAGGGATAAGGAAACATATTCAGCACGTAGAACTTCTTCTTCGTCTTGTCCTCCACCACACGATAGGTGCCATTCTCCACCCATCGCTTCTGCCATTTCTGTTCGATGTCTCTGAAATTGTAATCCATTGTATCTGTGTATTATTTATTGTTTCCGTACATATATATTTGGGCTGCAAAGATACGAATAAGTGAGCAGAATGCCAAAAGAAAACCCAAATAAATACAAAAAACCTCCCGTTTCCAGCAAATTCCTTGCCATCCCTATCATTTACCAGAGACTATCTTCTTGATGTCGTTGAGTTTGTTGAGGGCTTCGAGGGGCGTGAGGTTGTTCACATCGAGGCCGAGGATCTCGTCGCGGACCTGACAGAGCACAGGATCATCGAGTTGGAAGAACGAGAGTTGCATGCCTTCTCGAGAGGAGGCGATCTCTGCGGTAGGCTTTCCAACGGAGCCCACGGAGGCATTGTCTGATTCCAGTTGCTTGAGGATGACGTTGGCGCGCTTCACGATGCTGCGAGGCATGCCGGCTATCTCTGCCACATGGATACCAAAGGAGTGCTCACTCCCACCCTTTTCAAGTTTGCGCAGGAAGATGACTTTGCCGTCGACCTCCTTCACAGAGACATTATAGTTCTTGATGCGGGAGAAGTTCTTCTCCATCTCGTTCAGTTCGTGGTAGTGGGTAGCGAAGAGGGTACGAGGGTGGCCCTTGGCATTCTCATGGAGGTATTCCACGATGGCCCAGGCAATGGAGATACCATCGTATGTTGAGGTGCCTCGGCCTAATTCATCGAAGAGCACCAGCGAGCGGCTGCTGACATTATTCAGAATGTTTGATGCCTCCGTCATCTCCACCATGAAGGTAGACTCTCCGAGGGAGATATTATCCGAGGCTCCCACACGAGTGAATATCTTATCCACCAAGCCTATCCTTGCTGCCTCTGCTGGCACGAAGCAGCCTATCTGTGCAAGTAATACGATGAGGGCCGTCTGTCTGAGCAAGGCAGACTTACCTGCCATATTCGGACCTGTGATGATGATAATCTGCTGACGCTCGTTATCGAGCAGGATATCATTGGGCACGTACTGCTCACCAAGGGGCAGTTCCTGTTCGATGACGGGATGGCGACCTTGTTTGATGTCTATCACCTCCGTCTCGTCGATGACTGGGCGCACATACTTATTCTCCTCTGCTGTCTTGGCAAAACTCAGCAGACAGTCGAGGTGTGCGATGATATTGGCGTTGATCTGTATCTGCGGGATGAACTCCTGCATGCCAAGTATCAGGTCGTTGAAGAGTTTGGCCTCGAGTGAGAGTATCCTGTCCTCAGCCCCCAGTATCTTTTCTTCGTACTCCTTCAGTTCCTGGGTGATATAGCGTTCGGCTTGTGCCAGCGTCTGCTTGCGAACCCACTCTGGGGGCACCAGGTCCTTATAGGTATTCCTTACCTCCAGATAATAGCCGAACACATTATTATAACCTATCTTCAGCGAAGCAATGCCCGTCTGCTGGGCCTCACGCTCCTGTATCTTCAACAGATAGTCCTTGCCGCTATAGGCGATGGTGCGCAGTTCATCGAGTTCGGCATTCACGCCGTCTTTGATGACACCACCCTTAGCCACCAGTTGCGGAGGATCGTTCTGAATCTCTTTCTCAATCCTGTCTCTCAGCGACTCGCACAGGTTCAACTGCTCCCCTACCCGCTTCAAAGCCTCGTTATCAGCATAGAGACAAGCGGTCTTGATGGGCTGAATGGCCTGCAGGGCAACCTTCAACTGCACCACCTCACGAGGCGACACACGACCTACGGCCACTTTCGAGATGATACGCTCCAGGTCGCCGATACGGTGCAACTGCTCATCGACACATTGGCGGAAGTCAGGTTCGCGATAGTAGTACTCTACGATGTCTAGTCGTTCGTTGATGGGCTTCACGTCTTTCAGAGGGAACACCAGCCATCGTCTCAGCAGACGACCTCCCATGGGACTGACTGTCTTGTCGATGACATCGAGCAGCGACTTGCCGTCGTCCTGCATGGGATGAATCAGTTCAAGGCTGCGGATGGTGAACTTATCCAGTCGCACATACTTATCCTCCTCGATGCGGGAGATGCTGGTGATATGGCTGATCTGGGTGTGCTGTGTCTGTTCGAGATATACCAGGATGGCTCCAGCGGCGATGACACCACTCTGCAGATGGTCTACGCCAAAGCCCTTCAGGTTCTTCACATTGAAGTGACGCAGCAACTTCTGCTTTGAGGTTTGGTCTGTGAACACCCAGTCGTCGAGTTGGAAGGTGAAGAACTTTGTGCCGAAGAGGCGCTCGAAGTCCTGCTTGCGGCTTCTGTCGAAGAGCACTTCCTTAGGCGAGAAACTGCCCAGGAGTTTCTCTACATAGTCTGCTGTTCCCTCGCCAGTGAGGAACTCACCAGTGGAGATATCGAGGAAGGCGACACCAAACGAGGCCTTGCCGAAGTGGACGGCCGCGAGGAAGTTATTCTCTTTATAGTTGAGGACATTGTCTGAGAGGGCCACGCCTGGCGTCACCAGTTCCGTGATGCCTCGCTTGACGAGTTTCTTCGTGAGTTTGGGGTCTTCGAGTTGGTCGCAGATGGCCACACGCTTGCCAGCCCTGATGAGTTTGGGCAGGTAGGTATCGAGGGCGTGATGGGGGAAGCCCGCCATCTCGTCACCCTTGGCCCCAGCGCCGTTGTTACGATGGGTGAGGGTGATGCCCAGGATCTTGGCGGCTGTAACGGCATCTTCGCAGTAGGTCTCGTAGAAGTCTCCGCAACGGAAGAGCATCACGGCATCAGGGTGCTTCGCCTTCAGATCGAAGAACTGCTTCATCATCGGGGTCAGTTCCCCGTCTTTCTTCGCCATTACTTCTGGATGTATTTCATGATGAGGTCCACGATCTCGTCCTCCGTGTGGTTGGCGGCATTGAAGACGATGTCGTAGTTACGGGTGTCGTATCGCGAGGTGCCTGTGTATTTCTTCACATATCGCTCGCGCCCTTTGTCCACCTCCTTGATGATTTTCTCGGCCTCCGCAGGGGTGATGCCACGCCTAGTGACGAGGTGGTTGATACGATGCTCCATCGGAGCCTGAATGAGGATGCTCAGATGGTTGGGATGGTCGCGGAGCACATAGAAGCCGCTACGGCCTGCGATGACGCACGACTCATCCTCGGCGATGCCTTTCAGAATCTGCGTCTCAGACTGGAAGATGTCATCTGTGATAAGGAAGTCTGGGATGGCCGTCTTGCTGGGGATGATGTTGGGAGCGGCAAAACTGGGCATGATCTTCAGGCTCCGCTTGAAGTCGGCCCACCAGTTGTGCTGCTGTCCCTTCAGCCGCTCGATCTCTTCTGTCGTCAGACTGTACTTTTCCTTCAGCCCCTGGATGAGTGCCTTGTCGTAGAAAGGCACATGGAGGCGCTTAGCGAGTTTCTCACCAATGGTTCTTCCGCCTGAACCGAGTTCACGGTTGATGGTAATCACAAATTTCTCATTCAGTTTCATATCCGTAGTGATTAATGGTCTCTGCAAAGGTACGCATTAATTCTGAATCCACCAAAAAAAACGATAACTTTCCCCTTGGGATGCAGTTTTTTAGGCCAAAGGTTGCGGTTCTCGCGTTTTCTTTTTACCTTTGTAGGCTGTTAGAGTCACGATGGAAGAGAGTTATCTGAACACGGAGCATATCGCCCGTAGCCACGGCGGAGTGGAGTGGCATCCGCTCAAGCCCTTTCTGCCTGAGAACGCGAGGGTGCTGTTCCTGGGCAGTTTCCCACCTCAGCGCAAGCGATGGTGCATGGACTTCTATTATCCCAACTTCATCAACGACCACTGGCGGATCGAGGGACAAGTGTTCTTTGGCGACCGCAATCACTTTGTGGATCTTGAGAAGAAGCGCTTTAAGTTGGAGGAGATTGTGGCGTTCTGTCTTTCCAAGGGCATCGCCTTCTTCGATACCTCTACGGCCATCCGACGGCTGAAGGATAATGCTTCAGACAAGTTCCTTGAAGTGGTGGTGCCTACAGACATCCCTACCCTACTCGCCCGCCTGCCTCATCTGAAGGCTATCGTCACCACAGGCGAGAAGGCCACAGAGACCATCTGCAGTTCGCTCCAGATTCCAGAGATGCCCAAGGTCAACACCTTTGTTCCCATCCCCACCTTACAAGGGGTCAGACCCTTTGTGAGCGGACTGGTGCTTTATCGTCTGCCTTCTTCCTCTCGTGCTTATCCGCTTGCCTTCGACAAGAAGGTGGCTGCCTATCTGAACATGTTCGAGTATTGTGAACTATTATAAACCATCATGATGAAACGAATCACAATTATTTCCACTTTGCTGCTGAGCCTCTGTTTGACGACAGGCTTGCAGGCCCAGGACATCCATACGGGCTGGCGTCAAAAGACGATTGCCGTCGAGAACGGCGGAGAGTCGCCCACCGTTATCCAACTCCTGAAGGCATTTAACAAGGTGTGGCACTATAAGAGTACAGACGCTTTACTGGCTGAGGCTGGCGATAAGTTGTATGTGTCAAACGATGCCACAGAGGGCAATTCAGGGCGAGCCTTTGTCGATTGCGAGGACTTCTGTCATTGCTGGTACGACTTTGAGAACTCAGACGACCACATGGTAGAGGCCAGAACCTATCAATGTGACAACGGCCATTTGCTCTTTGCCGTCATTCTTGCTGAGGCAGGACCCAAAGGAAAGTATTTCGGATGTTTCTATGATTATAATCCCAAGACGTCGAAACTCACGCCAAAGGATGAGCCGTTTATTGATTTCCGTCCCTTCTGGCCAGGCTCACACATCACCTACGCCCTCGGCGAAGGCTATTTGCAGGTGATACTGGTCATTGAGAGTGCCCCAGGAATCGCAACGCAATACACGCATTACACCTTCAACGGCAAGCGTTTCGCCTATGATCACCAAGACACTTTCGGCTATGCCTACTACGATGAATCTGGCGACGAGGAGGAGTGATCATCTGTTGTTTTCTGCGTTTTGATGCAAAAGACCTTTACAAAAGGCCTCTCAAAACTCGCGTATTTCTCATCAACCCGTCTTTAGGCCGCAAATACGCGAGTTTTGAGGCATTAGCGCCAAATGCCTGATACTGAGCAATTTGCACCATCATTTAGCCTCATGAATGTTTGAAATCGTCTCCATTTCATTTACACCCGCCAGTTTATGGTTGTTAAGATGCCTTCCATGACAGTAAACGATGCTTGGTACGATTGTTACTAATGCTTACTATACCCCTATAACAGGCATCAGCAACACGCTTACAGAGCATCTTAACGACTATAAACTGCCACCTCTACCAAGAGATTTCATCTTTTTAGCACCCAATCGCCTTATTCCCTTTCTATTTCGCACTATTCTGATACCCCTTTTTTAGGCAATCTTTCTTGACAATCACCTGTAATACATAACTTTGTACCACTCACAATAAGCCTATGTTTGGATAGGCGAACCCCTTCTTTTAGTAGTGTGCAAACTCTTTCTGACTGCTAGTTTGCAGGCACTAAAGTCCTGGTATTCATGCTGGTTTCTGGAGGTCTGCCTTAAGCCCCCTCTTAAATTCTCGAGAAAATTTGAGACTTTACTGCCTTTAAACTCCGACTTTAGTGCCTTTAAACTTCTCAATTCTCTCGAGAATTCATCAGTCCCCTCCGTCCTCACTCCCAGAAGCCACCCTACACTCCTCGACTTTAGTCCCTTCAAACTACTAGAAATCAAGGCTTTAGACATTATGAAAAACTTCGTTACGACTTTTTTCGTAACGAAGGCGCAAAAGTGCCTGACCATTTTGCGCCCAAGAGGTATTTGTGAACAATAATCTTACTTTGTTGTCATAATTATATTCATTATCTCTGTAACATCATCGGTATTAATTACGCCATCGTTATTCATATCTGCAGCAGAAGCGTTAAAAATGGCAGACGGTTTATCCGTGATGTAGTTAATCACTTCCACTATGTCAGCGGCATTCACGATATTGTTACCATTGACATCACCATTTAGCAAATAGGCTTCAAATTCGATTTCCTGCTGAGGCAGAATATAATCGCTGACAATCTTGATATCCTCACCATCAGGACGAGGAACTGTTGCTATTTCTACCCATAATTCCTCATTAGGCAATAATCCCATAAGTGATGTCTCAGAACGGACATCGCCAATGGCAAAAAAAGCATCTCGATAGATAGGGGCAATGCCTTCGTTACGAACAAGTAACAAAGTCTTATTGCCATCAGTGGCACATTTCTTCACGACAAATCTATAGCCTGTGGCCATTGAGGCTTGCTTGATTCGTTCTGGTGTTCCATTGGGATTATCTGGTGCACAATTGCCTCCCATAAATGTGACATGATATTTAGAAGCGACATCTTCAAAGAAATGTCCATACAAGCCTTCGGGATTTATAAAATTATAACACTCCTCGTAACTTGGGCCAACTTCTCCACCAACGGCACCAATCTCCCAACGGTTTTGGCCTCCCAAGCCGTTCCACGCCACCTTGTATCCACCATTAAGGAAATATTCTCCCATAAAGGAATCTTCGAACAAGCCAAGACGAAGTGCCAACAATTCGTCATCATCAGGAACAGGAGAATTGTCACCTGCATTTTTTGAAATGAGCCAAGGCAATCCATCGGATACTTCACTCATGTGCAGAAGGAATTTTTTCTGGTATTCTAATGAGGGAAAGTTTTTGCCGTATTCAACAGGCGTCGGATATATGTGATATTCCGCCCAGTGGCCAAAACCTACTTGTAAAAATGCCAATCGCGGGTCGTGGGCGTATCGTTTGAAAAAGTCAGTATAGAATTGTAACGTAAAGCGCTGAAGTTCTGGATTGCTCCAGTCTGGATAATAAGTAGGACCTTCACGATCAACATCAGAAAAAGTTTCATGATAGTCTGGTAACTGTTTGATATAATCAGGTACAGTAGTAGGGCCAGACCCAGGCCACACGTAACGGAAGCGTGGAACCAATTGATGCCCACGGCTTGCCACATCGTTGAGAGCAGTATCAAAAAAACTCCAATCGTAGATAAGGGTTCCGTCTTCTTTACAACCTTTAACAATATCGCATGGCAGATAATAATCATACTCCAATTGTATGCTTTGTCCATAAGTATTATGTAGTTCTTCAGCTTTATATGGTCGTAAAACCAATCCCGTCATTGGCTGCGGATGGGTTATCTGTCGCCTAAGTGCCACATTACGCCAGTTTTCACCTGCAGGAAGGATAGTTAGCTTGCCTGGCTGGTAATTGATAGTGTAGTTATTTGCTTTGCCATCAGCAACAGTTATTTCATAGACTCCAGGTAAAGCTTTCTCTTGTGCTGCAGTTTGAACTATTGGCTTCTTCGTGAAGGCTGTTTCCTCTGTGTCATTGTTGCGAAAGCCATCGTAAATCAGAAAGAATGAAGGAATCGCTTCCCCACGACTAATGGTCACATCTTGTACACTAACAGTCAGCGGAGCCTTGGTGATGGTTAATGTACCATCTACTAATACAATATTCTCATTAGTTAACGTGCCCATCTCCATCTTTATAGGATATGTTCCTACTGGCGATGTTTTTGTGGCGGTAGTAGAAAGTTTAGGTGTGCCGCTCAATTTGCCATTAATGTTTTGGAAAGAATATGTTAGTTCTGGAACATTACTACCGTAGGTCATTGTTATATCGTTGGCTGTAATGGTGGGGTACTTACGTTCGAGAATCTCTATACTCTTGAGAATAGTGGTACCGACAACGAAACCATTTTGAAATACGACGTGACCGTCACCCTCTACGGTGCCATCGAACTTTGGGAACTCAACATCGATTACCTGCCATTCATCGCTACTACTTACATAAACTACATTTGGCCACATCCATGTTCCCCAATTTCCTAATTGTACTTGATATTCTCCATCAGAAGGAGCCTTCAAAGTAAGACGAACTATGTAAGAGTGACTATTCTCAAGTGTCAGACAGTCATCAGTAACCAGTGACTGGGTAGTCCAAATTGCATCTTGCCGACGAGGGTTGGTAATGGCAACGCCATCAGAAACCATCTCAAGAGTGGCCCCTGTGCCCTCATAAGAAAAGAGTCCGAGATAGGGGAATTCTTTAAGACCATCATAACTCACTTTTAATAGTGATAGCTCTGGTTTATTGTTGCTTACATCGGTCCCCTCAAATTCATAACAACCAAGATCTGGGGCTGCTCCTTTGAAATCAACAAAATTAGCAATCTCATCACCTTCGAAAATGGAGGCAGGGTATATAATTCCCTCATCAATTAAGTGAGTGGCTGTTGGTTTCAGATGGAACAATTGTGTTTCTGGTAGCGAACCATCGGCATTGCGGGGCGCTATGATGAGATTCTTCACATCAAGATTCTCAAAATCTGAGGCAGAGACTGAGAAACCGTCATTCCAAGAGTTATGCGACTGGGTGACATTATTTGGTTCTCCCGTCCCAAAATGATTGTTAGGATGGCCTGTAGGCTCAAGACTGATGCAATTATGGATTTCGAGTGAAAATGGATTTGAACGGAAAAAACCATAGTTGAAATTGTTCTGATACGCCATGCAATTGATGACTTTCATTTTGCCAGCATTTTCATTTTGGTCAAAGCCATTGCTGCGATTACCAACAGCCAGACAACGGTAGATCTCTACATTATGCTTTGTACCATTTCCCCCCAACTTGAAACCATTGCCATTGCCATGATTCTTGTAGGCCGATAATGTTTCGCCACACTTGTTGAGCCACTCCTTATCGAGTGCAAGGCGTGGATGCTTTGTCATGTCGTAGGTTTCAGGGCCATTATTATAGGCAATACAATTAATAACAACAGTAGGTTTTTCCCCTGATATACGTTCCCAAAAATCAAATCCGTCATCGGAATTGTTCCAAGCTCGACAACCAATATACACGTTACTGGAATATGGCTCATCACCCCACTTGTCTGCAAAGCCATCTGCATTGCCACCATAGTCGAGTGAACCATTATCCAGCAGATGCTTATAGTCGAAGTTATCATGTGAGTCGCAATTTATGATCATGTTATGGCCACCACCCCAATTTTGAATTCCTGTGTCGTAATTACCATATACGTCAAGACGTTCAAGGATATTATGCGCTCCGAAATTCCAAATACCAATATGTTCTGCATAACGGATGGTGATGCCTTTCAGATGCGTGTACTCGCCCTGTAGTCCAACGCCTAATCCGCTTGTTTGATTACGGAAATCGATGATAGGCGTTGCATTCTCATCAGCACGGATGATGATGGGTGCTGTTGGCGTGCCTTTCAAATTAATCCACCAACTCTCCGTCAAATCATACTGGCCATCAAGGAGAATCAGTTCGTCACCAGCCTCGAGTTTCCAAGTCATCTCGAAAAGATTGCCTGGTGCAGATTTCGATGTGCCCTCAGCATCGGTGCCTGTTGGCGATGCATAATACACTTTGGCATCAAGCTGCTGTGCAATTGACGTTATCAACACGATAAGGAAGGTTCGAAAAAGTTTCATATTTGCAAATATTATTATGTTCTCTTAAATAATTTAAGATTTGAATGTAAATCCAAGTGACGAAGTTCGTCAAGTTTTTCCTGATTCAGAAAGCCTTCATCCCAAAGACGGTCAGATTCTGCATCAAGTCGCTCTTGAAAATGACGAGTTAATACAGTTGTTTCCATAAATACAATATTTATTGTTGGCAAAGATAAGGATTATTTCTGAAACAAACAAGGATTTAGCAAAGTAATTACGACATACCCCTTATTATCCATTCTTTGAAGAATGGGTCTTCTATCTCATAACGATCAGAATAGATGACATAGCCTTCTTTTTGCAAACGCTTTAAGGCGCTGTAAATCGTGCTGGTTCGATATTCGCCCGTTTGTAATGTTCCGCCCTTTGCGAGGCGCTGCATAATCCATTTATTTGTCCGTTTGAAATTCATCCACATACGTTCATAGTCAAGACCGTGAGAGGTAACAATATGGTCGATGGCAGAATTTAGAGGATCCTCTTTCTCTGGTTGTAGAGTGCCAATAAACCAAATGTTGGATGCTAATTGTTGAGAATAATACGGGTGACATCCCGTATAGTCCAAAATATGGTTGGCCAACTCGTTATGACTATCTGCGAAACAACTCTTCAGCCTCTCAGACAGATATTGATGAAACTCTTCACGTGGCAATTTCCCAAGTCGCATCAATTCGCCAAAATGATAGAAAGGTGACTTCTTCCGCTCAAAAATCTCAGTCATCATACTCTCCTGGCTACCTAACAAGATATAGTTGATGTTCTTCTGAGTTTGCATAATGGATCGCAGTTGCTTGTCCAAATGGGGAGCGATGTCGAGAATGTCTTGAAATTCATCCAGCACCACAATCATTCTGTCTTGTTGGGTGTGAGCCTTCTCAATCAGTTCCATCACGTCTTCAAGGAGTACCGATGAATCTACCCCAGGTTGGAATGAAACATCCATCAAGCCTGTCACAAGGTTTGTTGTCACAGTAGGAATGAAGCGGAAGTGGGTTATAAGATGTCTTACACGTTCCATCGGATGGACTTTGAAGAACTCTCGCAGTAGTTTGGCAGATAAGTCAGCAACGGATGTTACTTGTTGCATATTAACCGTCATACTTTTACGTCCACTCTGTTTGACCGCTTTTGCTACTACGCTGCTCTTGCCAAATCGGCGAGGACTGATTAGGATAAGATGGTTGGCACTATTAACGAAATGGCTGATATATGCCACTTCTTTTATCCTGTCTGTGAAGAACTCATCCTCCACGATTGCTCCGTATTTAAAAGGATTCTCCATATTACGACTTTTTTCGTTACGACTTTTTTCGTAGTCGCTGCAAAGATACAGATTATTTCTGAAACTTACAAGGATTAAGAGAAAAAGTTTCATTGTTTCTTGCCGGTATCGACAAAAAGCGAGTTTTTTTCAGCAAGAATTGGCAAATAAATTTGCCGATAGTCAGTAACGGAGAGTGGCGCCTTCGGAGGTGACTTCAAGGGTAGCCTTGGCACCAGTAAGGAGGGGGAAGTTGCGAAGGTGGGCGTGGCCTACGGGAAAGTCATAGCAGACGGGGATGTTGTAGTGGCGCAGATATTCGTGGAGCATGGCGTACATATCGTCGAAGCCATTCTCAGGATGTTTGTACTCGTTGAACTGGCCCACGATGATGCCTCTGACATTGGGTAGCAGGCCCCGCATCTCCATATTATGCAGCATACGGTCCACCTTGCTCATCCCCTCACCCGTATCCTCCATGACCAGGATGATGCCAGGCAACAGCAGTGGATCGTAGTCGGAACCAGCGAGATCGTTATATACAGACAGGTTGCCACCCACGACGATGCCCTCTGCCCTACCCTCGACATTCAGCGGATGAGGCGCCACATGGTATTCTGGCAAGTCGCCCTGAAGCATACGACGCAGACATTGGCTGACGGTATCGTTGCCCTCATAAGTGATCAGGGCATGGCACATCGTACCGTGGATTCCCTTCACACCAGCCCTCGCCTCAGCACAAAGCAAAGCAGTAATGTCGCTGAAGCCGATGATGAGTTTGGGATATTGTCGGAGGGTATCAAGCGGCAGATGGCTCAGCAGATGAGCGGCTCCATCGCCACCACGAGAACACATGATGGCCTTGACGGATGGTGCTCGCAGAGCCCAAAGCAGGTCATGAAGGCGTTCGTCGATAGTACCAGCAAAGCCGTGATAGTCGTTGAGGGCGTTCTTTCCCACCACACAGCGATAGCCCCAACTCTCCAGTGTTCTGATGCCTCCATAGAGGGCATCCTTATTCATTGCACTCGATGGCGAGATGATGGCAATGGTGTCGCCCTCATGCAGGAACTGGGCAGAGACAGTCGTCATCCAGCCCAGCAAGAAAAGCAGCAGGCATACTTTTTTCATACAGAGACTTTTTTCTTGGCTCTGACCATACACCATACACCTAGGATGATGAAGGGGATAGACAGTATCTGACCCATGTCGATAGGGAGCGAGGCCTCGAAGGCTTCCTGAATCTCCTTGGTGTACTCGATGAAAAAGCGGAAGGTGAAGATATAGGTCAGGCAGAAGCCGAAGTACCAGCCTGTGCCTATCTTCTCTGGCATCTTCTTATGGAGATACCACATGATAGCGAAGAGGATAGCATAGGCGATGGCCTCGTAGAGTTGGCCAGGGTGGCGGGGCATCATGTCGACACGCTCGAAGATGAAGGCCCAGGGCACGTCTGTGATCTTGCCGATAATCTCTGAGTTCATGAGGTTGCCAAGGCGGATGAAGCAGGCTGTGGTACCTGTGGCAATAGCGATATTGTCGAGGACCGTCCAGATGCTGAGTTTCGTCTTGCGGACATAGAGCCAGAGGGCAATCATCAGGCCCAGTGTACCACCATGCGAGGCGAGGCCGGCATAGCCCGTCAGTTTCCATCCTCCCTCAGGCAGGAAGTGAATGGGCAGCAGCATCTCCACGATGCCCTTGAACGAGGTCAGGAAGTCCTGTGGCTGATAGAAGATGCAATGGCCCAGGCGGGCACCAATCAGGATGCCGAAGAAGCAGTAAATAAATAAAGGATCGAAGAGTTCATCCTTGATCTTCTGCTCCTTATACAGCCGTTTCACGACCATATAGGCCAGTGCCAGTCCGATGATCCACATCAGTCCATACCAGCGCACCGTTATCGGCCCCAGATGAAACGCTTCCAAGTCCGGCTGCCAGACAATATAGTTAAGCAAATCCATCATACGTTGAATCTGAAGTGCATGATATCACCGTCCTGGACGATGTAGTCTTTACCCTCGACGGCAAGTTTGCCGGCTTCACGGACAGCAGCCTCAGAGCCATACTGCAGATAGTCTTCATACTTGATGACCTCGGCACGGATGAAGCCCTTCTCAAAGTCTGTGTGGATCACACCAGCACACTGAGGCGCCTTCCAACCCTTCTTATACGTCCAGGCCTTCACCTCCATCTCACCAGCGGTGATGAAGGTCTCAAGGTTCAGCAGGGCGTAGGCCTTCTTGATCAGACGGTTTACGCCACTCTCTTCCAAACCCAGTTCCTCGAGGAACATCTGCTTGTCTTCGTAGGATTCGAGTTCTGCGATATCCTCTTCCGTCTTGGCAGCGATGATCATCATCTCTGCACCTTCCTCCTGGGCCAACTCCCCTACCCTCTTGGTAAAGTCGTTGCCACTCTTGGCATCAGCCTCGCCCACATTGCAGACATAGAGCACAGGCTTCGACGTGAGCAGGAAGAGATTCTTGGCACAGTCCTGCTCCTCCTTGCTCTCGAACTCCACGATACGGGCATTCTTACCCTGATCCAGAGCCTCCTTATAGGCATGAAGCACAGCCACCTCTACCTTTGCCTCCTTATTACCAGCCGCAGCAGCCTTTTCCGTCTTGGCCAGACGACTCTCGATGGTCTCTAAGTCCTTCAGTTGCAACTCGGTATCGATGATCTCCTTATCGCGGATAGGGTCGATGGTGCCATCGACGTGGGTGATGTTCTCATCCTCAAAACATCTCAGCACATGGATGATGGCATCCGTCTCACGGATATTCCCCAAGAACTTATTGCCGAGACCCTCGCCTTTCGAGGCTCCCTTCACCAGACCAGCGATATCTACGATCTCACAAGTAGCAGGCACGATACGACCAGGATGCACAATCTCTGCCAACTTCGTCAGTCGCTCATCAGGAACGGTGATGACGCCCACATTCGGCTCAATCGTACAGAAAGGGAAGTTTGCTGCCTGAGCCTTTGCACTCGACAAGCAATTAAACAATGTGGACTTGCCTACGTTGGGCAGTCCTACAATACCACATTTTAATGCCATTTTCTTCTATAAACGTTTATAAACTGGGTGCAAAGGTACGATTTATTGGGCAAACAGCCAAATTTTTGTCTTGTCTTTGCAACTTTTTGCATCCTTGCATCGTCAAATGGGCAAGGAATCCCCTAAAAAGAGAAGAATATGAAAAGATCATTGTTTGTAGTGATGGCTGGCTGCCTGCTTTTGTTTTCGTCGTGTAGAATAGGCGTTGGTATGGGTGAAAACATCATCGAACCTAGTGAGAATATCACCAAGGCCAAGTATTCGCAAAAGGCCTTTGACAAGGTGACCAGCCATGTGGTGGGTCATATCCAACTGGTTCAGAGTCAGCAGAGTCGTGTGACGCTGTCAGCACCAGAGAACTATATCGACCTTTTTGAGTTTAATAACGATGATGGCGAACTGGAAATCTCTTACTCGCAAGACAATATCAATATCCATGCTGACAATGTCACCATTATTATTTATAGTCCGAAACTGCGCAAGATAAAGAACAGCGGTGCTGCTGATATCCGTCTCGACAGCCTGACCACAGACGAACTCGAGGTCATCAACTCTGGTGTGGGAGCCTTTAATCTGGCTAATCTGAAGGCGAGTGAACTCGAGGTGTCCTGTAGTGGGGTAGGCAGTATCACGCTGAGTGGCCAGGCTGATGAGGCCGACTATAGTTGTAGTGGTGTGGGCAGTATAGGCGCCAGGAATCTGAAGGCACGCGAGGTCGAGGCCGATGTCAGTGGAGTAGGGGGTATCGAGTGCTACGCCTCCGAATATATCAAGGGTCGTGTCTCTGGTGTGGGTGGTCTGAAATATGCTGGCCATCCCGCCAAGAAAGACTTGCATCACTCTATGACAGGCGGCATCTCGGAGTTGTAAGAGGATCATCCTTTTTAGTGAGCCTCGAGCCAGTTCTGCCCAAAGCCAGAATCGGCTACGAGGGGCACGGCGAGGGCAAAAGCACCCTGCATCTCTTCGAGCACGATGCGCTCCACTTTCTCCTTCTCTTCTGGATAGACGGAGAAGTTGAGTTCGTCGTGAACCTGCAGGATCATCTTGCTCTTGATACCTTCCTTTTTGAAGCGCTCATGGATGCGGATCATCGCTACCTTGATGATGTCTGCGGCTGTTCCCTGGATGGGGGCGTTGATGGCATTACGCTCAGCAAAGCCTCTGACGGTGGCGTTATGACTGTTGATATCTGGGAGATAGCGGCGACGGCCAAAGAGGGTGGTGACATAGCCCTTCTGACGGGCTATCTCCTTGGATTTCTCCATGTAATTATGTACCTGTGGGAATGTGGCGAAATAGCCTTCTATCAGCATCTTAGCCTCGTCGCGAGGGATGTCCAGACGCTCTGCCAGACCAAAGACGGTGATGCCATAGATGATGCCGAAGTTGGCACGTTTCGACTTGGTGCGCTCATCACGGGTCACGTCAGCGATGTCTTTCTTATAGATATTGGCCGCCGTAGCCGCATGGAGGTCTTTGCCCTCACGGAACACGTTGATCATATTCTCGTCCTTCGAGAGGTGGGCCATCACACGCAGTTCTATCTGACTATAGTCTGCTGAAAAGAACAGACATCCAGGCTCTGGCACAAACGCCTTGCGGATCTCCTTGCCATCCTCGCCTCGGATAGGGATATTCTGGAGGTTGGGGTCGCTGCTCGACAGGCGGCCTGTGGCTGTGATGGTCTGATTAAAAGAGGTATGGATATGGCCAGTACGGGGGTTAATCAGTTTGGGCAAGGCGTCGATATACGTTCCGATGAGTTTCTTTAATCCTCTGTGTTCCAGAATATCTGCCACAATCTCATGCTTATTGCGCAGTTGCTGAAGTACTTCTTCTGATGTGACGTATTGGCCTGTCTTGGTCTTCTTGGCTTTTTCGATGATCTTGAGTTTGTCGAAGAGAATCTCGCCTACCTGTTTGGGTGATGCGATATTAAACGGACTGCCTGCTAACTCGTAGATTCTTGCCTCGAGTTCATTGATGCGACTGGTTAAAACATTTGACGTTTCTTTCAGAGAGTCCGTATCCAAGCAGACTCCGTTTAACTCCATCTCTGCCAAGACGGGCATTAGAGGCATCTCTATCTCGTAGAACAACTTCTCGCACTCGTATTTCTTCAGTTCTGGCTCCAGTTTGTTCTTCAGGCGGAGGGTCACGTCGGCATCCTCTGCAGCATACTCATAGACCTGAGAGGGTAGGAGGTCGCGCATCGATTTCTGGTTCTTTCCCTTGGGACCAATGAGTTCGTCGATGTGGATGGTCTGATAGTTGAGGTAGATCTCAGCCATGTAGTCCATGTTGTGATGGAGTTCGGGTTGGATGAGGTAGTGGGCGATCATCGTGTCGAACATCGGACCAGCGAGGGTGATGCCATAGTTGCGCAACACCTCGAGGTCGTACTTCAGATTCTGTCCGACCTTGAGAATCTTGGGGTCCTCATACACCTCTTTAAATATATTAACGATTCGCAACGCTTCTTCACGGTTTGCCGGCACAGGCACATAAAAGGCCTCAAATTCCTTCACGGCGAAGCTCAAACCCACCAATTCGGCATCAATTGCGCTCTTGGATGTCGTCTCCGTGTCTAGACTGAGAATTTCATTTGTCCTAAAAAAGTCACATAATTTCCTCAAATCTGCCTCATTATCAACGAGTTTGTAGTTGTGAGGGGTCGTTTCTAAGGTCTCAAAACTCGCGTTTTTGGACTCGACTGACCCGTTGGGCGCAAATTCTGCAAAGAGATCGAGTTGGCCGTTAACAGGTATTTGCGGTTTTTGACTTTTCTTAAGAACTCTGTCAGCGAACGATTTCATCTCCAGTTCGAGCAGCAGTTTGCCCAACTCGTCCTCATTCGGCTCAACGAGTTTCAATGCTTCCATGTCGAGGGCGATGGGTACATCCGTCTTGATGGTCGCGAGGAAATAACTCATCTTGATGTCGTCGACATGCTCTTCGACCTTCTCGCGTAGTTTACCCTTGATCTCCGACGAGCGTTCAATGAGCGCGTCGATGCTCCCGAACTCATTGATCAGTTTCACGGCAGTCTTCTCTCCGACACCAGGACAACCAGGGAAGTTATCTGCCGAGTCACCCATCAGCGCCAGCAGATCGATGACGGCCATAGGGGAGGGGATGTCATATTTCGCCATCACCTCCTTCGGACCCATCGTCTCATAACCACCCCCATGACGGGGACGATAGATGAAGACATGCTCGCCAACCAACTGACCGTAGTCCTTATCTGGTGTCAACATGAAAGTATCGATTCCATCGGCACCAGCCTTCGTGGCCAAGGTGCCTATCACATCGTCAGCCTCGAATCCATCGACCTGAAGGATGGGAATCCGATAGGCTTTCAACAGGTCTTTGATGATGGGCACGGCCTTACGGATATCCTCTGGCGTCTCCTCGCGCTGGGCTTTATAGGCTGGGAAGGCCTCGCTGCGGAAGGTGGGTCCATGGGGATCGAAGGCCACGCCGATATGGGTGGGCTGTTCCTTCGTGAGCACCTCGTTCAGCGTGTTGAGGAAGCCCATGATGGCACTTGTATTCAGTCCTTTCGAGTTGATACGAGGGTTCTTGATGAACGCATAATAACTGCGATAGATGAGCGCATAAGCGTCTAAAAGGAATAATTTCTCCATAACATTGTTTATTTTCTGCGTAAAATTACTAAAAAATATCGATATTACAAGGTTTTTTACTAATTTTGTCACAAAATTCGAGGTTTTATGGATTATTTGTCAGTTATCAAGCATCCGATTGAGAGTGATTTTCAGGAGTTCGTCTACCGTTTTCAAAGTTCTCTGAGTCATAGTTATGGTCTGCTGTCACAGGCTTTGGAACACATTCGTCAGCGTACAGGCAAGCAGATGCGTCCCATGCTCACGCTGCTGTCTGCAAAGAACTATGGCGAGGTGTCTGACGTCACCCTTGATGCGGCAGTTTCACTCGAACTGCTGCATACGGCTTCGCTGATTCACGACGATGTGGTCGATGAGAGCAGCGAGCGGCGTGGACAGTCGTCTGTCAATGCTTCCTATAATAATAAGGTGGCTGTGCTCGTGGGCGACTATATCCTCTCCACCTGCCTCAGTTATGTCGCCAAGACCAAGGATCACAGAGTTTTACAATATGTCGCCGATCTTGGTATGACGCTGGCTTCTGGCGAACTCCTGCAGATGCAGAATATAAACAATGCCGAATTCTCGGAAGATGTTTATTATCAGGTGATTAGACAAAAGACAGCCGCCTTGTTTGAGACCTGCTGTGGCATGGGTTCTCTGTCTGTGAATGCCTCTGAAGAGGATATCAAGAAAGCCAAACAATTCGGACAAGATCTGGGTATGATCTTCCAGATTCGCGATGATATCTTCGACTATTACGACTCGACGGAGATAGGCAAGCCCACAGGCAACGATATGGCAGAGGGCAAGTTGACGTTGCCAGTCATCTATGCTCTGAATCACTCCGACTTCGAACCCATGAAATCATTGGCAAGAAAGGTGAAGTTAGGCACGATTAATGCCGATGAAATCGCTGTGCTGGTGGAGTTTGCCAAGCAGAGTGGGGGTATCCAATATGCTGAAAGGATGATGGAGAGATACTCTCAGAAGGCCCAGACTTATATCGATTCTTGCGTCAAACCAGAACTCAAGGAGGCTTATGTGGCCTATCTGGAATATGTTATCAGGCGCAAGATGTAGACCCTCATAAATCATGATGCTTTAGGTAATTGTTTCTCCCCCTAAGTTAGGGGGAGTCAGAGGGGGTCTGAACAAAGGAAAAGGCCTGCAACGAGATGATGCGCTTGTTCAGACCACCCCTTGCCCTTCCTAACTTAGGAGGGGAAGTGATTACACTTAAGGCGTCAGATTAAGCGATAATAGCCGTTAGAAGAACTTGACTTCTTCGCCCACAACCTCGCTCAGCAGCATGTTTGCGAGGCGCGAGGTGCCCATGCGGAACCACTGATTCGTGAGCCATTTCTCGCCCAGAACCTCTTTCACAATGGTGTAGTAGATGAGTGCGTCCATCACCGAATTCAGCCCTCCAGCAGGCTTAAAACCAATCTGAATGCCCGTTTCATCGTAGTATTCCTTTATGGCCTGACACATCACATAGGCAGCCTCTGGGGTGGCTGCAGGCTCCAGTTTGCCTGTCGAGGTCTTGATATAGTCTGCTCCAGAATACATCGCCAACAGCGAGGCGGTCTTGATGTTCGAGGCGGTCTTAAGGCAACCCGTCTCCAGAATCACCTTCATCTTATGGTCACCACAAGCCTCCTTCATCTGTTGAATCTCGTCGCACACCGTCTCGTAATCGCCTGAAAGGAAGGCACCTACGCTGAGTACCATATCTATCTCTGTAGCACCGTCCTTGATGGCCAGCGCTGTCTCCACCGTCTTCACCTCGATGAGGGCCTGAGAGGAGGGGAAACTGCCTGATACACAGGCGATTTCAACGCCTTCGACCTCTAATGTCTCTGCCACAGTCCTGGCAAATCGGGGATAGACGCAGATGGTAGCCACGTGGGGCAGGGTAGGGTACTGTTCGTCGAACTGGTTGACGCGCTCTGTGAAAGCCATCACACTCTCGTCGGAGTCTGTCGTCTTCAGCGTTGTCAGTTCCACGCTTCCCATCAGGAACTGCTTCACTTCGGGCGTATCGTTCTCATGCACTTTCTCCGTGATAATCTTCTTCACGGCGGCCTTCACGTCCTCGTCGTTGATGTCGAGGTTATACTTACCAAGAGCCTCTTCAATGCGCCCTTTTTCTACAGTCTCATTTGTCATATTGTTATAGTTTTATGCCATTAATTTCTTGTTATGGATATGTCTGAGCGAGTCGCGCTGGGTCTTCTTCTCGATGCTCTTCTGCAGTTCTTCCGTCAGGTCTACGCCCGTCTGATTGGCCAGACAGAGCAGTACCCAGAGCACGTCCGCCATCTCTTCGCCCAGGTTATCGTGCTCGCCTTCCTTGAAACTCTGGTCGCCATATTTGCGGGCTATTACACGAGCCAGTTCGCCCACTTCCTCCGTCAGCACCGCCATATTCGTCAGTTCTGAGAAGTAGCGCACGCCATACTCCTTGATCCAGCGGTCCACCAGTTCCTGCGCTTCCTTGATCGTCATAGCGGGAAGAAGGTTTTCATGAACATCAGCACGAACAGCGCCACCAGGATCCAGGCGTTGCGCTTGTTGTCGCTCTCGTACTCTTTCCAGTGTAAAGCCTTGTAAATCACCACGATACCAAGAAGTATCACAGTAAATACCATAGGGAAGAAAGCATGATCTCTACCCCAAAGCGTGGAAATCGCAAACGAGATGACTAGCAGGAAAAGGCCTGCGTTTCTGATTTTATTCAGGTATTGTTTCATATTGAATCTATGTATTTGGTTTCCGTTTTATCTTCTTGTCAGCATCTGAAAGAACAGGATGGCGATGGTGAGCAGGATGATCATGATGTACTGCTTGTTCTCTCGCTCGTATTCCTTCCAGTGGAAGGCCTTGTAGAGGAAGGTGACGAGTAGCAGCAACAGTCCCAATCCGCAGGGCCACATGCCAAACTGTACCCCCCATACCATCGCGCAGACGATGCCGATGGCGGCCAGGATCACGCCTGATATCTCTATCTCTCTCAGGTACTTACGCATGATTGTCTCTTATCTGTGTATCGTTATTTCTGGCAGAAATGGTATCTTCGCCTTGATTTCTTTTTTGCCAAACCACCAGTGGCCGATGAAAACCAGGATGCAGAACACCAGTCCGATGAATGCCTGTCGCCAGAACGACTGCGGCCAGGCTTTCCAGGCGATGGCTGGCGTCACGCAGGCTAGGCCCGTCCACCATAGTATGTTGGATGTCTTCCAGTATTCGCCACTCCAGAGCGCCAATGCTGCAACGATCAGAATGGCTCCGACGGCCTCCAGGAAACTAATGATTTTGCTCATTGGTTACAGTCCTAAGAAGGAGAGTCCTACCAGCACGAGAAAGGCCACAGAGATGTAGTTCGACATCTTGTCGTTCTCCTTCCAGTGGATGATCGTCCAGATGCTGGATAGCGTCATGATTCCCAGGCCGATCCAAACGAGGATATTCATGTGCAGTACTCGCCCTAGGATGTAAGCGATCAGGGCCGCGAAGTTTACGTAATTGGTGATTTGTCTTCTGTCCATATCCTTTGTTTTTTATTCCTTGTTCTTCGTGTCCATGCAGATGGTCACAGGGCCGTCGTTCAGCAGTTCCACCTTCATGTCGGCCCCAAACTCGCCTGTGCCTACGGTCTTGCCGATGGCTGCTGAGAGTTGACGGCAGAAGGCCTCGTAGAGTGGGATAGAGTGCTCGTGCGAACCTGCCTTGAACCAACTCGGGCGATTACCTTTCTTATAACTCGCAAAGAGCGTGAACTGGCTGACTACCAGCGCGTTACCGCCGATGTCTTGTATCGAAAGATTCATCACGCCCTGCTCATCGTCGAACACTCTGAGGTTGGCCACCTTCTTCACCAGCCAGTCGACATCCTCCATCGAGTCCTCGTCGCAGACCCCTAACAGGATCAGAAAACCCTGTCCGATCTCACTCTTTACGGCACCCTCGATGGTGACGCTGGCGTGTGCGACTCTTTGTATGACTGCTCTCATCTGATGCTATTTGTCGGCAAAGTTACAACTTATTTTTCAAACCACCAAATCTGATGCTTTTTTTCATCCCTTAATCTGCTTTTCAGCCCCCTTGCTCTTGAGGAGGATGGTCGTTGCTCGTATCAAGTCTAAAAGTAAAACAAATTGTTTTACCTTCGTTCTGATAGGACTTAACTCTCTTACTAATAGGGAGTATGAAGGTAAAACAAGTTGTTTTACTTTTGCTGTGATGCCTTCTTATGTCTTAAGTGGTTATTCCGTAGGCTCTTCCTGGGGATGGAAATGGTTGTAGACGATGATTGCTTTCGCTTGACCAACGGCCTCAGAGAGTTGTTCGAGGGTGGCCTCACGTATCCTTTTCACGGATTTAAGGGCCTTTAGAAGCGCCTCAGAAGCCTTCGGGCCGATGCCCTTGATGTTGTCCAACTCCGACTGCAAAGCCCGCTTAGAACGCTTGTTTCTGTGGAATTCTATGGCGAAGCGGTGCACTTCGTCCTGAATCTGGGTGAGTACGTGGAACAGTTCAGAGTCCGTCTTTAGGGCGACGTGCATGGGAGGGAAGCCGTAGAGCAGTTCGTTCGTGCGGTGGCGATCGTCCTTGGCCAGACCTCCGATGGGAATATCGAGGTTCAGTTCGTCTTGAATCACCTGGCGGATGATCTCCATCTGACCTTTTCCACCATCTGCGATGATGAGGTCGGGTAGGGGTTGATGCTCCTCCAAAAGGCGTGTATAGCGCCTGTGGACCACCTCTTTCATCGAGGCATAGTCGTCTGGGCCTACTACTGTTTTGATGTTGTAATGCTTGTAGTCTTTCTTGCTGGGTTTCAGCGCCTTAAAGACCACGCAGGCGGCAACGGCATCCGTGCCGGAGATGTTCGAGTTGTCGAAACACTCTATCTGATAAGGGAGTTTGGGGAGGTGGAGTTTCTCCTGCAGTTCCTTCATCAGACGGGTCTGTTTCTGCTCTGGATTCAATTTCTCGGCTTGCTTTAAACGGTCGAATTTATACTGTTTTCCGTTTAAGATCGAGAGGTCGAGAAGTTTCTTTTTATCCCCTCTCTGAGGGATGGTGAAGGTGACGTTTTCGAGTTCTACATCAACCTCCTGTGGCACGATAATCTCCTTCGCCTGACTGCCAAAACGCTCTCTCAATTCTACGATGCCCAACTGCAATAATTCGTCGTCGCTCTCGTTGAGTTTCTTCTTGTATTCGATGGTGAAACTCTGGTTGATGGAACCGTTGCTCACATGGATGTAGTTGATAAAGGCCATCTTGTCGTCGCTGGTGATGGAGAACACATCCACGTCGTGAATCGTCTGACTGACCACTTCGCTGGATGCGACAAAGGCCTCCAGAGCGAGGTATTTCTGCTTGATTTCTTCGGCCTCCTCAAAGCGTAGTTCTTCGGAAAGTCTGAGCATCTCATCCTTCAGGTCGCGGAGCACTTGCCGGGTGTTGCCTTTGAGGATTTCCCTGGCCTGCATGATGTTCTTCTGATAGGCCTCGTAGGATTGTTTGCCCACGCAGGGTCCCATACATTTTTTAATATGGTAGTCGAGACAGACTTTATATTTGCCAGTCTCGACACCCTCTTTCGTTAGAGGCTGACGACAGGTTCGAGGGTGGTAGAGTTGCTTGATGAGATCTAGTACAGCCTTCATTGTCATCACGTGAGAGTAGGGGCCGTAGTAGGTGCCCCATTTCTTGTTGATGGTACGGGTACTGAAGATACGTGGGAAGAATTCGTTGGTGATGCAGATGGAAGGGTAGGTCTTGCCGTCTTTCAGCAGGACATTATAACGTGGGTTGTACTTCTTGATGAGCGAGTTCTCCAGCAGAAGCGCATCTTCTTCTGTATTCACAACGGTGTAACTGATGTCGTGAATCTTGCTGACGAGTACCTTGGTCTTAAAACGATCTACCTCTGTGTGGAAGTACGTAGATACCCTTGCCTTGAGGTTCTTCGCCTTCCCCACATAGATGATGGTCTTGCTATCGTCATAGAATTGGTAACTACCAGGCTTGTCTGGTAGTCTGCTGACGATGCCCTTCAGGTAGTTTAATCTCTTCTCGTTCTCTTCCTTCGTCATTTCTTTCCTTCCTTATAATTCCTTTATATAAAGGCTTTTCCCGTTACATTGTTTCACGTGGAACGTTTGGTGTAACTTTTTCCCCTCCTAAGTTAGGAGGGGTTAGGGGTGGTCTGAACAAGCGTTCTTGATCGCCTCTATAATCCCTTCAATATTATTGTATACAACCTCATTATCAAACCTCATCACTCTTATCCCATTCTCTGCCATAAACCTCGTTCGCATCTCATCATATTCATGTGTATAGGATGACTTATGCACACCTCCATCTAATTCTATCCCTAATCTTATCTCAGGACAATAGAAGTCAAGAACGTATTGTCCAACCCTGAATTGCCTACGTAATTTGAGCCCGTCTACTTGCTTACACTTCAACGCCCGCCATAGAATAGCTTCTGGAGATGTGGCGTTGTTGCGAAGAGTTTGGCGAAGCAGTTTCTGGGATGCGTCATTATGGGGGTAGGGTGTATGTTTCATATTGGGTATGAGCCGTTGTTCAGACCACCCCTAACCCCTCCTAACTTAGGAGGGGAAGAGGTTACCTGGTTAAACGATTACAACACCATGAGTGTGGTGAGGTCGATGCCTTCGAAGAGGTCACGTCCATGCAGGCCTTCATCCCTGAGCTCAATGATGAAGTTCATGTAGATTTTCTTGGGATTGAAATGCTCCACCAGTTTGTAAGCGGCCTTGGCTGTGCCTCCTGTGGCAAGCAGGTCATCATGGATCAGCACGACGTCGTTTTCATCGATAGAGTCGAGGTGCATCTCGATGGTATCGACGCCATATTCTTTCGTGAACGATTCCTTGATGACTGTTGAGGGTAGTTTGCCTGGCTTACGTGCCAGTACGATGCCACAGCCCAGACGACCAGCAAGTGCCGAAGCCATCACGAATCCTCGGCTCTCTATGCCTACGATCTTGGTGATGCCTTTGTCCTTGTAGATTGCCTCGAGTTCGTCGAGCATAATCTTTACGCACTCTGCATTCTTGTAGAGCGTTGTCACGTCACGGAAGTTGATTCCTTTCTTGGGGAAATCTGGTATCGCACGCAGATTGTCCAATAGTACTTTGTTGTTCATAATCAAGTAGTTATGTGATTGTAATATGTTGTTATGTTTCACGTGGAACATTCTTTCTCTTGTGCCTCCCATTACCTTCCTAGAAGCACCAATAGTACATTGATGTCACTAGGCGAGACTCCTGGAATACGACTGGCCTGTGCCAATGTCTCAGGCTGGATCTTCTCCAACTTCTGACGGCACTCTGTGGATAGTCCTTGCAGTTCGTCGTATTTGAAATGGCCTTTGATCTTGATGTTTTCTAAGCGGTGCATCTTGTCTGCTACGATTCTTTCTCGATCGATATAGCCTTTGTATTTCATACGGATCTCCGCTGCTTCCGCGATTTCTTCCTGACGGTTTTCCGGACGATTCAGTACTTCTTTCAGTTGGGGGATAATCTCCGAAAGGTTCTGCAGGTTGAGTTGCGGACGGTTCACGAGGTCTACGAGTTTGCAACCAAACTGGAGTGGGGTAGTGCCGAGGGCTTCCAATGCGGAATTAATCAGTCTTGGCTTAATCGCAAAGTTCTGGCAGAAGGTCTCGATTTCTTCGATATGCTGTTTCTTCTCCTGCCACCAGTCGTAGCGCTCTCTGGTGGCTAAACCCAACTCGTATGCCTTCTCTGTCAGACGGGCATCGGCATCGTCTTGTCTTAGGAGGATGCGATACTCGGCTCTGGAGGTAAACATCCGGTAAGGCTCATCGACGCCTTTGGTCACCAAGTCATCGATGAGAACGCCTATATAGGCCTCGTCTCTGTGGAGTATGAAGCCTGCAGAGTCTGTGTCAGTATCGTTGCTCCTTGCTCCGTCAGAGGCTCCTGCCTTCAAGGCGGCGTTGATACCAGCCATCGTCCCTTGTCCGCCAGCCTCCTCATAGCCCGTCGTTCCGTTCACCTGACCTGCCATAAACAGATTCTTGATGATCTTCGATTCCAACGTATGTCGCAGTTGGGTTGGATCGAAGAAATCGTACTCTATGGCATAGCCGGGACGGTACACTTTCAGATCCCTTAGGGCAGGAATCTTCTTCAAGGCAGCAATCTGCACATCCATCGGCAGGGAAGAAGAGAATCCGTTCAGATACATCTCGTTGGTATCCTCTCCCTCTGGTTCTAAGAATAAGGGGTGCTTGTCTCTCTCAGGGAAGGTCACGAGTTTCGTTTCTATCGAAGGACAGTAACGAGGACCAATCGACTGGATCTGTCCGTTGTAGAGTGGGGAGTCGGCTAAGTCACTTCTGAGAATCTCATGAACCTCAGCATTGGTATTCACCGTCCAACAGGGCAGTTGTTGCAGGGCTCCACCTTTGTTCATATAACTGAACTGGTAGGGTCTTGATTCTCCAGGCTGTATCTCCATATCCTCGAAATGCACACTTCGCTTATCGATGCGTACAGGAGTTCCCGTCTTCATCCTGGCGGTAGTGACACCGTGGCGGGTGATGCTCTCCGTCAGGTGGGGTACGGCAGGCTCTGCGATTCTGCCGCCAGCCACCATCTTTCGTCCGATATGCATCAGGCCGTTAAGGAAGGTGCCTGCTGTCAGCACCACACACTTCGCATAGAGTTCTGCTCCCCAGATGGTGTGGATGCCGATGGCCTCGCCATTCTCCACGAGTAATTCGTCAGCCTGATCCTGCCAGACGTCAAGGTTTGGGGTGGCGTCAAGATGTCTGCGCCACTCCCAGATGAACTTCCCTCTGTCGCACTGGGCCCTCGGACTCCAGACGGCAGGGCCTTTGCCCACGTTCAGCATACGGAACTGAATCGAGGTAGCATCCGTTACCAACCCCATCTGTCCGCCTAAGGCATCGATCTCTCGGACTATCTGACCCTTGGCGATGCCGCCGACAGCAGGGTTGCACGACATCTGCGCAATCTTGTTCATGTCCATCGTCACCAGACAGGTCTTGGCGCCCATATTGGCTGAAGCGCAGGCCGCTTCACAGCCTGCATGACCGCCTCCGATGACTATCACATCATACTTGAATTTCATCCTTGTTTGCTATTTTTCCGCAAAAGTAACAATAAATTTTGAATATTATATGCATTTTTACCTCAAAAAACTTTGAAATATCATTATTTTATAGTATCTTTGCGGTCTAAAACAGTCTTTAAGTACTCATAAAAAGGTACATGCGACTACGTTTGGACGGGGTTTGACGGCTCCGAAGTGTAAAGAAACGAGAACAATTCTTCATATTTAAATAACTTAATTTCAACAACTTATGTGGTTAATCAATTCATCAATTGGTAGAAAAGTTGTAATGTCTGTGACGGGCATTGCGCTGATCTTGTTCCTGACCTTCCACGGTTGCATGAACATGGTGGCGCTTTTCTCGGAAGAGGGTTACAACATGATTTGCGAATTCCTGGGTGCCAACTGGTATGCTGTTGTGGCTACACTCGGTTTGGCTGCCTTGGCAGTGATTCACATCGTCTTTGCCTTCATCCTGACGGCTCAGAACCGTACCGCTCGTGGCGATAACCGTTACGAGGTGGCAACAACGGTCAACCCTGGTAAGGTAGAGTGGGCATCGAAGAACATGCTCGTGCTGGGTATCATCATCTGCCTGGGACTGCTGTTGCATCTGTACAACTTCTGGTACAACATGATGTTTGCCGAGTTGGTAGGTTCCTACACGCAGTATGATCCGGCTGATGGCTTTGCGTGGATCGTAGAGACGTTCTCCAACCCTGTGTTCGTAGTGCTCTACATCATCTGGCTTGCTGCCATCTGGTTCCACTTGACTCACGGCTTCTGGTCAGCATTGCAGACCTTGGGTTGGAGTGGTAAGACCTGGCTCTGCCGTTGGAAGTTGATCGGCTTCGTCTATGTGACGCTGCTCATGCTCTGCTTCCTGATTGTTGTTCTGGCTTTCGCATTCAAGTGCGCTCCGAGCCTCTGCTAATTATCAACTTTTAATTTCTAAGAATTATGGCTAAAGTAATTGATTCTAAGATTCCCGCAGGTCCAGTGCCTGAGAAATGGAAGGAATATAAGGCTCATCAGCGTCTTGTCAACCCGAAGAACAAGTTGAAACTCGACGTGATCGTGGTTGGTACAGGTCTGGCTGGTGCATCGGCTGCTGCTTCTCTGGGTGAGATGGGCTTCAATGTGATTAACCTGTGCATTCAGGACTCTCCCCGTCGTGCTCACTCGATTGCCGCCCAGGGTGGTATCAATGCCGCTAAGTGCTATCAGAACGATGGTGACTCGATCTATCGTCTGTTCTACGACACTGTGAAGGGTGGTGACTACCGTGCTCGTGAGGCCAATGTTTATCGTCTGGCTGAGGTGTCGAACAATATTATCGACCAGTGCGTGGCTCAGGGTGTTCCCTTTGCTCGTGAGTATGGCGGTATGCTGGCCAACCGTTCGTTCGGTGGTGCTCAGGTGAGCCGTACGTTCTATGCCAAGGGTCAGACGGGTCAGCAGTTGCTGCTCGGTGCCTACTCTTCACTCTCTTGTCAGGTGAAGGCCGGCAAGGTGAAACTCTATACTCGATATGAGATGGAGGATGTGGTGATCGTCGACGGCCGTGCTCGTGGTATTATCGCCAAGAACCTCGTTTCTGGTAAACTGGAGCGTTTCAGCGCCAATGCCGTGGTCATCGCTACTGGTGGATATGGTAACACCTATTTCTTAAGCACAAACGCTATGGGATGTAACTGTACCGCTGCCGTTCAGTGCTATCGCAAGGGTGCTTACTTCGCAAATCCCTCTTACGTTCAGATTCACCCCACCTGTATCCCCGTTCATGGCGACAAGCAGTCTAAGTTGACGCTGATGTCTGAGTCGCTGCGTAACGACGGTCGTATCTGGGTTCCTAAGAAACTGGAGGATGCCAAGGCTCTGCAGGCTGGAACGAAGCAGGGTTGGGAGATTCCTGAGGAGGATCGCGACTACTATCTGGAGCGCCGTTATCCTGCCTTCGGTAACCTCGTGCCTCGTGACGTTGCCTCTCGTGCCGCCAAGGAGCGTTGCGACAAGGGCTTCGGCGTGAACAATACGGGTCTGGCCGTGTTCCTTGACTTCTCTGAGTCTATCAATCGTCTGGGTCTCGATATCATCATGCAGCGCTATGGCAACCTCTTCGAGATGTACGAGGAGATTACCGACGTGTTCCCTGGCGACCTGGCCAATGAGATCAACGGCGTGAAGTACTACAAGCCGATGATGATCTATCCCGCTATCCACTACACGATGGGCGGTATCTGGGTTGACTACGAATTGCAGACCTCTATTCCTGGCCTGTTCGCCATTGGTGAGTGTAACTTCTCTGACCACGGTGCCAACCGTCTGGGTGCTTCTGCTTTGATGCAGGGTCTGGCCGATGGTTACTTCGTGCTGCCTTACACCATTCAGAACTATCTGGCCGATCAGGCTGTATGGCCGAAGGTCAGCACCGATCTGCCAGAGTTCGCTGAGGCTGAGAAGAAGGTGGATGCAGAACTCGACCGCCTGCTTAACATCAAGGGCAAGCGCTCTGTCGACTCTATCCACAAGGAACTGGGTCACATCATGTGGGAGTATGTCGGTATGGGTCGTACTGCCGAGGGCCTGAAGACTGGTCTGAAGAAGATGCATGAACTGGAGAAGGAGTTCGACGAGAACCTCTTTGTTCCCGGTACGAAAGAAGGCCTGAACATCGAACTCGACAAGGCTATCCACCTGCGTGACTTCTTCACCATGGGTCAACTCGTAGCCTTCGACGCCCTCTCTCGTAATGAGTCCTGCGGTGGTCATTTCCGCGAGGAGTATCAGACCGAGGAAGGTGAGGCTAAGCGCGACGACGAGAACTACTTCTACGTAGGCTGCTGGGAGTACAAAGGCAAGGGCAACGAGCCTGAACTCATCAAGGAGCCGCTGGAGTACGAGGCTATCAAGGTACAGACACGTAACTATAAAAACTAAGGAATTATGGCTAAGAATATAAGCTTTACAATAAAGTTCTGGCGCCAGAACGGCCCCAAGGACCAGGGACATTTCGACACCCACGAGATGCACGATATTCCCGACGATACCTCGTTCCTCGAGATGCTTGACATCCTGAACGAGGAACTCATCAACGAAGGCAAGGAACCCTTCGTGTTCGACCACGACTGCCGCGAGGGTATCTGCGGTATGTGCTCACTCTACATCAACGGTACGCCTCATGGCAAGACCGAGCGCGGAGCAACAACCTGCCAGTTGTACATGCGTCGCTTCAATGATGGCGATGTGATCACCGTAGAGCCCTGGCGCTCAGCAGCCTTCCCTGTGATTAAGGACTGTATGGTAGACCGCAATGCCTTCGATAAGATCATCCAGGCAGGTGGCTACACCACCATCCGCACAGGTCAGGCTCAGGATGCCAATGCTATCCTGATTCCGAAGGAGGATGCCGACGAGGCTATGGACTGCGCTTCCTGCATCGGCTGTGGCGCTTGCGTGGCCGCTTGTAAGAACGGCTCTGCCATGCTCTTCGTATCTTCTAAGGTTAGCCAACTCGCCCTGCTTCCCCAGGGTCGCGTAGAGGCTGCTCGCCGTGTGAAGAACATGGTCGCCAAGATGGACGAACTGGGCTTCGGCAACTGCACCAACACCCGTGCTTGTGAGGCTGTCTGCCCGAAAAATGAGACCATCGCCAACATCGCCCGCCTGAACCGCGAGATGATCAAGGCCAAGTTGGCAGACTAAGACTGTTTATTGGTAATGGGGGCCATTATGCTCCCATTACCTTTATATAATAAAGAAGAAAGAGACACTATAAATATTATGAACAAAAACGAGAAATTTGTCATCACCATTAATCGTGAACTTGGCAGTGGCGGTCGTACTGTCGGTCGCATACTGGCTGAAAAACTGGGTGTGCCGTATTATGACAAAGCGATTCAGAAGCCCTTGGAAGAGAAGTTTAACATGACATCAGAGGAGATTGAGCACCTGAAAGGCAATGAACGCAGTTGGTGGCAGGAAATCAAGCGTGTGTTGATTTTGGGAGAAGATGCTGCTAACTCTTTCGATTTTTACGATGAGGAAAACAAGAAGCATGTGACCTCTGAGGCCGTGTTGAAGGCAGAAAAAGAGATTTTGCATAGCATCGCCATTGAGCAGTCGTGCGTTATTGCAGGCCGTTCGGCCTTCTATGTTATGAACGGCTTTCCCAATCGCCTGAACGTGCTCATCCAGGCCTCTATGGAGTATCGTTTGAAGCGCCTTATGGACAAGCGGGGCATCAGCGAGAAGGAGGCCAAGAAGATCATCAAGGAGGTGGACGAGGCGCGCGAGGAGTATCTGAAGAACAATGCCCACACCTCACGCTACGACACTCGTAATTACGACCTGGTCATCACGATGGACGGCAAGACCGAGGAAGAAGCCGCCAACGTCATTTTGGCCTACATCGGCTAAGGCAAGGGCGTATGGAGCAGATAGAGCGGATCAGACAGATGGAAATGCGGCTGGAGCGTTCGGCTGCGGCGGTGATGGAACTGTCGGCGGCGCTCGACAAGTATGAGGCTGCCCTGGAAGATATCAAAGCCCTCGACGCCTATTACGGCAGCGAGGAGTGGAAACAGGACTATGCCGATGACGAGGCCGCCCGATTGCCAGCCGGGCTCAAGCGTGGCGTGCTCTCTGAGGACGGCATGTGGAATCTCCTGTCTGACGCCAAAGAACTGAATGACCGCCTGAGAAGAGGATTCACTCAGCGAGTCTGACGCTTGGTGCGCTTAGCGTGGCATGAAGCAATTACAGTGATGACAGATTACAATTCGATAATCTGTCATCCTTTTCTTTTGCGGCGAACGAATTTCGGCAGGGAGATGACACCCGTAATCTGTACGTAAAGTTAAATTTTCACTCCGATGGTGGCTAGTAGCCAGCGTCCCTGCTGGGGTACGAGGTTGGTGTTCATGCCGCTGCGATGGTAGTGGGTGCCTAGTAGGTTATGGATATCCAGTCCGATGGTGACAGGACCGTATGTGTATTCACCGCCGATGTTCAGGATGCAGCGGGCGGGCATCTCGTTGTGGCTGATAATCTTGCTGGCAGAGTCGACAGCGTCTTCCCATATGGCGGCGGCCTTCTCCTCCATGCCAGGTACGATGTAATAGATGCCGTATTCGAGGTAGCGGGTCTGGCTCCTGACGTAGTTCTCGAGATCGATGTTATAGGATGTCTGGCGGCTTTCGAAGAGCACGTGGGTATGGAGTCGCAGCCGAGGCGCTGCCTGCCAGCCGAGCACAAGGTTCGACATGATGGCGGGCGTGTTGTTGTTGGCATCAATCGCATTAGAGTAATTGACAGCCAGTTTCTCAGGCAGGTCAAGGGTTATGAGGTTCGACTTGAAGGTATGAGTCCATGTGAGGTTCCAGTCAGCAGTCAGCTTCGGCTGTCGGTAACTGGCCATCAGTTCTACGCCGCCGGTCTTGTTCTGGCTGGCGTTTCTGTAAGTGAGTATGTCGGTCATAATGAGGTCGCTGCCATAGTTGTAGAAGCCATTCACCTCAAAATTCATTCCCTTCACCCAGTTCTGCCCAGCGAAGGAGAGTTGGAAGGAGTGTACACGCTCTGGTGAGAGGTTGATTCCTTCCTTTCCCCTTATGAGTGCAGCCAGGATGTTGGCATTGCGGTTGATGTATGGGGCATCGACAAAAGACTTGGAGTAACTCAGCCTGACATTCCACTTGGGGCGCAACAGGATGAGTGCCACACGGGGCGACAGTTCCCGCACCTTCGTGTCGTCATCGCGGTTTTTATAGTCGAAGCGCAAGCCTGCATTGAGAATGAGCGAGCGCCACTGGTGTTTCAGCTGGAGCCAGGCGTTGGCCCTGTTCTCGCTGCCTTTTCCGGTTTCACGTATCCGTGCATTCTCGGGGAATGTCTCCACAAAGTAATAGCCTATCTGATAGCGGATGTCATCGAGTTGGAAGTGCCCGTACTCTGCTCCGAAACCGATATTGCCATGATGGCCGCCGCCTAGTGTGTAGGCATAGTTGCCCTTCACTTGGAAACCATAGTTTTGCTCCTGGGCGTTGACATATCGTGAAAGGCCTCCGCAACTGTCGAACGTATGTATCATGTAGCTCGGTAATGGTAGCGACCAGCTCAGTACGGGCATGGGTTCATCGCCGAGCACCTGGTAGCGCGTCAGATCCGACTTGTCGTAAGTAGCCGCATACTTCATGCTCAGGTTGCCTATCTGATGGCTGTAACTCAGGTCGGCATGATGTGAATTGGTGCTGAAACTTGGCGAGAGACCATTGTAGGTGCGATATCGGTCGTAGTCGTATGACAAGGCGAGATTGCTCAAGGTGAAGGGGGCGACGACCTGCGAGAAATGGGTGTCGTACATGAATTGCAAGCCCTTATAACCGAGTTGTAGTCCGAAGTCATAAGAAGGACGATTGCCGATGCGCCCGATCCTGATATGGTCGAATGGCATGTTATAGGTGCTCTCCCCTGAGCGCTTACCAGGAGCGTCACGCTGCTCTCCGCTGTTTCGGTAGGCACTACCCCAGACGAGCAGGTCGATGTCGAAATAGCGTTTGCCGAAGACGGCATCGGCCTTGATCTGACCGTAATTGCCAGCCCCGGCTTTCACCAGAATGCCGTCCACGTCGGCACCTTGCTTGGTAATGATATTCACCACACCTGCCAGAGCCACATCACCGTAAAGCGACGAAGCCGGGCCACGCAGCACCTCTATCTGCTTCACCTTCTCCAGCGAGATGCTGAAGTCTGGGGCGGCAGTGCTGGTGGCATAACTGTTCAGACGGTGACTATTGAGCATGATAAGGATTTTCTCCTGGGTGCTGCTATAGATACCACGCATGCCGATATTAATGTCGTCGTTGCAGTCGATGAGGTTCATGCCCGGCACATAGGCAGCCAGCACCTCCTGCAGGTTCCGCCCTCCGCACTTTCGAATCATCTCTTCGGTGATGAGTGTGGTGGGCACAGGCGCCTCTGACAGGCTCTCGGCCTGACTGGAAGCGGTGGTGATGGTGGCGGTCATGCCGGCCTTGATATTGTTGACGATGCCGATGAACGTTGAGGGGTCGCTGGCCGACGGAGTGTAATACGGGTTCTGCTCCAGTAGCCTGGTAGTGTAGTGCTCGGCTTGGCGGACATCGTATTCATCCAGGTAACTAAGGGCGATGAGCCGTAATGCGTTCTGGCGCAGGTTGCCTTGAAAGGCATTGAGATTCTGCAACAGCCCTTCACGAGCCTGCTCAATACGTCCTATCTTGTAGTCATTCTCTGCCTGAGCATACACCTCTCGCATCTTTGCATCGTTCTGCGCGCAGGCTGGGTCGGCAAAGAAGACGACAATATATAACAATATGTATATACTCTTTCTCATTTCCTGATGGGTATTGTGATGGTGAAAGTGGAACCCTCGCCTAAGGTCGAGGTGAAGGAAATCTTGCCTCCGTGTTTCTTCTCAATGATGTCACGCGTGATGCTCATGCCCAGACCGGTACCATGGCCTACGGGTTTGGTGGTGAAGAAGTTCTCAAACAGGCGCTCTTTCACCTCATCGGTCATTCCCTCGCCGTTGTCGGCAATCGTGATGATGAGTGTGGAGGGAGGAGTGAGGGATACTGTCACGTCTATACACGGTTTGTAGTCTTCTTTCGCCGACAGGCTTTTGCGCCAGACGGTATAGCAGGCATTGTTCATCACGTTAAGCACGGCGCGGCTCAAATCCTGAGGAATGACCACAATCATCGGCATGTCTTCTTGATACTGTTCACGGATGGTGACATTGAAACTCGGATAGTTGGCCCGCATAGCATGGTATGACAGCCATACATACTCCTTGATGATGCGGCACACATCGGAGGCCACAAACTCGTCTTCCTTGCCGCGAGATACAAGCAGGATGCCCTGGATGATATCGACTGCACGTTCGCCGTTCACCATGATCTCCTTCAGGAAGTCTTTCAGGTTGGTAACGATATATTGGAGGTCATCTTGGTTGGCCTCTGATAGTGGCTGACCGTTGGCTATCGGACCTTGAAGGATGTCGGAAAAGTCATCAACCAGTTCGTTTGCCATCTTCGAGAAGTTGATGACGAAGTTCAACGGGTTTTTTATCTCGTGGGCGATGCCAGCGCTCAGTAATCCAAGCGATGCCAGTTTCTCCTGTTTCAGCAGTTGATGTCTCAATTGTTCTATCTCACTCATGTCGTTTGCAATATTGGTAAAGTGATGTTAAACTCTGTATATTCATCCTTAACCGATGCCACGCTGATGTCGCCCTTGTGGTTCTGGATGATTTCACGGCTCAGGTAGAGGCCTACGCCGGCAGCCTCGCCTGTGGTCTTCGTGGTGAAGAAGGGGTCGAAGATCTTGCCGATGACCTTCTCTTCGATACCGATGCCGTTGTCACGGATCTTCAGGATATAGTGCTCGTCGGTGGTGGTGGCGGTGAGCGACACTTCTGGGTTGTATGGTGCCCTCTGCGCTTTTTTTACCACCGCATAGACGGCATTGCCCAGGAGGTTTGTGATGGTCTTTCCGAGCATGTCGGGATTGCCGTGGAGCATCATGGCTTTGGCAGGCAGAGAGAATGCTGTCTGGATATGATACTGTTCTATCTCCTTGCCGAATTGTTGTCCAAGCGTTTCCTCACTCTGCCGGAGCACAGGCAGCAAGTCCATGTCTATATAACCGCCCGTGCGGTCCTTCAGCACCTCCTCCATAGCCTTCAGTGTGCGGGTGGTATTCTGACCGTACTGGTCAATATTCTGCAGTACTTCCGTCAGACTGTTAAATACGTCCAAAGTATCCTCGTAGTCATCCTTGTTAATATGGTCCTTATTGTTGTCGATGTTCTCCTTAATGTCTTTCGACAGGTCGCTCGCCATCTTCGAGAAATAGATGATAAAGTTCATCGGGTTTAGGATACGGTCGATGAGGCCCTCGGTCAGTTTTCCCACCGAGGCCATCTTCTCCTGGCGGATCAACTCATGCTGGGCATTGCGAAGGTCGGCGGTGCGTTCCTCAACAATCTGTTCGAGTTTGATCTTGTCCTTCTGGAGTTTCTTCAGGCGATAACGGAACAACAACCAGACTAGGCAGGCAAATGCGATGAAGTAGAGCACAACCATGTACCATCGCATGGGCAAAGGGTAGGCGATGCTGAAGTCGACGGAAGTCACCTCCGACAGTTCGCCGTTGGCCAATTGAGCCTGTACGCAGAGGGTAAACGAACCGTAGGGCAGGTTTAGGAACGCCACGTCTTGTTTCTCACTCCAGGTGCTCCACTGGCCCTTACTGCTCAGGATGCTCTGATTGCTCAGCCTGTACCGATACAGGGTCTTGCCTGTCAGCGGGGCATAGTCGAGGGCATAGAAGAAATGCAGATTGCCCTCGTTGCTGTCCAACTCCTGCAACTTCTTAGGCATATTGCCATAGCCGCCCCACAGCACACTGTCGCTGCCCATGGTGATGGAACAGAAACGTATCGTGCGGCAGTCAGAAAGTTTCTCAACGTTTTTTTTGTCAGTATCAATGATGGCGAGTATCTCATTACCGCCAATCCAGACTTGACCGCCATGTTGGTATTGGGCCTTGACCTCTATGTCGCTCAAGGGCTTGACCAGATGGTCGGGCAGGCCAGCGGTGGGCTCTCTTTCCATGTCAGGCTCGGTACCTTTGGTCTCGTCATGAACATTCTTGAGCCAAAGGCCGCCTTGTCCGCCTTTCTTGATCTTAGTCACCAATGGGAGTTCATCTACCTTTGTGCGTTGTCTGAAGTCCGACTGATAGACATACACGCCGTCAGGCTCTCCGGCGTAGACCTTGTCTCCGTCCAATAATAGGGCTGTGGTGGCATTGGACGTCAATCTGCTTATACTGCCGTTTGCTGCTATCTTGTAGATGCCGCTGGAGGTGGCAGCAAACAGTCCGTCACGACTAGAACATAATTCCCAGCAGATATTGTTGATGTCGGAAATGCGCTTGTACCGCCACGAATCTACTACATAGAGTCCATTGGTATCTCCGACATAGATCTTTCCATTAAAGGCTCTAATGGTATGAACCCTGCCCGTCAGTCCGTCTTTCGGTAAGAAATAACTGTATACAGACGGCAGTTCAATCGCAAAGATACCGTTCCCCGTAGCACCCCAGAGCATACCATGACCGTCGTAGGCCACGTATGATACCTGATTAGAGCAGAGGCCATTGTCCTCGGTGATGGTATAAATGTCCCGGCCATTGCTGTCGGCAATGATCAAGCCGTTGTTCTTCTTGACTTTTACCTGAAGTCCGCCGTCCAGTTTCTCTGTCTGGGTAATGTCTTCCATCACGGCTTTTTCGGCATCTGTCTGCAGAGCCTCCAACGAGACGATGTCCGACCCTACGCCAGGCTGGAAATTGGCATTGGTATGCTTCTTCAACGAAATGGTTGGGATAAATTTGTCCGTACTAGCGTGAGGCGGCTTGGCATCTCTGATCTCATAGATATTATTGTCGCTAGCCACAAACAGTAGCGACTCTCCTTCTTCATAGATTTCCATCACCTCCCCGCTGAACTGACCTTTCTCGCCGAACTGCTGTAAGAGCAGTTCTCCGTTGGCCTGCTTCAGCAGCCGGGCAATAAAGTTGTAACCTCCTACCCAGATGTTGTTCTTGCTATCGCGATAAATGACCGTGACACGCCTATTGTTCGATGTGTGGATGATGCGCCATCGGGCATGGTCGTAGTAGAGCAGTCCCTCGAAGTTGGCTACAAACACCGTACCGTCCTCACCAATCTCAATGTCATAGTTACGGTTATGTCCGCCATATTCTGCTGCCGTATAGTTGCGGATCAGGGGAAGGCCCTGTGCATAAAGACCTTGAGAATGAAGAATGAAGAATATGAATATGAAGAGTTTACAGTAGAAATGCTGGCAAAGCCACTCTTTGCCTATACATGTAATCATCTGTAAACCGTAAACCGTAAACTGTAAACTATTCATTATTCAATCTTCAATTCTTTATTTTTCTATACGAAATCCCCTTTCCTACATAGTAGTTCCACTCTTCTTGGGTAAAGTCGCGCTTCACGTTCCGACGGAGGCGCTGGGCTATCTTCGGCAGGGAGATAAGATATTGTGATATGGTACCGTTTTTCTCCCCCGTCCAGATGTAGTCCTTGTCACTGCTGGAGATGAAGTCCATGAGCCAACTGTCAGATTGGAACAGAATGACAGCCTTAATCTGGCTGTTATTGTCGATAGCCCAGAAGAGCAGTTTGCCGTCGTAACTGGAGGAGTAGAGTCGTTTGCCGTCGAATTCCATCTTTGTCACCCGCGAGAGGTGCTCAACGAGTTTATACGCCTTACCGCTGCCGATAGTCAGCCAAATGGTACCGTCGGCCATGCCATAGGCTGTCAGGTGTTGGTTTTTGTTGCACGCGAAGGCGGTAACCTGCCCTTGCACGGGAACCTTCTCATTGGTAATATTATCAAGACTGTTGACTTGGTGCATACGACCACGATTGTCGAAGAGCAAAGGTTTATGGTCTCGTCGGCCAACACTGGTTACATGGAAGTCAAGGCGATGCGTAGCGATAATCTTGTCGGTGGCGATATCAAACAGGGCGATGCTGTTCTCGCCGATAATCAGTAGTTGGCGCCCGTCATTCATGTGCTGAAGACTAAATGGCTTGTCTACATTCTCAATATAGACGACCTTAGTCTGGCTTCTGCCGACAATTATCAGGTGACCGGTGTGGCTGATGGCGTAACACTGGTTGTTATTAGCAGCGTAAACATCTCTGAAACAATATTTCCCGTCTCTTATCTGACGTAGTGTCACTAACTGCTCGTCCTGCAATTTCTGGATACAAAACTCTCCGTTATCACTGACCGTCAACAGGTTGCCACTTTTTGGCTGTAAAACTATCCGCGTTATTTTGCTGTCGTGGACACTCCAACTGCGACGTCCGCCAGCCGATTGTGTCAAAGCCTGGAACACGGCTGGGGTATATAGGTCGCCACCATAGTCATTCGTGTAAAGATAGGAAGCGTAGGCGAGCATATTGCCTAACTCGGTATCGCCACTGCGGTAGATGGCATATGACTGAGAGCCGAGTGTTCGTCCCAGCGAGATGTAGTTCAGCGTGTCGGCCACCAGTTTAGCGTGTTCTGCCTCAAGTCTCCGTTGCTCTGCCATCTGATACGATGCCACCGCCTCCTCTGCCGAAATCTCCGCCGCAGCTTGGGCTTGAAGTGCTATCTGGCGCTCGGCTTCCGAATGCAAAGTGGCTGCCTGTGCAATCTCCGACTGGCGAATGGCTTCCTTGCTGCGCTCTTCTGAGAGGGTCTGCTGGCCGTAGGCTATCTCCTCCATCTGTTCGCTGACACCCCTGACTATTACTGACTGCTTTTCCCGTTCGCGCAGTTTACGAACTTCTGTCTCCAGTTCACTGATACGTTCACCGTCACCACGATGCATATAGTATGCTGCTACTGTTAATCCCAGCAACATCATCATGCCTATACACCCTATGATGATGTTTTTCTTCATTTCCTCTTCAGCACTAACAATGTGATATCATCGCTTTGCTCGGCATCCTTCACAAAGTCTGTAATACCAACCCTGATGGCTTCGACTATCTCCTGACAACTATTATCGGCCATGCCACAGAGAATGTTGTTCAGTCGGTCAATGCCGAACTCTTTGAGTGTTGGGTTCATGGCCTCTGTCACGCCATCTGTAAACATCACCAGCGTGTCACCATGCTCTAACTGCAAAGTCTTATCAGCATATACCTCTTCTGCAAAAGCACCAGCCATGAAGTTTCCATCTGTCGGTATCTGTTCGATGGTGCCGTTGGCTCTAACGATGTGGGGTGGGTTGTGTCCGGCATTGCAATAAGTGATGTGTCCTGTCTTCGTATTGTAGATGGCGTAGAATACGGTGACAAACATACAACTGGCCGACGAGTGTGCCAACAAACGGTTCGTCTCTGTCAGACAGTCAGCAGCACAGACGCCCTGTATACCCTTCGAGTGGATGATGGTGCGGCTCACGGCCATGAACAGTGCGGCAGGGATACCCTTACCGCATACATCGGCTATCACCAAGACAATGCGGTCGTCGTCGATGCGGAAGAAATCGTAGAAGTCGCCGCCGACATCCTTTGCCGGCTCCATCAAGGCATAAATGTCCAACTTGTCGCTGTCCTCCGGGAAAGGCGGGAACTCCATTGGCAAAATGGACTGCTGGATTTCTTTGGCCGAGACAAGGTCTTTCTTCAGCGATTCCAGTTGTGTGTGCTCTTTTTGCGACTCATGCACATAGTGTATCTGTTCGATAGCCTTCTCGATCGTCATGGCCAGATCATCCATGTCGATGGGTTTTGTGGCAAAGTCGAAAGCACCGCTATTCATAGCCTGACGGATGTTCTTCATGTCGCCATAGGCACTTACCATAATGACACGTATAGCGGGGTTGCGCATTTCGTTCACTTTGGATAACAGCGTCAGGCCGTCCATCTCAGGCATGTTGATGTCGCAGAGGATAATCTCTATGTCTGGGGTGTTGCCTAATATAGCAAGGGCTTCAAGACCATTGTGTGCGAAAAAGAACTCATACTCTCCACTACGGATTTTGCGCCTGAAGTGATGTCTCATCATCAACTCAATAGGTGCTTCATCATCAACACTCAAAATCTTTATTGTCGCCATAATATCTTAATTACTTTAACTTCTTACTCACCGTCAGTATGTTCTCTCCGTTCTTATATTCGTATTCCACTTTGTCCATATGGTTGATAACAAAGAAGATTCCTAGTCCGCCTATCTCGCGTTCATCCAAAGACAACGAGGTGTCGGGAGGCTCCATGTCGAGCGGGTTGAACGGCACTCCACCGTCGCGGAAACGTAGTGTAATTTTCTCCTCATCAAGTTCTGTCTCTACATCGAGATAGTCGCTTCCGGCATAGTCAGCAATGTTCACTACCAATTCTTCTGTCACCAGTCGGATTGCGCTCTGACAGTTATCCAAAGCAACCACCTCCTTAGTCTGAAGGATGGCATCGATGATGTCAAGTTCCATCCCTTGGAGAGGTTGGAAATGCAACTGGCTCATTGTTGACTTCAATTTTCAATCTTCAATTTTCTGTGCGTCTCCTGCTAATTCGTACTTCCGACTGCTTAATAAGCCAGTTTTCATGGCCCTCCTCAATCTCCTTCATCTTTTCGTCGTAAAGCTTGTCGCGCTGTTCACTATATGACTTCTTCAACCTCTCTACAGCCGTCTTCACGCGGTCGATGTCCTGCTGATCCTCGCCTTCCAGCAGGAGCGCAATCTCGGGCTCAGCCCGTTGGGCGACTGTCTCCATCTGCGCCTTACACTGGTTATAGGCAGCATCCACCGCCGTCTTCAATGCGTCGTAGCGGTTGTTGTCCACCTCAGGCATAGTCAGCAGCAGATATTTCACCCTCACCGACTGAGGGTCGCCTTGCTCATCGACGACATTGACGGTCTCCTCGCCATACTCCTGCTTGAACTCAGGATGCTTCAGGGCTATGCCCACCGCCAGCGGAGCCATATCGTCTTCAAAATTGGGAATAGCCATGAACTGATAATCGCCTTTCTTCGACACCTGGGCCACATCCTCAATCTGTTTCTCCTCACCTTGTATATTAAAACGTGCGGAAAGCAGCGACATAGGCTCGGCCTTCACGCAGAGGTTCATAAAACGGTAGTTGAGCTGGGCCACATAGCCAGACAGCTTACTCTCCATCATTCCGAATTTATTAATGGCTGATCGTTTCATCCTCTATTTACCTTTTTACTTTTTTACTTTTTTACCTTTTTACTTTTTTACTTTTCTTTCGGCGCATCCTCAGTCTTGAGTTTGGCACTCAGGCTGCCACCGCCGCCACCGGCACCAGCGCCTACACCGTCGCTGATGTTCGGTGATTTGAGGGCGCTCTTGGCCTCGATGCTGTCACCAGAGACTTTCGGTGCCTTCAGTTCACCCTTCACCTCTGTCTTGTCGTTGATCGTCGTAGCACCGTAGATCTGCGTATCGCTGCCGCCCACGGAGGCGTTACCGCCGTCGAGTTGTACTACGGCCTTGCCGTCGCCCTGCTGTATCTCCAGGGTGTTGTCGGCAAAGGCGCCAATCTCTTCCGAAACCATTTGCAGCTTCTTGCTCTTCACATCCTTCGACGTCGCACCCACATACATCTTCTCCGAGACGATGGTCATCGAGCCGCCCTCAGCCAACTTGTTGTCGGTGAGCTTCTCCTTATCCACATCCATCGTCTTCAGGTTGATGGCCTTCGCATTGATATCCACGCTGCCTGTGGCCTTGCCGTCCTTATCGGCAGAGAGCATGTTCAGTTTCTCCGTACGCAGTGAAATGCTGCTGCCTTCCGTCTGACATTTGGGAGCCATCTTGCCGTCTTTTGCCTCGTAGTCGATGGCCTCCACGGTGAAGTTCTTCGCCCTGACAATCACGTCGCCCGAGGCCTCAATCTCACCCTTGGTCATCTGGCCGTTTTCATCGTATTCTATATCTTTCGGGGTATAGGCGTTCACGGTCACCTTCTGTGCCGTCAGCGCCACCTGACCGTCTGCCGTCGGACCTTTCACCGTCGTCGGCTTCCCGTCGTCAGCCATCTGGTAGTCCAACGATACCAGACTGATATTCTTCGAGAACACCCTGAAGTTACCCTTAGCATCATACTCCTTACCGTCGTCGGAGCCTTCGAGTGATGAGAGCGTCACGTTCTCTGCCGTCACGTTCAGGCCGCCACCCTTCACCAGTTTACTACTGCCGTCGGTCATGTTGACGTCCATCTGCGGCGTCCGGATGTTCACGCCGGCAGTCGCATTGGTATGCATATAGCCATCGGCGTCGAGCGTCGCCATGTTAATCTGCTCTGCCACCAGACTCATCTTAGCCAGCGTAGAGTTTGCTCTGAACTTGTCGGCCTCAGGGATGATGCCTTTCTCGGCCTCCAACACCGCTTTCGTGCGGTTAGCCTCCGCCAACTGCGACACGCTGCGGATAAAGTCGAGCGTCTCATGATAGAGCTGCGGGAGGGTATCCTCGATACTTTGGTGAATGGCGCTGATGTCGTAGGTATTCAGGCGCACCTCGTAGTCCTCGTCCTGATTCAGCTCGTCCTCCTCGCCCAGCATCTTCTTCAGGTTTTTCAGCAGTTGTTCTACCGAGGCCATCTTCTCGTCGGCCTGTTTCTCCAACTCCTGTATTTGACTGTCCAAGCTGTTCACCGTCGCCTCAATCTGGTTCTTGCGCCCCTCGCACGAGAGGGCCGACGAGAGTTGCAGGCTCTGGTCAGCATGGATACAGATGCCTCCCCTGTCGGCCACCAAGGCTGGTGCCTGGGAGAAGGCACCGTAACTTTGGTTACTCTGAATCGTAATGCCGCAGGCCTGAGAGACAATCTCCGAAGTTCTGCACACCACGTTCTCCTGACCGTCGATGCCGGGATTGACGGCCGTCTGTCGGATCCTCGGTGCACGGGTGACTACCGAACCTTCGCTGCCCACGCCGTCGAAGGCGAGGTTACTACCTTTGACGACCACCGTGCCGGTGCCGTTCATCAGGTCGCCGCTATAGTCCACGTTGCCGATCACGATCTCCGGGGCGGAGAGCACGATGCGCTCAGGGTCACGGTAATACTTGCCGCCTTCCATTCTGCTGAATATCTCAGCCTTCATCTCCTGGACGGCTTGTTTCTGCGCATGAATCTCTTCCAAATCCTTTTGCACACTCTGACGGAAGTCCGTCATCAGTTCTTTCCAACTGTCAAATATATAGTCTGCCATATCATAAACTTTTTAAGGTTATAATTGTATCAATCATGCTGAGCTACCTGTTCTATTACTTGATTGTCATTATTGTTGTCATTTTCATGATTGTTGTTATTATTACCACCATTATTATGCGGATCCCCGCCTAAATCATTATTTACAGGCGGTATCTGGTTATTATTTTGACCTTCTTGCTGGTTATTATTTTGACCTTCTTGCTGGTTATTATCTTGACCTCCTTGCTGGTTATTATTTTGGCCACCTTGCTGCCCACCTTGCTGAATAGGTTGATTGGCTATATTTTGATTAGCCTGTTCCATATCATGCCAACCTTGTACGCCAGATAACCTCTCCAAGGCATCCTTTATATCGTTGTTGAATCTTTCAAAATCATACAAATCACTGTCTAAAGCATCAGAAAGATTCAGTTTTCCCTTGCTATAGAAAGCATTTATATCTTTAATCGTTCCATCCAGCAATTGTGGCTTGCCTCCCGATGAGAACAGAATCTTTCCTGATTTGGCATCACTCCAGACGTTTTTTTCTCTCACCTGCTTGAAGGATAGTTCATCTATCTTATCCTGAAGGAAGCCCGTATCTGTCTTATAGTCTATTGATGTATTGCACACCTTGATGCTATTGATCTTAGCCTCCCAGTGGTCAATCAAATCTTCCTCACTTGCAAAAAGATTACTAAGCGCGGTGGTTTGCTCCGCATATTGTACAGGGTCGACACCTGGTATTGCTTGCTTTGCACTAAAACCAAGCTCGTCCAACAGATTTAACGAAACGAGGCGCTTGAGAGCCAGTCGTTGACGAGACCAGTTATTAAACCCTATGCCATTACGCTCGCCATCTGTAAATGCGTAATAGACAACATTCAGCCAATCAGTATAAACTGTAGATTTTGCTGAACATTTCTCACTGGAGAATGCTTTTTTAACAGCATCCATATAATTCTTCGGCAGACGATGCTTCTTGCCAAAAGAGGATCCCAACCTGCTCTGGATATCCTGATCAGACAGTTCCATGCGCTTGAGGGCTTGAATAGCCTTTAATAATGCATTGGCTTTTTTCAATACGTCTAACGACAGATTGCGGCGAAGCTTTCTAACCTTACTTTTCTTTGTGAGACACCTGAGGAAGCAGTCATCAGATACAACAACATCAGGAGCGAATCCCACCTTGTCTTTCTTAAAGGCCAGGTCTTTTACGGTTATTTTCTCGGTAGCCGCATTATATAACAGGTCTGTTAAATCAGTATAGCCATTGCAGATAGTTTGATTCGCGTTCTCATAATCTTGCTGATTGAAATTGGCATAATACCGCAGTTCCCCTATGCTTTTATCGAAGGCTTGTTTAGCTTCGTAGGCAGCATCATAGCGCGATTTAAATAATTCGAGCCAGTCATTTACAACCCTGCTCGTTGCACCAATCAGCGCACCGATGCCTTTACCCATCTTGTACCAGTCTTTGCTCTTCAGATCCTTATAGCCCTTCGCCCGTGCATCTTTATAGGCCGCATCGGGATAACCCGTCGACGATCCGCCGGACTCCAGCTTCAGGTATCTGTTCGACTTAATCTCCGTCACGCCCTCTACAGGCTTGAATTGTACCTCGGCAACATGCCTCAGGAAAGTGAAGTCGATGATGCCGCCCACTTCCTTCAAGAGTCTTTCCGCAGCGATCGTCAGCGGATCCAGCAACGCCCACGCGCTTTCGGGCTTCTTGACGAAATACTTCTTGATGTTCGTTCCCGACGTGAGTTTCAGGTTGTTGCCTGCCTCGATGGTCACATTTTTACCCTTGATCTTCACGTCCCCGTTGGGAGCAGAGATGGTGATGCCGGTGAAGGCGTCCATCTTCACGTCGCCAAAGGGTGAGCTGATGGAGATATTGCGGCCGATGCTCGACCCGCTGATCTTATACATGCCGTAATAGTCGCTCAGCGTGAAGCCGCCGTCTAAGAATGGAGTGTTTGTTCCCTCGAAGTCCGGTATCTTAAAGTCCCTCAGTCCCGGTATCGCGCTCCACAGGCCGCTCATTGTAGGCGATAAAATGCTGAGCGCCATCTTGTGTACGCCCTTGTTCGTCGCGTCAGTCAGTCGCATGTAGTGTTCGTTGGGGGTGGTCAGGTCTATGTCCACCGTCCCGTCGTAGGGCGCCGTATCCTGAATGGCCCCCATCACATACGGACGCTCCACATTGCCGTCCACGAAACCCACCATCACGTTTGTCCCCTTGTTATGACGGCCAGTAGAGGGTTTGCCGTCACCCTTGGCGGCAAAGGGAATCCAGGGCGTGCTGTCCTCACCCTGCCACGGGAACGACACCCTGACGCGGTTCACTAACGAAGGATCGTCGGCCTTCACGATATTAGCCGTCTGCGGCCCGGAATACCTCACGTGACCCGTAGGCAATTCAGCGGGATAGAACTTGCCGTCGGCCGCTTGGCTGATGGCCGTCACGCGGAATACGAGTTTCTGGACTTTCGTGCCTTCAACCTCAGCGACAACGGTATTGGCAGTGATGCCCGCCACGATAAACATCTCGTCATTGATATCGATCACCTGACCGAGTTTCAGTCCTGGCCAGGTAGTGTCGTAGTCGATGACAGCCACATTCTTCGACACCTTCCGCTCCTCGGCAAGGGTCTTCATATACCGGTCGGCGGTGTATGCTTCATCCGCATTGGCGTATGAAGATTTAATCTCCGTGAACTCGTTGAAACCGTCCTTTTCCTCATACACATCATCATACAGATTAAACGTATATTTGCCATTCTGCTCCGTCAATTCTGTCTTGGAGAGGTAAGCATCGTTGACACCATCATTCTTCTTGCCGTTAATACTAAGGCTCTTCAGATAACTCACGGATTCGTCGACAACATTGTTAACCACAGTAGATTGCAGACTATTCTCTGAATTGAGCAACGATGAAACAATTCTCGTGATCACTTGACCTTCTAAGCCCATAGGCGAGAACAATTCACCCCTGATCAGATAGGGATCCCTCTGCACAGGGGTGTCGTCGATGGTCTTATCGTAAAGGGCCTGACAGTCGTATTTGCCGTCTTTCTGCATTTCTGTGAGAACGTCGTACGTATCTTGGTTAGGATAAGTGATCTTGTAGAAATCCTCTTTGAGCGTGATTTTCCTGATGTTCTCATCGACGGGTATCTCATAACCGAACTGCAGTTTGCCCTTCTCAAAATACATAAACTCACCCCAGCGGTTAGTCGTACGGGCCAGCATGTCGTAAAAACTTTCGTTATACTGCACGAGATACGGGAAGATGTGCTCTACGGGAGCATTTTTTATACTGCTCTTGTATCTCAGCTGTTGCAGGTGGTCTGTGTCGTACTCAATACATTCTTTCGTTTCGTAAGGCTTAACGAATTTCTTCAGTTCGTTCGCCAGGATATCTTCTCCGAGCCTCTTTCCAACGAAGGTGCGACAGGTCTTCTTCAGTGTCATCAGTTTGTCGAGGCTGTAGATCTTCAGTTTCAGGAGCATCTTGTCTTTGTAATACTCAGGAATCACCTCATGCACATAGAAGCAGTCGCCGATGACGTCCTCCACCTCCGAATACTCCGTGTTCATCGAGTTCACCGTCACCTGCTTATGCTTGAACATCGATTCCACCTTTGCCCTTCCTATGGGCTTCCATTCCGAATCATTGTATTGCACCGCCAGAATGTTGATATCCGCCAGGATCTCTGTCGGCCGATACATTTCCTTTTTCATGCTTAATTTGGCGAGCGAATAGGTATATCCGTCGATGGTCGCCGATTGTTTCTCTCTGGAGATTACCACGTCCGGATTGTCGCCAGAAACCAGATTGTGAAATTTTAATTGCAGTATCGCCATAACGTATAGTTTTTATTGTTGTTTTTTTATTCTTCTTCTCCCAGTTTCATCTGATAGCACACCACGTCGTTGTTCGTGGCGAAGTCATCCAGTTCCTCCTGCCTGATCTTAGCCAGTTTCTGGCTCAGGTTGTTGGCAGACTCTGCCTTGCCATTAAGATTTTTGGTGCGGTTATCCTCCACAAAGTTGATGAAGCGCGACAGGCCTGTCATCTCGAACACCCCGTAAATCTCGTTCGCGCAGTTCTCGAACACGATGTCCGGTTTCTGGCCCAGTTCACGCCTGGCATAGATGATGCAGCGTATACCCGCACTGGAGATAAACACCAGGTCGGTAGCATCGAACACGATCTTCCGGATATCCTGGCCTTTATAACCCGACAACTGTTCCTGCAACGCCGGAGCATTCGCTTTCGACAGTTCTGCCCCCATGTCGATTCTCAACGTCGTTTCTTCCAAATTGATCTTAAATTCTTTTTCCATATCTCTTCTATTTCAATTGTCTAGATTTGTAATACGCAGAGCCGTGGCTGCTTTTCCGGACAAAAATACGAAAAAAAGCCTGCACCACAACTATATAAGCCATTTTTTTTTGATTTTTTAGATAAGATGGAGAGGTATCCTGCAAAAATGAAAGTATTTTTGTCTCGTGCAGGTTATTTTCTGTGCAGGCGGTCGATGATGACGGCGAGGGCACCGTCACCCGTCACGTTGCAGGCTGTGCCGAAGGAGTCCATAGCGATATAGAGGGCGATGATGAGTGCCTGCGCTTCAGGTCTGAACCCCAGTACGCCAGCCAAAGGCCCCAATGCCGCCATCGCTGCTCCGCCAGGAACCCCAGGCGCCGCCACCATGCAGACGCCCAGAAGTGCGATGAAATGGAGGAAAAGCGGCAAATCGTGTGGCAGACCGCTGATCAGGCAGACGGTGAGGGCGCAGCAGGTAATCTTCATCATCGAGCCTGACAGATGGATGGTGGCGCAGAGCGGCACGCAGAAACTGGCGATTTCATCGCTCACTCCGTTTTTCTTTGTCTGTCGCAGCGTTACGGGTATGGTAGCGGCGCTCGACGAGGTGCCCAGGGCGGTGAAATAGGCAGGCAGCATATTCACCAGCAGGCGCAGCGGATTCTTTCTTGACAGTCCGCCGGCAATCAGGAATTCATAGGCGAGGATGACGACATGGA
>JAEEGJ010002325.1_pt1 | contig 106319 bp, 99 predicted proteins | sample 8958761 | NCBI WGS metagenome assembly JAEEGJ01 (sample SAMN16246546, study PRJNA631951) | gut metagenome | biome: gut microbiome; feature: rumen; material: RS-attached | host: Bos | place: Iran: Karaj | collected 2018-10 | reverse complement strand
TTGGTAAGCTTGGTTAGAAATTCAGGGGATGGGATAAAACCTTTGCTGTTGATGCGAGAAAAAGCAGACACACTAACATTTGCATCTTTTGCATATTGAGAGAATGTTCGATCATTGCCTTTGGCGGTCTTAATAAGATCGTACAAAGCTTCGTGGTTGCAATTCGTTGCAGTAAAGTTTTTGTTTTTTTTCTTTATGTTTTTGTAGTACATTGCATGCCTCAGCAGTATTTTTATTATATTTTACGATATTGCGATTGCAAGTCAAGATTGGTTAATTAGCGAATTGATATTAAGCAAAACACGTTCAAATTAAGAATTGACTGCACTTTTACGGTGTTGACGGTATTTGACGGATGTGATAGAATTCAATCATAAAAGAACAAGGAGCTAAGATTATGAATAGTATTAACAATTACATTTACAGTGAGTGTGCAGTGAACAGTAAGAAGGCTTTGTATTTCAAGAACAAGCATGAGTATTTAGCTCGTGATATTGATCCGCTTAAGGCTGAAGAGTATCGAGAGGTAAGGGCCCGTGCAAACAAGTTTTCCTTGTTTAATGGATTCAAGACTGTTGAGAACTCTAAGTCGATTCAGGAGCGATTTGCAGAGACTAACGAGGCTTTAAGAGAAGGCACAGGGGTAATCAACGCCTGCTTTAAGTTTGAAGATTTGGAGTGCGAAGTGAGCCAGGTTATGAGTAACGAGAATCATCATATCTATCTTTATATTGATAAGGTCAATACGAAGCTTGAGAAAGAGACTCGTAAGAACTGCTGTAGGGAATTAGCTTATATCTCTTATGTTGCAAATAAACTTGGATACATTGTCGATGGTTCTTCGGTTCTATATCTCAATAAGGACTACAACCGCAGTGGAGATGTCTCTAATGAAGAGTTGTTTGTAATTGCCGACGTGTCAGCCGAAGTACGTGAGATGGTGGAGGATGTCGAGGATAACCTTGATGCCATAAGGGCTTATATGAATTCGTCTGAAGAACCGGAATCTGGCTTTTGTGCAGAGTGTAAGCTTGATAGGTGTCCGTTCTGGTCTTTGTGTTCCCCGGAACTCCCGGAGCACAACATTTTTGATATTCACTTAAAGGGGAGTAGGTTCACATGCAAGAAAAAGCTTGAGCTTTATAATGCCGGCATCATTTCTTGTGAGGATGCATCAGAGTGTACAGATCTTAAGGAGTACTTGAGACTGATTATGAAATATGAGGCTAATGATTTGCCTGCTTATATTGATCGCGATGCGGTCAGAGAATTCTTAGCAACGCTTAGTTATCCTCTTTATTTCTTGGACTTTGAGACTATCGCTCCGGTTATTCCGAAGTATGACAATTCTCATCCTAACGAGAAAATCTGCTTTCAGTATTCGCTTCACTACATCGAGGAAGAGGGTGGGGAGCTTAAGCATAAGGAGTATCTCGCATATCCGGGTTCTGATCCAAGAAGAGAATTGTGTGAGAGGCTGTGTGAGGATATTCCAATGGGAGTTTGCACTCTGGTCTATAACGATCTATTCGAGAAGGGGAGACTTAATGAGATGGCTGCCGTTTATCCGGATCTGCATGACCATCTCAAGGATATTGTCGATAACATCGTGGATTTGGAGGACTTATTCGAAGATAAGAAGTACTACTGCCACGGTATGAATGGATCATCATCCATCAAGGTTGTGTTGCCATTGTTATTCCCGGATGATCCTTCGCTGGACTATCACAACCTTGAGGGAGTTCATAAGGGAGACGAGGCTATGGCGGTTTTTGCAGCTATGGAGCATATGAACGGTGAGGAGCTCGAACAGAAGAGGCACGAGTTACTTGAGTACTGCAAACTTGATACATTTGCCATGGTCAAGATATATGAGAAGCTGCTTGAAGTAATCAGCTGATCTCAATGCGAAGTTTGGTGCAATCTGGGCATCCGATGACGGATGCCCGGGATTCGCATACAAAAAACAGGAAGGAGGTAGCTTAAATGGTTGATTTCTTGTTAAAGGATCTTCTTATCGAGGTTCAGCCCGTATGCAGATGTACGAATGAATCGTTGAAAGAATACGCGCAGAGATGGATGGTGTGATCAATCATTCGAATCTTACACTTCTTGGTTCTGCGAGATTAGAAATTTTAATAGATGAATTAATGAAGATTATTTCGGAGGTGTAAGATGTTATGTTTTTCAGTTGATTCAGTTGCGACGGGCAATAAAATTAAGTCGCTTTGTTACCAGTGCGGATATTCCGCTGCTGATCTTCAGCGTGAACTTGGTCTGGAGTCAGTTCAGTCCGTGTACAAATGGTACAACGGTAAATGTCTCCCCAGTGTGGATAAGCTTCTTGCTATGGAGAAGCTGTTCTCCGTTCCTTTGCAGGAGATAGTCATTTCCTATCATAACGGCCGCGAAGCTGTTTAACCATAGGTTCATAGAATGACAAACATTACGAGGCTAAGATAGCCTCGTAAGTTTGTTATTCGGATTGTTATGTCAGAAATCAATACACTTTGGATATTCATAGGTGCAGGAGGGAAAGAGAATGTTTGATGAGGAAAAGCTTGATAACAATACAATGGGCAGATTGTTATGTCTTGGAGGCTTGTTCGTTCAGGCTTTCAGAGAGTCGGTGGCTCGTATGACAGGAAAGGAAATAGAAGAAATCGTATTTAGGGCGAGTAACGGATCGATAGGTGACTATAAAAGATTGGTCGGTCTGTATGCAAACGCTCTGAACGATCATTCTGACATGAATTACGAACAAGTGGATAAAAGGGGGAGACCAATATGGAGGGCAGGGACTGAAGCGTACGACTGGTTGCTTAGGACAACAATCAATTACATATGTGATGACTACTTTATGACTAATAAGTATCCTCGCAATAAAAAAACGGAACTGAGCATAGTGGAGCAACGAGTCGATTGGCTGATTGAGAACGGGTTCGATCCATATGACTTGGGCTTAGCTACTGATCTTCAGTCTGACAGGAAGAAGTATCTTCCGATTCTAATTGAAGGCCTTAAGAAGTGTGAGGAAGGAGGAGAAGATAATGGATAAGTTGTTTGTTGGAGAAGGCTGCGTCTATGAATTGGATCCGAAGAAGACCGGTCGCAATTCATGCGCGGTGGTTAACGGTTCGTCAGGAACCGGCAAATCGGAAACAATGATAGTATCGGCTCTTGTTAATAACGATGAGCGCAGCATGGTAGTAACGTTGAATAAGACTAGCATAATCAAACGAGTTTCACCGGCACTTATCGATCATGGTTATAAGATTGCAATTATGGACTTTACGGGAGAGCTTTCTACGACAGGGTTTAATCCCTTTGAATATATGCAGACCGACATGGATTATAGGGACTTTGCTGAAGCCGTGATAGAACCAGAAAAAGATGTAAAGAATGGTTCTTTCTGGAGAAACAGTTCAGTGAATATGTTGACTGCACTTATGGCTGGACTCAAAGTCAATGCATCTTATATTTCAAAGGATAAGATGCCTACACTTCGTGATTTTAAGACGCTATATAGTGAATTCGAGATTAAGTCGTCGGGATTTACCTCGTCAGTAAGTACAAGTCTTGATCCGTTCTTTGACCTGATATGTCGTGACTATCGTGACAGTGTTGCTGCCCGCAGTTGGAGAGCGTTTGCTAACAATAATTCAAGTGTTGCCATGGACATTAATTCGACGCTCTATGCATCGCTTCAGAAGATGTTTCTGGAGGAAGTTGTAAGTCTTTCTTCTGATTATGAACACTTTGATTTTCGAAGACTTGGGCGAGAGAAGTTGGTGTTGTTTATCGTAACATCATCTACAAACAGGGTGCTGGATAGGTATGTCAACGTGATGTACAAGTTCATGATCTCAGAACTCATGGATGAGGCTCGGCATATGCCACATAACACGCTCGTAGTTCCGGTTCAGCTGTTTTTCGATGACTTCGCGTGTGGCTCGGTAATCAACGATTTTGACCTTTACATAAGTATTTTCAGGGAGGCGGGTGTAAGTGCTGTCATGTTGCTTCAAAGTGAGAGTCAACTGTGTGATATGTACGGCGAAGCTAATGCCAGAACTATCCTTAACAACTGTGATACCTATGTCTACTTCGGAGGTAACGACCCAAGAACTTTTCGAAGTATCGCAGAGAGGCTCAACAGGCCTTACAGTAGGGTTTCACAGATGCCGATAGACAAGGTTGTTGTAATGCGCCGTGGGTCTGCACCTGTCATCACTGAGAGATATCGAATCTATGAGGATCCGAATTACATCAAGTACATAGGAGGACGTACAAATGAACGCTGATCATTGGGAACCGTATGCAATATTTGAGACCGTAGCAGGGCAGCAGACATTGAGTCTTAGGGCGAAGCAACTGTCAGAAGGCATCATTAGGATAACAGGAGAGATTGATGATGTTGTGGCTGACAGTGTTATCTCGCAGATACATTTCCTTATAGGTGAAGGGAAGGATATCTATATCCTCATCAATACAGAAGGCGGTTCATGGCCCGCAGGGCTTGCAATCGTTGATACCATACGGATGTATAAGGACCGCATACATACTATATGTACTAGCAAGGCTTGTTCTGTAGGAGCGGTAATACTGTCTTCGGCAGCAAGGGGGAACAGATATGTTTTCCCTCATGCCAATGTGGTCATTACTGAGCCGAACATCTCGGTTAAGGTGAGCGGGAACGAGGATATGATCCAGGGTTATATCGATGGGCTTCGCTATGCGAAGAACATCGTCTTGGAGCTTCTGTCGGAGAATACACAGAAAAGTGAGAAGGCCATAGAGGAAGCTTTGGCGCGCGAGAGTTTCATGACTTCCGTTGATGCTATTGAACTCGGTTTGTGTGACAAGGTTGTGGATGACTTGAGCTTTATCAAGCAGCAGTTTTGATGAGAGGCTATCGCTCACTCATACTATAAGAATCGAATTGGTGTTATAATAACTTTAAGACAGCCATATCTGATTACGTTTTGGACGTATCCTGAAGGCGAGAGCATGTATCAGGGATCAGAAGGCTGTTTTAGTTAGCTTTAATATATGCTGTGATAATATAACTTCTTTTACGTTTCGATGAGTTAACAGCTTCAATTACATAGTAAGTTCCATCAATTCTTTTGCTGATTTTAATCATTGGAGACGGTTCACAGTTCTCATCAAGGTATCCTGTTGTAGTAACACCATTAAACTCTATAGTGTCATAGTTTGATAAAACATATCCAATACGAGCGAGATCTTTAGTGTCCATCATAGAGTGATCATGAGAACCATTAGAACCATGTCGATTGATAATGTGATTTACAGCATTCATATCAAGAACGATTCTTGAACCTTCTACATTTTTAGATGTAAGACGTTTGATTGTTTGTGTTGCTTCTGATGTAAAGAATGCAACGGTAATATAGTTCATTCTATCTATGCCTTTTATAGTGTCTTCTATAAAGTTAAGAACATCCATATCTACCGAACGCGTGTACTCTTCGATAGTTTTCATTTGTTGTGGTGTATGCATAAATATCCTCCTTTGTCTTATTCCATACAAAGAGGATAGCATGCTCAAAGCCTTTATTTTCCGACAATTCGCGACAATTTCCGACAAATTCGACAAAGGTATTATTAGTGCTATTTAACCAAAGGTTTAAAGACAGTAGCCATTTGCGAAAGTAAAATTGAGATAAATATAAGATGTTTTTTAGGAGGCGAGGTATGTTCAAGAAGTTGATATCTTTGTTTGTCGCATTGGTGATGATGGGAAGCATTATTGTTTCATATCATGATGAAGATACTGTGTTGGCCGATGGATATAATCCCGGCATTGTTACATTTGTGACGAGTCTATATTCTGATTGTCTTGGAAGAGATCCTGATCCTGCAGGTTTGAATGATTGGTGCGCCAAGCTTGCTAACGGAACAATAACAGGCAAGCAGTGTGCGTATGGTTTCTTCTTCAGTCCGGAGTTTATCAACAGAGTGTTTACTCCCGCTGAGCTTGTAGATGTTTACTACCACGTATTTCTTAACAGGACTGCTGATCCTGAAGGAAAGCGATATTGGCTCAGCAGGATTAATACCAGCATGGATTTCACTGTAGCAGATGCATTGCTATTCCAGGGATTTGCAGACAGTACGGAGTTTGCCTCCAAATGTGCAAGCAACGGTATCATAGCAGGCAATCATATAGATACCGGTGTTGACACAGCAAGTGTTACGATTACTGTGTCTGATGACAACAGTGGCATTGATATGCCGGCTGCTTCTGTTGAGGCATTGGATGCTTATTGGACATCCAGAGGTTATGAGATTTTTTACATAGACTTGGGCAACGGTAATACAGTTAAGTGCTATGCACTTTTCTATGATATGTCGTCACACTACGCTCAGGTAAATGAGTATCGTGCTTCTTATGGATTACCCGGGTTATATAACCCGACTGATCTTAACGATTCCAGAGTTCAGTGGGCGAGAATGAGAGCTGTCGAGAGTGCATTCTGCTTCTCGCATAAATCGCCATATGGCTATATTAACGGTTCATATTCTGACGATCGCATGCCGGGGGATCATGTTGGCGGTGCAGAGAATATCTACGGAGGAACTGTGTACGGGGCTAACGGCAGTCAGATTGCTTTCGAGGCGTGGCGTAATTCTTCTAATCATAATGCTGCTATGCTCGATGGTGCTCCTCCGGAGTACAGCGGTGCAGTGGGAATCAGCAGTCCCGGTATGAGCAATACATATTACAGTGCTGAGGAAGTATTCAGAGATTATCCTCAGTGGCGTGATAACCCGAATTTCCATTGGGGTGCAGGATATGTCGCTATGACTGCAGCTTCGTGTACTATCCGTGTAGTGGCCGCAGACGGAGTCAGCATAGTTACCGGAGATGTAAGCGCGAACGCCAATTATTATCTTGGAATTCCCTTCAGTGCGACAAATACAAGAGCCGAGGAGTTCGGTGTCCCTGTAGGCAGCGGAAGATCGACGGTTCAGTGCTACTGGCAGAGCTGATATGAATAAGAAACAACGACAACATAAAAGGGCGGTTGCGAATGGCGAGGTATATACTCCGCCACGCAAAGCTCCTATGCCATCGCCAAAAGTATATCGGCTTAAGACTGAGTACAAGAGGATAAAGAGGTTTACCACAGATCACGAGGAGTAGAAGTAGATGCCCAGAATATTCGTTACTGGTGATACACATAGATTGATGGATATCATCAAGATAGATCAGTTTGACCGGACTATTGGTAAGGAACTGACATCCGATGATTATCTTATCATCGCGGGTGACTTCGGTGGGATTATGACCGGAGAATATATCCGTGGTGAAGATTTTCCTGCGCAGAAGTATAAGGACAAGGGGTTGAACAAGTTCGATGAGTATCCACGCAAGTATTGGGAGAAGAAGCTGTATACAGTGCTTTTCGTTGATGGTAATCATGAGAACCATGATGCGCTTGATATGTATCCTGTTGAGGGGTGGAACGGAGGCAAGGTTCATCGCATTTATGAGAATACTTATCACCTCATGCGTGGGCAAGTGTTTGAGCTATGCGGGAAGAAGATTTTCGTTATGGGCGGAGCTGAGTCAACAGATAAGGCGTGGCGGCAGGAAGGATTCTCGTGGTGGGCGAGGGAGATGCCTTCTGTCGAGGAGTATGAGGAAGCTGTTAGCAACCTCGAGAAGGTCGGCGGCAAGGTGGATTACATCCTGACGCATTGTGCACCGGAGTCTACAGTATGTGCACTTGATATGAAGCACATGTATTACCGCTCAAAGAATGAGCTGACTGCATTTCTGGATACTATTGCGAGTACTATCGACTTTAAGGACTGGTACTTCGGGCACTACCATCAGGATTCTGATGCAGGGAAGTATCACATGTTGTATAAGAGGGTTTTGGAATTATGACTTTATATGAGCTGATTAGGAATGTGTCGAGAATAATTACTCCTGAAGACGATTCGTTCTTTAGGTATGTAATATTTACGTCGGATGATAATGGAGGTTTCCTTAGAACTCGTTATTGTTGGTGGCCTGACAGGCCAATAGAAGACAAGGACCTTGGCGATCATGCGTATGAGAGTGTGATGGTTACGAGCAAGAGTGAGATTGATCTGAAAGGACTTCTCGATGAAACAGAGACGAGAGTTAAGATTCAGTTCACATATTCTCGTGAGGAAGCAACTATAGCAAATGCTGAGTGGGATGCCCAGCTTGGGTATAGGTATGTGTATATATTTGACCTTAAGTCAGGGAACTATACCCTGTCAATTATTTGAGTAACGATACAGAGAAGTACATCAAGTCCCTCACTCCTGAGAGAAAGGCTTTGCTTGACCGGGGCTTTGATATGATCAACGAGAAATTCGGTAAGACGCTGGATGCTCTTGCCGGCAATGACGTTGATTTTGACGATCTTGATGATCTGGGTCAAATGAGTAAAAGTGAATGAATTAATTGTTGTGTTTCGGCTATGCAATGCAGTCTTGATTATTACAAATTATAGGAACTACTTTCTTAATATTCAGAATGACATCGATATCAGACGGATAAAAGAAGATCCGGATTGTGATATAGGATCGATTAATCCGTATAAGCCAATGGCGATATAGAAAGTCTCCGAGATGGTGTTCTCGTTGGCATAGTAGGTAAAAAGAATACGGCGATCTGCTACGCGAAGGTAGTGGAAGATGAAGCCTATGTATAACTTCAAGGCGAGTATGTGAGGTAGTGGAATCATCGTGTATGCACGATAAAAACGGTTGAATTTGTCGTGCGTACACGATAAAATGTAGTCACATTTACTGATTATTTGCCTGTTGGAGAGTGGATGATATGAATCACAGTGTGCTTAAACAAGTTATCTTGGATCAGAACGAGCTGATCAAGAACATTGAGATAGTAAATAGGGACTATCACTTTGAGAAGAATGCGAATTATATTTTGGTCGGACTCAGAAGATCCGGTAAATCTACGTTGTTGTATAAGATGGTCAGGGATTTGATCTCGGATGGTTGTGATTGGTCTCAGATGATCTATATTAATTTTGAAGATGATAGATTGCTTGGGTTTAAGTCAGATGACTTCAATGACATTGTGGAGACCTCTCACGAGCTTGCAGGTAACAAAGAGATATATTATTTCTTCGATGAGATTCAGAATGTTGATGGTTGGGAACATTTTGCGAGAAGATTGGCAGATCAGAAAAAGCATGTTCAAATAACCGGAAGCAATGCGAAGATGCTCAGTTCGGAGATGGCGAGTACATTGGGCGGGCGATATATCCCGAGAATGATAATGCCGTTTTCGTTCTCTGAGATATTAGATTATAAAAACATTAAACACGATGAAGCTGCATTGCTGACGACATCAAAGAGCGCCAAGATTAGAAAGGCTTGTCAGGAGTATATTGCTGATGGAGGCCTTCCGGAATCCTTATCGTTGGTAAATAAACGTGAATACATCAAAAGTGTATACGATAAGGTATTGCTTGGAGATATTGTCGAGAGAGAACAGATCAAAAATAAAATGGCTCTTCGGTTGATGGTAAAGAAGATTGCGGAAACAGTGAAGAATGAAGTGTCATATAACACATTAGCCGGTAATGTGAAGGCGGTTGGGGTTAAGACTTCAACGGATTCTATGATCGATTATTCTTCCTATGCTGAGAATGCGTACCTCATCTTCAGAACAAGAAACTATGTGTCGAAGTTCGCTGACAAAGAGGGTACTCCGAGGTTCTATTTTTCTGATAACGGAGTCCTCTCTCTGTTTCTTATAGATAAGAATTCGACTCTTCTCGAGAATACTGTAGCTGTATATCTTTGGCGTAAGTTCGGTGAGGGTTTGTATTACTACAAGTCTTCTCAGACCGGCGTAGATATTGACTTTTATGTTCCTGAAGAGAACACTGCGATACAGGTGGCATATTCATTGGCTGAGGCAGAAGAACGAGAGGTGAAAAGCCTTTTGGCTTTTGCTGAAAAAACGAAGATAGATAATCGCCTGATAATCGTAACGTTTGAAGAAGAAAGAGTGATTGAGAAAGACGGATATACAATTGAAGTGATACCAATTCACAAATTTTTGCTGCAGTAGTTGCCGGAACGACTGACGCTTAATACACGTATGAATAGAAAGCAAAGACAACATAAAAGAGCAGTTGCTAACGGCGAGGTATTCTATATAGTATGAGAATTGCGACAATAACATTCCGGCTTCGTGCGCCGTGGGTTCACAGCCTTAAAGAGAAGAGGATGATCGTCAAAAGTCTTGTGGCGAAGTTGCAAAACAAGTTCCATGTGTCAGCGGCGGAGATCGATGAGCAGGACGTGCATCAGATCATAGTTATCGGTGTGGCGTCTATCGTTCCGCATAATGCGATGGCAGACAGCCTGATGGATGAGATATCCGAGTTCGTGGAGAGTAATACCGATGCGGAAATCGTGGAGGAGACGAGGGAGATTATCCAGTAAAAGCACACATAAAGACAGCGGAATTGTTATAATGCAATTATGGACGACTTGCGTGCGAGTTTATTGTCATTTGCGGTTATCTTCGTCGTAACGCAATTGACCGCGTTCCCGATAGCGGGTCCCGATAGCCTAGCGAGGATGGAATTAAACAAGTATCTTAAAGCGCAACGCGAGTGATACAATGTCTTGGTATGAAGACTGTTAATGTGGTTGCTGCGATCATTGTAAGTGAGGGGAAGATCCTCGCGACACAAAGAGGATATGGTGAGTATAAGGACGGGTGGGAGTTCCCCGGCGGGAAGATCGAACCCGGTGAGTCGCCTGAAGCAGCATTGGTGCGCGAGATCTCTGAAGAACTCGATGCCTCTATCGAAGTAGGTGAGCACCTCATTACAGTTGAACATGATTATTCTGATTTCCACTTAACGATGCAGTGTTTCTTTGCCGTCTTGAAAGACGATTCGCATGTGAAGCTTCTCGAACATGAGGCTTCGCGCTGGCTTGCCTGTGATGAACTCGATGATGTCGACTGGCTTCCTGCTGATGTTAAGGTGGTGGAGGCGATTAAATGTCGATTAAGCTGATAGTAACTGATCTTGACGGGTGCCTGCTTAAGCGTGACAGCAGTCTGCCGGCATGCTTTAAAGAGGCGTTCGAACTTATGGAGCGCGAAGGTGTTGTTTTCGCTGCGGGTAGCGGCAGGTCTATAGACGGCGCTGCTGCTCCTTTTGGCGAGTATGCGTCGCGGATGGCGTTCGTGACGGATAACGGTGCGCGTGTGTTTCACAAGGGGAAGGTTATAGAGGAGACGCTGATCACGTATGAGGATTACGCTTCGCTTCTTGATGAGATTGAGCGTCACGATGATGTGTTCCCGGTGGCGTGCGGAGTCACGGGTGCGTGGGTGCAAGAGGGCATTGAGGTGTCGGACGAGATCGCGAGGGAGCTGATCAAGTACTATCCTACGTGGAAGGCGTGCGACTTCCGTAATGTGCCGGAGCCTGTGATCAAGTTCGCGCTGCTGCATTTTGATGATATCGAGAAGAATATATACCCGTATTTTAAGCCCTACGATGGCGATAAGCTGCGTGTGCAGGTTACGGCGTATGTCTGGATAGATGTGTATAGAAGCGGCTTGTCTAAGGGTGTAGGCGTGAAGGCGTTGCAGGAGGCTCTCGGAGTTACGCCTGAGGAGACGATGGTGTTCGGTGATTATCTTAATGATATTCCGATGGCTGAACACGCCGGTGTGTCTTATGCGGTGGAGAATGCGCATCCGAAGTTAAAGGAATGCTTTACTGAGACGATCGGATCGAATGATGACGAGAGCGTCGCGAAGAAGATAATTGAGTTGCTTAGGTAGAAAAACCGGCACTCTTGCGTGGGTGTAGACGCTCCCAGCGCTCGAACATCCTGTTTACGATGGCGTGGATCTTACGAATGTCGTTTTCCTGTCGTGAAAGTGAGGGATCAGACGGGTACGACTTCATAAATTCATCAGCCGGGATGCCGTAGTCGAGAAGTGCTAATGCCAGCGTCGAGTTCCAGCCGTAGTAACGGTAGGAATTGTCGAGATTATCACAGACGCGCTCGCGGGTCTGGCCGCGCAGATTAAGGATGTCGGTAGTCATTGAATAACCTTTCTTATTAGCGTCAATCACTGGTGTACTGACTCCCATGTGCTGAAGGAGTCGTTCACTATAGCTTTGATTCTGTCGTGTGCGATATCTTTGCTGTCCTTGCCTTCGATAACAGGCAGGGGCGCTCTGAACTCAGAGCGGGGAATACCCCAGTGGATATAGGCTGCCTTCATTGTCATGTCCCAGCCTAATCTGTCGTATATATCACAAAGCTTGGTGCAGATGTCGTCACGCGAACAGTCCTTGAGGCTCAAGGTCTTATACAGCTTGTTGCTGCCATGCGATCTGCTTAATGCGATGTTCACGTTGTTACCTCCTTGAGAGATCAGACTGCATCGTCATCAGCGTGCTGGGCTTCCCACATGTCGAATGCTGTGTCTACTGCGGCACGGATCTTATCGAAGACGATGCTTCCGCCGAACAGACTGCCGAATTCTTCATCCATCTCACCGAACAGTGACTTGGGGATTCCGTACTGGCCGAATGCGTACATCTTTGCTGCATCCCAGCCTCTCTCGATGTAACGGTCTACGATAGCCTCATAAACTACATCGCGCTTGCAGTTGCCGAGCATGATGGGCTTACGGAAAGCGTAGCCGAGCTGCTGTGTGGGGTTAGTCTGTGTAAATGTTGTAAAAGTTGTTGTAGCTGTTGTCATAGTTGTTTACCTCACTTGTTTTGATATGTTGTTGTTATGGTTCTATCAAACCATCTTGAGCCGTCTGAACCAATGAGCAATACAATTGTCATATGTCGGATAAGCGACACTCGGCCCCCGAAGTGTTGGTTAAGCGACACGAAATGAGGTAAAATGACGGCAGCAATTAATGAGAAATTAGGCAAATCCAATGATCGCATTGACACCTGAAAATATTGATAGATACAGCAAAAACTGCGTGCTGCTCGATATCGAGACTACGGGACTTTCCTGTGAGTGTGATTCGATCATCGAGCTGTGTGCGTTAAAGGTAATTAATGGCAACATAGATGCCGAGTTCTCGACGCTCATTAATCCGGGTATCGAGATACCTTACGATTCGACGCTGATCCACGGAATTACCGATGATATGGTCGCCGGAGCCCCGGACATAGAAGAAGCCCTTAAAGCCTTCAAAAAGTTCGCAGGCGACGCCGTGCTTGCCGGTCATAACATCAAGCGATTCGACTTAGGCTTCATACAGCGCGATGCTGCCCGTTTTCTGGGCCGCGCACTGCCTAATGAGTATATGGATACTCTCATGGTCGCGAGACGCTTCCTGCCGCAGCTTGAGAGCCGTTCTTTGGAGTCGCTCTCACGCTACTATGGTATCTCCTATAAAGGCGCACACCGCGCGCTCACGGACTGCAAGATAAATCTGGAGGTTTTCGAGAGGCTTGCGCAGGAGGCTATGAACCCATCTGCGGAGGCACGCGCGCTTAAAGTCTGCCCGAAGTGCGGCAATGTAATGAAGCAAAGAGAAGGGAAGTTCGGCCCCTTCTACGGATGCACGAGCTTCCCTGACTGTCGTTATACTGAAGATATTAAGAATTAAGTGTCTGTAGAGACGACCTTGTTTCTTCCTGTCTCCTTAGCCGTGTAGAGGCGGCCGTCGGCGATGCTGACGTTATCCTCGATTGTCTTGCCCGGAACAAACTGAGCTACACCGAAGCTCATGGTCTTCTTGATCATGACGCCGTCTGCAGGGAACTCCGATGCCTCGATTGTCTTACGAAGCTTCTCAGCCTTTGCTGTGGCCTCTTCAAGCGTCGTGTCGGGCATGAGGATGATGAACTCCTCGCCGCCCCATCTGTACGCATTCTCACCCTCTTCGCAAGACTCCATGAGAAGCTTGGCGGCATGCTCGAGTACCTGGTCGCCGGCGTTATGTCCGTATGTGTCGTTAACGAGCTTGAACTTATCGATGTCGCAGATGAACATGCTAAGCGGCTTCTCTGTGTTGCCTTCGAGGTACTTCATATATTTCTTGGAGAAGTCAGCGTAGAAACCGATACGGTTCTTAAGCTTCGTGAGTCTGTCGTGATGCGCGTCATCAAGGAATGTGTCGGACTCGAGTGCGAGACCGCAGATCAAAGCGGGCAGGGAGAGCTTGCGTGCATCTTCCTCGATGTCGAAGCCCTTCTCGTCGTCCTTGTTGATGAGCTGGAATGCGCCGATAAACTCGCCGTTAACGTCCGCAACAGGAAGTACCATAACGGACTTCGTGACGTAGCCTGTCTGCTTATCTACAGCGGAGTTAAAGTCAGGATCGTTATAAGGATCGTTGGTAACTACAACGCACTTATTCGTGATAGCCTTGCCGACGAGACCCTTGTTGTCGGGCATGACGATGCGATCAACGCCTGTAGCGGCTGTTGTCCACAGCTCGTGGCGCCTCTTGTCCCATTTCCAGAAGGATGCACGGTCAGCGCCGATGATGGCCTTACCGAGTGCTGTGAGGTAGCCGAAGATTGCTGTGTGATCGTTCTCTGTGTTATTGCATGTAGTCTTGTACAGCTGATCTGTGATCTCGTAGATCATCTCAGGTGTGATGTTGCTTCTGTACAAAGGTGCGAGCTGCGCGCCTGTGCCTTCGACTTTCGCAAGGATGGCCTCCTCGTTATCAAGGTGCATGAGGAATATCTTAACACCGCGTGCTGTCTGCTCCTTAATGAAGGGGAGCATGTCGTCGATGAACAGGTGAACCGGAACATAGATGGAAGAGATCTCCATGTAAAGGAGCGTATCGTCTGTGATGTAGGGAAGGAAAGGCTCGATGGTATTCGTGTCGCCTGTGTAGACTACGTTCGCGCCGTCTACGTCGAGTGCATAACCGAAGCATCTTCCAGCGAGCTGCTCGGTGTGTGTTGTGGGGATCGCAGCCTTAACGTAAGCAGGCTTCTCCTCATCAACAGTAGTGAGCTTATACCAGTCAGCGCCGACACCGTCGAGTCGCTCGAGTGCGAATCTGATGTCTTCCTTAACTGCGTCGTTAGGAGTGATGACCGTGATGGAAAGACCGCGCGTGAACCACAGAAGGTCGATCAGCATTGCAATGCCGTTGATGTGGTCAGCATGTGTGTGCGTGACGAGGATATCGATCGCCTCGACTTCGGAAAGATCCATTCTGCGAATCTTATGGAATGAAGACATCGGACAGTCTATGAGGATCATCTTGCTGCCATTCATGAAGAATGCGCTGTTGTTGTAATCGCTGAATGCCGAGTTTCTTCCAAAGAACTTAATCATCTTTTTTCTCCTCCAGACTTTCAAGTATCAATACTTCAAATCCATCTGCTTTACCTTTGAGCTTTACTGTATCGCCGAGAGACTTAGTTTTGGCAAGGTCACCGAGCTTATCTGCAACGACGCGGCTGATGTAGACCGTGGATCCCGGAGCGTTCGCTTCGAGTCTTGCGGATGTATTTACCGTGTCGCCGATAGCTGTGTAGTCCATTCGGCGCTCAGAACCGATATTGCCAACGACGGCGGGACCATAGTGGACACCGACGCCGACCTTGAACTCTTCACCAGTTTCTTCCTTGAGCTGCGCGGATACTTCCTCGCATCCCTTAACGATATCAAGGGCCGTTCTCGCAGCAAGGTAAACTGAATCCTCCTGCGGCAGGGGAGCACCCCAGAAAGCCATGGTGCAGTCGCCGACATACTTGTCGAGCGTTCCGTTATTCTTCTCGATGCAGCTCGAGGTCATGGTAAGGATCTTGTTTATGATGTAAACGACCTTCTCCGGCTCGAGCCTCTCAGACATCGTCGTAAATCCTCTTACATCCACGAAAAGCACAGCGATATCACAAAGCTTTCCACCGAGAGCCAGGCTGTCCGTTCCTTCCTTAAGGAGCTCCTTAACAACAGACGGCGCGACATAGCGCTCGAAAGTGCTGTACACTTTCGCTCTTGCCTGCGCTGCACGGATGTAGTGGATAACCACAGTGAAGATGTAGAGCGTAAAGAAGCTGACCGGGATCCACAGGGGGTGGATGAGACGGCCGTTCTGGTAAATGACATATGATACGCCGAAAGACGCCGCAGTGATTATCACGAGGTAAACGGCTCCGGCAAATACTGAACAGTTAAGGAACAGGAACATCGCGAGAGCACTTACGAGGAAGAGCACAAGAAGCTGAGGTCCGTCAGGTGCTTCAGTCTTGAAGTTCCTGTCGATAAGGCTCTGGATGACGTTCGCCTGGAACTCGACACCGAACATGTGTCTTGATCGGTCGATAGGCGTGATGTATTCATCCTGCAAGGCCGCAGCGTATGGTCCGATGAGTACGATCTTGCCTGCGTAGTAGTCTGCAGGGATCTCGCCTCTTATAAGCTGTGCGATATTGACTCCGTCGTAGAAACCTGTCGGCGAAGAAGTGAAGGGGACATAGAAGTGTCCTCTAGCGTTTGTTGCCGGATATTCGATGCTCTGACCGTTCTTCTCGAGGAACATGCGGGCGACGGTAGCCGCCATAGAATAAACACGGTCAGGCTCGCTGCTCGGTTCGATGTAGAGCAGTGCATGACGCATGATACCGTCTGTATCGATCATGGCGTTGATATGTCCCTGAGTTGTGACTTCTCTTAACTCATCGAACGGGACTTCATAACTTAGAATCGAATATGTGTTGGATACGACTCCATCGTCGTTATACTCTCTGGTCGTTCCGAATGTAGCAACAGATGCTGTGACGACACAGCCTAATTCCTCAGCCGCTTCGGCGAGGTGACGGTCTGCTGCTTCATCAGTCGTTCCGGAGTAGAGTGTATCGATCGCGACGACAGCGGGACGCTTGTCAGGGTCAGAAGCAAGTGCATCAAGAGCGTCTGCCATGACGTTACGGTCCCAGGAATAGTAAGGACCTAAGTCAGCAAGAGCAGCCTCATCGATTCCGATGATGACGATGTCTCCCGAGCTTACGCCCTCTTTCTGGTATAGCTCATCCTGAACCCATCTGTCGGGGCGCTGCCAGACCCCTGTTCCTGCAACAGCAGTGAGGAGAGCAGCGCCCACGAGAGAATAGATTATATGTTTTTTAAGAGTCGAATTCATCAACCGATTTATCCGCCGTTATTAGGTACCATGCCGTCAGGGAAAACTATCTGGCCGCCGGTGCCATCATCCCCAACTATCTGCTCGCCGTCACCACCGTCATCATCCTCGTGCCCAGGATCAATTGACTCTTCAGTTTCCTGAGATTCCTGAGACTCCTGTGACTCCTGTGATTCCTCAGACGGCTGTGTCGGAGAAGGAACCGGTACAGGTGACGGAGTATTAGAAGGCGTAGGCACCGGTGTAGGTGTCGGTGTAGCTGTCGGCGGCGCAGGCGGCTCCGGTGTAGGAGGAACCGGCGTAGGCGTCGGAGTAGGTGTCGGTGTAGATGTAGGAGTCGGCGTATTCGTCGGTGTAGGAGTCGGTGTAGCCGTCGGAGTTGCCGTCGGGTTATTGCCGTTTCCTGCAGGTGTCGGCGTCGGACTATTCGTCGGCGTCGGTGTATTCGTGTCCTCAGGAGCCTCTGTAGGCTCAGGTGTAGGTGTATTTGTTACTTCACTTGTCTCAGTTGTCTCATCTTCAACAGTTACTGAATAACCGCCGAGTTCAAGGATGAGATCCTCTGACCAGCCTGTTGCTGTACATACAGTGATACGAAGTGTCTGGTTCTCGCCGAGCTGACTTAAGATGAATGCATTAAGATCTTCCTCAGTAAGCTCATCAAGAACGAAGTCAACGCTTCCGACTGCTCTGTCGTTGAACAGGTATACTCTTACTCTGTCACCGGGATTAACGTCGAGCTGCTTTGTCTCGCCTGTTGTAGGGTTAATTCCCGTGATGTGTACATGACCTGATGTAAGGATGAGTGTGGCGATGCCGTCTGTGTCGACGCTTACATATCCTGATGTACCTCTGATACCTACAGTCATGGTCGACGTTACGATGTCGAATGACTCATCTTCTTCAAGAGGCTTGTTAACCTCGAAGAAGACGCCGCCTGCTGTAAGGTCAAGTTCCAATGCGTTGCCTGATCTGTTGAACTGCGCACGGCTGTTCTCATCAAGAGTAACGATCTTATGCTCGTCGAGTGCGATGGAAGCAAGGCTGTCTGCGCCTGTGCTTAATGCATCGCCGTTCGCGAACCTCATGTTCTCAACTATCGCCTTCTCGTTGCCGTTGATGTCCTCAAGAGTCACGATTCCTTCCATGCGAAGAAGTCTCATCGAGGTAGCACGAATTCCGCTGTTAAGCAGAACAACGACCACGATAACTGCGACGATAACAACTACTGGAATCGAGATGGAGAGGATCTTCCAAAGCTTTGACAGTTCTGTCCACTTCTTTACAAGATTCTTCATAAAAATGTTCCTCTGTTCTTAGTTTTCTCCAATTGCCTTCCGGTGAGAGAATCAGAACAGTACCCTCACCAAATAATTATAAGTGAGGCACATTATATAATCAAGAAGATTTTACTCCCAGGGAACGTCATCTCCGAAGAAATAATCGGTGTCGTAAACGTAGTTTCCGTTATCGTTAGGGCAGAACAGAGCATAGAGCTCATTCCACGATCCTTCCTGAGGTAGATTGATCGTAAATTCCTCCGAAGTTTCTTCGCCGCTTCCGTTAACAACCGTGATGCTGCAGTCCATGAAACCGTTATTGCCGTACTCGGCATTGTCATGGAAGAGGCTTGATCCGGAAGAGAAGTTATTCGGAAGCTCACCCTGCGCGTGACAGTCGTAGAAATCCGTCGTACTCAAGTCGCATGCGAACAGCGCCGAATTGGGACCCGTGATATACGCATCCTCGATACTGAGACCGATAACCGTCGAGAAATAGATATCTCCGAAGAAACCGTTATGGTCATTGTTGTTATCGATGGTAAGTCCCGATATCGTGTGTCCGTTACCCGCGAAGATACCCGAGAACTGCCTGAACCCAAGCTCATTATCCTCGCCGAGAGGCACCCACTGATAGTCCGAGATATCGATATCCGCGATAAGGTCTACATAGACGAAGACATTATCATCGTATTCTCTCGGGAACGCGTTGACATAGTAGGTGAGGGAAGCTAGGTCCTCCGCGCTGTCTATAACGAAGACACCGTTGCAGCTCTCCGTTATGTACTCCATGTCGACCAAAGAGAGGATGTCTTCATACTCGGGGATCCTTCCGAAGATCGTGTCCTGCGGATCGGTATCAAAGAAGCTCTCCTGCGTAAGCTGCGCCGCCGCATCCACAGTACCGAAGAAATACACCGCAGTATTTGGCACATCCGCATACGCGTAGCCGTCCTCGAACGTCGTCTCCAGCATCACCGGCGTGGAGAAAGTTCCGTTGTTCATGGACCATATTCCAAGGCCTTCTTCAGGCTCCCCCTCATATTCGAAAAACACCCTTACACTAGGATGCTCTTCCGTGGAATTTGTGCCCGTGAGAAGCACACCATAGTACCCGGAAAGAGACTCGGCAGCCCACTCGTCGTTGCCTACAGTATCGTCTACTTCCGTGGTGGAGTAGACACTTACGAATTCGCCGGGCCACTGGTTATCGTAAAGCTCGACAGTTACATAGCCTTCTTCAAAATCTATTCTGCGCTCGGCAAGTTCACCCTCATCAAGATCGAGCACTTCTGCTCGTCTTAAAAGCTCTGCCGCGAAGGGTGATCTCATATCGATAAGGTAAGACGTGTTGTCGACGGTATCGTTCGAGTACTGATACATTACTTCTTCATTCATGTAGACACCCGGCTGTCTTTCAAACTGAACGAAAGTGCCGTCATCGATAGCGATATTGGCAGCATAGGAGCTTGTCTCGAGCGTGGCTGTGCCGGCAGGGGAACGGGAAGTGAAATCGAGCAACTCGATATACTCTGTAGCTCTGTCGTAGTAGAGGAAACGTGCAGGCATATCAAGTGCAGGATTAGTTGCATAAGAGACTTCTCCGGCTCCTATGATTACTACATCGTCCCCGTAGAGCCACAGATTCATCTCATATGAGGTATCTGACGTTACTATCACGGAGTAGCCGGTAAACTCCATATCCACAGACTCACTGCCGTACGCTGATATGACTGTCATGGAGTTAAGATCACTGTCGAAGTAAAGGCTCGTGCCCATATCCAGCACCAGTGTGCTTCCTGAAAGTCTGTCTTGAAGTCTTTCTGAGAATTCCTGACCTTCATCTGAATCAAGGTTATGAGCCACGTTATCAAGGATATACAGTTCCCCGTCACAGTATGAAGCTTCAATGGTTAAGTTATCTCCAATGGGGACGGCGAGAGTCGCCATATCATAGATGCCACGGGAGAGCTTAAGACAAACTTCGATGCTGTCATCGTTTACCTCGAGGATATCGTAATCGACGCCGTAGCTGTCTGTGAATGTATTATCTTCGAAGTCGAAGCAGCAAAGCATTCCTGTATCGGTCACCCAAGTGCCTTCAAGAATCTCCTCTGACAGCGGTTCACTTGCTTCAGGAAGATCAGAAGTTATTCCGTCATCTTCCGTTTCTTCTGTCTCAGTTTCTTCCTCATCGTCATAGTCATGTGTTCTTCTTAATGTGTCGGAGCAAGCTCCTGTGATGAGAATGAATGCCAATAAAACCGCTGTTATCTTAAGTCTTTTCATGAGTTTCCCCTCATTCGATATATAGACTCGCACATTATATAACGTATATTTGAGAACTTGTAGAAGTAATTATGGTTTTAATGTAAGATTAGTGTTGATTTTTCTTAAGGGAGCATATCTATGGCAGATACGATCAAATGTCCGCATTGTGCCGCCAATCTCAAGTTCTCGGCAGGAGCTCAGAAGCTCCAGTGTCCCTTCTGCGGAGGAACATTCGCACTCGATGAAGTCGAGTCCAAAGCAGTAGATGAGATGATGGCTGAAAGCAAGCCCGTCGAGCCAAAGGCTGATGAAGAACCTAAGCCGATGGAACAGCAGAATCTCGAGCATCTCGAAGCTATCGAAGATGCCGCTGAGCATTCTTCCGACAACGTGGAATTCGTATGTAATTCCTGCGGCGGTAAGATACTCTCCGATTCATCCACATCCGCTTCCTTCTGTCCTTTCTGCGGCTCTCCCGCACTTATCGGTCAGAGACTTAACGGTGAATTTACGCCTAAGTACATCATCCCGTTCCAGTACAGCAGAGAATCAGCCGAGCAGGCTTTCTTAAAATGGTGCAAGGGCGGTAAGTACACGCCTGTAAAGTTCGTAAGCAAAGAGAATATCGGTAAGCTCACTGGTCTTTATGTACCGTTCTGGCTCTTTGATGTGACAGGTGATGTTAATGTAGCCGGTACGGGAACTACATCGACAAGCTCCGGTAACTATACTTACATAAGAGATTACGACTTTAAGATCGACGGTGAAGTTAAGTGGGAGAAGATCCCGCTTGACGGCGAGACGCGTATTGATGATGCACTCATGGAGGCGATCGAGCCTTTCAAATACTCGGGCCTTGTTAAGTACGACTACAAGTATCTTCCTGGATTCTTTGCCGACAGATATGATCAGTCGGAGGAGGACCTTCGTAAGCGTGCTGCCGAGCGCGCCAAGGAGTATCTCGATAATGAGATAAAGAGCAAGGTCAAAAGATACGATTCATATAAGTTAACGACTAATTCAACGAAGTACCACGATATCAAAGCTGAATACGCACTGCTGCCTGTATGGTTCATGCAGTACAAGTATCTTGGAAAGTCTTACTACTTCGCGATGAACGGCCAGACCGGCGAAGTTGCAGGTAAGGCTCCGGTAAGTAAGGTTAAGCAGACGATGTTCTTCTCTGTCACTCTTGCTATCTGTGCTGTGATCGCCAGATTCATCACAGGAATCATCATGGGAGGATTCGTAGGATGAGCAGCAAGGATAAGAAAAAGAATAACAAGGTCAGTATATTCGGCGAGATGGGTATGATGTCGTTCACAGCGATCGTATGCATGATCGCTGTTGTCCTCGGATGTGTAGCTTTCTATCTGTTCATGTCTTCTTCTCCCAAGAAGCATGTCATCGTTGATGATGATGCGGACATCTTCACGAACGCTGAAGAGAATGAACTCGAGCGCTTGGCTTCAAGTCTTTCCAAGGAAGAGGATATCAATGTCGTTATCGTGACGACCCGAGACAAGGGAAGAGGTTATACGAACAGTGATGAGGACTGTGCAAGATACGCAGGCGACTACTACGCTGATAAGTGCATCAAGACAAGCCTCGTCAATAACTCGGGTATCTGTATCTTCATCGATCTTACGATCGACGAGCCCGGTCAGAGATTCTTCTGGATCTACACATACGGAACAGCTTACTTCGCTATCGATGATGATGAATGCTACCACCTGTTCAATCAGCAAAGACAGCAGCTGTCCGACGCTGATTACTTCGGAGCTCTCGAGAATATCTTCGGTAAGCTCGATGACTACGACTATGAGTCAGTAAGTTCTATGGTGTTCTTTACGCTCTTGATCCCTGCATTGCTCTCATTCCTTATCACTTGGCTTTGCACATCACCTAAGGGCCTTGATAAGAAGCCTAAGTCAAAGGTATATGAAGCAGCTTCTGAAGGTATGGACTTTAACGATAAACTCGTAAGGACACGTAAGATAAGACACGAGTCTTCAGGCGGCGGAGGCGGAGGCTTCTCCGGAGGCGGAGGTGGCTTCGGTGGCGGCGGTCACTCCGGCGGTGGCGGCGGAAGATTCTGATAGGAGATATTAAGATTGTTTGGGAAAATATTTCTTGTCGTTTATCTTATTGCTCAGGTTGGCGTATCACTCGTTACAGAGTATGTTTGGGATAATAATGAACCGATAAAGAAGATTGGCCGTAAGACACGTGCGATCCGTATCTTCATCTATGCGATCCTCGCGATCATACCTCTGCTCGGCGCATATCTTCCGAGATCGCCGTTTAAGTACTGGTGCCTTGGTGCCGGCAACGTCTGGTTCGCATTCTTCATGTACTATGCGCCGGCCGTTCTTATCTTTTGCCTCATCGCTGTTCTTATCGCGAAGGCACGAAAAAAGAAAAGATCTCGTCTTGTCGGTTTCTCACTCTTCGCTGCTTTCATACCTGCGTTGATCATGTCAGTCTACGGCCTTTATCACGCGCAGCAGATCAAGGTCACCAACGAGCAGATAACCATCGAAGCTCCTAATGCTGATGAGCTTAACGACATGAGGATCGTCCTCATTGCCGACCTGCACTTAAGCGTCAACTCCACTCCCGAGATGACGGAACGCATGGTCGATCTCGTTAACGAACAGAACCCCGACCTGATCCTTGTCGCGGGTGACATCTTTACAAGTAACTACATGGGTCTTCGTGAGCCTGACCGCTACTCGGATGCTCTCTCGAATATGCATGCGACTTACGGTGTGTATGCTGTGTGCGGTAATCACGATGTGGATGAGAACCTTTTCGGAGGGTTCTCTGTGTCGCCGATATCGGAGGCTTTCCGTACGGACGAGATGAGCGGCTTTCTGGACCGCTGCGGGTTCACGATACTGGATGACGAAGCTCTGACGATCGCGGACGGAGCCGTAACTGTTGTGGGACGCCTCGACGAGCGTAAGCCCGGAGACGGAACTTCCGACAGACTCACGCCTGAGGAGCTTCTTAGCGGCTGTGATCACAACACGCCAATCCTTGTAATAGAACACGAGCCTGTAGAGTTTGATGAGCTTAATGCTGCGGGTGCGGATGCTGTCTTCTGCGGCCATACGCACAACGGCCAGGTCTTCCCAGGCAACATCCTCATCCATCTGTTCAACGAGTATGCATACGGTGTTGAACATGTTGATGACATGGACATCATCGTTACCGCGGGTGTGGGTTATTACGGTCCGCCGATCAGAATCGGAACTGACGGTGAGATAATGGTTATTGATGTAAGCTTTGAATAACTGATAGCGGGGGCTGGCAGTGGATAAGTTCGAAGGGTTCAAATTCATAAAAATATGGAAGGGTGCGTTTAACGATCTGTTCAAGCGTGGCCTTAAAGCCTATGTAATACTCATTGGCATACTCTTTGTTTTCTCGTTTCTCGGTATCTCCGGCCAGTATGCGTTTCTTGATATCGACCGCGTGGATGATGCAGTAGGAACAATGCAGACAGATGACTACGCGGTTCAGTTTGTTACTGATTATGCGATGTCTAACAAGCTTATACAGCTGATTCCTGAACTCATCAGGGAAGGCGTCGTAATGCCTTTCATCACCGCTAATGCTTCGTATGCGGGTTGGCTTCTTTCTGTCCTCTTGCTCAACGAAGAGTATGTCGCGCGTAACAGGGGCGAAGTCTTCGTTATTCTGGTCATCCTCTCCTATGCCGTAGTGCAGTTTATCTACTTCATAAAACGTGGTTTCCTGGTGGGTCAGATCCGCTATCAGATGGAATGCCATGTGCGTAAAGACGTGAAGATCCGAACGATAATGTCGCCATTCTCCGATTACAAATACTGGCATGTATTCCGCGTCATGGCGGTCCATAATCTTGTGCTCTTCCTGTGGGGATTGACCATTATCGGAGGCATTATCAAGTCTTATCAGTACTACTTCGTGCCTTACATTCTCGCGGAGAATCCTGATGTGTCGTGGACACAGGCCAAGAACCTGTCGAAGGCCATGACCAAGGGCTATAAGTTCAAGATGTTCATTATGGATATGGCCGATGCTTTTATAGTTCTGATTATCGGATTGTTCCCGTTCGCTACTACATGGGTGTCGAAGCCTTTTACGATAATGACTGAGACTCAAATGTATTTCACTTTAAGAAGCCGTCCCGACATCGACCGTTCGTTGTTCATCGAGACCGCTTTTGACGATCCTGAAGCTGAGTTCAAACTTAATGACTTCGCCATCTCGGGCTCTAACTTCAATCAGGCAGATAAGTATAAGATCACAGACTTCATCGCGATGTTCTTCCTGTTCAGCTTCGTAGGCTGGGTGTGGGAGGTCGTGCTTCATATCGTTAAAGATCACGCACTTCATAACCGCGGTTTCCTCTATGGTCCGTGGCTTCCCATCTACGGCCTCGGAGGCGCGCTCATCATCGTTATCTTAAGCCGCTTCAAAGCCAATAAGCCGAAGCTTTTTGTGTACACGATGGTGCTGTGCGGAATACTCGAGTACTTAACGAGTTTCCTTATAGAATTCTTCTACGATTCCCACTACTGGGATTACCACGAGATGTTCCTGAACCTTAACGGAAGAGTGTGCCTTGCAGGTCTTGTTGCTTTCGCGATAGGAGGCTTCGCTGGCGTGTATCTTCTCGGTCCCATGATAAGAGCCCTGCTTCTCAAGATAGGAAAAAAAGCAAGCTATATCGTGTGCGCCGTGCTGGTGGCAGCTTTCATGGTGGACGTTGTTTGCTGCATCATGTTCGGCCCCAACTCCGGCGAGGGTGTAGGGCAGAAGTACGACATGACTGTATCTGTTCTTAACCTTATCGGCTGATCAGATATCCTCGAAGTTCTCAAGTCCCTTAAGCTGCTCTGCTTTAACGTCACCGTGCTTTACAAAGTGCATCGTAACGAAGCTTAGAAAAGCGAAAAGCGCCGCATATATAAACAGACACTTGTAAGAAATTGTCTTAAGGAAGTGGCCTGCCAGGACGGGAGTCACAACCTGTCCTGCCATCGAAGCCGCGTAGTAGTAACCCGTATATTTTCCTGCATCTGCGCCCTTACACATCTCGACAGCCATAGGAAGCGAGTTGACGCTGATTGCTGCCCACGCGACACCTACGCACGCGAAAGTAATGTACATGGGTATCGTTATTGATGCCGCCGTAGTCGTAAGCGCATAGCTCAGCGCGAAAGAAGCCGTCAGCAGAAGCGTGCCGAAATAAATGAGGTTCTTTCTGCCCCATTTCGCTGCAGCGGCGCCTATGGGAATGTAGGAGATGATGGCACCTGCGTTAGCTACGAGGAAGCAGGTTGAGCCTCCGCCTAGACCTTCTCCCATGATGACTTTGATGTATGTGATAAACCATGTGGTGACTGCGTTGTAGCCGATATACCACAGTGCAACTGAAGCAAGAAGGAATATCATTGACTTCATTACGGGGGCGGGAAGCTTGGCTGTTCCCGTTGCCTTGTTTTCTTCAGTAAGATCCCATTCGGGGTGTTCCTTCTCGATGCGGTCGTTCTCAGCAGCGAGCTTAGGTTCATTAACGGTGAATGCCATGATGGCGATGCAGAGCATCATGAAGATGGACATGAATACGAACAGAAGCCTGTAGTCAACGTGCTCGACGCCTTCTGTCTTGGACTTAGGGAAAGTAAGTGCAGCGAAGGCCAAGTAGATGATTCCGCCGCCTGCACCCATCAGGTTGATGATAGCGTTGCCGCGTGAACGTAAAGGCTTAGGTGTGACGTCAGGCATGAGCGTTACGGCGGGGGATCTGTAGATAGACATGGATATGAGGATCACGCCGAGAATGATGACGAAGGCGTGAAGGGAATAGAAGAAGCCCGGGCGGCCTTCGTATGTGCCGTTGTCGATGATGGGAAGGATGTTAAGAAGCAGCGCAGTTACAGCTGTTCCGCCGAGTATGTAAGGCATACGTCTTCCTATCTTGGTATGTGTATTATCTGAGATCTTTCCGAACAGAGGAAGCAGGAAAAGTGCAAGAACGTTATCAGCAGCCATGATCATGCCGGTGAAGTGCTCGTCTAAGTGGAACGTGTTCGTCAGAAGAAGCGGTATGACATTATCGTAAAGCTGCCAGAATGCCATGATAGACATGAATGCGAGACCTACGAGCATCGTGTTCTTGGTGTTGAGTTTCATGAGTTTTCCTGCCTTCCCAACGGGATTTTAACAATATGTTTATATCACAAAGGGGAGTATTTGGGTGGCTTTTGTAATATAATAATAAAATAATTTTGAAAAAAGAGGGTTGCGAATGGACGGTCCGCTTTTCAGACAAAAGAGTCTTAACAAGATAACTTCTCCGGAAGAACTTCATGATTATATGCGCGTAACAAGCCCCAGACTGTGGATGGTTCTGGCTGCTGTTGCGATATTGCTCGTAGGATTTATTGTGTATGCCTCTACGGCTACGATCGAGAATACGGTACAGGTCAAGATTACCATCTTCAATATAGAGGCAGCTGACGGGGACGATTATCAGACAACGACACTTGCTGATGCGGCGATCCCTGCCTACTGTGCAGATGCCGTAAGACCCGGCATGACCGTCAGGCTCGGAGATAAAGTGGGTGTGATTGAAACTACTTACAATGATGACGCGATTGGCGGCACTCACGCGACGTTGAGGTTTGATGAGTCTTATCTCGGGCTCGAAGATGGCGAATATGATGGTGAGCTGGTATTGGAAACTACCACCCCGATGAATTTCTTGTGGAATTGACGGGAGCTGATAAGTGGCAGGTAAGAAGATAAAAGAACCGGTATCCCATGGTGTGGCAAAAGTCCCCGTAGTCATGCAGCTTGAGGCTCTTGAGTGCGGTGCGGCATCTCTTGCCATGGTTCTGGCATATTACAGCAAATGGGTACCTTTGGAGCAGGTGCGTTATGACTGCGGTGTCAGCCGTGACGGATCGAATCTTAAGAATATCTATCTTGCAGCCGAGAACTACGGTATGGAAGTTCACGGCTACCGCATGGAAGTGGAGGACTTGAAGGAAAATGCGACTTATCCTTGCATCATCCACTGGAATTTCAATCACTTCGTAGTACTGAACGGCTTCAAGCATAAGAAGGCGGTAATCAACGATCCTGCAAGAGGAACGGTTGAGGTTCCGATGGAGCAGTTTGATGAGTCATTTACCGGTATGGTGCTGACATTTGCACCCGGTCCGTCATTTGTTCCTTCAGGTAAGCGTAAGAGTACTATAGAGTTCGCGAAGAAGAGGCTTAAGGGCGCAGGTGTCACAGTCGCCTTCGTTGTAATGACGACGATGATCTCTTATCTGTTCGGCGTCATCAATCCTGTAATGTCCCGAATCTTCTTTGACCGACTGCTTAACGGTCAGGCTCCCGGATGGTTCTATCCGTTCATCGTGGTAATGTCCGTACTCGCGGTCTTCCAGTTGATAGTCCTGTGGGCACAGGCAATCTATAACCTGAAGATCAACGGAAAGATGGCGATCGAAGGTAATGCATCTTATATGTGGAAGGTTCTGCGTCTTCCGATGGAGTTCTTCTCACAGCGTATGACGGGTGATGTTCTGCAGCGTCAGGGAACAAATGCTTCCATCGCGGGAACGCTAGTAAATACTGTGGCGCCTCTCGTGCTTAACACGATAATGATGATCTTCTATCTCGTTATCATGCTCCGCTACAGTGTCATCATGACCTTGATTGGTATCTTCTCCCTGACGGTCAACCTTATAGTCGCGAGACTGATGTCCAACAGACGTATCAACGTAATGCGTGTTCAGATGAGAGACGCAGGTAAACTGTCATCAACGACCATGGCCGGTATCAGCATGACAGAGACCATCAAGGCTTCAGGTGCTGAATTAGGTTTCTTCCGTAAGTGGAGCGGATATCAGGCTTCTGTTAATACGGGAAGAGTTAAGTACACGACTCTTAATGCCAAGTGGGGATTGATCCCGCAGTTCATAAGTATTCTGAGTAATCAGCTCGTTATGTTCATGGGTGTTTATCTTACGATGAACGGTAAGTTTACAATCGGTATGATCACATCCTTCCAGGGCTTCCTGTCAGCATTCATGGGACCTGCGATGGTTCTTGTCGGTGCAGGTCAGACCATTCAGGAGATGAGAACATCGATGGAGCGTGTCGAGGACGTTATGGAGTATCCTGACGATCCTGCTCTGTTCTACGGCGATGATATCCCGGATAAGAATTATGCCAAGCTCGGAGGCGAGATTGAACTTAAGAATGTTACCTTCGGTTATTCAAGACTCGGTAATGCAGCAGTTACAGACTTCTCGATGCACGTTAAGCCCGGTGACCGTATCGCCATCGTAGGTGCGAGCGGCTGCGGCAAGTCGACAATAAGTAAGCTTATAACAGGTCTTTACAGACCGTGGTCAGGCGAGATTCTCTTCGACGGTATGCCTATCTCACAGATTCCCCGTAATGTGTTTACGGGTTCTGTTGCGATGGTAGACCAGGATATCGTTCTGTTCGAAGATACTATCTCTAACAATATCCGTATGTGGGATGACTCGATACAGGACTTCGAGGTTATCCTTGCTGCAAGAGATGCGCAGATACATGACGATATCCTTCAGCGTCCGAACGGATACAATGCGAAGCTTACTGAGAACGGTAAAGATCTCTCAGGCGGTCAGAGACAGCGTCTCGAGATCGCGAGAGTTCTCGCACAGGATCCTTCAGTCATCATTCTTGATGAAGCGACCAGTGCTCTTGATGCCAAGACAGAGTATGAACTTGTCAAGGCTGTTAAGGAAAGAAACATCACCTGCATCGTAGTAGCGCACAGACTTTCTACCATCAGAGACTGTGATGAGATCATCGTCCTTGATAAGGGCGTTATCGTCGAGCGCGGTACTCACGACGAATTAATATCCAAGGGCGGCGCATATGCTGACCTTGTTATCTCAGAGTAAAGGAGGCGGAAGACTTGAGCTGGTTTGAGAAACAGATAAAGCAGCGCATGGAAAGCGATCAGACCATGTTGGAAGACTCATTCTTCCGCATGGCGAGTGTAGTAATGGATAAATGGGACAAGGAGCGCATCGGCGACGAGCGTCTCATTGCCAAGGAAGCACTCGATGAAGTATTGAAGTACTACCACATAAAGCCTGTAGAAGTTCCCGAGAACATAACGGATTCAAGTAAGCAGATGGAGTATGTACTGCGTCCGACAGGTCTCATGACGCGTGAAGTGGACCTCGAAGAGAATTGGCAAAGTGATGCTTACGGTCCTATGCTCGGTGCCATGAAGGAGACGGGTACTGCGGTGGCATTGCTCCCGGGTCATTTCTACGGCTATGTGTATAAGGATCCCGTGACAGGAAAGAAGATAAGAGTTACGAAGAAGACGGCGAAGCTCCTTGAGAAGGAGGCGCTGTGTTTCTACCAGCCGCTTCCCATGAAGCCTCTCGGTATCCCGGACCTGCTACTTTACCTGTGGAAGTGTATCTCGGAAAGCGACATCATACTGATTTTGCTCGCGTCGTTGGCGGTTGTCCTGATCGGTTTTATCGGCCCTAAGATCTTAAGTCTTTTAACGGGCAGCGTACTTCGGAGTGGCAACGTACAGCTGATGATCGGTATGGGTGTGTTCATGCTCGCAAGCTCCTTCTCTGGGTTGCTGATCGGTCTTGTTAAGACGCTGTTGATGGAGAGGATCAACACCAAGACTTCGATGTCTGTCGAGTCTTCCGTAATGATGAGAATTCTCTCGCTGCCGGTAAGCTTCTTCCGTGATTATTCTTCGGGTGAACTTGCCAACCGTGCGAGCAGCATCAACTCTCTTTGCAGCATGATGATAAACAGCGTGCTGTCTGTCGGTATCAGCAGTCTTATGTCGTTGCTTTATATCACACAGATCTTCAAGTATGCACCGGCTCTTGTTGTTCCTTCGATCATCATTATCATCCTGACGGTCATGATCAGTTTGATCTCATCGTTCATGCAGATCGGTATCTCGAGAAAGAGGATGGAACTAGGTGCGAAGGAGACAGGTATGAGCTATGCAGTGCTTAACGGCGTGCAGAAGATCAGACTGTCCGGTTCTGAGAAGAGAGTATTCGCAAGATGGGGTAATCTCTATGCTCAGGGTGCAAAACTCGACTACGACCCGCCGCTGTTCTTAAAGCTCAACTCTGTTCTTACTACAGCAATCTCACTTATCGGTACGATAGTCCTGTATTACCTTGCTATCATGACGAATGTATCGCAGAGTGACTATATCGCGTTTAATGCTGCTTACGGTAACGTTATGGGCGCATTTACGTCACTTGCAGGTATCGCGATTTCCGTTGCTTCTATCAGGCCTGTACTTGAGCTTGCTGAGCCTATCCTTAAGGCTGAGCCAGAGGTGTCTGAGGAGAAGATGCCTGTCGACCGTCTCGTCGGCCGAATTGAGGTAAGCCACGTTACGTTCCGCTACAACGAGAAGAGCCCTTATGTACTTGAGGATCTGAACCTCAGCATCAAGGCGGGCGAGTATGTCGCTATCGTTGGACGTACAGGCTGCGGTAAGTCTACTCTTATTCGTCTGCTGCTCGGCTTCGAGAAGCCCGAGACGGGTGCTGTCTACTACGATAGTCACGATCTGCAGGCGGTAGATCCCAGGTCACTTCGTAAGCATATCGGTGTTGTAATCCAGAACGGTCAGCTGTTCCAGGGTGACATATTCTCGAATATCACTATCTCAGCTCCCCAGCTTACTTTGGATGAAGCGTGGGAGGCAGCCGAGATCGCAGGCATCGCTAACGACATAAGAGAGATGCCGATGGGCATGAATACCGTAATCTCTGAAGGTCAGGGAGGAATCTCCGGCGGCCAGAAGCAGCGTCTCTTGATCGCACGTGCCATCGCACCGAAGCCGAAGATCCTTATCTTTGACGAAGCTACATCAGCTCTTGATAACAAGACTCAGAAGCAGGTTTCTGATGCTCTTGATAAGCTTAACTGCACACGAATCATTATCGCGCACCGCTTGAGTACGATCCGTAACTGCGACCGCATCCTCGTAATGGATGACGGAGCGATAATTGAAGAGGGTACTTACGACGAGCTTATAGAGAAGAAGGGTTATTTCGCTGAGCTTGTAGAGCGCCAGAGGCTCGACACGTAAAGTAAGCCGTAGACGGCGGCAAGAACCAATATTAGCATTACAAGGACACCGACGAGGTAGCCCGGGTTGCCAAGGAACGACTCGAGCCACGCGAGCGGTGTTCCTTTTATCGGGCGAAGAAGAAACATGTAGTTACGGTCTATGGCGCGGTCGAGGATGTAGATAGGGACCGCGGTAATGATGAGAAACGCGTACGGGTACCAGATGTGCTTGAATGAGGGTTTGCTGTAGCCTCTGACGTACATCATGATAGGGATGATAAGTACCAGTGCATGTGTGAAGAAACACATTATGGGAAGCCACGAAAGAAGCGGGCGGTAGTTCCAGTCGGGAGTTACGAGTGCGAAGATCGAGCCCGGCGCGATGAGGACGAGCGAGACCTCTGAGAGGAATGCCCTGAATTTTCCTTTTGTAAATGACGCGAGCACGTTGACGAACAGTCCGAGATTACAAAGGTGAAGAGGGAGGTAGTCGAGTATGTTGCCGCCCTCGTAAGTAAGCTGTATGTCCTGCAAGATCTCGCCAGTAAGAGCGATGATGGAGAGTGCTTTGATGAGTATGTCGGCTTTGTTCGCGGGGAGTCTATGTGCGATGACGGACAATGTAACCGCGAACAGCGCGATAATCCCGAGGATGATAAGGTGTCCCGTGCAGAAATGCTCGAACGCGTTCATGTCTTTCAGTCAGTAAGGCTTTGCCTGTTGCTGAGTTTTCTGAACAGGCAGGCTAATCCGAATGCGATGAGAGTGATGCTTATGAATATGATGATGCCGACGGTCCAGCCCCAGCTTAAGAATGCATAGAAGTCATTGCTGTCGGGCCAAGGTCCGCCGATGCCGTTTATCAGGATGTTAAGTGTATAGCCGATGCCGTAAAGAAGTGTGGGAATCGCAGCGAAGACGGCATATCGGAAGGGGATGCTCTTTCTTCTTACCGCGAGAAATTCGATGATCGCCACGATAGGCTCGAGCAGATGGAAGTAGAGGTTGCCGCCCTGATAGAACTGTATCCAGCCGTAAAGCGGGCCGAAGAAGAATGCGACGATCACGAAGGTGATGGTGGTCGCGCAGACCGCGCCAAGCTTGAGCGGGATGAGTTTGGTCGTATCTTTCTTTAATGCTGTGAAGACAAGCTGGACAAGCGCCACTAATCCGCAGAATACGTTGGACAGAACGGTGTAGAATTTGAAATTCTCGATTCCTGATGCCTGGAGTGACCCGTCTTCCGACGCGCGGGTCAGCATCAGTATGATGCCGATCAACGCCAATACGACGATCACTGCGTTAAGGATTATCTGAGTTGCTGTCTTTCCGGTCTTCATGGGTTAATTATAGCACCGCGCCGGTTCCCTCAGCGCCAACTCCAGTGCCACTTTCTAAGAAATGTCACCGTTTTTGGCGCTGAGAGCGCTGTAGCGCCAAAACCAGCGCCACTTTTCGACAAATGGCACTGAATCTGGCGCTGGAGGAAAGAATGGTATAATTAGAAGATACTAAGGGGGAAGTTATGATGAATGCTCTTACGAAGAAGTTGATAGCGACGATAACAGGCGTTATTACTGTGTTTGCCATGGGCACAGCGGTTCTGGCGGACAATCCGCCTGCGACTGTTACTAACCCGCCTGTCCCGATCGAGGGCATTCGCGACGACGGCCAGTATCACGATCTGGTTCATCCCGGTACCGCTAACGGCGGCTATATGCAGTATTCCCTTGACGGTGTTACATGGTTCACAACTCTGCCGGGTGCCAATACAGTTGGTGTCTATACGGTTTACTACAGAGCTGCAGGCGATGCTAATCATTCCAACTCCCAGGTCGGCACAGTAACGGCGAGAATCAATCGTCCCGATGCTGCGGCTTTCGCAGAGCAGCTTTACTGGAATGCTCTCGGAAGACATGCCGACGATGCTACGAAGAACTATTTTAACGACGCTATTTATGCTGGTACCAATCCTGCAGATCTCGCGAGAGCTGTTTTCTCCAGTGCAGAGTTCCAGAACAGATGCCTGAACGACGAGCAGTTCCTCAATGCAGTCTATGTTACTTTATGCAGAAGATCTCCCGATCCTTCGGGCAGAACTGCCTGGCTGAATGCGATGGCTAACGGAATGACTCGAATGGACGTAGTTAACCAGGTCCTCCAGTCTTATGAGTTTACTGATACATGCCTGTTGTACGGTCTTACGGCTACCAGCCCCGAGGGCCCGAACGTAACTGTAGATGCAGCAACTAAGGTTAGAGAATTCGTCGGAAGACTTTACAGACTCTGCCTCGGAAGAAGACCTGATTATTCAGGACAGAACTACTGGTCAAGCCAGCTTCAGAATCATGCCATCTCAGGTACGAACTGCGCTTACGGCTTCTTCTTCAGCCCTGAGTTCGTTAATGCCAATTATTCCAACACTGAATTCGTAACGAAGCTTTATAAGGTGCTCCTCGGAAGAGATCCTGATGCACAGGGTCTTGCCAACTGGGTTGACGCACTTAACAGAGGCGTCTCCAGACAGGACGTCTTCTACGGTTTCGCACACTCAGAGGAGTTTACTCGTATCTGTACTGAATACGGTATCGTCAGAGGCTGATGTAACCTCTGACTGATTACCTTTTATCAGCGGCTGTGTGAAGATGATGAATAATAATAGCTGCTGCCGTTGCTTAAGATCAGAACCAGTATTGAGATCACGATAAAGAATGATCCGATAATGATGCCTGCGATAGCGAGGCCTTTTCCTGCTTTGCCTGATTTGCTTACTCTGATAAGTCCGACGATGCTGAGTATTACTCCAATTAAGGAAGTAAAAGCGCAGCAGAATATACCTGATATTGAACATATAAAGCCTGCGATACACATGCTGTCGAACTGTGTGCCGTTTGTCTGGGCAGGGTTCGAATTATATGTGTACTCGGGCGGAACGTATTCAGAATTGTTAGGCTGAGCGGGTGTCTCATAAGTAGGTGTGTAAGCTGACTCAGCAGACACGGGCTCGGATGCGGAGGAAGATGATGAAGACTCAACGCCCTCTGCAGCAGATGTGCTTACATCAGCTGAATCGGATACAGATGAGAGTACTGAACCGCAGCCCTCGCAGTAGATGGCATAGTTGGAATTCTCGCGTCCGCAACAATTACATTTGATCATTTTTCTATCTCCTTTTCCAAAACCTTATGCTCTGATTCTAATGCAAAACTCTTTTTCTGCATAGATATACTCTCGAATACCTGTGATACGACTATCGCCAGGAACATAACGGCGCAGCCCGCGATCTCACGTCCGGACAGTGTCTCGTGCAGAAGTATCCAGCCTGCGATCGCGGCAAATACTGACTCAAGACACATGAGCAAAGACGCGACTACGGGGCTTGCGTGTTTCTGCCCGATAATCTGAAGTGTATATGCGATTCCGCAGCTCATGACACCAGAATACAGAAGGGCAGGGGCAGCAGCCTTGATGCCTGTGATGGTCGGATGTTCGAAGATTATCATCATGATCGAAGTAAGCACCGCAGCGGTGAAGAACTCCAGGAAGGACAGCTTGATGCCGTTGATGTTCTCTCCTGTGAACTTATCAATCAGCATGATCTGCACGGCATATACCGCACCGCAGGAGATCGCGAGTATGTCGCCGCGGTTGATCGACGTAAAGTCGGACGGATTGACGCACAGAAGGAACATTCCTATGAGTGCCATAAAGATTGCAATCCACGTTACGAGCGAGATCTTTTTCCCGAGTATAAGCCCGAGCAGCGGCACGAAAAACATGTAGAATGCCGTAAGAAATGCGATCTTTCCTGATGTCGAATAGTAGAAAGCGAACTGCTGCAGATTCTGCGCTATCGCGAATACGAAGCCGAGGATGAGGCCCGCGCGTAAAGTCTTTCGCTCGAAAAGGGAAGAAAGTCCGCCGCAGAAGATCATTACTACAGGCAGCAGCACAAGTGTGCCGAGCCAGGTTCGCACTGCCATGAATGTAAACGCGTCTACTGACTTGATGCCGACACTCTGCGCGACAAAAGACGAGCCCCATATCAGGGCCGTCAGAAGTAAAAGCAGTATTCCTTTAGGCGTAGTCTTTCTCATCCTTCTCCGTAATAACCCCATGCGGATTGGTCGTAGATGTCGCCGCTCGACGGATTGTAAGTGAACCAGTCACCGGGAACGAATTGATTGCCGTTATTTTGATTAGGATTATGAAGCGGCGATGAGAAGTACATGAAGTCCTGCGGATGATAAAGCTGTGATACCATCGCATTGCCGGTGAAAGGATTAACAGGATCTTCTATAAGTCCGTCGACTGCGATAAGAGGAGTCTCGGCGTTGATTATGAATTCATCGGATACGGTGAAACCTGAAGCGCCGAAGTCCTTGACCATCATGAGACAGTTGAAGTTACATATATTAAGTCTCGGATCGATAATATCGTCGCTTCCGAACAGATAGAAAGGAGCGCCGTGGTCGGAGACGATAATGATCCTTGTGTTGTCGTAGACGCCCTGCTCACGAAGGTGGTCGAACCATGCTCCGAGCTGCCTTAATGCAGCCGCCTGTATCTGATACTGTCCCATCATTTCCGGCGAGTCCGGATGAAGAGTCATGTTGTCCAAAACGAATCTGTCTGTGTTGTTTGTATCGTATCCGGAATTGTCGATGATCCTGTTGATGGTGTACGACGGCTCTTCGAGCATTGCCGGTTCGTGAGTCGAATCGCTTACAAGCATAACGAAGGAGCCGGAATTGTCTTCAGAAGATATATTCGTGATAGAGCTTAACCCTTCAAGTTCATAGTACGAATTGAGATAGTCATAATCCAAACCCGTGGCATGTGAGGTGTCTGTAAAGCTTTGGAAATATGAATCGTTCGACAGTCTTCTGTTAAGCTCGTTGTAGTATCCGTCGTCATAAAGCATGCGGCGTGCCCACATGGGAGATGCGGTTCTCAGCGAATATGAGAAGAGATTACGTTCCATGAATTCAGACCAGTCATCAGTCATGCCGTTGAAGAACGGGTTCATGATCCCTTTGGTTATGTATGCGTCTATATAAGGGTAATCATCATATATCGACAGGTCGGGAATCTCCGTATAACCGGCGTAAGAAGGATCAAGGACTGTTACATTGTAATTGTTCTCGCCGAATAAGACCGGGAGGACGCTTAATGATTCGTTGTGCTTGTCTTCCAAGGACTCGTCGGATCTTCTGTTCATTGCGGACGGTGTATATTCATATCCTCCGAATAATGCCGGAGCTCCCATGTTGGTGTGAAGTCCGAACGACAGAGAATTGTTATAGTAAGTAAATCCGTCGAACTGTTCCTCGAGTCCGGGAAGCTCATTCATGATGAAAGGAGTCAGTCGTCCTACCGCACGGTCAAGCATTATTACGACGACATTGGGCTTGTCGGCAGATAATGTCAGTACGGGATATTCGCGCTGATCCTCGATGAAAGAATATGAAGCGTTGACCTCATATATCTTCTTCATGTTAACGAAGGATACGGCTGTTATCGCTATCAAAGCCGGGATGGCCAGATACTTGAAGATAAACGGCTTATTCTTCATCAAGATGAATATGAGCATGGCGGACAGAACGAGTACGAGAAGATTAAATGCACCGTCGGTAAACTCATCTTCAAAGTATGTTCTGATATAAAGGTAACGGTTCATGTCGCCGTTGTTCCTGTAGAATGCGAAGTAATCAAGAAGAGCGAATGAAGTAAGTGATACCGTCACACCGGCAACGAGTCTCTTGTTCTTCAGGATAAAGAAATAGATGCCTCCCCAGACGAAGAAAAAACCGAGACTTATGAAGAACGATACCCACAGATAATGAGCCATGTTAATGGTGCGGTAGTTGGTAAGAAAATCTCCTACTGATCTTGCGATCATATCGGAGGGAATCATAATTCCGATAAAGATGCTGATGCACACGGAATACATAAGAAAGATTGCAGTGTCGTTTTTGTCCGTTAGGATCTTCTTGGCGGCATGAGCTTTGCGCACAGGGAAGAGCTTCATGACGACATTCTTAAAAAGTGAGAAGACATTATTTAAAGTCCAATACAGTACCAGTCCAGAAGGAGAACCATACAGGAGAACAAGGAATACAAGTGCGGTGATGTACAGCTGAAGCTTAGGCCTTATCCCCATTCCTCTGGTGTAGATCGTTCCCGATAAGATGTTGATCGCAGTCATTAATACAGGCAGCAGGTTGATCGCGAATGATCCGATCCTGATAAGACCGTCAGGAGCGCCGAGGTCACTGATCGGACCGAATGAGGTGCCGACGAGTGCGACGGAAGAAGAGAGCATGCGGTATGCCGCGATGAAGAACGGGATCTGCAGAAGAAGGGATATAGAGGATCGAAGCATCATGAGCGGATGATAATGGTTCTCGCGGTAATATGCCTGGAGCATCATTACCTGCTCATCGCCCTTGAACGATTTCTTGATCTTGGTTTTCCAGACTTTAAGCTTGTTCTCGACCGCGTTGGATTCAGCCTGCAGTGCATCTGCTCTTGTGTACAAAGGAAGACAGAGCAGGCCGACGGTAATGCTTAAGAAGACTATCGACAGTACGGGGCTTCCGGTCAGCTTATAGCTTACCGAGAAGATGAACTCGTAAATGAGCTCGAGAGGTCTTATCAGAAGATAGTAAAAAACGGATAGAAAATTCATGTATCAGACGGAGCTTCTTTCTTAGCAGCCTTATAAAGCTGATACATCTCTTCAACAGCGATTCTGGTCTTCGCTACGATATTAGGCTTCTTCGGGAAGCAGTAGTAAAGACAGTCATTCGTTCCTATCGAGACGATATCGCCGATCTCATACCAGAAGTAATCTGAGTTAACGCTGTAGCATGCGGCAGGTGACTGCTCGAAGTGCAGCTTGCCGTCACAGCCGTCGATCACGAACCCGTTATTGTCGTGACGCAAGTGTCCCTTGCCGACCATGTAGAGCGCCTTAGTGTCTTTAAGTATCGCGATGTCGCATTCGGTATCAAGAAGATATACGCCGTCCACGATCTCGCCGAGAGTTTCCTCGCGTTCCCATGCGAACCAGTCAGGGATGTGCGTGAATCTGGTCTCGGCATTGTTGCAGTGAAGCTGCCCGAGTTCGTCCAGCTCGTATTCGACACCGCACTCGTGGCAGATAAGCTTCGTACCTTTGCCTTCAGTCTTGCCCTCCGTCATGCAGTGAGGACACTTGAACAGTATCCTGTCCAAGCCGTCCGCGCGAAAATCTTCTGTAACCCTTACCTCATTGTCCTTTTGCCACTTGAAGTAATCGAGGTCAAAAGCTTCGTCTATTATCTCGTCGATCTGTCTTATCTTGAAGGAGCTGACTTCCTCTTCGCTGAGAAGACACTTGACCGTCGCCGAGACCTTAACGTTTCTCTTCTGCAGATTGTTGTAAAGAGGGTCGCGGGTAAAAGCTCCGTAAGCCGTGATCATTACTACCGGCACCTTGAGCTTCTTAACGAGAACGCCGATCCTTCTCGGGATCCTTGTGGTCGTACCGTCGAGCGAATAACCTGCCTCGGGGTACATGAGCACACTCGCGTTATTCTTATGAAGCGCGTGATCCATGTCGGCGATGAGTGTCATGTCTGATACGAATTTACGTGTAGGGATATTGCCAAGACTTCTCATAAACCATTCTTTGCCTACGAGTGCATCCGATGTGCAGACTATGCTGAAGGGGTGACCTTTAAGAACTTCGAAGGCGATCGCGAGGTCGGTGAAGCTACTGTGGTTCATAAGAACAAGCCAGGGTCCGTTACCTGCCTTGTCCATATCAATCGATTCATAGGAGAAGTTCGTCTGCTTAAGTTCGCCGCCTAATGCGAGGCGTGCGACACCCGCAAGAAGCTTCGAGGGCTTACGCGGTTTCTGATGCTCGGCGGCAGGCAGAGCCATCACTTCTTCATAGCTTAAAGTCTTGGTCTTAATCTTCATAATAAAAGTATTATAACATCACGCGCAATTAAAAGCGGACAGGATGTCCTGTCCGCCATTAGTTCTTGTTGTCAGGTTAAGAATTACTTAACGAAAGTAAACTTGTCTCCAACGAGGGGAACTGTGAAATACTTGCCTCTGAGAGCCTGGATGAAGCCCATGATTGAGAATACCATAAGAGCAACGATCATGATGCAAGAAACAAACTGACCGAGGAAAGGAATGATGTTTACTGCGCTTGCTACGAGCCAGCAAAGTGAAAGTGTGATACCTGCGTTAACGTGGTTCTTTACATAGGGATCATACTTCTCAGGCTCGATGCAAAGGCCGAGTACCCAGAAGAAACCAAAGTAGCTGAGGAATGCAAAAAGCTTAGCGTTGCCAGCAGGTGCCGGTGCTGTATTGATGTTCTCGTTCTCCATTTTTCAATGTACCTCCAAGTAAATATAAGTTCATATTACCAATATGAATGTACTTTTACAAATATATTTGAATGATTGAATACATGAAGATGCCGGATCCCTTGATATCAAATGCATTATTTCCTTGACGTACGCCCTCGTTAAGTGTTAGAAATCAACGTGATGAAAGTAGCAAGTTACAAGAAAGAAAGCGATATCACATATTCTCTGGGCGCCACCGTCACGATGGAGTACCTGAATGTGTGCCCTGAAGTGATCGAAGGCGTCATCCTTCATCCGAAGTTTGATTCAGACGATACTATCGCGAAGATAAACGAGATCTGCGGCAAGCGCGGGATTCCCGTCGAGACTTCCGAGAAGCCTTTTAACATCCTCTCTAAGAAGGGGAACTGCTTCGTCATCGGCGTTATCAGAAAGCAACTCGAAAAGATCTCTTCCGGCTCGCATGTGGTTCTCGTGAACCCGTCAGATGCAGGCAACATGGGTACCATCATAAGAACATGCGCAGGCTTCGGCGTAATGAACATCGCCGTTATCACTCCTGCAGTAGATACGTTTGACCCGAGGACAGTAAGAGCTTCCATGGGCGCGAGAGCGAGAGTGAAGATGGAGCTCTTCGACGACTTCGAGAAGTATCAGGAAAGATTCCCCGAGAATAAACTGTATCCGTTTATGTTGGACGGAAGTACGCTGCTGCAGAAGACTGCCATAGAAGGGCCTTTCTCCCTGATCTTCGGTAACGAGGCTACGGGACTTCCGGCTACATTCCAGCAGAAGGGACAGCCCGTCAGGATAGAGCACACGCATAATATAGACAGCCTGAATCTGCCCACAGCCGTCGGAATTGCCATATATGAGGCAACAAAATCCGCTTTCGGGGCAGAAAATGCACAAAAATAAGCTATTGCGCCTTAAAAAACTTCATGTTAAAATCTTGCGGTGATTTAAGGAACATCCATTTTTACGGAGGAAATAATTAACATGCCTAACATCAAGTCTGCGATCAAGCGCGTTGAAGTTACAAAGAAGAAGACAGTTGCTAATAAGACAAAGAAGACAGCTGTAAGAACTGTCATCAAGAACACTAAGGCTGCAGTTGCAGCAGGTGAGGTTGACGCAGAGCTCGTAAAGAAGACACAGAAGTCTCTCGATCAGGCTGCTGCAAAGGGCCACATCAGCAAGCAGGCTGCTGCTAGAGCTAAGTCCAGAGTAGCAAAGGCTGCTAATAAGTAATTCTCGACTTATTTGATTTGATTAATAAGACAGACTGCGTAACTGCGCAGTCTGTTTTTTGCATTCTTATTTAACCTTTACGGGAGGGAGTTTCCACTCGTATCCCTGTTCCATCGAAGTGTAGCGGGCGTAGATGTCATTCGCGAGAAGATCGAGCTCGAACTGCTGCTTGAGCCTCGGGTTCTGTGAGTACAGTTCGAGTGCATCAGAGGCGTTGCTGATGATGGGAAGGCGGGCACATTTGCCCATTATCTTGAGACAGTACTTGCCTTCGTTATTGAATCCGAGCACGCGGATATACTGAACGTGCTTCTCTTCTTCCACATATGAAGCTTTCTGTCCGACCATGAGAGAAGCGATCGCCCTGTTGATCCTCGGCATCGTGAAGTGCTTGGTCTGAAGATCCTTATCTATGTTGTTACGGATAAACCCGTCGAGCCCGTCCGTCATGTAGGCGAAGGGCTTCATGTCGTCTGTCCTTCTTACAAGAAGTGAGGCGTCGGTCATATATGAATCAAGACAAGGGATTGAGTATTCCTTGCACGAAAGGGAAGACAGCATCACAGACAGAGCCTTGTCGGGAAGGACGCCGTTAAGTGCATTCGCCACGGCGGAAACGCTTCCTGTATCAGTCTTATAGATAAGCTCGCGGGCAGAAGTTGCAGATGAGCCTTCCTGTCTTGGGATCATGTGAATCTTAAAGCCGGTCTTCATTGCGGTTACGGCTCTAATGTAATCCAATGCGAGTATGGAGTTCGGCTGTCTTAAGGTGTCGCTGATAAGCTCCTTGTCCGCGTCGCCGGAGTAGGCTGCGATCAGAGCTTCTGCTCTTGCTGCAGGGTAGGATTTTCCTCTGCTTAATGCTTCCTTAAGTACTTCTTCGTCGGGCTCAAGCTTAGCAAGTTCCATGAGAAGCTCAGGCTCCTTACAGTCCACGCCGAAAGCAAGATCCGTTACGACTCCGGTCCTGTACAGAAGCTCTACTGCACCTGTGGCAAATCTCTCGGAAGGCGCGCAGGCAAAGGTGAAGGGAAGTTCTATCGCCACATCAACGCCTGACACGAGTGCTTCTTTGGCTCTTACATGCTTCGGAGACAGCGCGAGTGTACCCCTCTGTGTGAAAGGTCCGCTCATGACCGTCATGGTAACGGCACGCGGGTCTCCCACGAGGCGCTTTGCTTCCTGTATCAGGTATTCATGTCCCTTATGAAAAGGATTAAATTCAGCGATTATTCCGATAACTCTCATTAGTCTATTATAACGTATAACGGTTTAATGTAGAGTTGTGTATAATCAAATTCTATGAGAAAGAAGATCATAACAATCGTGATCATCGCTTTGGCGGCGATCATCCTCGGAGGCGGATATCTTCTGTACCAAAGATACTACGGCGGTGCAGTTAAGTTTGATATCGAGACTCAGCCTATAGTTGACTACGAGCACAGATCAATGGCTTCTTCACACGGTATCGTTCCCGATTACCTGTGGATGAGGACTAAGCAGCTCATGGTCGGTGTCGATGATGATTCTTTGCTGATCCCGTCCTCATACATGATCGCCGGAAGACTTTCCTATCAGGATGCCGAGTCGAGCGGGGAATACCGTCTCGAAGACCAGGCGTTGCTCCTCATGATGTATGTAAGAAGCGGAGACAGGATCAAGGCGATGCAGCTTAAGGAACAGATCCTCGAGTATTACGACTTCGAGAGCGAGTCCAACACGGGCCTGTCTGCTTTCCTTACTTCATATATTTACTATTACACGGCGTACGGCAGTGTTAACGACGGCGCCAGGATAGAAGAGATTGTTAATGTGCTTTTCGATGAGGAGGGCAACATGAGGCAGGAGGCCTTGAGTGTTGCTTCTTATGAGCAGGGCACGTTCTACTCTCTCGATAATCCCGGAGATGACGACGGTGCTTTCTCTTCTCTCGAGCAGATCGGCGAGGATCACCCTGTGGAGTACACAGAGCTTACGGGTGTAATGATCTCCTCGATTGACTTGAGACTTATACGTAACCTTGAGAATAACGGGCTGCTGCCTGAGGGGAGCTTCCAGAAGAATCTCGAGCTTGTTCTCGGAGCGCGCGTCTCTGATGATATCCCGCTGTTCGCCTATGCATATGCTGGCGGCATCTATGTCTATTCCCATAATGTCGCGGCTGCAGTTGATGTGGAGGAGTCTGTGGTCACGATGAGGCATCTTGCTGAAGTAGGCGAGCTTCCTTCGGATTCGTATAACTGGCTTAAGATGCAGATAATGAATTACGGACTTATAAGGCAGCAGTATTACTATTCCTACGGCAATACGCAGGGCGATGAGGCTGTCGCCATCTATGCGGATATAATGCACATCGCGCTTGAGCTCGATGACATGGATATGTACGAGAGAGCATGCATTCTCGAGGGTTCAAGGGTCGCGACTTATTCGAGCAGTCCGGCGCTGTCGATGATATACAGGGAAGAGGACGGAAGGTTTGTTTTCTACGCCCGTGAGAATTTGGACGTTTGCCTTGCCGTTACTTAACCTTGGGGGTATACTTCTTTATTGAAAATAAATAGAACAGGAGATATTACGTCTATGGCAATTATTGATGATATCAAGGCTAAGGCAAAGTCAGACAAGCAGACTATCGTACTTCCCGAGTCAATGGACAAGAGAACATTCGAGGCGGCAGAGAAGATCCTTAAGGAGGACCTCGCTAACCTCATTATCATAGGAACACCCGAAGAGATCGAGAAGAACGGTGCAGGTTTTGATATCAGCGGCGCTACTATCGTAGATCCTTTCAATGATCCCAATAAGCAGAAGTACCTCGATAAGTTCCTCGAGCTTAGAGGTGTAGATACAATGGTTGCTGCGGCTAAGGCTAAGGCCCAGAAGAAGGGCCTCTCCGCTGAGGAGACAGAAGCTGCTATCGCAAGTGCTACAAAGAAGGGCGTTACAGCAGAAAAGGCTCAGCAGCTCATGGAGACTGACTACATGTTCTACGCTTGCCTCATGTGCAAGTGCGGCGACGCTGACGGTGCCGTTTCCGGTGCATGCCACTCCACAGGTAATACAATTCGCCCTGCGTTGCAGCTTCTCAAGATGAAGAAGGGCGTTTCTTCTGTTTCCGGCTTCTTCCTTATGGAAGTTCCGAACTGCGACCTCGGCGATAACGGCACATTTGTTTTCGCTGACTGCGCTGTAAACACAGACTTCGATTCTCCCAAGCTCGCTGAGATCGCTAAGCTCTCTGCTGAGTCTTTCGAGCAGTTCACAGGACACCAGGCTAAGGTTGCAATGCTTTCTTACTCCACAATGGGTTCTGCAAAGCATGATGACGTTACTAAGGTTGCTGAGGCAGTTAAGATCGCTCACGAGAACTGGCCTGATCTCATCGTTGACGGTGAGCTCCAGCTCGACGCTGCTCTTGATGAGACAGTAGGTAAGCTCAAGGCTCCCGAGAGCAAGGTTGCAGGTCACGCTAACACTCTCGTATTTCCGTCTCTCGAGGCAGGTAACATCGGCTACAAGCTCGTTCAGAGACTGGCTAAGGCTAACGCTTACGGTCCTGTTCTCCAGGGTCTTGCAATGCCTGTTAACGATCTCTCCAGAGGTTGCTATGCAGATGACATCGTAGGAACAGTTGCCATCACTGCTGTTCAGGCTCAGGCTGCTAAGGCTAACGGCTAATAATTGATTACTATTTAAGGAGTTTAAATATGAAGATTTTAGTTATCAACTGCGGAAGTTCTTCCTGCAAGTTCCAGCTTTTCGACATGGAGACAGGTACTGTTCTTGCTAAGGGTAATGCCGACAGAATCGGTATCGACGGAAAGCTTTCCTATAAGAGTTCCAAGGGTGTTGAGCTTGAGAAGGATGTTGAGCTTCCTAACCACAAGGTAGCCGTAAAGCTTGTTCTTTCACAGCTTACAGATCCTGAGACAGGAGTTATCTCTGATGTTTCCGAGATCTCTGCCGTAGGTCACAGAGTCCTCCACGGCGGTAAGTACTACAGCGAGTCTGTCATTGTAAATGACGATGTTAAGAAGGTAATTAAGGATTGCTTCCCTCTGGGACCTTTGCACAATCCTGCAAACCTTACAGGTATCGAGGCATGTGAGTCTGTTCTTCCTGCAGGTACACCTCAGGTTGCAGTATTCGATACAGCATTCCATCAGACAATGCCCGCTAAGGCTTATACATATGCTCTTCCTTATGAGATTTCCGAGAAGTATGATATCCGTCGATATGGTTTCCACGGAACTTCCCACAGATATGTAAGCCACAGAGTTGCTGAGTTCCTTGGTAAGCCCTATGAGGATCTTAAGATCATCACATGCCACCTCGGTAACGGTTCTTCTTTCGCTGCTGTTAAGGACGGTAAGTGCCAGGATACTTCAATGGGTCTTACACCTTTGGCAGGTATCTGCATGGGTACAAGAACAGGTGACATCGATCCTGCAATCGTTCCTTTCCTTATGCAGAGAGAAGGTCTTGCCCCTGAGGAGATCGATACTCTTCTCAACAAGAAGAGCGGTGTGCTCGGTGTATCCGGTGTAAGCTCCGACTTCCGTGATCTTGCTAAGGCTGAGAGCGAGGGTAATGAGAGAGCTCATCTCGCACTTGAGATGTTCGCATATCAGGGCAAGAAGATCATCGGTTCCTATGCTGCTGCAATGGGCGGCGTAGACGTAATCGTCTTCACAGCAGGTATCGGTGAGAACACAGATACTATGAGATCAGCTATGTGTAAGGACCTCGAGTTCCTTGGCGTAGAGTTCGATGAAGAGAAGAATGCAGGTTTGAGAGGCAAGGAAGCTATCATCAGCAAGCCTTCCTCCAAGGTAACAGTCTGCGTTATCCCTACAAATGAAGAGCTCGCTATCGCTCAGGAGACAGAAGAGCTCGTAAAGGGCTGATATTATCCGGAGTGATAACCGGTTATCGATTATGCATATAATAGCCGGCGGAGAAATCCGCCGGTTTTTATTGACAGGGGTAGGGGGCCCCAATATAATTACCTATCATCTGAGTATGCAAAAGGAGTAGCGAAAACATGAGTAACAATGTTACAAAGCTTAAAAAGATTGCCTTCGCGGGGGTTTTTGCCGCGTTTGTTTTTATAGCTACACAGATAAGGATTCCGACTGCGATAGGGTACATCAACCTGGGTGATGGTGTCATTTTGATCGGTGCGTTCCTGTTTGGCCCCATAGCTTTTTTCCCCGCTGCGATAGGTTCGGCTCTGTCTGATCTTCTCGCAGGATATGCACAGTACATTATCCCGACTTTTATCATCAAGGGCCTCATGGGCGGTCTTTCAGGGGCGCTCCTTCGTAAGGCTTCTCCTTCGGTTATCAGAAAGATCCTTGTTGGTCTTCTTGCTGAGGTTATAATGATAGCAGGCTACTTCGTATTCGAGTCTCTGCCTTTCATGTACGGACCGGCAGCTGCAGCGGGATCTTTGCTCTTCAATCTGATACAGGGCATAGCGGCGGTAGTCATCTTCGTTCCCGTTACAGCCATTCCGGCTATCAAGAATAGAAGATGAGGTTATATAATGGCGTTTTCCTTAAGCGAAAAGGGAATAAGATACAACAAGCTTTTTAAGTCCGTGCTGCTTCCTTTTAATGATATCAGGAGCATCATCATAACAGAGCAGGGCACTTCAATAACTATGAGATCAGGCGAGAATTATATGCAGAAGGAGCCAACGCCTGTAAGCGTAAACGATGAATTCTGTTTTTACATGGTGAAATACAACATCGAGTACCGTAACGATACCGAGCATATTGAAGGCTCCAGACCTTATTCCCGAGAGGAACTCGATCCCATCATAGAGCGTGTAGCCGGTGCTTCCGAGTCATATGCAGATGCTGTCATTAAAGAGAAACTTGGTGCTGAATACGGCTGCAAGACCATCTTCAAGGAAGACATAAGATGGGGAAATCTCTTTTTCTGCCTGACTAAGAACGGCGGCATCATCGATGTACCGGAGGAATGCGCGGTAGATGTTGATGAAGAGGTACCGGAATCTTACGATAATATTCTTCTGTTCTTCATGAGCGAATGGAATCCCGTTAACCAGAGGGGATACTACGCAGTAACGGAAGATGTTTTCCGGGAAAATCTTCTTAAGTCTTATGTGGAAGAATGGAGCGATTCCATGTGCTCAGATTATCTGGATTATCTCGACGAAGAGGCTTAAGGGAATTAGACTCAAAAACAAATAAATGTTCTTTTAATAGGACACTCCATCTGTTATAATAATAAAAATGTCTTTTACCTGGTTAGATGGAGAGAATTTGTGACTGATTTTAATACTGAAGACGGGCTCGATCTGTTTGATGAGCTTAACTCGCTATATGAAGAAGAACTTGAGAACGAACAGAGTGCCGGCGGAGCCGATGCACTTCTGTCAGGACTTAATGCTGAACAGAAGGAAGCAGTAATGCATCTTGACGGGCCATTGCTCATACTTGCAGGTGCAGGTTCCGGTAAGACCCGTGTTATCACATACAGGATCGCATACATGATGGAGCGCTTTAAGGTCGCTCCCGGATCTATCCTTGCCATTACATTTACGAACAAGGCAGCTAACGAGATGAAGGAGAGAATCTCTACTCTCGTCGGCGACAGGTCCCAGTACATCTGGTGCGGTACGTTCCACAGCATCTTCGCGAGGATCTTAAGAAGACACGCCGAGGATATCGGCTACGGCAAGAACTATAATATCTTGGACTCTGACGATCAGCTTAAGATCGTCAAGCAGGTTATGGAATCGCTGGAGATCTCTGAGAAGACATATAAGCCCAGGCTGTTCCAGTATGAGATCACCAATGCGAAGAATCACATGATCGGTCATAAGGAGTACGATGCTCTGGCCGGCAGCGATTCATTCAAGACGCTTGCAGCTGAGGTCTATAAAGGCTACGACAGAAGGCTCCTTGAGACCAACTCGATGGACTTCGATGATATCCTCATAAACTTCGTAAAGCTTCTCCGTGAGAACGAGGAGATTGCTGAATTCTACAGGAATAAGTTCCGTTACATCATGGTCGATGAGTACCAGGATACGAACAAGCCTCAGTATGAGGCAGTCATGCTTCTCGGTAAGAAGCACACCAACGTATGTGTTGTAGGTGATGATGACCAGTCCATCTATGCGTTCCGCGGTGCTGACGTTAATATGATCCTTAACTTCGAGAAGGACTTCCCGGGATGTAAGGTCATCAAGCTCGAACAGAACTACAGATCGACCAAGACTATCCTCGATGCGGCCAATGAAGTTATCGCGAACAATAAGCACAGGAAGAGCAAGGCATTAAGAACTGAAGGCGAGGATGGCGGCAAGATCATCGTCATGAACGCCGATAACGGTAACCTCGAGGCAAGGTGGACTGCAGATACCATCAAGAGACTTGTTGATAAGGGAAGATGCAGCTATAAGGACTGCGCAGTTCTTTACCGTGTCAACGCATTGTCTCGTTCGATAGAGTCGGCGCTTCGTGAGAAGCAGATCCCGTTCAAGGTCTACGGAGGCATGCGATTCTACGACCGTAAGGAGATCAAGGATGTTATCTCCTACTTAAGACTTATCAACGACAGTCACGACGACCTCGCACTTGAGAGGATAATCAATGTTCCGAGAAGAGGTATCGGTGATACAACGATCGACAGGATAAGACAGCTTGCCGAGCAGGATGGTGTATCGATGTTTGAGGTGTGCGTTAACTGCCAGGCCTATCCTGATCTGTCGAGATCGGTTGGTAAGCTTATCGAATTCGCGGCCCTTATCGGACAGTTCCGTCAGAAGCTTGCAGAGGATATAAGCTTCAAGGATTTTGTTGACTATGTCGAGACTGAGTCCGGCATCATACAGGAGATCATCGATCAGCGTGAGAAGAAGGGCGAGATGACCGACAGGGTTGAGAACCTGAAGGAGCTCTTGTCTGAAGCGAGTGAATTCGAGAAGTATCACAGAGCTTCGAATGATATGGAGCGTAAGTCGGAAGACAAGGATGATGTCTATCTTGATGATGAGATAACCACTGCTGATACACTTGCAGGATTGCTGTCCATCTATCTTGAGAATGCAGCTCTCTATGCATCCGGTGATGAGTACGATGAAGGAGATGACTTCGTTAAGCTCATGACCGTTCATAGTGCCAAGGGCCTTGAGTTCGGTGCTGTATTCATGATCGGTGTCGAGGACGGTATATTCCCGGGCTATAAGTCTATCTCGGATATGTCTGCTCTTGAAGAAGAGAGAAGACTTATGTATGTAGCTATCACAAGAGCGAAGAGGGACCTGTTCATTGTACTCACAAGACAGAGAATGCTGTTCGGTCAGACTCAGTGTTTCCCGCCTTCGAGATTCCTTAAGGAGATCAACCCCGAGCATCTGTATAAGATCGGCGGTGCAAGGGAAGTTCGTACGGAGACTTCTTCGAGAACGGTTGCTTCACCTGCAAGAGAGCAGGCGAGAAGAGAGATAAGCAGTGCGCTTAAGTCTTCTTTCGAGAAGAAGCCTGCTGCCAAGGAAGGACTTCGTGCCGATGCGTTCAAGGTGGGAATGAATGTCACACACAGCAGATTCGGTGATGGTGTTATCCTGAAGGTGGAGCCTGTCGCAGGAGATGCGCTCGTTACAGTTGACTTTGACGGAATGAAGAAGAATATGCTCGCTAACTCTGCGGGACTTAAGAGGAGGGACTGATATGGACAGTTTATTCGATATCTTCGGCGATGCTCTCGGGAATATCCCGATCGAACCTCATCTTATAAACAACTACAAGGATCTCAAGGAGATCGAGCTCATCCGTAATGAGCATGAGAAGTATCTTTCTCCGTTCGCGATGAGAACTGTTAATTCCAGAGGAAGAAAGAATCCTGAGGATCCCTGTGAGATCAGAAGTCCCTATGAGCGAGACTTGGGAAGAATAATCTTCTCACAGTCTTTCAGACGTCTGCGTCACAAGACACAGGTATTCTTCAATCCCGTTAACGATCACATCTGTTCAAGGATCGAGCATGTAATCTACGTTAACTACATATCGACTATCATCGGTCGTGCACTTAATCTGAATATCGATCTTATCCAGGCCATCGCACTGGGTCACGATATCGGTCATTCGCCTTACGGTCATACAGGTGAGCGTGTTCTTAACCAGTGCATCAAGTCTGTAGATCCGAGCCTTTACTTTGAGCATGAGGTTCACAGCCTTCGTGTTCTTGATGTTCTTGAGGAACACAGACCGGGTGAGTTCGGTCTTAACCTGACATTCGAAGTAAGAGACGGTATCGTGTCACACTGCGGCGAGACTTATGATGAGTACTCTCTCACTCCGTACAGAACCAAGACAGAGGAAGAGATTTCCAATAAGCCTGAGAAGGACAGAACGAGACCTGCTACTTTGGAAGCATGTGTCGTAAGATTCGCAGATAAGATCGCATACGTCGGAAGAGATATCGAGGATGCAAGAAGAGCAGGTATCATCGGCGGTAACGATCATGTCAGCTCCGAGGCTGCCAAGAGACTCGGTACGACTAACTCAGAGATCATCAACATCCTCGTTGGCGATATCGTTCACAGCAGTCTTAACAAAGATGAGATCTGTATGTCCAAGGAGAACTTCGAGGCGATGAATGAATACCTGAAGGCTAATCTGAACGGTATCTATCTGGCTCCGAAGATCAAGACATACGAGGATATGGTAAAGCTTCAGATCGAGGCTATCTTCAATGCTTTCATGGAAAGTGTCGATGATATTGAGAAGGCTGAAGCATCTAACAATGAAGCAATTAAGAGTTTTGCAAAGTTCTATATGAAGCACCCTGAGCCTGACTGCCCTCCGGTAAGGAAGGTCGTCGACTATATCGCAGGTATGACAGATACATATGCGAATGCATGCTTCGATGAGCTCTACAGAGTATAAGGGAGGGAATATGGAAAACAAATACGGTTTCTTCGCTTTATTGGACAGAATGCAGTATATCAACCGCTGGGCCCTTATGAGGAACAGCCGTTATGAGAATCTCAAGGAACACAGCTTCGACGTAGCTGTCGTAGCTGAAGCTTTGGCTGTCATTCACAACAAGCTTGTCGATGACGGCAAGACTGTTATGAAGGTCGATCCGCTTAAGGCAAGTTCGTTAGGTCTTTATCACGACTGTACTGAGATCATCACAGGTGACATGCCTACGCCGATCAAATACAGGAACAGCACGATAAAGAGTGCGTACAGGGAAGTTGAGCATGAGTCTGCTGAGAGCTTGGTATCACAGCTTCCCGATTATATGCAGGATTACTTTATGGATCTGCTGTCGCCCGTGTATGAGGGCGATGAAGGTCTGCTGTATAAGAGGATCGTCAAGGCTGCTGATAAGATCAGCGCATACATAAAGTGTCAGCGCGAGAAGCTTGCGGGTAATACCGAGTTTGAATCTGCTATGGCGACAACAAAGGAAACTATTGATAAGATAGACTTGCCCGAGGTGCAGATCTTTATGGAGGAGTTCATACCTTCATTCGGTCTTACACTCGATGATCTGAACAGATAATGTAAGAGGAAGCTTGTGGCAGCACCGGTAAAGAAGACAAAAGAATATCTCATCATTGCAGGCGCGGTACTGATCGTATCGCTTATCGCCATCATCATAGGCGGTATATCACTTGCAGGTATGTCTGTCCCTTACGGTGATCCGACTTCGAGGGAAGAGGATATCATTCTCCGAGCTTCTGCTCTTACCGATAACTCAGATTCTAACAGGCTTACTTTACACAGAGTCGGTTCCGGCTTCTATACAACAGGCGATTATGTTCTGGATATCTTTACGAGTTCCGATTATCTGATCGAAGGAAGGGATGATGCGGCATTTGCATCTGACCTGGCTTCCGTTATCAGCGGTTCTGAAGATCCCGATATGGTAAACGATGCGATGACAATGCTATCGAATAGTTCGAGAATGTATGTCATCAATGAGATGCTCGCATCCGAAGACCGTTCTCTTAAGGCATCTTCGAGGATCTCCGATACACCCGGTGACAGCTTTACGGATTGTGTTCTTACGTCTTCTTTGGAAGGTGATAACGGAGTAACACTCGGTATCAGGAAAGTTGAAGGAAGCTTCGTCACTACAGGTGACGGCATAAGAACAGACTTCTTCGTGGACGGTATCTGCTATCAGGGCAATATCAATATCACTGATGCCGGTGACGGTTCGAAGAACTTTGTGATGGCGTGGAACAGTAACGGTGTAAGTGCTGGAAGTCATGAGGTGCTTATACTTCTGCGTTCATCTGACGGACGAGGAACTGTCTTGACGGGCGGTGAGATATTTGTGCCTGATACGATGACGCTCGTTAACAATAATGTTCAGCCAGGTTCCATTGGTGAGAGCCGTCAGGCTTCATGGTATGTCCTTAACGCAGGTGACAGTAATGCATACGTCAACTTCGTTAATCTCTCAGGAGATATCAGAGTCTCGATCTACGATGCTTATGGTAACTTCATCGGAAGCAACGACCTCGAAGGTACGGACTGCGAGATCTTAAGAGCGGCAAGACAGGATACGGATGCGATATCTGCTGATACTGGTCTTACCGGAGTTACGAATACGTTCTTTGTTAAGGTCGAGAGAGGTGCTCTTAATGAGGACCATACAGGTTCAGTCAGCTATACGATGATACAGAGCCGTGAAGCTGCATATTACGACGGCGGTTATGTTGCTGTTATCGATACAGGTGCTGATGATCCGAATGCATCAGTTATCGATGTGACATCTCCTGCTAACTACAGCCGTGAGATCGATATCCAGGATATGAATAACAACGTCATGACTGTAAGTTATGATCAGCTCACCTTCATTCCTTTGAACGGTGTGCTTGAGAACTTTGATGTCGCATATACGGGAACGGGCAGAGACTTTGAATATACGCCTGAATTCGATACCCGTTATATGAGCTATGGTTATATGAGTGAAGAGGGAATCCCTGAACTTACTCTCAATGCTTCTGCAAGAGAAGGTAATTTCGCTACGATAACGGCTACACTCGATACAGCTTCCGGTACACAGGATGTGCCTCTCGGAAGCAATTTCACGTTCCAGCAGGGAGAGAATATACTGACGGTAACAGTCCGTTCGTTTGACGGTATCACTAATTGCTACACCATCTATGTGCTCATTGGTGACGATAACGGAACTTTCTGTGAAGATACTCTGTCACAGTTCCCCGTAAGCTACGGAAGCGGATTGTGGCTGCTTCACTCGATACATCCGAATTACATCTTCACTCCGTTTAATACCGGAATGGATTTCTATACAGTTCTCGATTACGAGGACAGCGGTTCAAGAAGCCTTGCGAATATCTACTCCAATCCTTCATGGACAGACTCTTCAAGTCCTGAATATGACGGTGGCGGTTGGCATGCTGCTACCAACGAGACGGTAAGATACTTCCTTGATCCGAGAAATTATCTTGATCAGGCTCACATCTTCTCGTTCGAGACTTTGTCATTTAACGGATCGGTTCAGTCGATCGACGGTGTCAGATCGATGGTCGCAGGAAGCTTTATGGATACGACAGATCCTGATTATGCATCTATCATCTACAGTGCAGGTCAGACAGCAGGCGTATCACCGTATCTTCTGTCGAGCAGGATCATTCAGGAGATGGGATATAACGGCCAGTCTGCTTTGTGCTCCGGTACGCTTCCCGGATATGAAGGTTACTACAACTTCTTCAATATCGGTTCAGTGCCTGATCCTTCGATCGAGAATGGAGCTTTGATCAACGGAGCAAGATATGCGATGTGGGGATCATCTCCTGATCTCGAGACTATCGATGATGCTGAAGCTGCATTGCTTCTGCCGTGGGATAACGTCAACGATGCCATTACGGGCGGTGCCCTCTGGATTGCTCAGAGTTATATAGCTGTTGATCAGAATACTCTGTACTTCCAGAAGTTTGATGTTATCAACAATAACGACGGATTGTATAATCACCAGTATGCTCAGAATATCTCGATGGCATATACGGAAGGTCAGAGGTATTTCAGAAGTTATGCCGCATGCGGTATGCTCGATGAGCCGTTTGAGTTTATAATCCCCGTATATTCAGGTATGCCTGATTCATACGGGCAGATGCCATAAGGGGTGTATATGTTGGGGGCAGTGAAGAAGAGGAGTCTTATCAGATCATTGGCAGCTGTCGCGGCTGCTGTATCTGTTTGCTCTGTATTCGCAGGCTCCCTTCTGGCAGACGGGTCAGTCGAAGTTATTCTGTCTACGCAGAATGCGAATGTTAATCCCGGCGATATCATCAACATCAACGTAAGCTTTGATACGTTTGATTACATATCTGAATTCGGTCCGATAGAGATCGGCTACGATATGGATCAGTTCGATTTTGTCTCTGTTACTTCAGCTGATGTGTTATCAGGTTATTCCTTCGAATACGATACGGACACTACAGATGTGATTACCGTATCAGCGGACTTTGTCGAAGTAATCGATGAAGAGACAGGTCTTGAAGTAGAACCTTTCCATGCTGATGTTCAGACCATGATCTTCCAGATATCTTTAAGAGCCAAATCTGATGCTTCCGGCGATACATCTATCAGCATTAATTCCACAGGAACATTCAAGAAGAGTGATGGTACGACTGTACAGGCGTATGGCGGTGAGTCACTGACGATCAATGTTGCACACGGAGTATCCACAGATGCCACCTTGTCATCATTGTCGATCGACGGTATCACCATGACACCTTCATTCGATCCTCAGATATCCGAGTATTCGGCAACTGTATCCCGTGACGTGGAGAGAGTCTACGTTAATGCGATCCCGAATAACCTTCAGGCGACAGTCAATATTGACGGTGCTGATGAGCTTGAATCCGGTGAGAATGTCGTCGTGATCCATGTGCTTGCGCAGGACGGTATCAGATGGAGAGACTACAGAATCTATGTTAACCGTCAGGAGAACTATATCCCTGAAGGTTCCGGCTTCATCGATTCACAGGGAGTCACATATACGTTCATGACATTCCCGACGAATCTTCAGATCCCGGAAGGCTTCTCACAGACGACACGTACCATCAACGGATATGCTGTGCCTGTTTTCGCGAAGGAGGGAGTCGTAAGTGTTCTTGTCTATGTTTATAACGGCACGGACGAGCCGGCACTATATTTCTATAACCCCATGACCGGTATCGCGAATGTATATGTTCCGAATACGACTGTCGTAACGACAGGCCAGGTGCTGTCGTTAACCGATGTGCCTTCCGGTGTCGATATACCTAGGGGGTTCTCTGAAGGTACTGTAGTGATCAACGAAGTCGAGATGAACGGATATGTAAACGACGAAGGTGCATTCCTTGCTTACATGAACGATGATTCGGGTAACAGCAGCTTCTACTACTACGATCCTGATACACAGAAGTTCTATGAGTACAAGACTGTCGAGCAGACTGCGGAACGAGTTTACAGACACATGTTTCATGTGTTCATCTTCTTAAGCGTACTGCAGTCGGTATTCATCGTTATCTTGACCTACGCTGTAAGGAAGGTCATCAATAACAGGTCTAATCCGAGACCGAAGAGAGTCTGACCGTGACGATAAGAGAGGTTCTATTCGGCAGCGACAGTCTGACGCCCAAACAGGAGAATATGAGGCAGCTTGTTATGTATCCGTTCGCGGGTATATTTACGGCACTTGCCAACTTCTTATCATTCGTTATCATCGACTTCCTTATGAAGGAACCTGTAATCATTGATCCGTTCGGATTTGAGTATGATCTGACATTAATCGTTAAGCAGTTTGTCTCATGGGTTGTGACTATCATTACGGCTCATTCCACGAACAGGATCTTCGTGTTCAGATCACACGGTAATTACTTCCTCGAGCTTCTCGGATTCGCGGCTGCAAGACTGTTTACCTTTGCGACTATCGAAGTGGTATTATTCTCGTTGATGGTCGGCTGGGCGAATTCGATATTTGGACTTAAGCAGCACAGTGTATTGTTCTCGATCTTCGGGTTCGATGTTACCTGCATCTATATCGTTAAGATCGTGAGCAACATCGTCCTGATAATTGTGAATTTCATTCTGAGTAAGTGGATCGTATTCAAGGCGACAGACCCGTCTAGAAGGAAAGGAAAAAAGAGAGAAGATGTCACAGACGCAAGTGCCTGAGTTTATAAAGGATTCTGCTAAGTTCGGGATCAATCTCGGACTTGAGAGAATGGAGGAACTCGACAGACTTCTCGGCAACCCTGAGAAGGATCTTAAGGTCATCCATATCGCAGGAACTAACGGTAAAGGTTCTGTTGTTACATATATCAGCGCTTGCCTTGCACAGGCAGGTTATAAAGTGGGCATCTACACATCGCCTTTCCTCGAGCGCTTCTCAGAACGCTTAAGAGTCATTGACGGTAAGGAGGGACTCGACCGCCTTATCGAAGATGAGACTGAAGGTGAGATTAATGAAGCTGACCTTGCCAGACTTTCAGCCATGGTAAAGGAAGCGTCTGATGATATGACTTCAAGAGGCTTCGAGCATCCTACAGAGTTTGAGTTGATGACTGCCTTGGGTTATCTGTGGTTCAAGGAGAAGCAGACAGATATTGTCGTTCTCGAGACAGGCCTTGGCGGAAGACTTGATTCGACTAATGTGTTCGATCACCCTGTCGCTACGGTTATCACATCGATAGGCTTTGATCATCAGGACAGACTCGGTAACACGATAGAGGAGATAACATCTGAGAAAGCGGGAATCTTTAAGAAAGATGCTCCCGCATTTGCTTCAGACCCTTCGCAGATGCTCATAGACGAGTGCGAGAAGGATAAGATCCGCGATACTTTGATAAAGCTTGCTTCCGAGAAGGAAACGGCTGGGCTTACTTTCGTGGATGCCTCTCCCGAGAGTGCTGTCTTTACCGAAGAAGGAAAGATGGTTTTCGAGGCATATGGAAGAAAGTATGTGACGGCTCTTCAGGGCAGGCACCAGGTGCTTAATGCCACGCTTGCCATAAGGGTGCTTCAGGATGTCCTTGGTATAGACGAAGACGTGCTTGCAGAAGGAATTGCCAAGGCAAGGTGGAAGGGAAGAGCTGAGCTTCTCAGGACCGAGCCTGCAGTGATCCTGGACGGCGGCCATAACGTTCAGTGCGCGCAGAGCCTCATGACTACACTGGGACAGATGTGTGCGGGAAGGTTCGCTGATATGAGATTCCGCGTTGTTATGGGCGTGATGGCCGATAAGAACGTGGAGGGTATGATACAGACCTATAAGGAATTGGGGCTGAACCCCGCGCAGGTATATGCAGTCAGGGTGGATAATCCCCGCTCAATGGCTCCCGCTGACCTTTCTATATTAATAAGAATAGTGTATAATAACTCGATTATGCCTGTAACATTTGACAGCGCTAAGGAAGCAGTAGCCGAAGCCTGTCGGAAGAGTGAAGAGGACGGCATACCGATACTTGTTACCGGTTCCCTCTATCTCATAGGCGAAGTGAGAGGTACATTATGCACGATTACAGACAACTGGCGCTGATGCTCCGCCCCATAGAGGAGAAGGATCTTATCCTCTATGATATGAGCGCAGATGATAAGGCTTATGCCGTTAAGCAGTTCAATCGTGCACTTTTGAATTCCCAGAAAGACGGTACAGACGTCGCACAGATTATTTTGAAGCCGTTGATCACCAAGTATCCTACTTGGGGTGACACGGCTCTTGTTTATGGTCTTTGTCTCGCAAGAGAGAGGAGCTTCAAGAGAGCTGCCGATGCGATCGAGTACGCAGTTAATAATTCACTTGCTTCAGAGCAGCATCTGACTGTGGCTCAGGAAGCGATCAAGATGATCAGAGCAGATGAGAAGGAGCCCGATCCGGTGCCTGAAGCCAGAAGAAGCAGGAAGAGCATTTCTTCCATGGTAGGTGAGGGGACGGACAAGCCCGCAGCACGAACTGCGATGCAGGCTCCCATCCTGATGAGAGCATCCACCGGAAGGAATGACTTCAAGATGGCATCCGAGAAGGAGCGCCGCGATGTAATGATGAGGTCGAGTTCCGGCGGCGATGAGATGGCAGATGATGTCAATGTCGAGAACGTAAGGACTCCTGCGGATAATCTCAGACTGACAGTTAAGATCGTGACAGGTCTCATAATCGCCGCAGCCCTCTGTGCACTGATCTTCTACGTGATCATCCCGACATGGGCGAATGTAAAGAATGCATCGGATACGACGGAGAGATTGGACTTCCTTATCGCCAAGCTTGATGAGAATAAGTCAGATCCGGAAGTCGCAGCGATAATCGAAGAATATGCAGCTAATTACGGCGGAACGGGCAGTACGGCTCAGACTACTGAGACACAAGCGACTGAGCAGACACAGGTAGCTGAACAGACACAACAGACCGAACAGGTACAGCAGACCGAAGCCCAGCCGGCCGAGACACAGGCGTCAGAAACACAGCCTAATAACGTTGAGAGTGAGGTAACACAATGAAGTACATAAGCACAAGAGGATATGAAGGTAAGTTCTCCGCACAGGAAGCGATCATCAAAGGTATCGCTCCCGATGGCGGTCTTTTTGTTCCTGAGTCCATTCCGGTTCTTACAGATGACGATATCGAGCAGATGAAGAACATGCAGTTCTGCGAGATCTCCGCGAGAGTCCTTTTCAAGTATCTCGACGATTTCTCTGAGGACGAGCTGCTCGGTTATACAAGAGAAGCATACAGCGAAGAGAAGTGGGGGGAGAACCCTGTTCCGCTCGTACAGCTCAACTCTTACAATGAGCGCGAGTACATCCTTGAGCTGTGGCACGGACCTACATGTGCTTTCAAGGACGTTGCTTTGCAGATGCTCCCTCATCTCATGACAGCTTCCATGAAGAAGACAGGTGAGAACAAGAAGATCTGCATCCTCACAGCTACATCCGGTGATACGGGTAAGGCTGCACTCGAGGGCTTCAAGGATCTTCCCGGAACAGAGATCATCGTTTTCTATCCTACGGGTGGTGTTTCCGAAGCTCAGAAGCTTCAGATGATCACAACAACAGGTGACAATACACACGTTATCGCAGTAAACGGATGCTTTGACGATGCACAGACAGGTGTTAAGAACATCTTCGCTGACAAGGCTTTCAATGATGAGCTTCTCGCAGGCGGCATCAAGCTTTCCTCTGCGAACTCCATCAACTGGGGACGTCTTGCTCCTCAGATCGCTTACTACGTTTACTCTTACATCGAGCTCCTTAGAACTGAGAAGATCGAGAAGGGTGAGGCTATCAATATCGTTGTTCCTACAGGAAACTTCGGTAATATCCTTGCTGCCTGGTTTGCAAAGCAGATGGGTATCCCTGTAAGAAAGCTCATCTGTGCTTCTAACAGGAACAAGGTCCTCTGCGACTTCTTCTCATCCGGTAAGTACGACAGAAACAGAGAGTTCTATAAGACGACATCTCCTTCAATGGATATCCTCATCTCATCTAACCTCGAGCGTCTCCTGTTCGAGATCACGGACGGAGATTACAAGCAGGTTAGCGAGTGGATGAACGCTCTTAACACTGAGGGTGTCTACAAGGTCGACGATAAGACTTTGAAGAAGATGCAGATGATCTTCGTCGGAGGCTTCGCTGATGAGACGGGTGTTGCCAAGACAATACTCGATGTTTATGACAGAACAGATCATGTTGTCGATACGCATACAGCTGTCGGCTTCAATATCTATAACCGTTATCACCAGAGATCAGGTGATGAGACGAAGACTGTATTTGCTTCAACAGCTTCGCCGTTCAAGTTCTCTGCTTCCGTTATGGATGCCTTGAGAGGAGAGGGATTCTCCGAGGGTAAGTCCGTAGAGGAAGTTATCAAGGAGCTCTCCGATGAGAGCGGCCTGCAGATTCCAGAGGCTATCAAGGACCTCTCGAGCAAGCCTGTCCTTCACAAGGACGTTATCGAGAAAGAGGACATGGAGTCTAAGGTTAGAAGCATTCTGATTGGGTAAAAATTTTTTAAGATAGAAGAGGTAACGCAAATGCCAAAGAGAGAAGACATCAACAAGATCCTTATCATCGGTTCCGGCCCGATCATCATCGGTCAGGCGTGCGAGTTCGACTATTCGGGTACACAGGCTTGTAAGGCCCTGAAGAAGCTCGGATACGAGATCGTTCTCGTAAACAGTAACCCTGCTACGATCATGACAGACCCCGATGTTGCTGACAGAACATACATCGAGCCTTTGAACGTCAACAGAATCGAGCAGATCATTGCTAAGGAGAAGCCTGATGCGCTTCTGCCTAACCTCGGAGGTCAGTCCGGACTTAACCTTTGTTCCGAGCTTTCCAAGGCAGGCGTTCTCGATAAGTACGGTGTACAGGTAATCGGTGTACAGGTTGATGCTATCGAGAGAGGTGAGGACCGTATCGAGTTCAAGAACACGATGGATTCCTTGGGCATCGAGATGCCCAGATCTCACGAAGCTTACTCTGTTGAGGAAGCTTTGAAGATCGCTGAGGAGCTTCACTATCCTGTAGTTTTAAGACCTGCTTACACAATGGGCGGTGCCGGCGGCGGCCTCGTTTACAACGTTGAAGAGCTTAAGGTCGTCTGCGAGCGAGGCCTTCAGGCTTCACTCATCCATCAGGTACTCGTAGAAGAGTCCATCGCTGGTTGGGAAGAGCTCGAGCTCGAGGTAGTAAGAGACGCTAAGAATAACAAGATCACAGTCTGCTTCATCGAGAACATCGATCCTATCGGTGTACATACAGGTGACTCATTCTGTTCCGCTCCTATGCTCACAATCTCTGAGGATGTTCAGCAGAAGCTTCAGGAGCAGTCCTATAAGATCGTCGAGGCTATCCAGGTTATCGGCGGATGTAACTGCCAGTTCGCACACGATCCCGTATCCGACAGAACTGTAGTTATCGAGATCAACCCCAGAACATCAAGATCTTCCGCTTTGGCTTCCAAGGCAACAGGTTTCCCGATCGCATTCGTATCCGCACTCCTCGCTTGCGGACTCTCACTCGATGAGATCCCTTGCGGTAAGTACGGCACACTCGATAAGTATGTACCTGACGGCGACTATGTAGTTATCAAGTTCGCAAGATGGGCATTCGAGAAGTTCAAGGGTGCTTCCGACAAGCTCGGCACACAGATGCGTGCTGTAGGTGAGGTCATGAGCATCGGTAAGACTTATAAGGAAGCTTTCCAGAAGGCAATCAGATCTCTTGAGAAGGACAGATACGGCTTAGGCTTTGCTAAGGACTTTAACGAGCTTTCCAAGGAAGAGCTCCTCGCTCAGCTCGTATATCCCACATCTGAGAGACAGTTCGTTATCTATGAGGCTCTCCGTAAGGGTGCTACCATCGATGAGATCTTCGAGCTTACAAAGATCAAGCACTGGTTCCTCGAGCAGATGAAAGAACTCGTTGATGAAGAGAATGAGCTCATCGCCATGAAGGGCAGCGTTCCTTCTGAGGATGTTCTTCGCAAGGCTAAGTGCGACGGATTCGCTGATAAGTACTTAAGCAAGATCCTCGAGGTACCTGAGGAAGATATTCGTAATGCACGTTATCAGTACGGCATCAAGGAAGCTTGGGAAGGCGTACATGTAAGCGGAACACAGGATGCTGCTTACTACTATTCTTCCTACAACATTCCTGAGGATAAGTCTCCTTCTTCTGAGAATAAGAAGGTCATGATCTTAGGCGGCGGCCCTAACAGAATCGGTCAGGGTATCGAGTTCGACTACTGCTGCGTACATGCGGCTCTCGCATTGAAGAAGCTCGGCTTCGAGTCCATCATCGTTAACTGCAACCCTGAGACGGTTTCTACTGACTACGATACATCCGATAAGCTCTACTTCGAGCCTTTGACACTTGAGGATGTTCTCGCTATCTATGAGAAGGAGAAGCCTCTCGGCGTTATCGCTTCATTCGGCGGTCAGACACCTCTGAACCTTGCTGCTGACCTTAAGAAGTACGGAGTAAACATCCTCGGTACATCACCTGAGACTATCGATCTTGCTGAGGACAGAGATCTGTTCCGCGCGATGATGGATAAGCTTCAGATTCCTATGCCTGAGGCAGGCATGGCATCCACAGTCGAAGAGGCCGTAGAGATTGCAAACAAGATCGGTTATCCCGTAATGGTTAGACCTTCCTACGTTCTCGGCGGACGCGGAATGGAAGTTGTTCACGACGACGACATGATGAAGATCTACATGGCTGCAGCAGAAGGTGTTACACCTGACAGACCTATCCTCATCGACAGATTCCTGCACCACGCTACAGAGTGTGAGGCTGATGCTATTTCCGACGGTGAGAACTGCTTCGTTCCTGCTGTCATGGAGCATATCGAGCTCGCAGGCGTTCACTCCGGTGACTCTGCATGTATGCTTCCTTCACAGAACCTCACAGAGGAGCAGGTAGCTACTATCAGAGAGTACACGAAGAAGATTGCCGTAGAGATGAACGTAGTAGGTCTTATGAATATGCAGTACGCCATCGAAGACGGTGTCGTTTATGTTCTCGAGGCTAACCCTCGTGCATCAAGAACAGTACCGCTCGTATCCAAGGTTACATCAGTTAACATGGTAAGAGTCGCTACTGACATTATGACAAGTTCTATAACCGGCAGACCTTCACCTGTTAAGGATCTTAAGAATAAGAAGATCTCACACTGCGGCGTAAAGGAAGCTGTTTTCCCGTTCAATATGTTCCAGGAAGTTGACCCTGTTCTCGGACCTGAGATGAGATCCACAGGTGAGGTTCTCGGTCTGTCTGATAATGTTGGTGAGGCTTACTATAAGGCTCAGGAGGCAACACAGACTGTTCTTCCTATGAATGGTAATGTACTGCTTTCCGTCTGTGACAGAGATAAGGGTGACCTTCTCGACGTTGCAAGAGGCTTTAATGATCTGGGCTTCAAGATCTTCGCTACCGGCGGAACATATGACATGATCGAGGCTGACGGTATTCCTGTAACTAAGGTTAAGAAGATCTATGAAGGCAGACCTAATATCTCAGATATGATAACTAATGGTGAACTTGATCTGATCATCAATACACCTGCAGGTAAGACGTCTGTATATGATGACTCTTATATCCGTAAGGAATCTATCAGACATAAGGTTCCTTACATCACAACTATGGCAGCTGCCAAGGCTTCGGCTGACGGAATAAGGGCTGTTAAGAACAATAATCATATCGGAGTAAAGGCCCTTCAGGATTATCACGCAGAGATTGAAGAGTAATCATTAGGGGTGCCGTAATGAGAAAGAGGCTTCTAATCGATCTGAATCTTGCTATATGCGGTATTCTTTTGATATTCATTGTTTTCCTCTTCATGTACAAACTCGACGGGGGAAACCTGAATTCTAAGAACGAGCAATTTTCAGACGGTTGGACCTACGAAGACGGCACCCCCGTTGATTTCTCGGCGTTAAGATATTCAGCAGATTCATGCACTATAACAAAGAGTGTTACTCCCGATCAGGTGAGCGGAGCCGACCTTTGCTTCGAGAGCAGAAGTCTGTTCTTTACGGTCAGCGTTAACGGGAAGGTTGTCTATGAGTTCCACCCGGATCTGATCCGTGTTTACGGCAAATACTATGGTGAGTGCATTCATGCAGTTGATCTTCCTGCTCTGGAGGATGATTCTCAGATCAGCATTACCTATAAGACCTTGTATGATGCTTCTACTTCCACTTTCTATTCATTAAGAATACAGGAGGGAGCTTCGTTCATAAGAACGATGATCGCAGATAATTTTGCCAATTATCAGCAGTGTTTTGTCATCATGGTCCTTGGCGTAGTTCTGATAATTGTCGGTTTTCTTTTTACCAGTGATCCTGACAGTGTCATAGAGACTATATCGCTCGGAACTACTGCTGTCGTACTTGCTTTGTGGACCAGTTCCGGTTCGAGGATCCCGCAGATAATTTCTGAGAATTCTGCGATGGTAAGAGTTATGGATTACATGTGCCTGATATTCCTTCCGGTGCCTGTAATCATTCTCATTGCATCTGTTTCTAAGCAGCTGGATTCTATATTGCCTAAGATCCTGATAGGACTTTGCGGTCTTAATCTGGTGCTTAATGTATTTTGGGTGCTCGTTCTCGGAAGAGACTACAGTGAGATCCTGTTCATTACTCACATAATTATCGGTATCGGTGTTCTGTTCATTATTCATCTGTCGCTCAGTGCATATAAGAAGGCCGGTAAGTTTGAGAAGAATATGAAAGTTATTGTTGCAGGCTTCTCGGTTCTGATAGCTGCCGGAATTCTTGATATTGTCAGATATTATCTGTTTAAGGCTGCAGACGCATCGTTGTTTACAAGGCTTGGTCTTTTTTACTTCATAATCCTGTTTACTGTCTATGAGCTTGTTTTGTTCCTGAATATCTTTAAGAAGAGCGCTCAGACCGAGCTTATGGAGAAACTTGCTTATAACGACGGCCTTACAGGTATGTATAACCGTCTTGCATTTACCAGAGACGAGAATGATATTAAGGGCAAAAACACAGGAAAATATGTGCTTGTACAGCTTGATATTAATTTTCTCAAGCAAGTTAATGATAACTATGGACATGCGGAAGGTGATAGATTTATAATCACCGCTGCGAATATCATAAGTGAGAGCTTCGGTAAATACGGTAAATGCTACCGTATCGGCGGCGACGAGTTCTTCGCTATACTCTCGGGAAAGCACTGCGAAGAGGATTACGTGAAAGCAGTTAAGCTTTTCGATGAGGGTGTAAAGGGTGTTAACGACAGAAATGAGTTTGTTGTACCTTTGTGTATAGCACATGGAAAGTCGGTTTATATTCCCGGAACAAATAGTTTTGATGACGCCGAGAAGGAAGCCGATGCACTCATGTATGAGCGTAAGAAATTCCTTAAGCAGAACGCTTTATAAAACATAATTCGAGGGGGCATTTATGCTTGAAGTATTGGAACGGATCAACGATGCAGTTAATTCGTTTGTGTGGACAAAAACGGGTGTGTGGCTGCTTATAGCAACCGGAATACTGATGACAATCCTTACCAAGGGATTTCAGTTCACACACATCGGACACTGGTGGAAGAAGACCATCGGTTCCATACTCAATAAGAACGTTATCGGTCATACGGAAGACAAGGCGACTATCTCGCAGTTCCAGGCTCTTTGCACAGCTCTTGCCGCGACGGTCGGTGTAGGTAACATCGCAGGTGTATCTGCAGCGATCATCACAGGAGGTCCGGGTGCTGTATTCTGGATGTGGTTCGCAGCTATCTTCGGTATGATGACGAACTATTCCGAGAACATCCTCGGTATTTACTTCAGACGTAAGAACCATGCTGACGAGTGGTCCGGCGGTGCCATGTACTACCTCCAGGACGGACTCGGAAGCTATCCTCATATGAAGAAGGTCGGCCGCGTGCTTGCGATCATCTTCGCGATCTGCGCCACACTCGCTTCTTTCGGTATCGGTAACATGGGACAGGTCAACAAGATCGTCCTTAACTTCACATCCTCATTCGATATCAAGGCTTTATCGAGCAGGGTTCTTTATACATCTAACGAAACTGACATCACACTGTACATGCTCATCGTAGGTATCGTCCTCATGGTGCTTGTCGGTGTTGTTGTCATCGGAGGCCTTCAGAGAATCGCGAACGTAGCCGAGAAGATCGTTCCTGTCATGGTTCTTATCTTCCTTTGCGGTTCGATCACAATCATCCTTGTAAACTTTGATCAGATCGGACCTGCATTCGCTGCTATCTTCTCAGGTGCTTTCAATGCTCCTGCTGTATGGGGCGGTGCTACAGGTATTGCATTCAAGACGATCATCACTCAGGGATGTAAGAGAGGTGTCTTCTCCAACGAGGCAGGTCTCGGTTCATCCGTTATGGTTCACAGTAACTCCAATGTTAAGGAGCCTGTTAAGCAGGGCCTGTGGGGTATCTTCGAGGTATTCGCAGATACCATCATCGTTTGTACAATGACAGCTCTCGTAGTTCTTACATCCGGCGTTATCAATCTTACGACAGGTGATATCGAGACAGAGTCAGATGCTCTCCTCGTTGCAGATGCATTTAATTCCGTATTTAAGTTCGGTGACGTTAATCTCGGCCGTATGTTCGTTGCTCTCGCGATCCTCGTATTCGCGTTCACAACAGTCCTCGGCTGGTCACAGTACGGCTCCAAGGCAGTCGAGTATCTTGCCGGTAAGTATGCTCCTATCGCTACGAAGATCTACAGGATCTTCTTCGTTCTTCTCGTTCTGTCCGGTGCTCTCATGACATCTTCCATCGCATGGGATATCTCCGATACGTTCAACGGAATGATGATGATCCCGAACCTTATCGGTGTTATCGCGATGAGCCCGCTTGTAATGAAGATCACAAACAGCTATGTAGCAAGAAGGATCAAGGGAGATAAGACTGCAGAGCCGATCCTCTCCTATGATCCCAAGATCAATGCTGAGAACGCTAAGGCTTTGGCAGAAGATCCTAATCTCGACTGATAAAGGGAGGACAATAAGGTGCCGCTTTTTGAGATAACATACATTGCAGTCTTTACGATAGTACTGGCATTCATATTCGGTACGGTACTTGCGAGCTTTATTACCTGTACTGCAGGAAGGGTTCTTGCAGGCGAGGACTGGACCCGCGGATTCTCACACTGCGATACGTGCGGACATCAGCTCGGAACGGCTGATCTTTTCCCGGTCATCTCTTATATCGCATTGGGCGGCAAGTGCCGTTACTGCGGATCCAAGGTGCCGATCAGATGTCTGATCTCAGAGGTTCTCCTCGGCGTCGTGTTCGTCGGTGTGGTTCTCGCACACGGTATGATCGATGCCGTCATGGTAAGAAATCTTCTTCTTGCCATGCTCATGATGGGCATCTCTTTCTGCGATATTGACGGCAAGGTAGTACATGAAGGATTCACAACGGCTATCCTCGCAGTATGGATCGGCGCTCTTCCTTTCGTGCCCGAGATGAAGATGTACACGGCAGACGGCGTTATCGCCTGTGTGCTCTTCGCAGGCGGCATGATGATGTACTCCTACGCAAGAACTTCTGCAAAGAAGAAGGGAATCGACAGCAAGCTCATCAAGCTCGTTGCTGTATATATGCTTTATACCGGCCTTTGGGAAGGTGCGGCAGCGCTTGCATTCACGCTTATGATCTGGCTTGCTACAGGCCGCAAGAAGCCGGTAGTGCCTATTCTGTCGATTTGTATTATAATCAGCCTTTGTGTCGGAGAGAGGCTCTTCGGAACTTCCGTCTCCGCTTACGTCGGTACCATCGCCGGCTATCTAAAAACATTTTCAATCTGAGGTAAGAACTAATGGCTCTGACTGATGTCGAACAGATAAAGAGAAGAAGAACATTCGCGATCATATCGCACCCTGACGCGGGTAAGACAACTATGACTGAGAAGCTCCTGCTCTACGGAGGTGCCATCCACCTTGCAGGTTCTGTTAAAGCTCGAAAAGCTTCGCGCCACGCTACATCCGACTGGATGGAGATCGAGAAGCAGAGAGGTATCTCCGTTACGTCTTCCGTAATGCAGTTCGAGTACGACGGATACTGCATCAACATACTTGATACTCCCGGACACCAGGACTTCTCTGAGGATACATACCGTACACTGTGCGCTGCCGATGCTGCAGTCATGCTCCTTGACGGCGCGAAGGGTGTCGAGGCACAGACCATAAAGTTGTTTGAGGTCTGCCGTAAGAGAGGTATCCCGATCTTTACTTTCATCAACAAGATGGACCGTGCTGCCAAGAACCCGTTCGACCTCGTAGATGAGCTCGAGAAGGTACTCGGTATCAGATCCACACCTATTAACTGGCCTATCGGTACAGACGGTAACTTCGAGGGCGTATATGAGAGAGCAACAGGTGAAGTTCTCCTCTTCGATGCTGATAACAGAGACCACGGTGCTTCCATGGTTACTCAGTCCACTTCAGGTATTGATGACCCTACACTTAAGGATCACATGACAGCAGCTCACTACGAGCAGCTTCGAAACGATATCGAGCTCCTCGACATGGCAGGAGACGAGTTTGACCTCGAGAAGGTTCTCGCAGGACAGCTCACTCCTGTATTCTTCGGTTCCGCCATCACAAACTTCGGTGTTGAGCCTTTCTTGAAGAAGTTCCTTGAGATCGCACCGGAGCCCGCACCTCACCACGTTTCTGACGATAATGGCGATGTTCTTCCTACAGACGAGATGTTCTCCGGATTCATCTTCAAGATCCAGGCTAACATGGACCCGAACCACAGAGACAGAATGGCATTTCTGCGTATCTGCTCAGGTAAGTACGAGAAGAACATGACAGTAAACCACATGAGACTTGGCAAGAAGATCACTCTTGCACAGCCTCAGCAGTTCATGGCTCAGGATCGAAATATCGTAGAGCAGGCTTACGCAGGTGACATCATCGGTATCTTCGACCCCGGTCACTTCAGAATCGGCGACACGCTGATCTCAAGTAACAGAAAGTTCGAGTTCGACCCGATCCCTGTGTTCGCGCCGGAGAATTTCGCGAAGGTATTCCCTAAGGACTCTATGAAGAGAAAGCAGTTTCTGAAGGGTATCGAGCAGCTTTCTGAGGAGGGTGCGGTACAGCTTTATAAGCAGCCTGACATCGGAACCGAGACCTTTGTAATGGGTGTCGTAGGTATCCTCCAGCTCGACGTTCTCGAGTATCGTCTCAAGACTGAGTACGGCGTGGATATCGTAAGGCAGCCTCTGTCTTATAATCTTGCCAGATGGGTCAAGTCCGATGCTGAAGGCTCGTTTGACTATAAGGATATAACACTGACTTCCACATCCATGATCGTTCTCGACCGCGACGACGAGCCTGTTGTCCTGTTCGAGTCCGAGTGGGCTGTAGACTGGGTCGTTCAGCATAATGAGAACATGAAGCTCAGGTTCGAAGGTATTCATTCAAAATGATGAAGAAAGCATTAAAGTTGATCTTTTATGCGGGGGTAGCGGTTATCGTTGCCCTTTTTTTCTTATCTTTGGCCGGAGTGGTCGAGAACAACCACGGCAATTCCTTCGGATTCCCGTATAAGACTGCCTATACGAGTTTCCTTCTGACGATGGCGCTGATATACGCTGTCATAACGAACGGTAAGGTAACTCCCGTGGGCCTTGCAGGATATGCGTGCCTTACAGGATTCGTGATCTGGTGCGGAGGAAAGACGGACTTTGTTCTTCTTCTGGTTCTGACTGTATTCCTGGCTTTAAAGTACTTTAAGAAGATTCCGGGCGGGAAGGTTAAGAGCGGCGTTCTGTCGGGAATGCGCTTCGGCTTCATTATCATATGCGCGGTAAACTACATTCTGGTGTTCTCTTTCCGTGTGTTAAGCAGCTTCTGGCTTGCTTTGCCGGGATTCAATACGTTTAAGGACAGACTTCTTTACGGGCTGCTTGCATTCGAAGAGTATCCCATCACTTTATTCGGAACTTACATTGTCACCAAGGGTTCATACGGGGAGACAGTCTCCTCTTTGTACTTCATTCTGGACAGTGCTTATGTAAGGTGCATCCTTGAGAGGGGCGTCGTTCCTTTCGTTGCGGTCATGACGCTGCTGACGGCATTTATGTTCTTCCTTTGGAAGAGAAAATGTCATGTAGCTATGCTGGCCCTTTGCCTGTTCGCGGTAGATCTTGCCATGAACGGCATCGTCTTATATCTTTTGCTGCTTCTGATATTTATTGTCGCTTGCAGTGTAAAAGGGGACGAGAAGCTTGAGGATATCCTTCCTTCGCGAAAAACTCTACTCGTCTGGCTTTCATTCTTCTGCGTGTCGGTTCTGGCCATATGGGGCACGGGGGCTTTGGTGAGAGCTACGAATAATCCCGGTGATATCACTGTCGATATCGGTGTGACTGATCAGGATGAGGATACGATGGAGCAGGTCTATAACGGACTTGAAGCATGGGAAGACGCGCATCCTGATATCGAGGTCCGCCAAAGGGCTCGTATAAGAGACTACGATCTTACGGCAATTGCTGTTATGGGAGCTGAGCATATTCCTGATGTTTTCATCGCTGACTGCAGACTCGGAAGACTTCTTGCTGACGAAGGCCTGGTCGTAGATCTAACTGACGTGGCTCCCGATATAGGTTCATTTACTTACGACGACGGTGTCTACGCTTTCCCGGCGCTTCTCGAGTCTTACAGTGTCATTATCTATGATCCGCTTAATTGGAATGAAGGCGATCCGGTCGGATTCGCGGCTTCTAACGAGTTTACGGTCATTAACTGTTACTTAAGCCCTTTGCTCGGTGATGAGTGGGGAGAGCAGTGGCTCTATCACATGGAAGATGTTGACGGTGCAGTCTCTTTTACTGACAGTGAGATGATAACAAGGATCGAGAATCTCGATGAGATGATAAGCGATGATATTGCTTACGGCTCTTATGATGATCTTTCTGAAGCCTTTATCGAAGGCGAGTGCCCTGCGGTTGCCGTTTACGGAGATTATATCTACAGCATCCTTGAAGACATTAAGACTAATGATCCTGATCTGTACGATAGAGTTCAGTTCGCCTGCATGGTGGACGGCGTAGTCCCGGCCGGATTCGAATACGGCATATTTGTCAGAGAGGGAATGGGAGAGCAGGAGACAGAACGATGCATCGATCTTGCTGCCTCACTGTCTTCTTCAGTCAGCCGTGACAGCGATGAGACGCTCGACAGGCTTTACGATCTCGTTGATAACAGTTGTCAAATTCCATTGTTAACACAATGTTTTACTTATAACTATTGGCATTTTGCTTCTAATGAGCTTTACTATATTAGAAGTAATGGCGATAAGAGTCCTGAAGATCGGGGTGAGACACTTCAGGAGTACTATGACCTTTACTATGTTGATTATCAGTGACACTCGTAAGAGTGTTGCTTTGGGGGATTATGAAGGTTTGTTTGGTTTGCTCGTCCGGCGGGCATCTTGATCATTTATATATGCTCAAGCCTTTCTGGGAGGATAAAGACAGGTTCTGGGCTACATTCGATAAAGAAGATTCAAGGACTTTGCTTCAGGGCGAGAAGATTTACCCTGTTTACTATCCGTCGAACAGAAGCCTCAAGGCTTTGATAATCAATACCCACAGAGCTATCAAGATCTTAAAGGCTGAGAAGCCTGATGTCATCATCTCTGCAGGAGCCGCTCCCGCTGTTCCGTTCTTTTATATCGGCAAGATGATGGGTGTTAAGACGGTCTTCATTGAGGCCTTCGACAGAATCAATAAGGGCTCTCTGTCGGCAAAGCTATGCTATCCGGCATCCGACGTGTTCATCGTTCAGTGGGAAGAGATGAAACAGGTCTTTCCTAAGGCCATCGTTCTGGGGAGCATATTCTGATGATATTCGTTACTGTAGGTACACACGAACAGCCATTCACGAGACTGGTTGAATATATGGATAAGTGGGCTGAGACTCACGACGAAGAGGTCGTCATTCAGTCCGGATTCTCTACTTATGAACCCAAGCACTGCAAGTGGCAGCATTTTTATCATCAGCACGAGATGGATAAGTTCAATGCAGACGGCCGCATCATCGTAACCCACGGAGGTCCGAGCTGCTACATGGAAGTTATCCAGCTTGGCAAGGTGCCGATCGTTGTTCCGAGAAGACATGAACTGGGTGAGCACGTTGATAACCATCAGCTCGAGATATCCAGAAAGTACAAGGAGTGCTATAACAGCATCCTGCTTGTAGAGCAGATGAATCAATTAGGTGAGTATCTGGAGCATTACGATGAGCTCGTCAAGGATCTTAACAAGAATGGTCTGCCTTCCAACAACGCAGCCTTCTGTAAGGAATTCTCCAAGATAATCGATCAGTTGCTTGCATGAACCCGAGTCTGTCCATAGTCATTCCTTTCTATAACGTCGAGCAGTATCTTAATGAATGTCTTGACGCGCTTCTTGAGACGGAAGGGATAGACCAGACCGAGATCATTCTCATAGATGACGGCTCTACGGACAAGTCTTCCCAGATTGCCGATAAGCATTCCGAAGAGCATTCCAACATAACTGTCTTCCACAGGGAGAACGAAGGCCCGTCGGCATCCCGTAATAAGGGTCTGCAGGAGGCGCACGGAGATTATGTGTTCTACTGCGACGCCGATGACATGGTGGTGCCCGAGCTTTTCGCGAAGGTGATAGCGCTTACGAAGGCTTCTTCTGACGACATCATCCTGTGGGACGCGGAACTTAAGTACGAGACCATTAACCTTCTTATGCCCAAGGACAGAGGGTATTTCGCGCACGAAGGCCTCGAGAGGATCGAGAGAACCTACACCGGCAAGGAGCTTCTCGAGACGCAGCTTCGAAAGACGGGCGACTTCGTGGCTACGGTGTGGCTCGCGGCATACAGAAGGCAGTTTCTTATAGACAACAAGCTTTACTTCGAGAAGGGTCTGATACATGAGGATGAGCTTTTGCTGCCGAAGATATATATCGCAGCAAAGAGCGTTCATTACCTTCCGGAGAAAGTCTATATCTATAGGATCCGCGAAGGCTCGATAATGAACCCCGGAACTTCAGACCGTAAAAGAAGTGTTGATTCGCTGATGCATATCTATCCGTCCCTGTACACGTACTACGATGAGGTTCTGGCAGGGGAGCCTTTGCTGGAACTTATCGAGGGCAACCTTACCAAACGTTATGTCCGCATGATCTATAAGTACAGAGTATGGCGTTACGGCTACAGCAACAAGATAGACAAGAAGCGGCTGATGCGGACTGCGGGGAAACTAAGTCACAAGATATTGGTGTTAGGACTTAACTTATTTGTCCGTTAAAATACTGTTATGAGCGTGAATGATCTGTCTTTATCAATCGTTATCCCGGTCTATAATGTCGAGAACTATCTCGGCCGTTGCTTGGACACGCTTCTTAAGACTGAAGGGATAGAGATGACGGAGATCATTCTGGTCGATGACGGTTCATCTGACGGCTCGCCTGCTTTGGCAGATGACTATGCTTCACGCTATGAGTTTATAAAGGTCATCCACAAGACTAATGAAGGTCCTTCCGAGGCGCGTAATGTCGGCATGAAGGAAGCAAAGGGCGAGTACATATTCTTCTGCGATTCCGATGATGAAGTGTACCCGGAGCGCTTCGCAGAGGTTATCAGTAAGGTAAAGGAATTCGATTCGGATATCATTCTGTGGGATGCCGAGCCCTTTGATGATAAGGGAAGCACATTCACACAGAAAGAAAGAGAATACTTCATACACAGAGGCCTTAGCGGCAGTGACGGTGTCATCACGGGCAAGCAGGTTATAGAGAAACAGCTTGATGCATGCATGAACTTTCCCGCTACAGTTTGGCTGGGTCTTCACAGAAGAGCATTTATGCTTGATAACAATATGTACTTCGAGAAGGGACTTCTTCACGAAGACGAGCTGTGGGCTCCAATAGCTATCCTTATGGCGCAGCGTGTGCTTTATATCCCGCAGATTGTGTACAGATACAGACATCACAGAGGCTCGATCACGAACCCGAATGAGCGTAACTGGACCAGACACATCGAAGCTTTGCTTCACGTTTATCCTGAGCTTTACAGATTCAGTGATGAGCATCTTAAGGGAGAACCTCTTAAGACGAAACTCGACGCGAATATCGCAAGAAGATACCTTCACATGATCTATGAATATGATTTCTACCGCTATGGGTACGGTGTTAAGATTGATAAGAAGCAGCTGTGGAGAACATCCGGAAGGTTCATCGATAAATGCAGGGTAATACTCCTAGTATTAAACGGTGCAACCTGCAAGGCGTCTCCGGGGAGGAAGAATGCGAACTGAGACACGTAAAAGCATAAAGGCAAAGATGCCGCGTCCTATCTGGAATGCGATCGCATCCACATACAGAAAGAGCCTGTATTCACGTTACCGTAAAGAGATGCTCCGCCATCCCGAGGATATGTCTTTGTACTGTCCTTGCTGCGGATTGAAATACAGCGAGTTCGTCGAAGGCGACTATCAGGAGTATCCCAAGTTCTACGATCTTAAAACATTCGAGGGTATACCTCAGGAGGTGTGCTGCCCCGTGTGCGAGTCTTTGCCGAGGCATAGGATTGAGATCTTATGGTGCGAGGAGCACATGGACCTTCTTCAGGGGAAGGATATCCTCTACTTCGCCATCGAGAGAAGCGTGAAGCTTTGGATGAAGCGCAAGGGCGTAAAGTGCACAACGGCGGACCTCTTTGCAGAGGCTGACCTCAAGCTCGATATACAGGACACAGGGCTTCCCGATAACTCCTATGACGTTATCTTCTGTAATCACGTTCTCGAGCACGTGGATGATTATATGAAAGCTCTAAGGGAGCTTCGCCGCATACTTCGTCCGGGCGGGTCGCTTATCTGCTCGTTCCCGATGAGCAGGGATATCGAATATGTTGATGAGGATCCGTCCGTGACTTCCGAAGAGGACAGACTTATCAGGTTCGGTCAGAGCGATCATGTAAGACTGTTCGGCATGAACGCGGACCGCTTTATGAAGGATGCGGGCTTTGACGTGAGCATTATTGACGGCGATAATTGTCCGCCAGATATCCTTCCTGTCACAGCTCCTTGTAAATACGATATGAACCGACTGTTCTGGTGCCGTAAATGATATGAGTTCGCGCAAGGTTCTGATCGTCACTATCCAGGATAATACGAGTTTTGGAAACAGACTCCAGAACTTCGCACTGCAGCAGGCTCTCGAGCAGCTTGGGCTTGAAGTTAGCACGCTCGACGTAAAAGAACGTAAGCAGAAGAACTTTGTAAATGATCTTAAGACTTCCGTTAAGATCCTGCTCGCGAGGATGGGACACACAAGATTCAATGAATATCTTGAGCGTCATATGCACGAGCAGGGCGGAAGGGCTTTCACCCGTGAGTATATTCATAACATGATCCGCGCTTCCCGAAGTGACCTTAAGGACATGGACTGGAGCGGGTATTCATGTGTCTTCGCAGGAAGCGATCAGGTTTGGCATAACTGGGGTCTGATACCGGATGAGCTTGAGTACTTTTACTTGGACTTCATCCCCTCTTCGAAAAGAGTCTCTTACGCGGCAAGCTTCGGCTTCACGTCTTTTCCTCAAGAAGACCTCGGATTGCATCGGAAAGGTCTTACACAGATGCATGCCATCTCCTGCAGGGAGAGCGAGGGCTGCGGCCTCGTCGAGATGATCACGGGAAAGAACCCCGTTAAGGTGCTCGACCCGACGCTGCTGCTTTCTTCTGCGACGTGGGACGGGATCATGACGAAGCCGTCGTTTGAAGTGGAGGGGAAGTATCTTCTCGCTTTCTTCCTCGGAGATATTCTTGAAGGGTATAACGAAGAGATAACGCGCATCGCGAACGAGCGCGGACTTAAGGTCATCAACATAAACGACATTAACGAGAAGGAGCATTTTGTGTCTTCACCCTCGGAGTTTCTGTGGCTTATCAAGAATGCAGATACTGTGTGCACTGATTCTTTCCATGCAAGTGTATTTACGATTCTTAATAACCGTTGTCTTCGCGTGTATCCGAGAACGGATTTGAAGTATAACGTCGAGGGCATGTTCGGACGATTAACGGAAGTGCTGGGATCGTTTGGCCTTATGGAGAATGCGTTCGGTTACGGTGACAGGATCGACACTGATGTTGCCGAAGAGGACATGAAGCTTCTTGAGGAGCAGAAGAGAATATCGATAGATTTTCTTAAGACGCAGGCACAGAGCGATGGCTGACAGCAATAACAAGAGGATCGCCCGCAATACGCTGTTTCTTTATACGCGAATGATGCTGATCATGGTCGTCTCGCTGTATGCATCCAGAGTAACTCTACGGGTGCTCGGAGTGGATGACTTCGGTATCTATCAGACTGTCGGAGGCGCGGTTACTTTTCTTGCGTTCTTAAGTAATTCTCTCGGCAGCGGTACTTCGAGATTTCTTACGTTCGAGATGGGTAAGGAGAAGCCGAGGCTTCAGACTTTGTTCTCGACTGTAATGATCGCTCATGTTGTTCTCGGAATTGCTATCGTCGTAGTCGGCGAGGTAGTAGGACTATGGTTTATCTATAACAAACTGATCATTCCGCCGGACAGGCTTCATGCCGCGGTCGTCGCATTCCATTTCTCTATGATCGGAACATTCTTCCAGATCACTCAGGTGCCTTATAACGCGACCATCATCGCTCATGAGCATATGGATGTGTATGCGTGGATTAGTATCTATGAAGCCGTTATCAAGGTCGCACTTGTATTCGCGCTTCTTATCTTTGATTACGACAAGCTTGAAGTATATGCAGTGCTCATGTGCATCGCTACGATCTCTGTGATCATGATCTACAGGATCTACTGCAGAAGGAGATTCCCGGAGACAAGATATAAGCCCGGATTTGACGGCGAGATCTTTAAGGAAGTCGCATCGTTCTCGGGCTGGCATCTGCTGTCTAGTTCGGGTGCGTCGCTTGCCAATCAGGGTGTAACCATAGTTACGAATATGTTCTTCGCGCCGGCGGTCGTTACTGTAAGATCTCTGGCGTTAAGGATCAACGATATTATCAACAGCTTTATCGGTAACTTCAGAACTGCAGTTAATCCGCAGATAGTTAAGAAATATGCTGCCAAGGATTATGAGGGCTCGAAGAAGCTCGCGCTCGCGTCCACACAGTATACGTTCTATCTGATGCTTATCATGGTGCTGCCGTTGTTCCTTCTCGTCGAGCCTGCGCTTAATATATGGCTTGATGAGATTCCTGAAGGGCTGATCCCATTCGTTCAGCTCGCACTCGTTCAGGGATTGTTCCAGTCATTCGATACATCGCTTTATGTCCCCATCTATGCCAAGGGAAGGATAAGGGAGAATGCGATCATAAGTCCTTTGTTTGATTCGCTGCAGCTGCCGCTTATCTATGTGATGTTCAAGATGGGTTTCCCTCCTGTGACGCTTGCATGGGTAAGCATGTTCGCTTATGCGGGATTAGGTCTCATCGTAAAGCCCTTGCTCGTTCACTACGTTGTCGGATATGAGCTTGGCATGATCATGAAGATGGAGTGCCGCTGTCTTGCTGTAGGTGCTGTATCTGCTGTAGTGCCATTTATTCTTTCTATGAACGTCGATGTTAATACGATAACGGGATTCGCGCTTGTATTGTTCGCATCTCTCGTGTCTGTCGCTGTGTTCGTATGGGTACTTGGATTAGATCGGAATATGAGAGCATTCCTCATGGGCTGGGTTAAAGATAAATTAGGGAAGAGCGATTATAATTAGTCTATGATCAACATTACTGACAAAGTAAAGTGCGCGGGCTGTAATGCCTGCGGGGATATATGCCCGGTACAAGCGATCTCGTTCTCAGCTGATAACGAGGGCTTCCTGTATCCTCATGTTGATGAGAATAAATGCACAGGCTGCGGCCTTTGTGAGAAGATCTGTCCCTGCCTTAACGAGTGCGGAACTAAGAGTTCCAATAACGCTTCTCCTGACTGCTATGCGGCTGAGCATAAGAGTGTGGAAGTCGTATTCTCGAGTACATCTGGCGGCTTGTTCTCTGCTTTGGCGGATATCACATATAACGAGAAGGGCTTCGTCGGCGGTGCCGTTCATAACGAAGACTTCTCGGTATCGAACTTCATATCAAACGATAAGAATGATCTTAAGCGATTAAGAAGATCCAAGGACTTGCAAAGCAATGCTGAAGGCTTCTATAAGAAGACGAAGCAGATCCTTGATAACGGCGATAGAGCACTTGTATGCGGACTGCCGTGTCAGATCGCAGGCCTTCTTAATTACCTCCAGAAGGATTATGAGAATCTCATAACTGTTGATCTTATCTGCGCCGGTGTTAACTCGCCAAAGGTGTGGAGAAAGTATCTTGACTATATCGAGCAAATCAATGGTTCGAAGATCATAAGCACTGAGAATAAATCCAAGGAGTACGGCTGGAAGAATCTGACGCAGAAGTTTGTGTTCGAGAACGGCGAAGAGTACTTCGATACATATAAGACGAGCTGGTTTATTAAGGGTTACATTCAGTCTCATCTGTACTGCAGACCTTCTTGCTACGAGTGTAAGTTCAAAGGCTTCCCGAGAGTCGCGGATATCACTATAGGCGACTACTGGGGAATCGAGAAGCACAGTAATGCGCACAACAGTGACATGGGCACTTCCGTAGTCTTCGTGAACTCGAAGAAGGGGCAGGAGTATTTCGAGAAGGTGAAGAAGAGGATAAACTTCGAAGCGACTCCTTTGGAGTGGGCTGTGGAAGGTAATCCCGCGCTCGTGTCGTCGATGACGAAGTACGGCGGGAACCGGCAGGAGTTTTTCGACGATCTTGAGAAGATGAGATTCGATGAAGTAGTAAAGAAACACGGCGGAGAGGAAAAGGAAAAGAGCAGTATGAGGAAAGCAGCAGGCGTTATGAAGAGAGTGATAAAGATCACCAGGCTTAACCCTGCGGCTTTGTATCAGACGCTGAAGCTAAGCGGCTTGAAGAACTTAAGAAACGGGAAGGGCATCATCTGTACGAGAGGATGCCAGATCAATGTAGACAGATCCGCGAAGCTTGAGTTTGACGGTATATTTGTGTTCGGACAGAAGGATAAGTTCCCGCGAAGCCGCGATGAGTCCAAGCTTTATATCGGAAAGAATGCGACGCTTAAGGTGCTCGGTGATTTTGTCGTGGACGCCGGGTGCGAGATCAATATCTTTGATGATGCCGAGTTGATCATTCACGGCGGCAAGAACGGATTCAGCGATGCCAACAAGGGACTGACGATAATCTGCGGCGAGAAGATAGAGATCATGAGTGACGTCGGTATGGGACGTGATGTAACGATCAGGGATACTAACGGCGATCACTATATGAATACGACAGGTTACAGGACATCAAGGCCTGTGGTTATCGGCGAGAAGGCTTGGCTGTGCGAAGACTGCACGATAATGCCCGGAGTTAAGATCGGAAGAAGTTCTGTTGTAGCCGGATGTTCTCTGGTTACGAGGTCAGTGCCGGATCATGCGATGGTGATGGGTAATCCTGCACAGGTCGTTCAGGAGAATGTTATCTGGAAGATGTGATGATGAAAGTACTGATCGTCGGCGGTAATGGCCTTATAGGCGGCGCGATAGCGAAGGCTTCAGCGGATATGGGACGCGATGTGTATATAGTGGGAAGAAGCACACCGGCTGATGCGTCATCTAAGGTTCATTATATTCAGGGTAACTGGTATGAGGATGCGTTCGCAGCTGATGCTATAAAGGACGGATTTGACGTTATCGTGGATGCTTTGGTCTTTAATGGGGAGCAGATGAGAAGAACTGCGCGCATCGTTGACGGACACTGCAAGCAGCTTATCTATATCTCAACTGATTCGGTTTATGAGCATCCGGCTTCAGATCTATCTGAGGATCAGCCCATATGCGATGAGAATGTTAAGTGGAAGTATGGCATAGATAAAAGGAAGGCGGAGCTTTATCTTCAGATGCATGGAGGCGAGTATTCGTTTTCCTGGACGATCATAAGACCGACGGTGACATTCGGCCTTACAAGAATTCCCGTGGGCTTCGCAGGTAAACGAAATACTTTCGATCTTTGTGCGAGAATGCTTGCGGATAAGCCTGTCATAAGATTTGATGATCCCAAGACAAAGCACGCGATGTGTCACGATTCGATCTTCGGTGCTGCGGTCGATGCCCTCTTCCTGAATGAGAGCGCCTTCGGTAAGGCTTATCACATATCTGACGATGAAGCATATACATACGGCGAAGTGTTCGAGGCCATAGAGAATGCATTGGGCTGCGAGGGCAAGTTCGTGTTCTTGCCGGCAGATGTCCTGAAGAAGGATTATCCTGAACTTTATGAGGACATGATCTACGATAAGAATCCTGAGTTTACTTTGGATAATTCCGCGATCAAGAGTGTGTGCCCGGATGTTTCATTCCATATGGAGTTGGGCGATGTAATCTTTAAGACTGTCGAGGCGCTTAAGAAGAATAAGCGCGAGGGAAGCGATATAAGTGAGTATGATCTTATTACGGATCATCTGCTTCTTGAGAATCCTGATGGCGCAGGTGAATACTTATCGACATTGGATGAAGAGTATAAGGGAAAGATCAGAAGTTTTGTTAAGATGGAAAAGAATAGCAGGGCGCGTCAGAGGGTGCGCGAGACTTTAAGAAGCATAAAGAAGAGGATAGTGTGATGGTAACTTCGGAACAGTTTATCGATGACCTTAAGGCAATGCTCGAGACACAGTCGGATATCGATATGGATACAGACCTTCTCGATATAGATGAGTGGGATTCATTCAGTTCAGTAACGTTCATTGCAATGGCTTCGGAGAAGTACGGTAAGACAATAGAGCCTTTCTCAGTTGCCGAAGCGGTGCTTGTTGAAGATCTCTTTCATCTTGTTGAGAACGGGTAAGGAAAGCTAATGGGACGTTTGGTTATCGATTATCTTGAGGATACCAGAGCCAAGTATCCGGATAAGACTGCCTTCATCGACGATAAGAGGCAGATAACGTTCAGCGGACTTTACGATGAGGCTTCTCATGTCGCATCAGGATTAGTTAGCAGAGGCATCTTCAAGCAGCCTGTCCTCATGTTTATGGAAAAGAGCGTATCGCTCGTTAGTTCCTTTATCGGTGCGGCGTTGTCGGGGAACTTCTATTCTCCTGTAGATACAAAGATGCCCGAGGAAAGGATCAATAAGATAATCACTACGTTGAAGCCTGCACTTGTGATAACTGATAAAGCGCATGAGGAGCAGGTGAGAGGATTCATCAGCGATATAGAAGTTTGTGTGTTTGAGGACCTGATAGATTCACCTGCAGATATACAAGCGGTCAATGAAGTCAGGAAACACATAATCGATACTGATATCCTCTATGTGCTTTTCACGTCAGGATCCACGGGGGACCCGAAGGGCGTGATCATCAATCACAGGGCAGTAGTTGATTTTACCGACTGGATATCAGAGTGCTACGGATTCGATGAGACGACAGTCTTCGGTAATCAGGCTCAGCTGTACTTCGATCTGTCGATACAGGATGTATATGCGCCGTTGAAGACCGGTGCTACGACAGTCCTTATAAGCAACAGACTCTACAGAGCTCCTGTCAGGGTGTGGAAGACCATACTTCAGTATCAGATCAATACGCTTGTCTGGATACCTTCGATGATAAGTCTGTTTGCCAATCTCGACATACTTGCTAATGTCGATAAGGCTCCGATAAGAACTGTACTGTTCTGTGGCGAGGTAATGCCTGTTAAGCAGCTTAATTATTGGATAGCCAATTATCCTGATGCGACATACGCGAATCTATACGGTCCCACTGAATGCACGGAAGCTTGTACTTATTACACCATAGACAGGAAGTTCGATGAGACTGAAGTCCTGCCGATCGGAAAGCCGTGCGAGAACTGCGAGGTTATTCTTCTAAGCGATGATAACAAAGTCATCACGGAAAAGGATGTAATCGGCGAGCTTTGTGTCCGCGGCACCTGCTTGAGTGATGGTTATTACGGTAATCCCGTGCAGACCCAGGCTGCTTTCGTACAGAATCCCGCTAATGACAGATACCGCGAGTTGATCTACAGGACCGGTGACCTTGTCCACTTAAACGAGCGCGGTGAGCTCGTTTACGACTGCCGCAAGGACTATCAGATCAAGATTAGAGGCTACAGAGTCGAATTAGGTGAGATAGAGGCTGCGGCGACGGCTGTAGAAGGCGTCGAGTACTGCTGTTGCCTTTTCGACGAGGGTGAAGAAAAGCTGATACTTGTCTATACGGGCAATATCGGGGAGGATGCGCTGAATGAGGCCCTTACGAAGAGACTTCAGGACTATATGATCCCGTCTTCGTACGAGAAACGGGCGCAGATGCTCTTCAATGCCAACGGCAAAATCGACAGAAAGGCCTTGAGAGCCGAGTTTCTTAAGGATTAGCGTTCCTTTTTTGTTTACTTCCTGTTTATAAGTGCACTTTTGATTAGTGCTATAATTCACGAGTGGGTTCTTATGAACCCCGATCGACACATTTGGAGGTTATTTATTATGCAACGTGGCGGCGGAGTACTTATGCATATCGCATCTTTACCCGGACCCTTTGGTATAGGAGTGTTGGGCGAGGAGGCTGTGGCTTTTGCCAAGCAGCTTAATAAGCAGGGAATGAAGTACTGGCAGGTGTTGCCTCTTTCATATCCCGGAATGGGCGATTCACCTTATCAGAGCTTTTCTGCATTTGCAGGCAACTGGCTTCTGATCGACCCCAGAAGACTCATGAAGATAGGTCTTCTGACTGCAGAGGATGTTGTTAAGTCCGAGTATAACGAGAATAAGTGGAGAGTTAACTACGATTTCTTAAGAGTTGACCGTGAGGCTCTCTTAAGAAAGGCGTTCTCCAGAGCTGATGCTGACCTTCTTAAGAAGGTTGATAAGTTTCTTAAGGATACCAAGTGGGCTGATGAGGTTGCTCTTTATCAGGCAGCTAAGGATCAGTTCGGCCAGAAGGCCTGGTGGCAGTGGGAGGACAAGGCTCTTGCTTCCTACGATGAGAAGGCTGTAGGCAAGCTTAGGGGAACAGAGGATTATAAGTTCCACGGCTTCGTTCAATATCTGTTCTCGACAGAATGGGATGACATCAGATCCCAGATCAACGCTGAGGGCGTTCAAATCATCGGAGACATGCCGATGTATGTATCCGGTGATTCAGCTGACGTATGGGCTCACAGAGAGCTGTTCAAGATGGCTACCGAAGCTCAGAAGAAGGCTGCACGTAAGGCTTGGATCAAAGAGAATCCCGATAAGGATCCTGATAAGGACTACGAAGATATTGTTTTCGAGTGCGGTGCAGGTGTTCCTCCGGATTACTTCTCTGCTGACGGCCAGTTGTGGGGCAACCCCATCTATGACTGGAAGAAGCACAAGGAGACAGGCTATGCATGGTGGATGGACAGACTCACTGAGAACTTCAAGCTCTACGATATTCTGAGAATCGACCACTTCAGAGCTTTCTCATCTTACTGGGAAGTTCCTGCAGGGGAGAAGACCGCTAAGTCCGGTAAGTGGGTAGACGGTCCTAAGATGGATTTCTTCAAAGTCTTCGATAAGACATTCGGCGACCGCTCAAGACTCATTGCTGAGGACTTGGGTGAGATCACACCTGACTTAGGTCAGTTCCTCGATGAGGTTCAGCTGCCCAGAATGAAGATTATGGAATTTGCGTTTAATCCCGATGACAACAGTTCCTATATGCCTCATAACTATGATGCGAACTGTGTTGCTTACACGGGAACTCACGATAACAACACCTTGCTCGGCTGGCTGTGGGAAGCTTCAGACCGTGAGCGCAAGGAGTGCCTTAAGTACTGCGGATTCGAAGGTGAGAACTGGGGCGATGGCGGCGTGAAGTCTGCTTCCTGCCGTGCTATCATTAGAACTCTGTGGATGAGCCGCGCTAATACGGTCATTATCCCAATCCAGGATCAGCTCGGATACGGCGGCGACACAAGAATGAACATACCGGGAACTCCCGAAGGCAACTGGAGGGTAAGGTTCTCGAAGGAAGATCTCGATTCTATCGATAATGATTGGTACAGGGAACTGAATAGGCTTTACAGAAGGTGATAGGTTTGGGTGAGAGCATACTGGCCGTAGATCAGGGAACCACGTCTACCAAGGCGTTCCTGCTCGGCGAGGACGGGAACCTCATAAAGTCCCGTCCGGTTACGATAACGCAGCATTATCCTGCGCCCGGTTTTGTCGAGCACGATGCCAAAGAGATCTATATCTCTGTCCTTAAGACGATGGCAGATGTCATTCTCGATAATCCGTGCATCGTTATCGATTGTGTTGCCATCACCAATCAGCGTGAGACAACTATAGCTTTCAACAAAGATTCCGGCGAGCCTTACTGCAATGCGATCGTATGGCAGTGCAGACGCACGGCTGATATCTGCAGACGCCCTAAGATTATGGAGAAGGAAAAGACTATCTCGAAGACCACGGGCCTTCGTGTTGATCCTTATTTCTCTGCGACCAAGATGAGATGGATCTTGGAGAATATCCCCGGCACCGAGAAGGCTGCGCTTTCAGGCGAGCTTAAGTTCGGTACTGTGGACGGATATCTCGTCTATATGCTCACAGGCAAGAAGAATTTCCTTACAGATTATTCTAACTGCTCAAGAACGATGCTGTTCGATATCAACAAGCTTGAATACTCACAGGAGATGCTCGACCTGTTCGAGATCCCCCGTATAGCTTTGGCTGATCCCATGCCTTCCTGTGCGGATTACGGCAAGATCGACCTTAAGGAGAATGAGCTGAAGGAGCTTGGCCTCAACGACGATGAGTGCAAGGCTCTGCTCACGCTTAACGGAACGCATATCAATGCCGTCGCGGGCGACCAGGCTGCAGCGTTGTTCGGACAGACATGTTTCGAGAAGGGCTCTGCCAAGACTACTTACGGCACGGGCTGCTTTACGCTCATGAACATAGGCGAGGAGCCGCAGATTTCCGATAACGGACTTCTTACTTCAGCGGCGTGGTCTTACGAAGGCAAGACTGTGTACGCCCTCGAGGGAAGTGTGTTCCAGGGAGGCTCCGTCATCACATGGCTCAAGGACAGCCTGAAGCTTATCGAAGAGCCGTCTGAGTGCGACGCTATCTGCGAGTCTGTTGAGAACAACGGCGGTGTGTATCTTGTGCCTGCTTTCTCGGGACTCGGCGCTCCTTACTGGGATCCGGACTTGAGAGGAACTATAACTGGACTTACAGGCGGCACGGGCAGAGAGCATATTGTAAGAGCTGCAGTTGAGTCCATAGCGTACCAGGTAACTGAACTCGTTGACCTCATGATGAGTGATACGGGCATAACTTCAACACATATGAAGGTCGACGGCGGAGTGTGTGCATGCGAATTTCTCATGCAGCTTCAGGCCGACCTTCTCGGCGTTACTATAACGCGTGCAAGATCAGATGAGATGACCGCGAAGGGAGTCGGCATGCTCGCGGGACTTCAGTCAGGTTTCTTCGAATCGTTCGAGAAGCTTGAAGGCCTTTATAAGTCGAGCAGGGTATATAAGCCCGCCAGATCATCCACTGAGGCACGCATTCTTTTGGAAGAATATAAGCGGGCGGTAAAGGCTTCCATGGCCGCATCCGGAAAGGAAGCTGATAAGTGAACCAACTTTATGTTGTTTTCTTCGAGATGGCGATAGTCCTCTTTATAGGCTTCGTCCTCGCTAAGAAAAAAGTAATCGATGACAGAGGCAGAAAGACGTTGAACGACCTTCTTCTCAAGGCTGTTCTGCCGTTTACCATCATATCTTCAAGCCAGTATACGTTCTCTATCGACATGATGCGTTCGATTGGAGCCGTAGCTCTCGGCGCAGGTTTGTACTACCTGCTTACACTGATCATATTGAGGATCGTGATATTCAGAACGAAGATCGCGGATGCCGAGAGACGTGTATTCATCACGACAGCGGTCTTTGCCAACACAGGCTTCGTGGGAATGCCGATTATGTACTCGCTGTTCGGTGACCCGGGACTTTTGCTGGCTGCTATCTACAACCTTATCTATAACGTATTCTTCTACACATACGGTGTGCATCTTTTGTCAGGAAAGAAGCCTACAGTATCGGAGTATCTGAATCCGGTCTCTATCGCTTCCGTGATGGCTATAGCTTTGTTTATCGTCCCTTGGAGAGCTCCCGCGTCTTTGGTTAACGCTATCAATCTTGTAGGCAACATGACGTTTCCTTTATCGATGATAATCATGGGTTCGACGCTGTACACGATAGACATTAAGAAGCTCTTTGCTGACGGCAAGTCTTATGTGGTGTGCTTCTTAAGACTTATACTTTTCCCGGCACTCATGACTCTTGCGATGATCCTCATAAAGAGATTTGTACCCATCCTTGATGCAACGCTCATTACGCTTATAATCATGACGGCACTGCCTTCGGGTACGATGAGTGTTATCTACTCCGAGCGTTACGACTGCGCACCTAAGTTCTGTGCGAGGACAGTATCTCTTACGCTGCTGTTCATGGTCGTTACGCTGCCCATCATGATCGCGCTGTGCCTTACGGCATTCGTGTCGGCATAAGGAGGAGAAATGGGGCAGGATATCTTTATACACGAAGAGATACGTAACGATGAGCTTCTGAAGGTCATGCACGAAATGCGCCAGGAGCGCACCTCAGAGAAGATGCTCGAGGTCCTAAAGCTTGCGGCTGCATCTTCGTTTATCGTTCCCGTTGATGCCACTTCGGACGGCAGGTACAGCTTTCACGCGGTAGGCGACAACAAGGGTAGACGATTCGTTGTAGCTTACGCTGACACAGGTTCTTTCATGACATCCGAGAAGAGTGAAGATCCCAAGGGCGTCAAAGCTTCGTTCGAGGACTTGATGGAAGTTGTAACTGAGGCTTCCCTGAGGCTAGACGGTGTCATCATTAACCCCGGTGCAGCTGAGGTTATCTTCGGCAAGGAATTAATCGAGTCGATCAAGGGACAGATGGCGCCTTCTGATGAATCGGAGCAGACCGTTGACATGCATGTTGCCGAGCCCTCTGAGTATCCTTCAGGTCTTAAGGATATGCTTAAGCAGTTCGCACTTGATGAGACACGTGTGTCTAAGGTGTGGGTAAGACTTCTTGCTACAGCTGACGGCTCGATGATGAGATGGCTTATCGGTGTTGAGACGAGTGCTCAGGGCGATGAGAGACAGTATATCTTCGATACCTTGAAGAGATTTATAACTCCCACACTTGGTAACGTGGAGTCTATCGTGGCATCTTCGGATGAGGATTATGTTAAACAGGCGATAAAGGATGTGAAGCCATTCTATGAACGGACGTAATGCACCAATCGCTATCATAATAGCTGTCATATGCGCAGTCATAATCTTCTACATGATGTATGTGGTAAGGAAGATAGATGTCGGACTCGGAGGCGAGATTGCCCGGCAGAAAACCGAAGAACTTACCGATGCTTTGAATGAACTCGATTATCAGCTTTACTGGATCGGATATCTTCCTCCATATATGGAGGGGATCGAGGAGCATGTAACACTTCTTACAGCAGGTCAGGCTAATGGGACTACTTTGCCTGTTACTGAAGGTGACGTTGGTTTTACGGCCTACGATCCGGACGGCAATGTCATAAGTCATGTGGAGCAAAGAGATTATGCGGATCACATGATGATAGTTATCAATACGACTGATGATATATCTGATGCCACATGGAGTGTGATACAGGACTGCGCGGTCAATAACCACGTTCCGGTTCTTCTTATCGGAAGACATAACATCGATGCTTTCAGAGAGCACATGATCCTTATCCACAGGGAATACGATGACTACTCAACAATGTTCTTCGAGATATCAAGAACGCCCGTGGAGGATCCCATCGCTCCGGATATTGTGCGTGCGGGAGGAAGAGAACTCGCGGATGCTCTGTTAGAATACATAAGAGCGTCATTCGATGATCCTTCAGTTGTCTATGTGACGCCGCCCGTTTCTACAACGGAAACGCAAGAAACTGAGATTACGGAGGAAACAGCGGATGCCGCTTGATGAGACTAAGGCTGCTTCCATAACAAGTAGATACGACGAACTTCTGTCATCCTTATCAGACCCTTCGGTGGTCGCGGATCAGGACAGATATCTTAAGCTTTCCAAGGAGCTAGCTGAGATCACACCCAAGGCGGAGGCTGTGAAGAGGTATTTCGATGCCAAGGCTGAGGTCGAGGAGGCGCTCGAGCTTCTTAAGGAGAATGACGAAGAGATTAAGAAGCTTGCTTCAGAGCAGCTTAATTCAAGTAAGCAGTCGCTCGAGGAAAGTGAGCAGGAGTTAGTCCTGATGCTTCAGGAAAGAGACCCGCGTGACGACAGGTCTGTCATCATGGAGATACGAGCGGGCGCGGGCGGTGAAGAAGCCGCGCTTTGTGCTGCCACGATCTTCAAGATGTATCAGGGTTATGCCGCGAGAAGAGGATTCGCGATCAGTGTTATCGACTATAACGATACCGAGCTCGGAGGCTATAAGGAAATCGTGTTCGAGGTTAAAGGACACGGAGCTTACAGCCGACTTAAGTTCGAGAGCGGAGTTCACAGGATACAGAGAGTGCCAGTTACCGAGTCCGGAGGACGTATACATACATCAACTGCGACAGTTGCCGTACTTCCTGAAGCGGATGCGACAGATGTTGTTATCAATCCCGATGACTTGAAGATCGACAGATACAGATCTTCTGGTGCCGGCGGTCAGCATATCAATAAGACTTCATCCGCGATAAGGATCACGCACCTTCCGACAGGACTTGTTGTCCAGTGTCAGGATGAGCGTTCACAGTTCGCGAACAAGGAGAAGGCCATGGCTGTTCTTACGAGCCGCCTGTGGGCCATCGCGAAGTCAGGCGACAAGGATGCTGAGGATCAGACCAGGCGTGAGCAGGTCGGAACAGGCGACCGTTCCGAGAGAATCAGGACTTATAACTACCATGACGGAAGAGTCACGGATCACAGAATAGGCTTGACACTTTACAAACTTGATGACATCTTAGGCGGTGACCTGGATGAGATCGTCGATGCACTGACGGTCGATCTGGCAGCGAAGAAGGAACAGGAAGGTTCATGATGGAAAGAAAGAAGATATTCGATACGAAGCTGATCCGTGCAAACGACGAGGACGGCCTTAAAGATGCCGCCAAGGCTTTGTCTGAAGGCCGCGTTGTAGGCTTTCCGACTGAGACTGTTTACGGCCTCGGCGCGGATGCACTTAATCCTGAAGCTGTATCACGTATCTTCGAAGCGAAGGGAAGACCCGGAGATAATCCTCTGATCGTTCATATCTGGGATAAGTCTCAGATCAGTGAACTTGTAAGCGAGGTCACTCCTGCGGCTCAGGCTCTCATAGATGCTTTCATGCCCGGTCCCATTACAGTCATCATGAAGAAGAAGGACGTAGTTCCTTCTGAAGTAACAGCAGGTCTTGATACGGTCGGTATAAGGATGCCTTCACATCCCCTTTGCAATAAGTTCCTGAAGATGTGCGGCTGTCCCGTTGCGGCGCCTTCCGCGAATCTTTCCGGAAGTCCGTCTCCCACGACAGCGCTTCACGTTATGAATGATATGGACGGCTATGTATATGCCGTTATCGACGGCGGCCCTTGTGATGTCGGACTTGAGTCCACTGTAGTTGATGCAACAGGTGAGGTGCCGGTCATCTTAAGACCAGGTGCAGTCACATCCGCCATGATAGATGAGGCACTTAAGACTCACTCGGAGTATGCAGGTGCTCTGCAGAAAGGCCAGGTACCGGCTTCTCCGGGTATGAAATACAGACACTACGCACCCGGCTGCGAAGTTAAGATAATCACTCTTCCCGAGAACATCGGACAGATCGATCCTCATGCGGAGGATCTTACGGATGAGCAAAAGCAGAAGCTGTTTGCCATCGCGTCTCCGTTCCTTCTTGAGGCTCAGAAGATCCTTAAGGATAACCCCGCGGCCAGAATCGGTATATTCGCAGGTTCTGAAGTAAAGGAGCTTGCCGAGATGGCAGGCGATGACATCCTCTCCGCGCACTTAAACTTCTGCGTTTACGGCAATACATGTGACGTGGAGGCGGCGTCCCATAAGCTTTTCGACGGGCTAAGGCTTCTCGACAGGCAGGAAGTGGACATTATCCTTGCGGCGGGCTTCAAGGGCGATGACCTCGAGGTCGCGTACATGAACCGTCTTTCCAAGGCTGCGGGCAAGTCCGGCGACGACGTTCCTTCCAAGGCTTATGAGGACATAGATGAGGGCATGAGCGAGATTCCTCTCGATCTGTTCGAAAATGTCTTTACGGCTTCCGTTCTGTTTATAAGTGATGACGACGGCAACCTCGGAGCTATCACTGAGGGAATATTCACGGACCTTCTGCGCCGCAAAGGACCTTTCTGCTCTTGTGAGGATGAGAAGGTTGGTGCAGAGCTCTATGCGGAGTCTGCGGGTCTGTTTGTAATCGAGGGCACGTCTCCCGACGAGAATGCCTGCAAGGCTTATTCTCAGATCATGGACGGTACGATAGTACACCACATGGCAAGAAGGGCAGAGGTGTCGGTGTTTGATGCGAACGATCTTATCCTGACGATCAACGACAGTCAGGCATTCGAGCTGATAAGAAATTTTCCGGAACTTGACGGAAGGGTGTTCTCGTTAAGCTCTTATATGGCTTCCAAGGGCCTTGTCATGAAGGGTGAGGACGGAAGTATAGCTTCCGTGTCCATCAACGATCCTGCAGGCGAGGATCTCTTTACTTACAAGCATACTGTACTTGCTCTTAAGGCTTGGCTGGAGATACTTTTCCCGTACATTATCAAAGATCTCGGGGCTATGAGATTCTGCTGAAAATTGTAACAAACAATTGTTTGAAAATCATAGACAAATGATATTTGAGCGTCTATAATTATCTCAAAACGGTTTTTGATTGACGCAGATTACTAAGATTACGAGAGACTAAGAGAGAACAGATTAAGTATTTTACTTGACTTTACGGCTTTTGCTGTGCTATTCTCACCCTTGCTGTTTTTTAATAACAGCATAATCCTTGCTCGATACTCGGTGTCGGGCCTAATGTCCATAAGGAGGTGAATATTTATGGCTAATCAGTATCAGTTGGTAGTTGTTCTTGATCCCGCGAAGGGTGAGGAGACTGTAAACGCTCTTATCGAGAGCATCCAGTCCAAGATCGCTTCCGTCGGAACAGTTGATGCTCTCGACAATCTCGGAACCAAGAAGCTTGCTTACGAGATCAATGATGCTAAGGAAGGAACATATTTCAAGGTTCTTTTCACAGCACCCGTTGAGTTCCCCAGAGAGCTTGAGCGTGTTCTCAAGATCACAGCAGGCGTTCTTCGTTACTTAGTTGTCCGCGTCGGTGAGTAAAACCCCGATTACGGAGGAAGAAGCATGAACAAAGTAATTTTGGTCGGAAGACTTACTAAGGATCCTGAAGTTAAGAATACTGCTTCACAGGTAACTGTATGCAGATTCACACTTGCGGTTGACAGACGTTTCAAGGATAACAACGGTCAGCGCCAGGCAGACTTCATCAGCTGTGTTGCTTGGAGACAGACAGCGAACTTCATCAGCTCTTATTTCCATAAGGGTTCCAAGATCGCAGTAGTCGGCAGTATCCAGACAAGAACATTCGATGATGCAAGCGGTCAGAAGCGCTATGTGACTGAAGTTGTGGTAGACGAAGCCGAGTTCGTAGATTCTGCTAATGCAGCAGGCAACGGTAACGGCAACGCAAGCCAGCCCCGTCAGTACAACAACAATAACAACTATTCCAGATCCTACGACGACGCACCTAACAGCGGTGCAGCAGCATCGGCGCCCGTCGCACCTCAGAGACAGATCATTCCGGATAGTAGTGACGACAGTTCATTTGCCGGATCTGACGACGAGTTGAGTCTTCCATTCCCCATCGATGACGATACGGGAAACATCAGTTTTTAAGGAGTAAAAACAATGGCTGAGAACAATGTTAGAGAACCTAAGGCCGGCCGCGAGTTTGGCGGAAGCCCTATGAGACCCAGAAGAAACAGAAGAAAGACATGTTCATTCTGCGCTGAGAAGGTTGAGATGATCGATTTCCTCGATACAGCACGCCTCGGCAAGTATATCTCTGAGAGAGGTAAGATCCTCCCCAGAAGAATGACAGGAACATGCGCTAAGCACCAGAGAGAGCTCACAACAGCTATCAAGCGTGCTCGCCAGGTTGCTCTTCTGCCTTACGATGCAGGCTGATAGAAATAGCCTGTCAGATGGTATATAATTATCGGGCACCTTGCGGGGTGCCCGATTTTTTATTTTAAAGACACTTCGGAGGGATGTATGAAAGTAATTCTTTTACAGGATGTTAAGGGACTTGGCAAGGAAGGCCAGGTAGTGGAAGTTAGCGATGGTTATGGCAGAAACTTCCTGTTGAAGAAGAAGCTCGCGAAGGAGTCTTCAGCTGCTAATTTGAATGAAGTTAAGCTCAAGCAGGGCGCACGTGCTGAGCATGAGAAGAGAGCTTACGAGGCTGCTTTGGAATTGAGCAAGGATCTCGGCGGCAAGTCTTTCACAATGAAGATGAAGAGCGGCGAGGGCGGAAAGCTCTACGGTGCTGTTACTGCAGCCGATGTATCTGACCTTCTTAAGAAGAACGGTTATGACATCGAGAAGAAGCAGGTAGTTATTGAAGCTCCCATCAAGAGCGTAGGAACATGCGGAGTAAGAATTAAGCTCCATCCTAAGGTATCTTGCCAGATCAATGTCGAGGTTGAGGCTCTTTAATGTCAGACCGCGATCTTCAGGACAATCTTGCTGAATCCAATACCTCGGTAGCGGGGTCAACTTATAATGCCCAGGAGTCTGAGAAGGCTATCCTCGCGCTTTGTATGCGCAGCAGGGAAGCTCTTGAAAGTTCCGTAGTTAAGAGAGTGTCAGCGGGCGACTTTGTCGACCCCAAGCATGAGCTTATCTTCGGAGCAATCCTGAAGCTTTATATTGCCGGCGATAAAACAGACCGAACGAAAGTTACCGAGCAGCTCAGAGCTGATGGTAATCTCAATAAGGTCGGCGGCGATCAGGCTGTCTATGATATCGCTAACTATAACTGCGTAAAGTCATCACTTGATTCTTATATCGACGTTGTGCTTTCTAACTCGCAGTCAAGAAGGCTTATCACTACTCTTGATGACCTTCTTAAGACAGCCAAGAAGCGTGAGTCTTCTGTTAATGATGTTGTTGACTTGGGTGTCGGAAAGCTCAATGAACTTAAGGTCAAGGATGATACGACAGGCTTTGAGAAGCTGTCCGTCATCTTAAAGAGAAACTTAAGTGAGCTTCGTGAGGCGGCTGAAGGTAAGATCGTTAACAGAGCCGTTAAGACAGGATTCTCTTATCTAGATAACATTACAGGCGGTTTTAAGCCGGGTACAGTTAATATCATTGCTGCAAGACCTGGTATGGGTAAGACCGCACTTGTTCTTAATATCGCTACCAACGTAGCAACAATGTACAGCAAGCGTGTCGCTATCTTCTCGCTCGAGATGAGTAAGGCCGAGATCGCGAACCGTATCCTTGCTGCGAAGTCTTCAGTTAATTACAAGAAGATCATCCGAGGCGAGGTTAACCGTGAAGAGGTTGCCCAGTTAGGTGAAGTTCTTGGGGATATCGCGGATCTTAGCATCTATATCGATGAGAAGACCAACACGAACCCCATGGATATCATGACTAAGTGTCAGGAGCTTATGGCAGAACAGCCTATCTCGCTTGTCATCATTGACTACCTGCAGTTGCTTAAGTCTGCGGAGCGTAACGTCGGATCAAGACAGAATGAGATTGCCGATATCTCCCGTTCATTGAAGGTTCTTGCCAAGGAACTTCAGGTCCCGGTCATTGCCTTGTCACAGCTCAACAGAGGTACTGAGACGGGAGACGATGATGAGCATATTCCGACTCTTGCGAACATCAGAGATTCCGGTGCGATCGAGCAGGATGCCGACTGTGTTATCTTCATTCACAGACCATCTTACTATTCCAAAAAGAAGGATGCATCCGAGAAGCCTCAGGTTGAGGATGCTCAGCTCATCGTTGCCAAGAACAGACATGGTGAGACTGATACCGCATATGTTAAGTGGTATGGTGCCAAGACGTTGTTCTTCGAAGTTGACCGTAACGGAGATCCTATCGATCCTACGACTAACGGATCTGCATATACAAGAACTACAACATCCGACAGAGCATCAGGTGATTATCACTTTGAAGAATCCGCGGATGCAGATGCCTCGATTCCTGAGGATGCACCTTTCCCGGATGAGCCGATGCCGGATGACGGTGACGATCCGGGCGATATGTCTGAGAATGAAGCATTCTTCAGCGATGATGTGCATGATGACCTTCCGGGCGACTTTTGATGGCACTATCCGGATTTGCTGAAAAGATTTATGAATATTGCACCGACAGGAAGCTTCTTGTCGGTGTTTCGTGTATTGTAACGGGTCTGTCAGGCGGTCCTGATTCAGTGGCGCTCATAAGTGTTCTTTCTGAACTAGCTGCCAATAAGAGGGATTTCCCCAAGCTTTATGCAGTGCATGTTAACCATGGACTCAGGGAGAGCGCCAAGGATGATGAATTCCTGGCATTGAGCCTTGCAGATAAGCTCGGAATTCCCTGTAAGTCATACCACTATGATGTAAAGGCGAAGGCTGAAGAACTAGGACGCGGACTGGAAGAGACGGGACGCATCTTAAGGTATGAAGCTTTTGCGGAGTGCGCTTTGGAAGCTTCAAAGGTGCTTGGGGCAGAGCGCGAGAGTGTAAAGATCGCGACTGCTCACCATAAGGGCGACCTTGCCGAGACTTTTATGATGAACCTTTTCAGGGGAACAGGCCTTGAAGGGCTGACGGCGATGGCATCTGACCCAGGTATTATCCGTCCGCTCCTTGGCGTAACGAAGAAGGAGATCCTCAGTTACCTTGAGGAAAGAGGCACAGCTTATGCGACGGACGAGACAAATCTCGAGTCTGACGTGACGCGTAACAAGTGGCGTAACGACATAATGCCGCTTATAAGGGAGGTGTCTGTTAAGACTCCTGAAGATGCCGTGTATGATGCATATACGCTGCTTTCCCGTGATGAGGACTTTATCAGCGTAACCGCTTCGGAGGCGTATAAGAAGTGTGTGGTGAAGGAAGGGAAGTACCTTTTCGCGAAGGCGGATGAGGTGCGTGCTCTTCATCCTGCGGTCGGAACGCGTGTTGTAAGGCTTTTGTGGGAGGAAGTCTTCGGCAATCTTACGGACTTCGAGACGAAGCATGTAGATATAGTGATGGACCTTATGAAGCTTAAGGACGGCACCCATCATGCGGATATGCCTTTCGGCAGGACTGCTGTCGTGTGCGGCGGACTCCTCTGCTTCTGCGGGGAAGAGGGCGTGACGGCTGTGTGCTGCGCGATGGCTACTTATATGGGTTTTCCTGCGGTTCCTGAAGCTTTTGCCATCCATGTGAGCCGTGATGAGCTCGAGGAGGGGGCAAAAACCTTTGAATTGCCTGATTCTGACCTCGTGATAAGGGCGGCTGTCGTTGAGAATAACGAGGCTATAGTATATAATACTTATTCGTGGATTTGCGCCGAGGAAGACCTTGATATCGGTGTAAGTCCGGCTGATGGGACTATCAGGAAGGCAGGAAGTCCGCATAATGCCGATATCCGTAAAATGATGTCGGATCTGAAGGTTCCGAGGGATGCCAGAGAGCATCTGATCGCCGTAACTTCCGGCGGGAGGATCCTGTGGGTTCCGGGATTAGGCCACACAGATGGATTTGTGTCTTCGAAGTCCAGACAGAAATGGCTTGAGCAGCAAAGCGCTCCTGTGAAGGAAATGCTGATAATGCTCGAAGTCTTAAGAAAGGATGAGACGGGTGGACAAGCTTGAAGTAATGATCCCTGAGGATCAGATAATCAGCAGAGTCAAAGAAGTTGCTGCCGAGATAAGCCGCGACTATAACGGCGAGCCGGTTACTGTTATCGGTGTCCTTACAGGCGCATTCATTTTCTGCGCAGATCTCGTAAGGAATCTCGACCTGCCCGTGAAGATAGATTTTGTACAGGTCTCAAGCTATGTGGGAGATACTTCCACAGGTGAGCTTAAGATCAAGAAGGATATCTCTTCCGATATCAAGGGTGAGAATGTCCTGTTAGTTGAAGACATCATAGATACGGGAAGAACGCTTCTGAAGCTTCGCCAGATGCTAAGTGAGCGCGGTCCCAAGTCAATAAAGATATGCACTGCATTTGACAAGCCGAGCAGAAGAGTGGTGGAGCTTGTTCCGGATTACAACTGTTTCACGATACCGGACAGCTTCGTCGTAGGTTACGGCCTGGACTATGACGGTGAGTATCGTCAATTCAAAGATGTAAAGATAGTGAGGATAGATGATGAGCAACAGCCCTGAAAACAATGAACCGAACAAGACCCCGGCTAACAGACCGCCTAGGTTCGGAGCAACAGCATTATTCTATATCGTACTGATCGCGATACTGTTGATCTTTTCTACGTTTATGTTCGGTAACCGTAACGGCGGTGTAGAGAAGACCACACTCTCTGATGTAGTCGAGATCATCGAGAACAGTGATTACACGGTAGAGAATGTCGATGTTAACGGAACTACGGTAACGATCGAGTATACAGACCTTCAGGGTCTGAAGCAGCAGACCACACAGAATGTACCTTACGAGTATGTGGATGACCTTATCAACAAGCTCGATGAGTACAAGTCTGAAGGTCTTATCGACAACTATAACTACACTGAGCCTGTCGACTGGGCAATGATCCTTAACGGTCTGTCCATCCTCGGTATGGTTATTCTTGCAGTAATAATCTTCGTTAACCTTAGCAGACAGACTAAGGGCGATAACGGAGTATTCTCCTTTGGCAACAACAGAGCTAAGCTTACAAGCCCGAACGAGATCAAGGTCAAGTTCACGGATGTTGCAGGTTCTGTTGAAGAGAAGGAAGAACTGTCGGAGGTCGTTGACTTCCTTAAGTATCCCAAGAAGTACAGAGAGCTCGGCGCGAAGATCCCTAAGGGTGTTCTTCTGCACGGACTTCCCGGTACAGGTAAGACTTTGCTTGCACGTGCTGTTGCAGGTGAGGCTAACTGCCCGTTCTTCTATATCTCAGGTTCCGACTTCGTAGAGATGCTCGTCGGTGTAGGTGCTTCACGTGTAAGAAGCCTTTTCGCTGATGCTAAGAAGGCAGCGCCCGCTGTTATCTTTATCGATGAGATCGATGCTGTAGGCCGTAAGAGAGGTTCCGGTATCGGTGGCGGACAGGACGAGCGTGAGCAGACACTTAACCAGATCCTCGTTGAGATGGACGGTTTTGATGTAAATACGAATATCATCGTCATCGCTGCGACAAACCGTGTCGATGTACTTGACCCCGCGTTGCTCAGACCCGGAAGATTTGACAGAAGAATCATGGTCAATCCTCCTGATGCTGATGAGCGTGAGGCTATCCTTAAGATCCATGCGAAGGGTAAGCCGCTTGCCAAGGATGTAAGCCTGCGTGAAGTAGCTCTGTCTACTGTAGGTTTCACGGGAGCTGATCTCGAGAATCTCCTTAACGAGGCTGCGCTTCTTTCTGCAAGACGTAACAAGAAGGTGATTACTCCTCTTGAGATCAACGACGCTACATTCCGTGTAATGATGGGTCCTGAGAAGAATTCCAAGAAGCTTACAGATAAGACCAAGAGACTTACTGCTTACCACGAGGCAGGACACGCTGTTGTTCTGCGTGCTACATCCGATTATGAGAAGGTAGACCGTGTAACGATCATTCCTGCAGGTCAGGCCGGCGGATTTACGGCTTATAAGCCTATCGAGGACCTCGACTACCACACAGAGAAGATGCTCCTCGACAATATCAGAATGTCCCTCGGCGGACGTGCTGCAGAAGAGATCTTCCTTGGCGAAGTATCAACAGGTGCTTCTTCAGACCTTCAGTCCTGTAACAGAATCGCTACTGCGATGGTTAAGAGATTCGGTCTGTCACCTAAGTTCCGTAACATGGTCTTCGGTAACGAGAATGAAGAGATCTTTGTAGGTCAGTCCTTCGGTCAGGTTCAGAGCTATTCTGATGCGACAGCTTATGAGATTGATAAGGAAGTTCAGAGAATCATCTCCGAGTGTTATGAGGATACAAAGAAGATCCTCATCGAGAGAAAGACCACTATCGAAGGTCTCGCTTCAAGACTTATCGAGAACTATAAGGTTGACGGTCCTGAGTTCGAGGCTATCTTCGAGGCAGAGGGTGACCTTGCTCTTGCAGATAAGATCCTCGAGCAGAAGAAGGAAGAGGAGCGTAAGGCTCGCGAAGCTAAGGAAGCCGAGCAGAAGGCTTCTGAGGCTGAAGCAAAGGCTGAGGACGCTAAGAAGGCAGATGCTGAGAAGGCTGAGGAATCCGATGCGCCCGCTGAAGAAAAGCCCGCTGAAGTTTCTTCCGAAGAGAAGACAGAGTTTGATGACTCAGAGCTTTGATTGAGGTAATACATGAAAGCACTTGAAGATAAGATCCTTGCTGAAGGCGAAGTTCTTACAGGTAACGTACTTAAGGTTGGAAGCTTTCTTAACCAGCAGGTCGATACTGACTTCATGACTCTTATCGCTAAGGAGGGTGCAAGGCTCTATAAGGATGCCGGCATCACAAAGGTGCTTACATTGGAGGCTTCCGGCATAGCGGTTGCTTTCGCTGTTGCCCAGCAGCTTCACGTGCCGATGGTATATGCCAAGAAGTACGGCAGCTCCAATATAACGAATGATGTTTACAAGGCTTCTGTCTATTCTTATACGCATAAGCAGACATTCGATATCGTTGTAAGCAAGAAGTACCTTCAGCCTGATGATGTCATTCTTCTCGTAGATGACTTCCTCGCTCTCGGTAATGCACTGAATGGACTTATCCATATTGTCGAGCAGTCGGGTGCGAACCTTGCAGGCGCCCTGATTGCTATCGAGAAGGGTTTCCAGAGCGGAGGCGATCTTTTAAGAGAAGAAGGCGTACGCGTCGAGTCGCTTGCCATTATCGATTCCATGGAAGACGGAAAGATAGTTTTCCGCGAGTTAGAGAACACATGAAGAAGTTAGCAGTTTCCGTTGTTGCATTAAGTGTTTTGTCAGCTTGTATGCTTACAGGCTGTGTTGACATTACAACGGAGACTATCGAGTCCTCTGAGTCAGGAGTGCCTGTCGCTTCTGACGGCAACTTTGTTGTCGGTGCGATTTATGCAGGTGATAAGAGGGACACGGAAGGCGTAACCTTTATGCAGAATGAAGCTTTGGCTGCTGCATGTGAAGCCTGCGGTGTAGCTTCTTTCAGAATAGTCGATGAAGTTCCTGAGGATGATGACGACCAGTTGAGAAATTCAGTTGAAGATCTTGTTGATTACGGCTGCGACATTATCTTCTGCGTTGATTTTGATTATATGTATTCCTTCGCTGAAGCAGCTGAGGAATATCCTGAAGTGGTCTTCTGCCAGTACGGCGGATACATCAGCAACAATAATAATTTTATCAATTACAGCGGCCGTATATATCAGGCCGCTTATCTGTCAGGTATTGCGGCAGGCTTCCAGACTCTGAATTCAGGCATCAACGAGTTAGGATTCATCAACGTTGAGGTCAGAAGTGATTCTGAATCAAGATCGATCATCGATGCTTTCACGCTCGGTGCGCGCGCAGTCAATCCTGATGCTGTTGTATATCTTGAATCTCTTGATGAGCACGCTGATGCTTCAACTATCGAAGCGGCGCGCGCCCATCTTGCCAACGATATCCACTGCGGATATGTATTTGATCTTTCCAATCCTGATTCATTGCTCACTTATCCTGTCGAGGATCTCGAGGGCTTCTATGAGCTGGCTATCAAGACTGCGATGGAAGAATCCGCAGCTTCTGAGTTCGTAACTAACATGAATGGCAACTTCTACGGTGATATGTATGATCAGTACATCTCAATCTCTGAGTTGAATGAAGCCTGCGATCCGCGAGTTGCAGAGGCTTTTGATCTGACAGTCGATCTTTTCTTATCAGGTCAGTTCGATGTCTTCTCGGGCACTCAGTTATCTTTCAGCGGAGAAGCTAATAATGTCTCAGTTGACCTGATTGCCTGTGATCTTGAATCTAACAGTGGTGAAGTCATCGTCGAGGCAGGCGAGCCCACCCTTTACGATCCTGTGCTCCGCGCATATATCGACTTCTACGTCGAGGGCGTGAACGACCTTTCTTGATTGTTTTGTTAAGGTAACTGTTAAGGTTTTTAAAAAACATTAACATGTACATTAACGTTTGCTCGTTTGTTAAGGTAGTCGTTAATGTTTTAAGGAAAACATTAACACAAACATTAACAAAAGACTTTCCCACTTGTATAAGACCGCGAATCGGTTTATCATCCCGCTAAGGGGATAGATAACATGATAACTTCATTTTCAGACGATTATAAGATCGCCAAGGTTTTGTTTATTGATAAAGAATTAGCGAAGCTTCCTAATTATCATCGAGGAAGTAGAGGTAATTCGAGCGTTGTAAGAGAGTATGGACAAGATAATGAGATAGTAAGGACGTTCTCACTTAATAAGGCGAAGAATCAAGAAGCTGGCCGGCTCGCGGACTTGAGAGCCCACTATCAGGAAATCAGAAAACTAATCATTTCTTCGCTTAAAGTCAGTCCATCCGAGTATCATATACAGCTGAGTGCCGCTTATCACCTCACTAAGAAAGACTGGGACAAGATGCAGTCGCAGTCGAACCCCAAGAAAATCTACGGAGACCTTTGGTTCGAGAACCTCCATATGCGATCAAGGTTTGAGCTGAACACTGCGATAACACTAAGAAGCCTTGATCTGGAGTTTAAGTACGAGCCAGCGGTTTACTTCGACGGTAAGTGCAAATTTCCTGACTTCGTGGTCTACCTTCCTGAGTTCGAGGTATGCTTTATCATCGAGTGCATGGGAAAGATAGGTGACAAGGGCTACGATAACGATGCCATCGACAAGATTCAGCTGTTTACCGAGAACGGCCTCATTCCTTACAGAGATTTCCTAGTGCTTGGCGGAACTAATAACTTCATTCCAACCAAGGACTGGGTAACAAGCGCGATCATATCAATGGTCAATTCCATAGCCGCAGAGTGCGTGTTCCCAATCACCCAAAGCATCAAGGAACCTGAGCAAATAGTGTTCTATAACAACATCCCGGCGGACCTTGCGGCCCTTCTTGAGAAAGAATGGGAATACTAATGTGACCACTTAGCATCATCTTCCGTCTTAAAGGATGAGAGGAGGATGGTATAATGAATAAAGATATTCATCAAAGGATAGATACTATTCATGGAAGATCAGCTCATTATAGATATGTATTTCGCAAGGGACGAGCAGGCGATTGCTTGTACCAGGGATAAATACGGCAGGCTCTTAAGAAGCATAGCTTACGGCATTTTAAAGAGCCACGAGGATTCCGAAGAGTGCGAGAATGATACATATCTTAAGACCTGGAGCGTAATTCCGCCGACAAGGCCAACAGCATTCCAGGCATTTCTTGCCAAGATAACAAGAAATCTCTCGCTCGACCGCTACGACCAGATGCATGCCGCCAAGAGAGGCGCAGGCGAGGTACCTCTTATGATAGAAGAGCTTGAAGAGTGCATAGCTGATCAGGGCGCGACAGCGACCGATGATGAGACAGAGGATGAGGAACTCAAGAGGATACTTAACAAGTTCCTTGAGTCTCTCCCGACAGATGCAAGAAAGATATTTATGAGACGTTACTTCTTTGGGGATTCCGTTAATGAGATAGCGGAGCGGTTTGGCTTCGGCAAGAGCAAGGTAAAGATGAGCCTTGCAAGATCCCGCGACAGCTTGAGCGTTCTCCTCAAGAAAGAAGGTTACAATGGATAAGAAGATTGATGCTGCACGTTTGCTTAGAGCCATGAGCGACGTTGACGACAAGTATATAGAAGAGGCTATGGAGACTGCTGCCCCTGCGAAGAGGGCAACAGTAACATCACTCCGCCGCTATTCGGGCATCATAGGTATCGTCGCGGCTGCGGCTATTCTTATTCTCGTAGGCGGAACGATCATGAATTACATGGGAAGAAGCAAATCTGCTTCGGAAGAGATTCATGCACATAATCAGAGTATTGAAGGTGTAGTAGCTGAGATTGACAGTGCCACAGACGATAACAGTCAGGGTGCCGTGTCAGGAGGCAGCGGTGAGTGTGTCGGTGCTCCTACAACAGCTGCTGAACCGGAAGTTGAAGACGCTTATCAGTATAGCCGTGACTCCTTAACATGCGAGAATATGTGCTTCGCATTTGAGTCTCTTGATGCTCTTGAGGAATCCGCACAGTTTGACTTCGAGGCTCCTGACTCAGTGGACGGAAGTTCTGACTGTCATTATTTCAACTATGTTTACGACGACGGCTTTAATATTGCCGAGATACAGTATTTGGACGAAGACGGCAACCTCATCTGCACGATAAGAAAGGCCCAGGGCGAGAGAAATATCTCAGACTGTGACACCTGTTACAGCATAGAGCGCAGGGTAGATGTTGAAGATATCGGAACGGTCAATCTTTCCGGCAGCCTCAACGGTTATGAAGTAGCATACTGGATCCACGGCGGCTATTCATATTCTGTAACGTCAGAGGAGATGCTTACGGAAGACGCTATTCTCGACCTCGTCTCGCAGGTAAGCTGACATTTCCTATCGCACTAAAGTATTTCGTGGTAAAATACCCGAGTGTTGAAAAAAGCTTTAAGAAAGAAGGGTTTTATCATGAAGAGATTATTGACTTTGGCTCTTGCAGCTACAATGCTCGTTATGCCTCTTACAGCTTGTGCAGCTGAGGGTGAGGCTGAAGGCACAGGCGCTGCAGAAGGCGGACAGTTTGTTGTTGGCTTCGACGCAGAGTTCCCTCCTATGGGATTCGTTGCAGACGACGGTTCTTACACAGGTTTTGACCTTGACCTCGCGGCAGAGGTTGCAGACAGATTGGGCCTCGAGTTCGTAGCTCAGCCTATCGCTTGGGATTCCAAGGACCAGGAGCTCAACTCCGGTAACATCGACTGCATCTGGAACGGCTTTACAATCAGCGGCCGTGAGGATCAGTACGCTTGGACAGAAGCTTACATGGACAACAACCAGGTTGTAGTAGTTAGAAGTGATTCCGCTATCGCATCACTTGCAGACCTCGAGGGTGCTGTTGTTGCAGTTCAGAAGGATTCTTCCGGACTTGCTGCACTCGAGGAGAATACAGATCTTATGAACTCTTTCGCTGAGCTCGTTCAGGTTGATGACTATCTCAACGCTATGCTCGAGCTTGAGTCCGGTGCTATCGACGCTATCGTTATGGATGAGATCGTTGCACGTTACGAGATTCAGCAGTCCGGCAGAGACTTTATCGTTCTTGATGAGGCTGTTGCTTCTGAGGAGTACGGTGTAGGCTTCGCTCTCGGCAACGAGGATCTTCGTGATCAGGTTCAGGCTACTCTCGAGGAGATGGCTGCAGACGGTACTCTCGCTCAGATCTCCAACGAGTGGTTCGGCGAAGACATCACAACGATCGGATAATTAATGGCTGAGCTGACTTCGACATTATCTCAGCTTGCAAGCGGATTAAGATTCACATTAGGGATCTTCTTCCTGACATTGCTTTTTTCCATACCCCTCGGGCTGATTGTAGCCCGGGGGCGTATGTCTAAGAACAAGATTGTCGCAGGCATCGTAAGAGTATATATTTCCGTAATGAGAGGAACACCGCTGATGCTTCAGCTGCTTCTCGTTTACTTCGGACCTTATTATATCTTCGGTGTTAAGCTTGCAGACCTTGATGTGGGACCTTTCAAGTACAGGTTCGTCGCGACGATCATTGGATTCTCATTAAACTATGCTGCATACTTCGCAGAGATCTTCAGGGGCGGTATCCAGTCCATGCCTGTAGGTCAGTACGAAGCAGCGCAGATACTCGGCTTTTCGAAGGCGCAGACATTCTTCAGGATCATACTGCCGCAGGTTATCAAGCGTGTGCTGCCGTCCGTAACGAACGAAGTAATCACGCTTGTTAAGGACACGTCTCTTGCGCAGGTGCTCGCTGTAACCGAGATGTTCACCATGGCAAAGAACCTTGCCTCATCGCAGGTGTCCGTAATGCCTTTTATCGTAGCGGGTGTGTTCTACTACGTTATGAACGGCATCATCGAGATCATCATGAACCACGCAGAGAAGTCGATGAGATACTATTCGTAAGGGGACTATATGAACGTACTTGAGATGAAAGATATACATAAATCGTTCGGTTCCCTTGAAGTGCTTAAGGGTATCGATCTTGAGGTTAAGAAGGGTGAGGTCGTAGGCATCATCGGTCCTTCCGGCGGCGGTAAGTCCACGCTTCTGCGTTGCGCCACGACGTTGGAGCAGATTACTTCAGGTAAGATCGTGATCGCGGGCGAGACACTGGTTAAGACTTCCAACAGCGGTCTTACGCAGTACACGGACAAGAAGAAACTCCAGGAGATCAGGAGCAAGTTCGGCCTTGTATTCCAGAACTTCAATCTGTTCCCGCACTTCTCCGTAAGAAGGAATATTACCGAGTCACTTATTCACGTTCACAAGAAGAGCAAGGATGAGGCTAATGCCATATGCGATGCACTTCTTAAGAAGCTCGATATGTCCGACAAGGCTGATGCATATCCTTGTAATCTTTCAGGCGGACAGCAGCAGAGAGTATCGATAGCAAGAGCACTTGCTTTAAGTCCTGAGATACTGTTCTTTGATGAGCCGACATCGGCACTCGATCCTGAGCTTACTTCAGGCGTTCTCAAGGTAATAAGAGAGCTTGCCGAGGAGAAGATGACGATGGTTATCGTAACCCATGAGATGGCTTTCGCCCGTGATGTGGCAGATAAGCTCGTATTCATGGACGGCGGCGTGATCGTGGAGCAGGGAAGCGACATCATCAGCAACCCGAAGCATGAGAGGACGAAGGAGTTCCTCGCAGGCTACGGCTGACGGGCGTTTTATTGACATAAAGCTGTACACGTGATTTAATATTTGGAAAGGCGCTGAAGGGAAAAAAGATGCGCGGCACCTGTTACAGAGAGCCGTCGGTTGGTGCAAGACGGTGCAGGAAGCGTAATGATAAGTCATCCCGGAGCCATAAGACTTAAAGCTAGTTCGAGTAGGTCTTATCGGGTTCTCCCGTTACAGAGAAAGGTGTTGATCGACACCGCTGAGTGAGGTCCATGACCTAAGAAGAGTGGTACCGCGGAAATTAAGTCTTTTCGTCTCTTCTTCGTGCAGGCAATCTGCTGCGAAGAGGAGACTTTTATTTTATGTAAAAGGAGTGAGAACGTCATGAAACTCAAAGGAGCGGAAATCGTAGTAGAGACGCTTATCGAGCAGAACATCAAGACGATCTTCGGTTATCCCGGAGGTACGGTTCTGGACATCTACGATCAGCTTTACAAGAAGAGCGATCGTATTGAGCACGTATTGACTGCGCATGAGCAGGGTGCTGCACACGCTGCAGACGGATACGCAAGATCAACGGGTGACATCGGTGTCGTCCTCGCGACATCAGGCCCGGGTGCGACTAACCTCGTAACAGGTATCGCCACGGCATATCTTGATTCAGTACCTATGCTTGCGATCACGGGTAACGTTCCTAATTCTCTCATCGGAAGAGACAGCTTCCAGGAGATCGACATCACCGGCATCACGCTTCCTATCACGAAGCACAACTTCCTCGTACACGACGTAGAGGATCTCGCCGACACGATCCGTGAGGCTATAAGGATCGCCAAGTCCGGTCGTCCGGGTCCCGTTCTCGTTGACATCCCTAAGGACGTTCTGCAGGCTCCCTGCGAGTTCGCATACAAGGCCCCTGTCGAAAAGACACCGCTCAAGACTGCGGACGACAAGACAGTAAAGGCCGCTGCGGAGCTTATAGCAGAGTCCAACAGGCCGTATATCTACTTCGGAGGCGGTGCTGTAAGAGCAGGTGCAGGCGCACTTATCTCAGAGCTTGCAGACAAGATCGACGCGGTTATCGGATGCTCTATGATGGGCCTTTCCGAGCTTCCTACACAGCTTACAAGATTCCTTGGCATGCAGGGTATGCACGGTCATTATGCATCAAGTAAGGCTATGGCTAAGGCAGACCTTATCATCGGTGTCGGCGTTCGTTTCTCGGATCGTGCCACAGGTGATACCGATA